>Ga0315909_10000291_pt1 | contig 65879 bp, 84 predicted proteins | sample LakEriMetagenome_11_FD_203527 | JGI IMG/M metagenome (GOLD analysis project Ga0315909, IMG submission 203527) | Freshwater fungal communities from buoy surface, Lake Erie, Ohio, United States - Buoy 2 MA125 | ecosystem: Environmental > Aquatic > Freshwater > Lake | place: USA: Lake Erie, Ohio...
TGAAAATTCAATAGTAAAGTTATCAAAAAAACAAAAAATACGTTGTATTGTCTCCTGATAACTTTACTATTGAATTTTCACCGCAACATTATAGAAGCAAGAAACAATGTTTAAAGGCATTAGATACGTTTATTCAGCGTTATTCTTTACAGGGGTATTATTCCTCTGTCAATTACGGAAGAATTCCCTTAAATGAAATTAAAGAATATTGTAAAATAATAGAAAAATAATAATAAACACACAAAAAACACACACAATGAACACACAAGAAAAAACAAACACAATTAGCGAATTAAGAGAGATAATAAATTTCGCTAATGAAAACGGAGAATATCCTAAAGACTTATTTTCATTCATACAAGAAAAACAAATAAGTCTTAAAAATATCATATACTCAATAAAAAATCATGATATTTATTTAGATGATATTTTAGGAGATAAAAATTGTTTTGAACACAATGGATATTTTTATAATTGCGAATTATGGATAATAACAAGAGAAGATGAAGTTGTTTACGTTGATGATGCTAACTTTTGCGAATACTCACAGGAATATACAACGGAAGATATTACAGAAGTAAAAATAAGTAGGAGAGAATCTCAATACTGGAGTGAAAGTAAAGCTGAAAGATACGCTTATTTATATGGGGGTGATTATTACGAAAATTTAGAAAATTTCGACCTTGTTACCTGTACTGATGATGATGAAATTTACCACATTGATGACCTTTATTATTGGGAATCTGACCAAGAATACCACTTAGAATCCGAAGAAGAATCAGAAATTTATGTAAACGATTATCACTCAGGAAAACATGAAAAAATAACATTTACAGAAAATCAAAAATTCTTTATTGGTTATGAAATAGAGAAAGAAGATAAAGAGATAAAAGAATCTATTTGTATAAGTGATTTTAAGAGTAATTGCCCTAAGTGGAGAAAGGAAAGAGATGGTAGTTTAAATTCTGAATCAGGGTTTGAATTAATTTCACCCACAATGGAATTAAATGTACAAGAGATAGAAAAGTATATTAGAAAAAATAAAACGCTCATAAGCCATATAAACGCGGAAAAATCGAATTCTTGTGGCGGGCATATAAATATTTCACAAATAGACTTAACAGGAGAAGAATTATTCGACAAAATTAAAGGATATACGCCCCTATTTTATGCCTTATATCATAAAAGAGTAGATAAAGACTATTGCAAAGGAAAGAAAAATACAGAATTAAAAGGTCAAAACGAAAAATATCAAGCCATTAAGATACATGATAACAGGGTAGAATATAGAATTATTAGTGCTGTTCCGAATTTCAATACTTTAATCTGGAGAACTAAATTATTTGATTTTATTTTAAATAACCAATCTTCCTGCCCAAAAGACGTATTTTTTAAAATTAATACATCACCATTAAAGGAATTATTAATGGAGCAATACCCAAACGAAAAATTTGAAGTATTAGTTAACAGGATTATATCCTTTACTCTTCAGTTCGAAAACATACAACTAAAAAAATAAAAATAACAATACAAAACAATTAAAAAACAAAAATTATGTGCATAGCAATTTTAAACACCAAAAACAAATTAAAACTTGATTATTTAGAAAATTCATGGGAAAATAATAATCAAGGCGGAGGATTATTGTATAATCACAACGGAAAATTAATAACCTTTAAAACTTATTCTAAGGAAATATTTATCGAGGAATACTACAAAGTTAGAAAGAAAATCACCGGTAAAATAGTGCTACATTTCAGAATAGCTACGTCAGGGCACACGCCTTATGTTAACTTACACCCATTCAAAGTCAATGATAATTTAGGCTTTGTACATAATGGAATAATTAACGGAATAGGCAATAAAGAATATTCAGATACATATTTCTTTAATGAGATGTTAAGAGAATTAAAACACGATTTTTTAAACTGCAAACAGACTAAAAAATTAATAGCAAACTATATTGGTAGTAGTAAATTAGTTTTTCTTGATAGCAAAGATAACCACACTATTATAAACGAAAAATTAGGGCATTGGCACGAAGGGGATTGGTTTTCAAACGATAGTTATAAAAGCTATTCAGACTTTGTTTATTATGGTAATGAGAAAGTTTATAAGACAAGTAAAAAGAATGAAATCAGCGAAAAGGAATTTAACGACAGACTTTCTTGGTTTTCAAATACTATGACTTATAATTTAAGTTACTTGGCTGACTTGTTAGAAGTTGAGGAAAAAAGCTATGATCTAATAGAAAATATCGAAGATATTTCATTCACTATAAATTCATTAGATATTGAAAGAATCATTGATTATGTACTTACAGAACTTTATAATGATGAACAAATTAATGATAAATTCCTATATTAAAAAACTTTGCAGAGGGAGGGAATTTCCCGCCCTCTGTTTTAAAAAAAACAAATATGGAAAGCAATAAATTAAACGAACAGGAAATTGTTGACACAATGGGAATGTACTTTGAAATTTTTTCTGTAATAGACAAATACAAAGAAATTAAGCCAACAGAAAAACTGATGAAAATACTACATTCAGATTACAATAATTTAAAAATGCAATACACAGAAATTCAAAAACAAAGAAATAAATAAATAACAAATTAAAAAATAAACTTATGGAAAAAATAGAAATTAACAAATTAGAACTTGCTTCTGAACTTGCACACGAAAAATTAATGAATGAATGGAGTAATTCTATAAAAATTTATGAAAATGAAACTGATAGTGTAACAAATTACACAGAAGAAGCACAAGAAATATTTAATCAATTCTATGATGAATATTTAATATTAATAGAGTCTTGCAAAACAAATTAACAAACAATTTAAAATAACAACATAATGAAAAATATTAAAGAGTATAAAATTACTCCTGTAAAAAATGATATAAAAATACCGAAAGAAACTATAAAAGATAGCATATCTGCATACAATGTTATAAGACAATTTTGGAATGAAGATATTGAAGTTTATGAATCTGTATTTATATTGTTAACTAATAGAAGAAATAATACAATAGGGTGGGCAAAAATTAGTCAGGGAGGAATATCAAGTTCAATAATAGATATAAAAATTGTATGTAAATATGTAGTTGATAGCTTTGCATCTGGAGTAATTTTAGCACACAACCACCCTACAGGAAACTTAAATCCTAGCGAAAGTGATATAAAAATAACCAAACAAGTAAAAGAAGCAATAAAAGTTTTTGATTGTGAATTAATAGATCACCTTATAATAACACCAGAAAACAATTATTTCTCTTTTGCTGATGAAAGAGTAATATAAACAATAAATAAAAAATAAATCTATGAAAAACAAAAATCAAAAATCAACTAATGTTTATGAAATAAACACAACTGCATGGGATGAAGAAAATTTTTACTTGCTAACTACCCTTACAGAAAAACAAGTTATAAAAGTAATTAAACCTATTGTCAGTAAGGAAAGAAGAAGTAATTCAGATGAATATTTTTATGACAATGAAACACTAGTTAGTACTTTAATTGAAAAATATCCTGATGAAGTGGTAGAATTTTATCAATCATTTGAAACAATAACAATTTAAAAAATTAAACAAAATGTATAAAACAAAATGCAACATGGAAAAAGAAAAAGCAATTGAAAGGATCGAAGAGATCCGACACGAAATAATTAACCAACGAGTTAGTTATGGTGAGTTACTAGAATTGTATGAGCTAAGAGAGTTTGTAGATATAAACGACCTTGAACTTATGCAATGGATATATGATGAGGAAGAGTACAATGCTTTAAATAATAACCAATAAAAACAAACCTATGGAAAACACAGAAATCAAAATTGAAAAAAATGTACCTATTCCAGACAATAAAAAGAAAGGTAGAAAAACCATGTACCCATTCCATGTAATGAATGTAGGAGATAGCTTCTTTGTAGATGATATGCTTCCCCGCTCATTGTACCAAACATCAAGAACTTTTGCTAACAGAAATTCTTTAGATTGGAAATTTAAAGCATCTAAAGAAGGGGAAAACGGAACAAGGATATGGAGAATAAAATAAGCAAAAGAGAAATTTTAGTACAGGAACTAGAATTTCTCAAAATAGAAAAGAAAAAATGTACTCTAAATTCTGATAGATACAAATTCATACAGGCAGTAATAAATTACATAATTACAGAGATAAACTACTATGGTGACAAAAATAAAGGTTACAGGGAATAAAACTATCCTGACAGAATGTAATAAAACAGAGCTGTCAAACCTCAAACAGAGAATAGAATTTATGAAACGATCTTATGAGGAAATAGATAAGCTGATAGGCTATATACAGGAATATCCAGATATGCCTATAGATAAACTGATGAGAATATCTACAGGAAACTCCCCACGAATATACCGGAACACGAAAAAAGAAAAAGTTTACATTTATAAAAACATAAAAGTATATGAAAAAACAAGAGAAAGAAAAACAAGAAAAAAACTCAGTCAAGATAACTGAGATATTATCTGAGGAAGAAATTAATACCCTCAAGAAATACTACGATTGCAACCAATGGAACGAAGCAAGAAGGTACTTAAACGAGGAGGACAGAAAGAAACAACTACATGACAAAGGAATATTGGCTGACTACCTATTCTACTACCTGTTCTACATTTTTTCGGACAACAAACAATAAATGAACTAATTAATAGAAAAATCAAATAATAGAAAACTTTAAGAAAAAATAAATACTTTTGCTATTGCGCGCAAAAATAGGTGGGGGAAGTTTTATGTGTGTTTACTTCCTCCACTTTTTAAAACAAACACAAAATATTAAATGAACAAATTTTTAAACAACATGAATACAGAAAAAATAACTCACAGAAAAATCTTTGAATTCTATCCTGGACTGATGCTGATAAAAACAGCTCCAAAAGAAATAAGAAGAATAAGAGAATTCATAATTGAAAAAGACAATAAACTTTTTTTAATGGATGAATCATTTGAATTCTACGATACAGGGGAAATTGAATTCTGGCAAATAGTAAGCAACAAAGGATATACAAACCTAGACCACCTATGCCAAGATATTCTAATGAAAAAACAATTACTAATAGGTCTTAATTGATAAGGGCAACAAAAATATACGAAGTTTACCCCTTTCTTTTGGATGAGCAGATGGGCACTCCAGAAGAAATTAAAAAACTATCGTATAAGGAAAGGAAAAAGATGAAAGAATATGTTGAATATATTGTACTAACTGAACATTCAAAAGTCTCATTATTTACGGAAATACCATTCGTGAACGAGGAAGGAGAACTAGATTGTATGTACATAATATTTGATGAATTTAATAGCATAGATGAACTGTTAGATGGAAATAGATTGAAAAACATATCTTTAGTTTCACTTAATTAATTCCTTAAAAAAACCTAAAAAATTAAACTATTAGAAAAAATTTCGATATTTGCAAGTATAAATTAAAAAACAAATAAAAAATGAAAGCAAAAAAATCAGGCGCTAAAATGCCAGGTGCAGGAATGGCGAAGAAAGTAACCATGAAAGCAAGCAAAGGAAGTATTAAGCCTTCCGCTAAGAAAATGACAATGAAAATGGGAACTGCTAAAAAGGCTTCCGCTAAATTGTCATACGGAAAAAAGATGAAATAATTTATGAAAAAATCATCTAAGCATCCAGGCTTCAAAGCTGTTCAAAAGAAAATTGCATCTAAGCAAGGAATATCTATGGACAGAGCAGGAGCTATCTTAGCAGCAGGGGCGAGAAAAGCATCTCCCTCCGCTATCAAAAAAAATCCAAGTCTGAAAAAAGTATCAGGCGTGGTAAAGAAAAAATCCAAATAAATAAAAATCCCCTTGCCAATTCTTAGGCGAGGGGAATTTAAAAAAATCAACTACAGAATGGACATACCCTCAGAATTGAACGAGATTCATCAGTCACTTTTTTATAAAAACGATAGACTGAGAGTATTGGAATTAAAGAAATTCCTTACAGAAAATTGTTACCTGCCGGAAACAATAGCGCAATTAGAAAAGTCAAAAATAGCCAAGCAATTAGCCGAACAATTACCATTATTAACCCTTAAAGAACTATTAAAAAAACATGGAATCAAGTGAACATGAAGAAGTTTTAATTAAACACAGGATATTTTTATCCCTAATAGCAGTATCAACCCACCTAAGAGCTGACTATACTCCAAAGGCACTCAAACTATTTAAAGATGAACTTAATGTAGTGTATGAGGAAACTAGGAAAAAACTTGATGAGGAACTTGTAGATCAAGAACCTTTAATCAGAAAAAAGGCTTTCTCCCGCGCACAACATAAGTTAATCGACAAACCTTTCAGCGAGAAATATAAGGCTGAACAAAAGATAAATAGAGTATTAACGGAAGTTATAGACCAGACAATAGCTGATGGGAATACAATCCTGCTTACACAAGTAATACAGGAACTATGTAGGGCAAAAGACCTCAGAGATGTAGTAACATTAATGATAATGTACAACAAAGGAAATTTTGATGAAATATTTAAAAAAATAAAAGAAAATGAAAATTCTAAAATCATTACTAATAATATGCCTATCACTAATATTAGTGGTACTAATAATGCTTGATGGTTGGCAAAGGTTTAATTATGTAGCCATTCTATCTTTGATTCTTGCAATAATATTTTGTATGGTACTTGCATACGAACTATTTGAGACAGAGAAAGATATATACGATAAAGAAGATTAGCTATGTTCAAACCCCACTTTGCAGAATGTATTTCCTGCCGAGAGAATAAACTGTTGGTAGTCAAGAAGTTGCTTTGCGAAAAATGTAATATGAAGTTAAAGTCTGGGAGAAAAAAACCAAACATAAAAACTAAAAGAAAAAGAACAGGAGAAGGAGAACTATTTTTAAAGATATGGAACGAAAGACCACATATTTGTAAAGTATGTTCTAAGTACCTAACAGATCCTCCAAAGACTTATTACTTCATGCACATTGTACCAAAGGGAAGACTACCGGAAGCAAGACTTGATGAGGAAAATATATGGCTAGGATGCTTTGAGTGTCATCAAGTATATGACAGAGGACTTCCACAAAACAATCCGCTATTTAACAAAATACTCAAGAAAAAGGAAGAGATAGAAATTAAGTACAATGCAAAATAACTAAATTAGCATATATGAAAAAGAATAAATTAGGAGTAGAAAATTCACTCTGGAACAATATCAGAAAAAAAGCAGAGATGAATAAAAAATCAGGAGCTAAACCTAAAAAGCCAACTAAGGCTATGATAAAACAAGAAAGAAAAATCAAATCTAAAACAAAATAAAAATGAAAAAGAAAGGTAAAAAATCAAAAGGATGTAAATAATTAAAATCAAAAAACATGGCAAAAGCACAACCCTCTCAGGGAAAACGATTCGTTAAAATCGTAAAGAACTCTGCTACCGGCAGGACAAAGAAAGTGTCTTACGGACAGGCAGGAAAAGCAAAAGATGGAGGAGACAGGATAAGACCTGGAACAAGTAAAGGTGATTCCTATTGCGCTCGTTCACTTAAAATAAAAGGAGATTGGAAAAGTGATCCAAATAGTCCTAATAACCTTTCCCGCAAAAAGTGGAAATGTAAAGGAAGTAAATCAATGAAATAATGAAAGCTACATTAGAGTTTGATATTAATGATTTTGATGATAGAATGGCTCATTACAGATGTGTAAAAGCATTAGACATGGCTATCGTACTTTGGGAAATAAAAGTTAATATACTAAATCCAAAGCACGAATTAACATCAGAAGAAATTGCTGACAAGATAAATGAATTGTATCATCAGCACAATATAGACATAGACCAAATAATAACTTAAAAAAAACAACAAAATGATTACAGCAACAACAAACATGATGTACTATCAATGGTGGGATAACTTTAATTGGTCCCTATACCATAGACTTCTTGAAATTAGAATGGAGAAGGAGTTTAGAAGATGATTGATGAGACTATTATTGAGGCAGAATGTACTGAAACAGGTTTCAACATTCTCTCCCTCCACGAAGAACTATTGTTCTGTGGAGCAAACATTGGAAAGAAAGTCCTACTTTCCGCTAAATTAGCTTCTGATGTATCTGAAAAGGATAAACTATTTGCTTACTACTATAAAGTTATTCTTCCCCGCGCCATAGTTGGATATTCCGATGCAGGATATGAGGGAATGGATAAAGTGTCTGCCGACTATATGCTATCAGCAGAATTGTTAAAAGGATATGTAAGAGACCCTGATGGTAAATACATTCCAACAGTAATATCTAAATCAACAATTACAAAAGATAAGTTACATAAGTTTGTCACAGACTGCATACATATAATTGAAAGCAGATTCGGTATTCCTGTACCAGATGCAACAGAGTATCTTGAAAGCATAAGGACAAATCGTAAGTTAAAAAAGGCTAAATAAAAATAAGAGTATAGCTATAAATTAACCAAAAGAGGTTATCTTTGTAACCCTTTTAATACAAAACAATATGAGTAATGTTAAATTTACAAACAAGTTAAACCTGCCTGAGCCTTTAGTAAATGCCTTGCAGTATGATTCTCACAGGATGATGGGTCATGTTTCTGTAACACAACTAATTGAGCCTCCCCGCATCAGAGTTCTTAAAAAGTTTATTGAGAAAGAAGAAGATGTAACCGACAGAATGTGGATGCTATGGGGTAGTGCAATACACAATATCCTTGAGAAGTCAAACATGAGCGGGAAGAATAAAGATGCTATAAGAACTGTAGCAAACCTATTCAAGTCAAAGTCTCAAGCTCAAGATGATACCTATGATAGAGTAGCCAACTATTTAAAGTCTGAGGAAGAGAAGTTGGTATTTGACCCAAACGAAAGATACATCATTGAAAAGACATTTGTTGCCCCTATAGAAGGATGGGACTTATGCGGAACAGTTGACCTTTATGATAAGGAGAAGCAGATTATCCAGGATTGGAAGCTATGTAAAACGTACAAATGGACTTCTGCTGAATCTCGTAAACAATGGATAAAGCAATTAAATGTATATGCTTGGCTACTTGAAAAGAATGGTTTCCCTGTCAAAGGTTTACAGATTGTACCATTTTTTAGAGATTGGACTGCTTTAACACATAAATACAAGTCTCAAAGAGGACAAGACTATCCTGATACAGAGGTAGCAATAATTGATATTCCTCTAAAACCATTAGACCAGATTGAAGCATACGTTAAAAGCTGTATCAAAGATCATCAAAGAGCAGAAGATGGAGAGGTTAGAGATTGTACCGGAGAAGAGAGGTGGGCAGAAGCTGATGTATATGCAGTAATGGTTGAAGGAGGCTCAAGAGCTAAATTCAAATTTGCAACATACGAACAAGCACAAAACTATATAGAAGAGTTTGGATATAAATTCGTTAAGCCATTGTATGTTCAACATAGACCAGGCAAGTCTAAAAGATGCGAGGAGTATTGTCCTGTCTTTGAACAATGCCCACAGATTAAAAAAATAGTACCAACAATTTTAGATTAAAGAATGGACTTAAAATTTCAACACATCGATATTCACAACTTTAAGAATATCGAACAGAGGACTGTCGACATAAATGGTCGCAGCTTCTTGATAATGGGTAAGAATGGCTCTGGTAAATCTTCATTTATTCAAGCACTACTTTCCCCGCTTGACACCAAGGTTATTGCTTCTATGCCTGTTAAAGATGGCGAGGAACAAGCAAAGATTGAGGTTGTATTGTCAGGAGATGTTAATGGTAAAAGGACCAAGTACAGCCTTGAAATGTATTTTAGTGCCAAGACTAACAAAGGCAGGTTAGTTGTATATAACGAAACAGGAGAGAAGATAAGCGCCCCAAGTACATTTGTTAAATCTTTAATAGGTGATATATCTTTTGACATAATGGAGTTTGTTAATGCTCCTAAAAGTCATAAGATTAATACTCTAAGAATGCTATCTGGAAAGGACAGAGAGATAACTTTGATTGAAAGAGAGATTAAAGAAGTTAAGGATGGATTGCAATACCTTAAAAAAAGAGAGAAAGAACTTAATGCTTTTGTGGAAGAGCATGATCTTTCGCAGGAAGTAATTAAAAAGTATGAGCAACCTATCAATGTAAGTGATATTCATAAAAAGTTAGAGGAATTCAATAAAGTTGCTTTAAACTACTCAAAAATCAAAGATGGTGTTTCCTCAAGAAAGATGGAAGTTAACCTGTTTAAATCAAAAATAAATGATTTAGAGGTAAGGATGAGAGAGATGCAGAATGAGATTAACAATATGAATGAAGCAATTTCTCTCAAACTTGCTGAGATTAATAAAGGGGAGGAGTGGTTAGAAAATAATCAAATGCCTGATTTAACATCAATCCACAATGAATTAAACTTTGCCATAGAACATAATTCAGAGCATGATAAGATTAAGTCAGTTTACTCAAAGCATAAAGAAATGGTTGAAACACAGAACAATATATCAACCAACGAAGCAATACTTAAAAAGATTGTAGCAGACAGAGACAATTTAATTAAGAAGTCTAAATTGCCTGTTAAGGGATTGACATGGACTGATGATGAAGTTTATATCAATGGACTTCCTCTTGAGTCTGAGCAGATTAATAAGTCAACTTTGTTTGAGATAGGAGCTGATATATCTATGGCTCTTAATCCTAATCTAAAAGTAATCTTCCTGCACGATGGCTCTCTATTCGACAAAGAACATTTAAAGGCAGTTGTTAAAAAGGTTGAGGAGAAAGGCTACCAATGTATAATTGAATACGTTGCCGAGAATCCAGAGTTTGAAATACAATTTTTAGAAAAATAAATATGAAAAGAAAAGAAGGAATAGATACAATGATTTTTGATATTACACCAAAAGAATTTGCAAAAGACTTATTTAACAGATTCTATGGTATAAATGGAGTTGGATATTATCAGGCTAAAACCTGCGCTCTCATGGCAGTAGATTTATTAATTGAAGAACTAGACCCTAAGTCTGAAACTGAAATATTCATACCTAAAATTGACCTATACGAAGCAGCTAAAAAACAACTTCTTAAAATATGAATGATGTTTCTGTCTTTGGCAGGAACATCATTTGTAAAAAAATTAAATGGTCTCCAAGCGAATTAATACTCGCTTCCTGCCTAAACTTTGAATATAACGAACAAGATAGCATAATAACTATCAACACTCATAAGACCTCTCAAAAGGCTTTGGCTATTTTTTTGAACGTTTCATTCATTAATTTAATGCAGAGTAATGAACTTAAAAATAAAAGAGATGCATTGTTTAATTCAATTAAGTTAATATACTCTGAAATGCAAAAGGAATTCATGGGTGAGCTGAACTCAACAGTACCATACCATGATAAACTTTGGAATAGACCAGGACAGAAGTTTGCGTATCAACCACACGCTATATTTGAAATGAGGAATAGGCAGCACAACCTTCTTGCTTTTGATATGAGACTTGGCAAGACATTGACTTCTATATCCCTTTCACTATTAGACAAGAGCGATACTACTTTAATTATCTGTCCTGGATCTACAAAGTTTACAGCTTGGTATGATGATTTAATTGGGTGGGGTTTCAATCCTTTAAACTTTACAATATATGATTCTAAGGTTAAATATTGTAGAAGAGCATTCAATGAGAAGTACATAGTGATTAACTATGAAATGCTATCTAAAAATATGGATAAGATTTTAAATAGTAATATACAACACATAATCATTGATGAGGCACACAGAGTTAAAACAATTCAGACACAAACATTTAAGAATGTTCAAAGCATTGTACACAATTTCCCAAACTCAAGATTGACACTCCTTTCCGGTACTCCAATAGCAAATAGAGTTGATGATATGTACGCATACTTTAAACTTATAAATCATCCATTAGGAGCTTCATTAAAAAGATTTAGAGATATGTATGGTATTATGAAGAATGGCAGGAGAGGAGCAGTTGTTAAAAAGGCTAAGAACACAAAAGATTTATCAGATAAGCTATCAAACTTTATGATAAGAAGAACTCAATCAGAAGTATTTGATATGCCTCAAAAACAGCAAATTAGATATAAGATTGATAAAGATGATTTCAAAGTTGAATATGATGGACTGATAAATGAACTTAAAAATAAAACAAATTACGCTGCAATACATGGTCATATTATGGCCATCAATAAATTGACATCTACTATTAAAGTTAAGGAGGCTATAAACATTACAGAAGAAGTTTTAGAGTATGGTAAAAAGATAGTTATATTCTGCTCCTTTACAGAGCCTATTATAACATTAAAAAACATATTTGCATCAAAAAATATTAAGTCTGTTTTAGTGGATGGCTCTGTAGATATGAATGAAAGAAGGAAATTAATTAAGCAGTTCTGGGAAGATGATGAGTGTAATGTATTCTTAGGCAACATGAGAGCTGCGGGGGAAGGTATTAATCTTTCCTGCGCCTCAGATATAATAATCATGAACTATCCATTCACTCCAAAAGAGTTAGAACAACCAATAGAAAGATGTACTAATCCTTCTAATCCTAAAATCAATACAATTCATTATCTTGTTTGTGAGGACAGTATAGATGAAATACTATACGAGATTTTAATTGATAAAAAGGAAGATATAAACGCTATAGTTGATAAAGGCAAAGGAGTTCAATCCTATGACAATGTAACTAATAGCATATACAGAAGATTATTCGGTTCCAATATAAATACTCAAAATAAACTAAATGAGCAAGAAAGCGAAGTTCAAAGTATCTGAGGATATGATACTTGTAACCGAAAAGAATAGAAAGATGGCTATAGTTATAGGTAGAATAATATACAGAGTTAAAAAAAGTGGAGATGTTTCTTTAGCTGTTGTAAGGCCAAGAATTGTTAAAGGTAAGTGGACCATTGAAGGAGATCCACATTTGGGAGCTAAATTTACATTCCAAACAAGTAAAGATGAACCCCAAGAAGAGTGGGAAAGGATGCACAAGGAGATATTTAAAAAGATTGTCGAAGAACAAAATGGCTACATAAAGCCAAGTGAACCATTGGTCAAATACAAAATAAACAAATTAAAATGATTGTTTCATGCTTCAAGGATGCTTTCACTTCTGAAAGTCCTATAAACTTGCCTATTGTTGATGTACTTAGGCTTATAAAATCAGGTAAATGGAAAGATAAAGTTGAAAGACTCCGTAGTTTACCAATAGAAGAATATAAAAAACAGAAGTTATTTCTTCCTGCCGTTACTTTCTCAGGTATATTCAACCAAAGACTTGATAAACAAGTTGCTGAATATTCAAGACTCATGATTATTGATATTGATAACCTTGAAAGTGAATTGTTAATTAACTTATCAAGCCTACTCAAAGATGATGAATATACTTATGCTATGTTTATCTCTCCAAGTGGTAATGGATTAAAGGTTTTATTCAAGCTAACAAATGATAATCCAGATAGACACAAGGCTTATTTTAGCGCTATCCAAAAACACTTTGAAGAGAATTACGCTGTATTAATAGATAAGAGCGGGAAGAACATATCAAGACTATGCTTTGTATCTTATGATGAAGAACTGTACATTAATGAGAATTCAAAAGAATTTGATTGTCCTGGAATAATTGAACGATTCCCTCAAAAACAATACAGAAAGACAGAAGAACTTAAAAATGCTAACCCTGACCAAATTGATCCTACAGAGGTACTAAGAATATGCTGTAAGTGGACCGATAAACATTACAACTACGTTGAAGGAGAAAGGAATACATACCTACATTCTCTATGCTGTGCTATGAATAGAGTAGGAGTTGAAATGGATGATACAATAGAAGTGTTTTTAAATAACTTTGATTTACCAATAGAAGAAGTTGATATTCTTGTAAAAGGAGTTTATTTTAGAAATAGAAACGAATTCGGCACATATCCATTAGACAAAGAACAGAATTTTAAAAGACAAGATTATTCTTCTCTACTTACAGATAACGAAGTTCTTAATGACTTTGCAGAGATAATTAAGTCTGTTTATACCAATACTGTCTCCCGCGAAGGACTATTAAAAATCCTTACTGCTTATATAAAAACTCAAATTAATGATGGGTTTATCAATATAACACGCGAGGAGACAGCCAAATTTATAACTGAAACAATTAAGAAGATTGATGAAGTTAGATTAGGAACCATAGGAGAGAAAGGATATGACCATGAAGATATAACTCAACTCGCTGAAATGTATGCAAAAGCAAGCAATAGAAGCGGTGAAATAAGATTCCACTTAGGTCTATTCGATAATTTTGATTTATTAATGCCCGAGTGCTTCTATGGTATGGTAGGTATGCCAAGAACATTTAAGTCTGTCCTCGCCACTCATTTAGTTACTCAGAATGCAAAGAATGATATTCCCTGCCTATACCTATCAGGAGAGATGTCAAGAGGGCAAATGTTTGAAAGGCTATCTACAAAGGAGTGCGGAATTAATTGGAAGATGAGTCCTCACAAAGAAAAGTTAGCAGATGCAAATTTTGTGGCAGGAGTAGGTGAAATGATAGACCAAACATTTAAAAAGAATCTATTTATAGTTACCCTAAAAGATTTCAATAGAGAGAACATTGTTGCGACAGTTAACAAGATTGAGATTAAAACAGGTAAAAAGATTAAACTGATAGTTTTAGATGGACTATCTGAAATGGATTGGTTAGGAAGAGAAGAAATACAAGCAGCTATATTTAATTGTAGAGAGGCAAAGGAGATAGCTAAAGATACAGGATGCGCTGTTATTGGTTTAATGCACACTTCCGGTAGGCTTGAGAAATATTACAGGAATACTTCTGCTTGGGTGAGAGGAGCTAATAAGACTATTGCCTCTATGGATGGAATATTCATGAATTCTTTGATAGTTCACCCAGAAACTAATAACTTGCAGAATGATGATATAATGTACTATCAAGATAAATTCTTCCTTAGATTCGAAGATAAGAGAGGAAATGCAGGTACAGTTGATTCAATAGTTAGCGTAGATGATAGAATGAGGCTATCATACTTAGATTCTGATACTAATAAATATGAAGTAAAGATAAATAAGCAATAATGATTAAAATTGATTTAAAGATAAAGCCTATGTCAATTAACAAGGCTTTTCAAGGAAGAAGGTTTAAAACAAAGGAATATATCAAGTATTCAGAAGTAGTTACTATGATGCTTCCTAAACTTAAATTTCCCGACCCTCCATTCAAATTCTACATTGAATATGGCTTCTCAAATGTTGCTTCTGATATAGATAATCCAACCAAACTAATCATTGATATAATGCAAAAGAAATACGATTTCAATGACAAGAACATATTTGAAATGAAGTTAAAAAAGGTTAAGGTAGTTAAGGGAGAAGAATATATAAAGATATTTGTAGAAGAATATACAAATGAGTAATTTAGCAAAAAAATGGAACAAATGATATTTATAGAAGTTAAAAAAATCATCCCTGTAGGAGATGATGTAAGAATTGAGAAAGAGTTCATAAGAGCAGATAAAATAGAAACATTTCGCTCTTACAAAAAGAACGAGGAACATTCCTTTTCAAAGGTTAAAGGTGATATTATTAAAGTTATAATGAAATCACTATCTAATTATTCTAACAGAGAATCAAAAGGAATCTACGAGGTTTATGTTAATGAATCACCAGAATCCTTTCAGTCAAGACTAAATGGTAACGGAGTAACAGTTATATCAGATGGAGGAAAAGGACTTCATAACACCCCTTAAAGACATCATCAATATACTTACACAGCTTGGAGAGATTGCAGCAGAAGCTGAGACTATACATAGTCCGGAGGCATACAACGTTCTTAGAAACGAAATACAAGTTGTTCAGTTAAGGCATATTCAAGAATATATTGAGATGATTGATAAGCATTATCCAAATGCTCCTAGAGAAAGTATGAAGAAGATAGCAGGAGTTAAACAAATGGATAAATTAAGATTTGAAATAGCGTTGAAAACAATAAAATACAAAAAAAGAAAAAATGGAAACAAGACAAAGAAATCTAAAGAGCCAAAAAGCAACAGCGACTGGCGAAACTTGGGAACCACAAGCGAATGGTAAAAACAACTTCTTCTTTGATGAAAAGAACCCTAATAATACATTAGAAGGTTATTTGGTTGAAGTTAAAGAAGGAGTAGGACAAAACAACTCTACTATCTATGTAATTCATGAATCAGATGAATATGGAGCATTGAAATCTAAAAGGTCAATCTGGGAAGATACTGTACTTGCAGATCAAATGGATGCAGCAATAAATAATCATGGAATAAATTGCTTTGTTGTAATTAAGTACAAAGGAAGAGCCTTGAAAAGACAAGCAAAGCAACAGAATCCTAATCAGGCATGGTCTCAAACAAATTCATATCATTTATGGGAAGTATTTGTAGATATTGATGCTCCTGTTTATTCAAGTGGTAAACAATCTTCTCCTGCACAACAGCAAATGCAAGTTGTAAAAGAAGTTGCTCAGCCAACAAAACAGAATTCAGATGCTTTTAATGTAGGCGGAAATCCTTTTGGAGACACGAACTCAGGAGACCTACCTTGGTAATAAATTAATAAACAATCAACGCTATAAAAACAAAATCCCCGAATTAATCGGGGTTTTTTGTTTATATATGGAAACAACAACTTTTTTAATCTTCTCCTTCTTCTTCTCCGCCTTCTTCCTCATAACCTTCTTCACCCTCACCCATTCCACCATACTCTCCAGAGTAATTAGATAATTCCATGAACCTATTCATAGCCTTTAATTTCTCAGCATTACTTCCCGCCTTAAATTCATAGACTTCTTTATGTTCCATTGTAGAGTAATCAAATGTTCTACCTTCCATAGGTGAACGCATCATATAGCAGATAACAACTCCGTTGTCAGCAGCTTTCATTTTTACATCAAATATTTCGTATGACATATTTTATATTTTATAATATTTGGTAAATATCAGCTATTGCTTGGTCCAAAGCAGATTGAGTACCTGCTGCCCAACCTGCCGTTCCCCCAACAAATGCAACAACATCTTGCAATTCAATTTGCTCTCTATCATCATCAACCATAACAATATTAATTATTGTCCTTGTTGGATAAGGATAGTTCCACATGTTTGAATCAGCATCAGCAGTATTTGGTGATACCTGTATATTAGTTCCGGTAGGCTTAGAAGTATAAACTCCTGCTATCTTTTTGATATTAGCCTTGTTTAAAACAACAACTTGAGTAACTCCTGTAGGATCTGGAGATACAAGTATTGCATTTGTAGCCGTTGTTAAATCAATGTATTTTGCCATTGTCTATTTATTTATGCAAATATAGTTAATTATTCTACTGGTGGTATTGGTGGAGGAGTAGGTGCAACCCATTCAATAAGTGGTAAATCTTTTACCCACATAAAATTTGGATTAACACATTGGTCAATTTCTTCTGTTGATATTATCCAATTAGGAGGAGTATTTCCATCTTCTATTGGATTAAAGTATGAATCGGGTGCAAACCATTGCCCTACTAATTCATCTTTTTGTTCTATTGTTAGTTTTCCTACTTGCATATTTTTATTTTAAACTTGTCTACCTAAAGTTGTTTGAAAATTTTGAACTGCTGTGTAAAAATTAGATGCTTCTGCATCTGTCAATCCATCACCAATTGAGGCAAACGCACATTGTTTTGTAGTATAATATAATATTGATGATGAATTTAAAGCACCTATAAAAAAATTTCTATTTGGTCTTAAAGTTGAAGTTGTTGTACCATTAACTTGTTTAATACCATTTTTCCATCCATCAATATCGTTACTTGCTTGTCTATTACCAACATAAAAACCTTGTGAATTTGCATCACTAAATGAAGTTAATGCAGATTGATTTATTAAAGGATATGTTAATCCTGATGTTCTAATTTCAAGTGCATTATAATCTGAACCAGTTTGACACCCAATTTCAATTTCAGTACCATTGCTATTTGTCCTTGAATAATATGAAAGATGTGCTGAATTAAGAGTGCCACTAACAGATGGATTATGGAATGTATCTGCATAAGCATTAGTCCCATTAGGCAAAGCACCATTTGAACTATGTGTCCAACCTCCTGCAAATGTTAGTCTGAATGCCTCATTAGTATCTTGGCTATTAACTAAATTAAACTTTTGAGTAGTAGCAGTTGAACCTGCAAATGGATAAAGTGCTTTCATTTTAGTCCATATACCATAACCCTTTAAGTCAGAAACTAAAGTGTTTATAGCACCTTGTGTAGTTACATCAGTTATTTGTGTACTATACAAATAGGCATTTGTTTCAACACTATAATTTCTATTATAATAGAATGATTGGCTTGGATTAATATTTCTACTCAAAGCAAACTGATAACCCTCTACTATCTGATTAAACACTTGTGCTTCTAAATCAGTAAGACCGCTGCCTATTGATGAAAAAGCTATTTGTTGTGTTGTGTAACTTACCGCTGTATTATTTTGATTTCTTGCGCCAATAAATACATTTAAACTTGGATTATTTGTTGTTATTGCCGAAGTTAAAGATGCTAAAGCTGTACCGTTTCTAAATATTTTTCTGTCATTTGAAGCTCTTTGGCTACCCATAAAAAAGCCTTTTGAATCAGCAATTGCAGATAAAACTTCGGTTGATAAACCGCCAGTATAAAAATAATATCCTGTTCCAGTACTAATATTTAATTGAAATAACAATGTACTACCTAAATTAAATGCACCTATTGGAACTGCATTGGTAGTTTGATTTGTTCTAACGTAAATACTTAAATGATTAGAATTAAGAGTTGTATTTGTTGAAGCATTTAGAAATGTATCTGCATAAGCATTTGTTCCGTTAGGAGTAGCACCATTACTTGAATGTGTCCATCCTCCACTAAATTGTAGTCTAAATGCTGCATCCGTATCTAAAGGGTTTTTTAAGTTGAATTTATGTTGAGTTGCTGTGCCACCTATAAATGGATATAGAGCATTGAACTTTGTCCAAATGTTAGCATTCTTTAAATTAAGTACAAGTTCATTAATAGCAGTAGCTTCAGTACCGCTTATTCCTGTAGCAGTAATAAATGCAGCAGCATCTGGGTCATAAGGAGGAGTACCTGGTACAACTAAATATGGATTGATTATCATGCTCTAACACCTTTTAATGTAATTTTTAAACCTTTAGCAGTACCATCACCAACTTGGTCAATATCAATAGTCATTTCAGCATCATCAGCTAAAGTTGAATCAGATATTACAGGAGGAGTTACAGCAGTAACAGAAGTCTTTTCTGTATTATCAATAGTCAATTTTGTTGATAATATAGTTGAGCCACTTTCATTTATGTCAACTGTAAATATACTACCACTTGTTTGTGCAGTAGATAAAGAAGCTCTAACTGATGTAACAGTCATAGCATAAGGCATCCTAAATGTAACCTTAGCAGTTCCTGTTGTTAATGCAGTTGTTTCATCAGAAGCAGCTAATTGAATTTCGCATGGTGTACCAACTAAATTTGAATCAGGAATTCTTAACCAACCTGTATCGCTTCCTAAACCACTTGCTTTTATATATAATTCCCCTGCGTTTCCTGTTGTTTGAATAAAACAAATATCGCCAGGGAAGCCATTTATATTTGTATTTGGGTTTCTGTCGCTAACAAAAAATACAATATCAGCATCAATGTTTGTAATTCTATATATGCCTGTTTTTCTTGATAATTTTGTATCAATATGTAACTTATTTTGAGGAGAAATAGTATTTATGCCAACATTACCTGACGTTGTAACCCTTGCAAATTCAGTATTATTTGTAATAATTGGTAGGTCAAAATTATCAATAGTGCCTATCTTTTTAATTGACCCTACATTGTTTCCGTTCAATGCCCAAAAACTACCCGTAGGAGATGATTGAGCAACTATTTGAGCAACAGTCTCAGATACTTGATAAAATACTAAATTAGGATCTCCATCTTCTCCAACATAAAATTGTGTTCCCCCAGAAACAGGTATAAAAACACCTGATATTATGTTTGTTGGAAATACTCTTTTGTAACTTACTGAATACTGAGGACCAAAACCTTTTCTATAAGTAACGTTTGCTAAAAAAAAATCATCAGACAAACCTACAATGGTAGTCAAGTCTTCTTGAACTTCATATATATATTTAGCGTTAGACCTTGCTTGTTGGTCTATGCCTTTCACATCTCTTGAAACAATAGTAGAGTAAATTCCATCATTGCTAATAGGTGCTACTATATCATCTGTTTCAAAACCATAAGCTATTGGAGTTATAGGCTTTCCGTTAATACTTACAACTGTTAGGGAAATTGCGCTCATTTTATAGATGTTAAATTTTGTTCAAATATAGTAAATTTTAGTTAATTTTCTTTAAAATAAATATTTAACAATGGTATGTATGTTTCGTTCATCCATTTGTCAAATGCCTCCCAAGAATAGGCTCCATAAATATATGTTTGGTCCACAAATGTTATCTTAATACACCTTGTTCCAGGATCATCAGAATCCTCAAAAAGAACATATTCTCTATAGTCTGTTATTTCGTTAAAATGAATGTTAAATGTCCTGTTGAATCTTTTCCATCCCTTATCCCTTAAAATAAGTTTATCCCCGCCCTTGTAGAACTCTTGTATCTCATGGCGGTCAAATATCCTTATTGTATAAAACGGATTAATAAAGTTTTCCATCTTCAATTAAATAATTTCTTACTTTAAAATTATCTCCACTCATTTCAACTATTGCAAAGCCATGTGCGTGGTTATTCACTTCAAAAAATTCTGGCTCTAGTTCGCACAAACAAGCAACCGAAAATGTAGTTACAAGACTGCCATCATAAATTTTTTCAACATGTTCAGATTTTCTATGGAAATGTCCTGTTAATATATGTCTTTTGTATCTCATGTAAAGTGAACGAGCAGGATTGACTCCCCCATTGCCCTTCATGCGGTCTCCATGCTCTATTAAGAGATCTCCGAAATAAGTTTTAGTACGTTTTTCAATAAATATAATCTTGTGTTTGGCAAGTTCCAATAACACTTTAAGTTGAAATTCCTCGCAGTCTAACAACTCAGGTGCTTTCAAATAAAGGTATCTTTCAAGCCTATATTCATGATTACCAGGTTTAAAGTATATTGTTACGTTTGGAAATTCTTGTCTTAGATAAGCAAAAAACTCCCGAGCCATGTCAAGTTCATTTTTTAAACTTGGTCTGTTCTTTGGATTTTTCTCATGAAACGATAGCATAAAGAAATCCATTATGTCACCGTTCAAATATATAGTATCAATACCTTGTTGTTTTCCCTCGTTTAAAGCTGTTTTAATCGCTTCAACATCATGGTATGGTATATGAATGTCAGATAAAATTAAAATTTTTTTATTGGTCTTTGGTAGCTTCCAAACCTCAACGTGCTTGGTATGGCTTTCTGGAATTAAATGTGGTTTGTTTTTAATATTTACAAAGGTTTTGTTTGCTAATTTATTCTTTTGAGAAGCGCCTTGTTTGCCCTTATAATATCTAATATGAGTGCGCACATAATCAACTGAACTAAATAATTCTTTATTTTCTAAATATATTTTTTTTGATAAAGTAAGATTAGGTAAATTAGGAAATCTTTTAAGATATTCTAAAACTATTTCACCATTCGTGCTTAAAGGTCTTCCTCTTTTCATTTATATTATTGAATAATTTATTAATTCGTTGTACTTAGCGGAAACAATGTCTCCGTTTTTTAAATCTAATTCAAGCACCCGAAGATTTGGTGCACCAAAACAACTTTCTGATAACCAAACATCATCAAATATTATGTCATTAATATAAACAATACTTTGAGTAGCTATCATATTTGTAATATCTAATTCTTTTTTTTCGTCTTTATTTGCAATATATATTAATGTCATATTTCAAAACATATTTGTCCACTTACAACTTTTGATCCCGATGCAGTCCAAGTTGGAGTATAACTTGTAACTAATTGCCAATAATTAAATGTTACTAGATTTGATGCTGGCAATATAATTCCAAATCCATGATACCAAACTCCATTGTTTTGACTCCTGTTTGGATTTTCAGTTTGTACAATTGCATTATTTGGTAATGTAAATGATGTTGTATTTGCATTAGATATACCATATAAAGCATAATTTACAAACATCATATTACCAACAATTTTATATTTTAATTGTTTTAATGTAAATGACGCCCAACCTGTAATAGTAGATGTTGCTGAATAATCAATCCATACGGTATTGTCTAATTTACCATTAAATGTACTCCAATCAGTTGATGATAAATAACCGCTTGTTGATGCTGTTGCTTGACTTAAAATATTTTGCTTATTTAATAATCCATTATCTACATAAGTTTTTGTAGCTTTTTGGGAAGCAACAAGTAAATCACTATTATTAGATAGTGTAGGATCTATATCAATGGGTACACCCCTAGTTGTTCCTTGTGCCATTATCTTATTTCTCTAAATTTAATTGATGAATAAATTGTTTGAGTACCACTTAATGATGTAGCTTTTAAAGTTAGTGTGCCTAATGACCTATGTAATCCTGCTGCATCTAAAGTAATAGGGTATCTTGATATAATAGCTGTATTAGTAACACCTTTAGCTCCACCAGATGATGAAACAAAACCACCATCTATAACTACAGAAGGACTACCACTAAGCGTGCCTAAAACATTATATTCAGAACTACTATAAGTAGTATTAACATTATTAAATGTAGTGGTACCTGATATAGCCTGGCCGATGCATAATTGCCATTGAATAGGCTGAGTACCTCCGTTATATATTTCAACATCTATATAAGCTACTCTTGTTCTATTGGTTAAACCATTAAATGTGGTTCTTGGTCTAAGGCTCAACATGTGTGTGCCACCTGTAGTTACACTTACAGGACCACTATCTTGCTGAAAAGTATAACCATACACGTTTATATCTTCACTACCTCCTTCAGATATTACAGCAGCACAAATAAAGTTCATTGTTGTACTAACGGTTCCTGTACAAGTCATACCACATCTAACAGGTAAATTAGCTGTTTGTATGTATGGATTTGATATTAAGTTAGCGTGTAAAAATTCATGAGCATATATTATTGAACCACCCATATCAAAACCAATTCTTACCCTGCCAACGTATAATGCTTGTATATCAATAATTAATATTTGTGTTTTAGTAATATCAAGAGTAATACCACTAGGACCTGTACCATCTAATTTATCTAAGTTCCAATTAGTTTGAGCAACTGTTTCATTGCCGGCGGAACTAGCTGAATAAACAACAAATTGATTAACAGTACCATTGTTTTGAAATTCTATACCATTAATACCATCAGAATATCCTGCAAACTTTAATGTATTAGCTACAGAGGATACCATATTAAAAGTGACAAATATAAGTTGTGACCTACCTGGTTGGTATGGTAAATACTCATAACTCTGCATATATGCTTTACCTCCTGTAGGAGTAGAGCTAAATGTCATTAACGCTTGTCTGTTAGTAACATCATGAGTTATTGTAGCACCAGTACCATTAGTAACTTGCTCATTAATAACAGGAGCTAAATCATAAGTAAATTGAGAATTATATAATATAAGAGGATTTGATACACGTAGCCTACTAAATGCATCCAAATTAGCTGAATCCCTAATAGCAAAATCATTGTCTATTATACTATATCCTGAATATCCTTGTGCCATATTAACTTATTTCTGTGCCAAACAATTGAAAACTTAAATTATTATTACCAGAATACACTTTAATAACATCAGTACTTGTTAAGGTAATACCTATAGTAGCTATAAATGTATCATTACCCGCCAAAGTAACATCATAGTACAAATAATCCTTAATAGTTGTACTTGAACCTGATTCACTTATAGCTACTCTAAATGTAGTTTTAGCTACATCTGTATTACAGATAGATATAGAACTACATACAGTAGATATTAAAGCAGGTACTGTATATAATACAGTTTCTGTAGTAGTGGCAGGATTAACCTGGCCTAATATTTTATATACGTTCATTTTTTTCTAACTTTTTACTTAAGTTATGTCCCCAATTTTTTATATGACTTGGTTTTTCTTTATTAAATGTATGTTTATAGTGACAGTCCATACAAAGAGTTTCACAATTATTAATGTCAAACCTTAACTCTGGAAACTTTGACCATTCTTTTATATGGTTTACTTGTAAATATCCTCCTTTTTTATAACAATGTTTACAAGAATAATTATCTCTTTCAAATATCAATTTTTGTAAAGTTGCTCTAAATCTTTGTCTGTCTCTATAATTTTCTGAATATTTTGAATTTTCTTTTCTTTTACCCAAACTATACTTGTTTCCAGTATGAGCTTTTATTAATCCTTGTTTTCTTTTTTCTTTTTCTTCTTCAGTCCATACTCTTTTTTTAGCTCCTTCTGACATTTTTTGTTTAGTTTCTTCAGAAGGTATCCATCCTTTACGAGATTCAGATATTTTTTTATAGGAACATTTTCTACAAACTCTATTGCTTCTATCTCCTCTTACGAACCTTCCAATTCCACAACTTGGACAATTACATTTTATTTTTGTAGTTTTTGCCATACTATGCCCCCATTAATAAAAAGTTTTTATTAAATCCCAAATCGTTTAAATCAACGTACAAATTAACCCAACCTGTGTTTGTGGCTGTACCTGTTTTTTTTATAAATAACTCTCCGTTAGTTCCATCATCAACAATACATATATCACCTTTATTTGCAGAAATTATAGTCTCAGGACTAGAGTCACTTGTAAATATTCTAAATTCATTATCTATATTTCCAAATCTTGCTATGGCATTCAGCAATGACTGAGAAGTATTTACATCAAACTTGTAAGATGGATTTAATCCAACACCAAAATTACCAGAACTCGTAAACCTTCCAACTTCTGAATTATTTGTTATTACAGGTAAATCATAATTGTCTTTTGTTCCTATTGTTTTTATTCCCCCAACAGTATTTCCGTTTAAGGCCCAAAACACACTTGATGGAGATACTTGGTTTATTATCTGTATTATAGATTGAGAAACCTCATAAAAAATAGGTAATAAATTTTCATTCTCATAAAAATTAAATTGAGTAGATGTAACATTTGGATTAAATATTGTCCTTATTTTTTCTAAAGGAAATACTCTTTGATAACTTACAGCGTATTGAGCTGTCCTGCCTCTAAAATAAGTTACATCTCCAAGAAATAACTCAGTAGACAAAGAAACAATAGTTGCAAGACTTTCCTGCACCTCATACCTTGCTTCTATTAAAGAAGATTTATCGTTTAATCTGCCATAAGTTCTAATAATAACTAAAGAATAAGTACCATCGTTACTTATAGGCTCTGCTATTTCATCAATATCAAATCCATATAGTGTTGGAGCTACAGGATTATTATTTATTGAAACTACTGTTAGAGCTATTGCGCCCATTATAAAAGAATTTTATATAAATAAAAAACAAAAATACAATAAGTAATGGAAGCCACCAATAAATCCTAAGATAGGTCCAAACATTGTCTTGATAAATTATTTTTTCGTATGGTACTTTTACCTCTCTTATTATTCTTATTGTGTCGCACTTTCCACTAATGTAAACCAAGCTATCTTTAGTGTTATAAAAATACTTTAAAGTTAGTTTCCCTTCTTTTATAACAACAGTATCTTTTGTGTTATAATAGAAAATGGTATCTTTTTCTGATACCATTGTATATATAGTGTCTCTTATTTTTAATGTGTCTTTTTTAACTAACTCTGGACAGTTTTTTTTAATCCTTGCAAGTTTTTTTTCACAAGTGCAACTGCTTAATAAAGAAAATAAAAGTATTAAAATCCAAAAACTAATTAGTATTAAGACTATCGTCTTTAATGGATTTTTCTTTCTTATTGTCATTAGTAGAGTTTTTTATTTTCTCATAAGTAGTCATCCCTAAACATATACATATAATTCCATAATCAATAACTAATATTTCCGGCAATAAAGAATAATCCGCTTTATAGTAAGAGTGTTTCAACCAACAAGCATGAGAAATAACAACAAGCAACATTATAACAAAGGCTGTTAATTTTTTTGAAGACCATATACTATCTTTTATAGTAAATGTAGCCTCAAACTTATTAAATATTCCCTTTATAAAAAGTATCATTTTTTTCCTTTAAAGTGTTTATATATTGTTATAAGGCCTGTTATTATTGCCACTATCCAAGCAAATATCTGAAGCGAATGCAATACAACAGGAGGAAAATCCCAATGTAATAATATTGATTCATTTAATTGAAGCAATATTCCGCTTATAAAACTAATAACCATAGTTGATAGGCTATTGTCACTATTAAAGTCTATGTTTGGAGAGTTTGCCATTTTATGCTTTTGCTACTAATGGAAGACCATCAATTGTAACAGTAGTTGTATTCCCGCCACTTGTACTTGTAATAGTCCAACCACTCTCTTTTATGGTCAAGAACTCATCAGCAGTTATAATACCTTTTCTCAAAGCACAAGTCAAATCAGAAATATATTTTCCTGTTATTTCAATCAAGGCACTTTCGGCAGTTGTATTTCCTGTTGGAGAAACATATACATATACATTTCCCAAATCATCTTTGTAAGATAACTTGTTCTCATTGGTTGTATCAAAGAAATAAGTTACTTCTCCTGTTCCCGGAGTGGGAACTTCAGAGGGAGCTAAATATTGTACGTTCATTTTATTTAAGGATTAAGAGTTGTATAAATAGTTACAAATACATCTTGGGTAACACAACCAAGAAATTGACCTGTTGAGTCATAAATCTTTACATATCCATCTTGACAAACATAAGATGATTTTGTAAATAATTCAGCATCATTAGGAGTTAAACAACCTGAGTGTTCTCCTTTGTCATTGTATATTGCAACAAGACCTGGAGGGCAGCAAGAACATTTATCCTCGCAACCGCAATCATTACAACCGCAATCAGATTTATCGCAACCGCAATCATCTTCGCAGCATCCATTACCTTCTAAAAGGTATTTGGCATAAATTTGTGAATTATCGTATGGCATTTTTTATAGTTTATTAATTACATTTACAATTACAACTTGAGCAAAAAAAGTTTATTTTTTCAATTATATAACAAATTTCATCATCAGTCAAACAAGTATCACTACACTTGTATCTTTCAAGAATATCAACGTAGGCATTTAGCATAACCATATTAAAAAATGTATCTTCCTTGTCAAAGCCAAAAGTTACGTCATTAACCCTTTGCTCTGCCGCTTTGAAGGCGCATTCTTTAGCTATACATATTGCACTTTTTATATTTACCATTAATATATCTTTTTAACAAATAAAACAGCTACATAAGGAGGTCTGTTTTCGTGAGCAGTACCACTACCTGTATTATTAATTACTATTCCTGTTGAATTATTATCAGTTTCAGTTATGCCTATGAAAGCATCTTGAACAGATATTCCGGTGGAAGCATCATTTGTTGTTATAGTCAAAGAAACAGGATTGGCAATACCGCTATGAGTATGCGTATTGTTTCCAGAATTACCTAAAGTAACTCCATCCCATGCTTTAGCTCCTGTTCCACCATCAGAAACTTCATCAGTTATGGCAGGTATGGAATGATTATGTTCATTTGGATCAATAGTCAATGTATGGCTATGAGGATCAGATGTTCCTGAGTGACTATGCTGAGGATCAAGAATTCCATGTGTATGTCCAGGATCAGTCAAATTATGAGTATGTCCTGCATCAGTTACAGTATGATTATGAGAAGGTAACTCAGGTATTGTTAATGATACTGAATTCAATCCTCCTGTGTCTCCTACCGCATAACTTCCTCCTGCGCCTACTATGAAATTATCAAATAAATTTTCTGTAGGAATATTCTTTTTTAATGTTGGAGAATAATAACTTGAACCATTCATAATGGCCCAACCTTCCCAACAATTAGCACCCCATCCTGTTGTAAAATTAAATTGAGTAATATCATCAGGATCTTCAAGTCCAATCATAGGATGACCACAAGTTAAAAACTTTGTGGCATTACTTAAAGATTCTAATGCTGTTTGAAGTTCACTTATCTGCTCTTGAATAGAGCCTGATGAAGAACAATTATTTGAACAATTACAACTCATTATGATAATGTTAAATTACTTACTTTCAATAAAGTTAAACTTCTTCCGTTAACAAAAAATGAAGAAACTGAATTAATTACAACAGTAATTATATCTCCATTTACCAAAGACAATATACCTGTATTTACAACTCCTTTAATAGATGGCAATGATTCAAAAAAATTAGATATAGTCAACACTCTATTTGAATTTGTAACAAGAGTGCCGTTTTTTTCAATCTTGTAAAATATTGAATTTGTTGTTTCTGGAGAAAAATCCCCTTCAAAAAATATCAAATAATTACCTGGCTGACTTATTGTAAAAGTCATTAATATCTCTTCATCAAGCGTATTAAATTCATAAGGCACTTCTGTAGAGGAATTAAAAGCATAGGTATTTGCTTCTGGTCCTTGAGGGCCTTGTGGACCAACATTTCCTTGTGGGCCTGGAGGGCCTGTTAATCCTCTTGGACCGGTAGGGCCAATAGGACCTTGAGGACCTTGCAATCCTGCTACTGAAATAATTTTTTCAGAGCAACAACAATCATTATTTTTACACTTCTTACAAGCCATTACGATATTGTTAAATTATTAACTTGAATTAATGTTAAACTTCTTTTTGATAAAACAAAATTATTGTCAGACTTAAATCCAACTTGTATTACATCTCCCGCCACTAAAGACAAAATACCAGAATTTGTACAAACAGTAACTATTGGAGTTAGTATTTCTGATTCACCAATCCAAACCTCTCTTGACTTTCTATCTGAATTAGTAACCATTACAGTATTCTTAAAAAGAGCGTACTCAATTAATGTTTCAGTTTCATCATAAGCAACGCAACCTTCAAATAATATTAAATAATTTCCACTCTCTGTTATATTAAAAGTATCTGTATATTCATACACAGATGGAATTTCTGGAATATAAGAATAAGTGTCTGGATTTGAAAATATATAAACATTTGTAAGTCCATCTTGGCCTGGAATTCCTTGAGGACCAACAACACCTCTGTCTCCTTTAGGGCCTCTTTTTCCTCTAACAGAAATTAGTTTTTCACAACAACATGGATTTTTATGGCAACTATTACAATTCATTATAATACTGTTAATTGTGTTGTTTTTAACATTGTTAAACTTTTTGTCATTGTAAAATATCTTTGATTCCCTCTATATCTTATGCTAATAACATCTCCCGCTACTAATGATGGAATACCAACGTGCATTTTATTTTTTTTGATTTTGTTTTGACCCAAAGAGTCTAAGGCATCTCCCCTTAATGCTCTTAAAGCATTAGGTATTAAAACCCCATTTTTTAATGCTTGATACGATATTGATGTTTGATCTATAAATATTTTTGTATCTGATTCATACATCATCAAATAGTCTCCTGGATCAGTAACAGTATAACTAATTACAATATAATCAATATTTGGAAATCTTTGAGTTTCTGAAATATCTGTGTCTATGTAAGCACTTCTAACTCCATCTGGAGTATCTTGTCCTGGAACACCTTGTTCTCCTCTATCTCCCCGATCACCTTTTGGTCCATCGCAGAACTTTTCATTGTCGCAAGTACAAATATGGCTATAGCAAGTAGTGCAACTCATGATTTATACGCAACCACAGCAGGCGCATTGAAGGTTTATATGTTTAAGGATTTTCTGTGCATTGGTTGGGAAACAATCTTTCATCATCTTAACAGATTGTAATTCATTCCATAATTCTAAAGCAAGTTTCTGTTTTGCATTACTAAAAGCATTTGGAGAAACTTCTTTAAGTAACTTATCTATACAACACTCAGCAGAGTTAGTAAAGACAATTACTATTGATGTTTTTTTCGTGTAATTATTTCCCGCGTTATCTTTTCCTGTTACCACATAAACTATCTTCCATGTACCACTTTCAATATGTTGCATACTAAGCATTGAAGGAGTTATCTCATACCCTAACTGAGAATCAGTAGTAGGAAAATCAGGATATACGTCAATTTGAATAGGAGCAAGTGCCTCTGGAGGATAAATTTCAAATATAGCACTCGTTACATTCTCAATTTTTGGATTGCTACCTCCCCAACCACCTTGATTTGAAGAAGAATAAGTTCCGGTACAATCGTAAATAGCAAATGAATTTTTAAGTTCCTTTGCAGATATGTTTATTTGAAGTGCCATTTGGTAGCAAAAATAACAAATTTTTTGATAAAAAACCTAAAAATTAATACTCAAGACTACCAACTTTTTCAACCTGTTTCTTTTTTTCTATCTTTTGCTTTTTTAAGTCTTTATATTTTTCCTTTAAATTTTTCTTTGCCTCATTTAAACCTTTTGAATATTGCTCAGACAAATATTTCTTTTTAGTATCAAAAGTATCATCATCAAAGTTTTTTGACATTACATAAGGAGTAGCATAAAGCATCCTAAACATACTTGCTTGAGATTGAAGATATCCATATTGCTCTTCATTTAATTTAACGTATATAGGCTTTTTTGAAGTACCAATATTTATTTCATCTTTTGGTATTGATGGAAAAATGGATGACCTATCTTTGTCTGGTATTGTTCTTGAGTATTCCCATAACCTTGTAACAGGAGTTTCCCCGCTTTCTTTTATTTTATCTATATCTTTCTGTGTCAATGGTTTAAAACCTGATTTTAACAAAGGCTTCTTTAATCTTTCAAGTACAGTTTTCTCGTAGTCAGATATTGTTTCTGTTTCTGTAGGCTTAAAAGGATCATTTGCATATATGAATCTTCCTAATATATTATCAAAGAAATGATATTCTTTTTTCTTTACAGCTTCTCTTTCACTTGTGGTTAGTTTTCTATATCTATTTTTTAAATCTTCCCCGCCAAAAGCTACTCTATATTGAAAAACATCAAATAAATTCTGTGAGAATGTTTTTTCCTTATCAAATGTTTGCTTTATTTCTGGTATTCCTGCCTTAGATATATTCTGATATGTTGATGGTATAAATCCACCAACCAATGTCATTATTTGATTTGACAAATATTTTTCTGCTCTTTTACCTTCTTTATCTTTAGCCACATCTACTATTTGGTTATATCCAGATAAGAATGGAGCATCCATTGTAGCTGAAAGTTCATTTAGGGCCAAGTTAAATGGCATTGTAGCAAAATTTGCACCATTCATGTATTTAGTCATGTTATCCCTCATCTCCTTATCATATCCATTATAAGTATGGGCATAAGCTCCTAAAGTAATTCCTAATGCACCCAAAGAACTTAAATCAACCCACTTATCACCTTTCTGCTTTTTAACTTCCCCGCCAATCAATCCTCTTAGCATAGCATTTATGTTTATCTTGTTTGCTCCCCCTGCAACCTTTTCTCTTGCATCTTTTTCCTCATCATCTTGATAACCGGCAGACATTAAACCTTGAGCAACCATTTGTAAGGCAACAACTCTTATCCATGTAGAAGCAACTGTATCTCCCATTGTTTCGGCAAATATTGCTTTTCTTTCATTATTTAATGCTTCTTTTGTTTGATTGTCTGTTGCATTATTATATTCATTTGTTTTATTCCAATACTTAAACATTCCCCTTGCCAAGTTATATTCTGGCAATAACATTTTTGCTGCTACTCCAAACATATTTGCAGGCACTTTAACAAATGGAAATACCAATGATTTTGCAACATAAGCCAAACCATCAACTTCTCTTGCTATGATAGGATTAGTCCCTTTTTCAATTAATGACTTTTCTATTAATCTGCTTTGAAATGGTTTTGACAATATCTTATCAAGCCAATTCTCTGTTTGGAATGTAACTTCTTGGCCTCTTTTCTTTGCCCTTTCCATTGATAATTCATCAGGATTAAGTACAAATGCCTCTAACGCTACTCCACTTAATCCTTTTTCTTTACCTATTCTATATAATTCAGACTGCTCAACTGAATGCCTAACAAAAAAATCAGGAGCAGTTAATCCTCTTGATATAATATCTGGGTGAATTTTTAGTAGAAAAGATATAGTTTTTAATGCTTTATCTTTTGTTCCCTGCGCATCAATAATCTTTCTAAATGCTTCTACTGCACTAACATAATTTGGTTGAGCCAATCCTGTTCTTGTTATAAATGGACTACCTAATTTTAATGTTTTTAATGTTTTTGATAAAGCTCCAGACTTTAAAGAACCAATAACTCTTGCTCCTACTAAATTTTTCCTCATTAATCCTGATGCAATAGGAGAAGAAGCTATAGAAGATAAAGCTCTGAATATAGAATCAGATGCCATACCTGTTATATTCTTTAATAAAGAACCTACACCCATCATATTCAAAGTAACAAAATCACCAAACTGATGCAAATACCCTCTTTCCTTTGCTAATGCGTTTGAGAATGCTACAGTATTTGTAACGTTTGAATTGTAAGCATTCTGATAATTTTGAAACGCTGTATTAAATTGATTTTGAAATTGTTGAGACTGAGCCTGTGTAAGTCCTGCTGAGTTTAATCCTTGAACATTATTTGCTTTATTCTCTGCTACAGTTTGGTTAATTTGATTAACTATATCATTTATTTCAGAAACAGATCCATCAAGGTCCTTTTGTGATTGAGCAGTATCAGATATAAGTTTATTAAATTTATCTGTCATGGCAGGTAATCCTGCTGCTTCTGCATAAGCGTTTTTTATGTCCTCGTTTGTAAGTAGTCCTTTCTTAGATATTTTTTCAAATAGCAAGTCCTCAAATCTTTTCTTCCCCTCAGCATTTAATTTCTTAACCCTTTCAGCCATGCTCTTAACAAGTTTTTCTTCTGATGTTTTTTTCCTTTCCTCAGCTCTTTTTTCTTTTCTTGCTTGTTTTTCTTCCTCCGTTAATGTTGTTCTTTTTTTAGCTTCTTTTTTCTCAAAAGTAAAAGAGCTTGAAACAACACCTTTTTCCTTTAATGTTTTAACGAGTGGGTCCGTAAAAGAATTTGTATCAAAATTAAAATTTGGATATTTTTCCTGCACTTTATTTATTGCATACTGCAAAGATTTTCTAACATCTCCTGTTGCATTATAGGCATTTCTAAATGCTTCCAAGCCATCATTATAAGCCTGGTTATTTTCTTCAATATTACAAGGATTTCCCATTTTAACAATCTGATAAGTTTACTTTTAACGAATCTATAATATCATTGAATTTTTTTGTTTTTTCAGCACCTTCTCTTGCTTCTCCAATTTTCTTTAATTCTTCAGCGGTAGCCTGTTCTACTTCTTTTGCAAATTCATTTGACTTTCTATATTCATCTATTATTGTTTGAGCCGACTTTATATCATTCTTTTGAGCTTCTGACATAGCATTATCTTGCATTTCAGAAAATTGCTTTTTAGCATATCTTCTCATGTATATCTCATTTGAGAACATACGAGTATCTCTATTCCTTATTAATGCTAATTGTTGTGCTGCTGTTGTTGTGTTCTTAGCTGTTTTTTCAAACACTTGTTCAGCCTTGTCAAATAGCGTTTCTCTAACAAACTCATTCTGTTCTTTAGTTGCTATATCCTCAAGTTTCTTTGTAAGAAAGTCTCCGAACAATAATTTTTGATTATCTGGTATGACATCGCTCTTGTCGGCCATATATTCATTAACCAAGTCATCTAACTTGCCATTAGCCTCATATTCATCTATAACAGCATTAACAAATTCTTCTGATTTCTTTACGCTTGTTGGCTCATAGAATATAGCTTCATTAGATAGTCTTTTAACAACATCTTCATGGAATTTCTTGTTCTCCAATATCCTTGTTGCTGTTGCTCTTTCTTTTTTACCCTCTGGAGTAGGTCCTTTTTCTGCTTCTGTAGTTACAGGTGGTTTTGCAGGAGGAGCTTCTTTCTTTGCTTCCTCTTCTTTCTTTTTAGCCTCTTCCTGCGCCCTAGTCTCTTCTTCCTTAATTAAGTCGGCGTAATTATCTCTAACTTGCTTTTCAAAGTTCTCTTCGTTTATTTGTCCTGCCTCAACAAATCTCTTATATCTTGGGTGATTTTTAATGGCATTTATACCATCATTTACAGCCTGTGCTATTGTTGCTCCGGCAGTAATACTCTTTTTAATTACAGCAGATGATAAGTCTATTAAATCACTTATCATTTTTGGGGTAATCATTGGAGCAGAGAATAACCTATTATTAGCGTTTTTATCTACTATAGTATTTTTTAATTTTTCTGTAGCAGCATCAATTTTTTTATTTAAGTCTTCTGCTTTTTGCTTTATTGTTTTTTCTTCGGCTGTTGGCTCTGCTTTTTCTCCGACTGTTGTTTCAGTTTCAGCAATACCTCTTCCGCCTTCTTCAATACCTCCTTCGGCAACGCGTTGTAAATTCTGTTTAGCTTTTTCATAGTTTGATACTAAATTTTGTAATCCTCTTTCTAATAGTGCTTGTTTTCCCGTATCTTCTCCCATCAAATTTTCAACACCAACATCTTGATTGTAATTTGATAAGAATTGTTTTAATTTATTTGGAGAGTTTGTTTCAAGTAATAAACCCATTAACATTTCCCCCAAAGAGTATGATTTTTCCTCAAATGCTGATGTTTGTGAAAGAAAGTCTGCAACAGATACTTTTGCAGCTTTTGCTTTTTGTACAATATCAATAGCTCCTTTTATTTCAGATGTTAAAGCATTTTCTCCTTTTGTAGCATTTTGAATTAATCCTACAGTATTCTTTATAATCATCTTTCTGATATTCCCCATTCCATCAACTCCCAATGCCCTTATTCCATCTTCATCTAATGCTGAACCAAGTATTATTCCCTCCAACAAGCTAACTCCATCAGGAGTAGCAACACCTTTATCATAAAACCTCGGTAATTCAACAGATTGAATTAATCCTTCTGAAACAAGTATATCTACAGCTTGTTTCATCATTTTTGGATTAGATGTAACTTCGCTTGGAGTTTCTACTTGGTCATATAATGATGCTAATTTTCTTTTTGCCTTGTCTGATATTGATTTACTAATTGCTACAGCTCTTTGAATTGGTCCTTGAGACTTTTTCTCCTGCTTATTGAATTTAGCCATTGTTTCTGTTGTAAATGGTAAATCTTCTTCAACCTCAAAAACCAATGTTGGATTTTTTACAGAAGCAACTTGTTCTTTTGTAAATCCATACATTTCAGCCTGTTCATTCAAGTCATCTAAATATTGAGAATCAGTTTGATTTTCAGCAGCTAATTGCCTACTCATTGTTCTGTTATTACCATCATACACAATACCTTCTTTTGAAACTATTGGAGTTTGAGTAACAGCAGTACCATCAATATTTTGAGCAATATTTATTACTTGTCCTTGAGCATCTTTGTCTGTTTCATAGTCTCTATCATTTATTGTCTTTCCCTCCTTATTTTGAGGAAAAGACTCGTTCTTTGAAAATGTTTTAGGATTATGACTTGGCAATAAATCTTCGGCGGAAACAAGTTTAAATGTACCTTTTATTCTTGTTCCATCAGGAGCAGTTCTTGTTACTGTTCTTCCTTTTGGATTTTCTTTTGCAACATAAGTTGTACTACCAACAGTTCTTCCCGCTTGATCCTTTGGAAGTTTTGCTCGGGGTGTTTCTTTGAGGGATTGTTCTACTGCTTTTACAAGTTCTTTAGGAGCTAATAGTTCTTCTACTGCTTTTACAAGTTCAGGATTGCTTCCATCTGCTTTAGCTTTATGGTAGGCTTCGGAGATAGCTTTAGTGTTATTTGAAATTATATCTTCACTAAGGCTTATTTGCTCTTTTATTGACCTATATTCAGGATTATTTTCAAAATCTCTTACACCACTTTGCAACAACTCTTTTTGCTTAGCTAACAAGTTATTATATAATTGCTTGTTTAGTGCGTTTATTTCTTTTGGAGGGATAATAGTTGTAATATCTTTACCCTCCAACGCACGCGCCGTGCTTTCAACGTCTTTTAATGCATCTACTTTTTCTTCTACTTTGACTTCTTCTTTGGCGATTGGCTTTTCTTCAACTTTTTGGGCAGAGATTTCAAGTTCTGTTTGGGGTTTTCTTTCCTCCATTTCTCCGCCAATTTTGGTTTCTGGCTGTAAAGGTACTTGACCTGTTGCTTGCTTTTGAACGGCATCTTCTTGTTTTTTAGTTTCTTGTTCTACTTCAGTTTCTTCTTCTGGTTTTATTTCTTCTTCAACTTGTCTTTCATAAACAATATTTGCTGTTGGATTTGCTTGTTTATATGCTTCAAACTCTTCTTTTGGTATTTCTGTAACACTTGGAAATCTTTGTCCTTCCGGCAATACCTCTACAGTAACCAATGTTTTTGTTGTTTTTTCAGCCTTTGGCTTTTTATAATCATCAACAAATTTGTTTAGTTCATCAAGTTTCTTTTGTTCGGCTTCTGTAATTACTCCATTATCCTTCTTAAACTTTAAATCTTCTAATTCATCATTCTGTTCTAATGTAAGACCATTATCATCTCTGCTTATATCTTTTTTAATTTCAGCATCCTTTTCTTTTATTTGAGCATCTATATTTTCGTGGAATACAGGATCTATTTCTTTCTTTTTATTTTCAAGTATTTTTTTGTCTACTAAAAGACTTAATGCTGTTGCTTTTTTATCATCTGAATATTCTTTTGGAATTGACTTTAATCCTTCTTCTGCAATCTTTATTCTTTCCCGCGCAGTATTTGCTTGTTCCTCTGTTATTACTTTCGAATCAAGTAAATCTTGTATATTTTGCAATACTTCGTTTGGCTTATTAGCAGCTAAAAACAAAGACTGATTTTCCATTTGATTTTTAACGCCCTTTGCTCCAACAATACCAAATGGAGCTGTAAGTATGCTTGTAACAAGAACTGTGCTTTTAACTTGATTCATAAGGTCATCATCAACCTTAAAATCTGTTCCTGTAGCTTTTTCAGCAATTACCTTTGCAGCATAATCTGTACCCAAGGCAGCTAATTCTTCCACATTCTCTCCAACAACATTTCCTAGTGTTTTTTTTGTTACTCTAGAAATAGCATCTTTTAATGGAACTCCTTTTGATAAATATTGAGCAGTTAATTTTGCAGCAGATTTTCTTACTGTTGGAGTTATTAATTTTTGTTCTGGAAATATTAATTCAATCGCTCCATCTGCTATGGATTTGTATTTTGAATATGCAATAGCATCTGCTTCAGACATACCATTAGCCTTCGCCTCATCATAATTACCTTTTGCAGACATTGTATATCCCATAGCAAAAGTTCCAATTTTATTTAAGGCATTTACACCTCTAGCACCAAGTCCTATTTTTGACAATAAATTTGCTGACTCAAGCGCTGTTCCTGCACCACCACTAACTATAAACAAAGCTAAATTTCCTGCGCCATTACTTACTTGGTATGGTATTGCAGACCAATTTGTTTTTTCTATTTTGTTTCCTTTTTCATCTAACTTTGGAGTGCCATCAAGGTTTCTTTCATAGTCAAAAATATCTTTTTTTGCATTTGGAGATATTGGAGCTTCAATTCTTTCGTAGTTACTTATCATTTTATCCGAGAATTCGGCAAATTTATCTGTCCAACCATAACCTGCTTTCTCTCCAAATACTTTTGGTAAAAATGTAAGACCTTTAATTAATTCAGTCCCTGCCCTTTTAACTCCACTAAAAGAATCTACGCTCCATTTGACCCATTCTGGCATTTCATCCCAAAATTTATTTTCTGTTTCTTTTAAAAACGCTTCTTCTATTAATTGTTTTTTTAATTCTGGATATTTGTCAGATTCTTTTATTGTTTTTTCTAAATTAATAGCATAATCATAATTTTTTTTATCTTCCTGAGCCAATTCATCTGCTTTCTTTATAAGTGTTCCAAAATCAGAATTTAACAATTCATCTCTTTGACCTGTAATAGTTTGATATTTTTGATATTCTGTTTTATAATCAGAAATTAATTTTTCTACCTTTCTTTTATTTGTTTCATTTATAATTATGTTTCCATTTTGATCTTTTGGATAAGAAGATAATTCAGAATTAATCTGTTCTATTTTTGGAACTAAAACATCTAACTGACTATTTATATCTTTAAACCTTTGTATATCATCAGCGTAACCTAATGATTCATCTGATAACGCTCTGCTTATTTCTCTTGATTTACCTGCAATAGCTTTTCTTTTTAAGTCTAGTCCTTTATTTATAAACTCAACTTCTATTTTTTGTCTTTCTAAAGGATTGTCTTTATTATAATTCAATCTTTCTGATTGGTACTTATATTCATCTGGATCATTAGACTTTAAATAATCTAAATAAAAATTAGTAGCCTCTTGTATTTCCCCAAAACCTTGATCCTTTGACTTTAATTTAAAATTATCAAAAGCCTTTGAAACAGTTGACAGCTCAACATCTTTTTTCTTTTCTTCAATTTGTTTTTTTGTTTCTTCAGAAACTAAATAACCTGTTTTTTCAGTTACTCCTTTTACTCCTTTTTCAGTAGTTTTAATCTCAACACCCATGGCTCCTGTCATGGGTTTTTGTTGTGAAACTTGTTTTTGCGTTGAAATTACTTGGTCTTTCTTTTTTAAATCAGTAGCACCTGTTACTCCAACCGCTCCTGTTGCCCCCATAGGACCTGTAACATTTTTTAAATCTGTTAATCCGGTAGGACCTTGAACACCTGTAACTCCTTTTCCAACTTGAGACGTTTGTTTTACTGATGGCTCTTTTTTTGGAGCCATTGGTATTTGAGAAGTTGTTTTTTTAGGAGTTAATTTTTCTTCTGCGGTCTGGAATGTTAAGTAATCCGATGTAGTAGCTCCCAATCCTGATGTACCACCTTCCGAAATTGATACCCCGCTTCCTCTTGGTACTTGAGGTGCGGGGCCTACTTTTTTTGGCTGATTAGATTGAGCCGGAACAGAAGCATTTAAAGCATCTAACTCTTCTTGGTCAGAAGAATATGTTTGATTATTTAAAGCATCTAATTCTGCCTGATCTTGTGCAGATAATTTTTCTTTTTTTCCCATATTATTTTAATTGCCATTTACCGTTTGTAAATATAGCTGTTTTTCCACTACCCAATGTTTTTGTATCTCCTTCTTTTGGAGCTCTAGATTGTTGTTGGGTTTGTTGCTGACCACCTTTAACAATAATAGTTTTATTTGTAGAAACATCTACTTCTGCTGCGTATGGTTTTTTCCCTTTGTCAAGTTCTTTTGCTTTTTTTGCTTGAATATCTAATGGCGCACCGCTAATAACTTTTCCAGACCTATCCTTTTTAGATATTGCTGTTGAAACATCTTTTGCAGGTATATAAAATGGAACTTGTTTTTTACCCTTTTGTCCTGTTGCCTCATCAATTTCCTCCTCAATAAAATAACCAGAAGCATAAGTTTCGTGCCTTGTTTTTAAACCTGGCTTTCTTTTTTTCATTTGAGCAGTAACAATTCTTCCATCATCAGATGTCCCAGGGGCATTTATAACTTCGTAATTCTTAACTTCTGATATAATTGCATTTTGAGCACCTTTTGTAGTTGATTTTGAAATCATTCCACCCTCTTTAGCCTGTGGATATAGAATTCTTGTTCCTGTATTTATTACTGTTTTAACAGGAGATTTAAAAGTGTAACCATTATACCCAACTATTTGTTCTTCATCAGTAACACCTCCTTTTTTCATAAAATCAACATTCTCAACTGATGGCTCTTCTGAAAGCATTTCTTCTGTTACAACTTCTTCTGTTCCTTCTGGCTTTCTCTTTGATGCTGTTTGAATTGTACTTTCTTGTTTCTTTGGGAACATTGATCTCATCCTATTGAATATCATGTCCTCTGTTATATTTTTGCTATCAAAATATTTTTCCCTTTTTAACTGAACAGCCAAATCTTTTAAAGTTTGGTCTGGAACTTCTTGCATTTTTGTAGATACAATTTGGTCATAATTAGGGTCAGATTTATTAACTCCAAAAGTTTCAGCCAATCCATATTTAACAGGCACTATAGATTCATTAATTGACTTTGATAAGTCATATTCAGCAGACATAGTTGCTATACTATTTGCAAGATTATATCCTTGAGGAGCTAATTTACCCTGCGCCATTCCAGATACCCCTGCATCAAAATCATCTAATGATTTTCTTAATTCTGGAGTAGCCACGAATCTTCCGCCCTCTATATCTTTTTCAATTTTTGCTTTTTCGTTAACTAAATAATCTTCTTGTTCTTTTAGAGTATTGGCATCTCTAATCCAACTTTGAAATGACAAATCATTTTTTAATGCTTGCGCCCAATTATCACCATATTTTTTCTGAGAATTTGTAACCCAATTATTTAAACCATCAAAATAAACTTTATTTAATTCTTTTTGTACGGATGAATGTTTTGTTACAGGTGGAGCTCCATATAATTTATTAAAATCCTCTATTTGTTTTGCTTTCTTTAATGCTGCTGCTTCTAATGCTTTTTCCCGCGCATCTATTACAGTATAAGGAGTTAATCCTCCCCCTGGAGCAAATAAAGAAACAGTACCTATTGTAGGGCCAGAATAAGTACCCCGTAAGGTTCTTTCATTTAAATCAGGAAAATAATCTTGTGGTTTTAAATCTGGTGAACCTGGAGCATTCATTTTTGCTATTTCTTCTGAAGAAGCAGTAGGCTCGTATGAATATATTCCATCTGTAGTTATTTTTCCTTCATCGCCTACTTTTGACTCTATACCATCAAGAACATTGTTTTCTGTGGTATTTGTAGCATTATTTTCTATTGGCTCTGCCATTTTTTATTTTATTTTAAACTTCACCACTTTTTTTTAGTTTTTCGCTTAAATTCTGTTCTCTTCTTGCTCTAATTTCATCAAATATACCTGTAAAGGCATTTTGAGGTGATAAATAATTTGTATCTCCTGTTTCCCCCCTAGTTAAATCTGCTCTTAAATTTTGATTTAATTGCTGTTGCATTTTCGCCCATTCAGCCATCTTTTGTTGACTTTGAGCTAATCCCAATTCCATTTTTCTTGCAGATATTAAATTACCCAAAGATATTTCTAATGGAGTTAACTGCGCCCTTCTTTCAGCAGCTTGACCATAGGCTTGATTTATCTGTTGCCCTCCAACTCTTTGGGATTGCAGTAATCCTTGAAGCGCACCACCAACATCACCACCTGTTGACCTAACAATCCCTGCTTGAGTACCCGCTACATTTTGCATCGCTGTATCTCTTGCTCCTTGAAACTCCGCTCCTGTCTCAAGAGACTTTTGCATTTGCTGTAATCTTGCAAGTTGAGCTAATTGTCTTGGGTCTTCATATTGTGGAAAAAGACTTTCGGCTTCTGTTTTTAATTTTTTAGCAGCTCTTGATTGCATAGGTCTTTTTATTAAAGAACCTAAAGAGCCTCCTATTTTTCCGCCTGTAGCAGCTCCGGCAGGACCTCCAATAGCTCCTCCAATAACAGAGCCTAATGCTTTACCCATAAATGGTGATGCTTCACCAACGTTTTGCATTTGATAAGGATCCATAGACAAATTTTTTGCTAATTTACAATTTTTTTACTGACCTTTCAATATTTTATATTGAATACCTGTATCAATAATCTTAAATTCTGATTCTTCATCGTGAATTATTTCAACAATAATTACCCTTTGCTGAAATCTTGGTCTATCAGGATTTATGCTTGCCAATATCCTTCCTATATATTGTTCAAATCCTCTATAGTTTTTCAAGTATAAACTTCCCTGCGAAGGGTCTAAGAATGTTTGAACTGAACCATCAATCTCTTTATAAAAATCAACTCTTGTTGGCTTTTGTGATTGGTCCTTTGTATTTATTCTTATTCTTATAAATTCTTTGTCGACAAATTGTTGTGGAGAAGCAGAAAAAGTAACAGAATATTTAACAGGATCTCCGTTTATAATATACCCTTGATTTAACTCGTAAGTCTCTAAATTTCTATGCCCATAAGTTTTAGTTCCTATTGCAGTTAATTTATCAAACTTAAAATCAAAAGTTCCAACCCATCTTCCTGTTTTTTGACTAAACACAAACATATTGTCTACCTCTGGCCTTGGGCCTGCATTCTTCGCGTAAACCATATATCTTTGGTTTAAGTCATCATAAACACCTGTTAGTGTGGCAACATACCCTGCGCTTATTTGAGTTATAAGTTTATCGTATAGCTTTGAATAATATTTAATTCTTCCAATGTCAACAACTTGATTATCAACGAATCTGAATATTGAAGTATTATTCATAAAGAATATTCCCTCTTGCCTAACCTCTGAACCATCAGCTCCTATCATAGGTATAAATCCTTCTGCCTTTGCCCTCCACATTTCATCACTCATGCCTATATTTCTTGATAGCCAATATTGGTCTTTTATGAATGAATCTGATGCCATATATGCTAATTCCCCGCCATCCAAATCAGAAAGTATAGATTTATTTGTAAGCAATAAGCATATACCTTTTTCTGTGAAAGCATACAAATTTTCACCTTTACCGGAGACAGCGCTATAAGCAAATTTAATCTCGCCTTGATTATCATCTATATCAAAAGCATTATTTGCAGGGAATGTTTTTAGTCCTGGAATATCTTGAGAATTTATAGCTCTTGGTAAGGACCACATTATTCTTGTGCAAAACTCTCTTTTCTCTACAAATCCAAAATCAGGCTTTGAAAAATATTCTTTTGGAGGCTCATTTGAATAATCTGGATTCATTTGCTGAGTAAACCTAAATCCTCCCCACTTCCACCTATCTTTTTCATCAGCACCATAATCATCAACGTAATCTTGATAAATACCATTGTCAACTATTGACTTTGTTTCATCCCACCTATTAGGCCTAATAACATAATTTATTAGCGGAAAGAATTGCAAAGGATATGTTGTGTTGTAAGCGTAAGAAGTCGATATTTTACTTTCAACAGTAAACATAAAACACATTTGTCTTATGTAACCTAACCTTGTCCACAATTCATCTTGAATAACATTGAAAGTAGCTCCTGCCTCTCTTATAGTATAATACCTTGGATTTAACTTCCAAACCCTATAAGGAAATCCTATTCCAAAAGCAAATTGAGTTTCTGCAACATTACTATCTGCATCAGCTTCTCTGTCAATAGGGGAAAATATAGACTCTCCAATTACAGTATCTCCACCCATAACCCTAATAGGCATTGTCTTATCATATTTAACAACTACCCTATAATTTTGCAATGGGTAATAATTCAATACATCAAAAACAATATTAAAAAACCTATTCTTGTTGTCATTAGTAGGGTTTCCATTAGAATCTACAACTTCATGAGTGTACATTCCCTGCACATTCGTTCCAAAAGGGCCTGTATAAGAACCAAAAGCAACTATGTCGGCATCTATTGTTGCAATTTGCAATGGAGTTAAAAATGTAACATTAACCCATTTTTGCTCAATATTATTTGTGTCTCTTATGTAAATGTATCTTGGTATTGAAGCGAATGGAGAGCTTGGGTTATAATGAGGAATACAGTCTTCCCATCTTTCATCAACTAATATAAATTTCTGTCCAGAAAAACCTGCTCCTTCTCCAATTATACTTTCAAGTTTTTGATAGTGGCCTGTTTGTTTATAAGAGTCAATATTTACATCTGGAACATTTGCCCCTAAAGAAACAATATTCACAATATAAACAGGCTCTGTCCAAGCCTTCATCCCATCTTCATCAAAATTATTATTGAATGTTCCTCCTGTATTTGCTACTCCGTATATATTGGTATTAAATTCAAGTTCAAGATAGTTTCCTCTTCCATCAGTTTTCCTTGAAACCTTTGCTAAATTAAATGCTGTATTTCCAGCCAATGGACCATTAAATGTTGGTGGTATTTGAGGAGTACCTCCGCCTGTGTTTCTCCATCTTGCATAGCCAACATAGTCATATCCATCACCTCCATCTATACCCATATTTGGATCCTCATTTGGATTTAATTGTCCTCCAACTTCATCCCTAATAATTCTTGCATAAGAAATCATATCAACAAGCCTGTCTCTTCCTGTTATGGTTGCATTTTCAAAAGAATAAACTTCTGAAAAGAAGCCAAGTGGAGATACCAATTGAACCTCATAACTCTGAGGATTTGCAATAATATCATCTAATATGCTACTTGAAACAACTCCATTCTCTATATCTGGAGAAAAAAACCATAATTTATTTGTTTCTTTTGTTGCTAAGTTTCTATTTCCAATTCCTTGATAGTCTGCCGGAAGAAGTGCATAAGTTCCTAATCCTTGAGCGACAAATCTTCTTGCTGTGTCTGTTCTTACAACAGAAAATGCTTTTGCCCAGGAAGGAAAATTATCCACCCCTGCAACTACTAACCCTTGACCATAATAATTTGGCGCAAATCCTCTTGGCCTATAATCAGGACCAACTTCATTGCTATCAACAGATATTTTTGTATTTACAACATAATTATGTCCATTTGTATCTGGATCTCCTGCCCTTACAGGAGTAAATGGCTGATAAGAAACTGAAACTAATCCTGCTGTTACTTTTGCGCCATGAGATTCTATTTCTCCATTGTTTTCATCGCAGTCTTCATTAACCTTTACTGTTGACCTTGTGCCTGTTATACCAAGAACAGAACCGCTCCTTATAATATTCTTAAAAGAGCAAACATCTGATTTTGCAACTCTATTTGTCAAATCAAATACCTCATGTGTCTGTCTTATATTGTTTTCATTTGTGGCAGCAGTTACACTACCATTATATGAAAATGTTTGAGAGTCTACTGTTAATTCATCTCTTCTATTTGGAAAGTAGAAGTTTTCTAAAGTAGGTATTTTTGTTACAAATCCTTTCCCGCCTATACCATCAAACAACTGAATTCCGAAACCACACTTTTCACCTCTAGGATAAGACTTCTTATAAGCGTGGTTATATGAATCATTATATCCTGCTGTACCTAAATTTTCAATAAATTCAAAACCTTCTTTTCCGTTATATTGCTCAAATGTTAAATCGGCTTCTTTAGAAGCAATTTTAACATTCATCAATGTTAATCTTCTATCAATGTATCTTAATGTCTTTGCAGCTTCAATATACGATATTTCTCTTGTTTCTTCTTCTCCTGTTAAAACAACATTATCTGTTGCTTGAACAGGATCTAAAAAATCTCTAACACTTATTTCTCCATTATTTATCCCAACTTTTGCAATCAGCACAGCGCTTGGAGTAAAGCCTATTCCCGCACCTGCATTTAATGCTGTTCTTTTTATTTCAATGAATTCATAGTTAAATACATTTGTAACCCTAAATCTTAATTTTATAGCATACCTTGTTTTTATCAAGGGGTCTGGTTGGCTACCATAAGTTTGAACATAAGGATATGTAGAACTTGAATTATTTAGATTTTGAACAACAGGTATTGGAGGAGTTGAAACAGTCCAATTAGTTCTGTCTCCCTGCGCATTGGAATATCTTATAGAATATTGATACTGACCAACTGGAAGTCCACCTCCACCACCAACATTTACTAATTCAACAAACACAGGTATATCTAGCGGAATCTGTTGATTTATCTCATATTCCGCAGGGTTAAATCCTGCAAAATATTTTGTTGGATTTGTAATTACAGAATCAATTAAGTCTTCAACATTAAATATCATTGGAGGAGTTCTGAAGTTTGTTATATAAACTTCACCTCCTATACAATTTTCGTTTTTTTCTATCTGAAAATTCTCGTTAACTCTATAATCAAACAAAGGATTTTCAAGAACAACAATACCATTTACTCTAATTAAAGAATTTAATACTCCAGAACTATCTGCCCAAAATTCAACAATATTTCCGTTAACACCGATAGATCCGATACACTCGTAACTAAATTGATTTGGATTATTGGCCTGATACTTTATTATCTCACCCTTTATCTTTTCATGGGACATCTCGTTCCCATTGTAAGATGTTGGCTGACCATTTATAGAGTCTATATATTCACCTGTTGCAGGTTGACCTCCAACCATCTCTGGGTCATTGTCTCTATTTGCACCAACACTAAATGTATTGATATGAGTATTTTGATTTTCAGGCTTCATGTTTGTTTTTTACCTATTAGCACCCCAATCACCCCTGCCAAGATAAGTTGCAAGTTCTTGTCTTTGAGAAGCATTCATTTTCTTTGCTCTATTAATAGCTTCTGTCCAACTTCCATTCATGGGATTGTTTAACCTATTATCATATATCTTCCAAAGACTAATTAATCCTTGACTTGGCTCTTGACCCATTTTTTCCCGCAAAACGAATTCACAAACATAGTCTTCTATTGCTGTTCTAAATATTGCAGGTATCAATGGAGCTTCACCAAACTTACAGCCAAGGCCGTTATAATGCAACATAACCCTTTCTCCACCGCTTAAACATGAAGGAGAAAACATTACAACACCATTTTGAATATTATAAAAATAAATTTGATCTACAGCGTTTCCTGCCTCTCTTCTCAATATTGGCTCGTATGTTCTTGGTCCAATATTGTGAGAAGGATAATATGGGTCATTATGATTCTCCCACTTATCATTAGCTACATATCCTTTTCCTTGAGTGTAATAATTTCTTTTCCAATATACCTTTCTACTTTTTTCTATATTACACTTTTGACCATTAAACAAATAAATATCGCGAATATTAAAACAATCCTCCGGCATTTGAAGGACTAAATCTTTTGGCATTTCAAAATCATTCCAAATCTCTTCAAAATAAGAATATATGGCAAGCTCCTCAACAGCTTTTTGAACAATAGAAATATATCCTGCCTTAGATTTAAACTCATAAGAAGAATCTCCAACAAGTGAAGACGCTTTGCTTATAATGATTTCGGGTGTGTGGTATCTTCCTGTGTTCATTTTATTATTCTTCTGGTTGTTCTGATGGAGCTTGGTTTACACTCATTACTTTCGGTGTTGATACAGGAGACTGCATAGCCGAATCCTCACCTAAATTAGCTCCATTTGAAGCAGGGAAGAAATAAGAAAACCTTGCAAGATTTATAACTCTCATTTTTAACTGCTCAATAAGTTCATCTGGAAATTCTAAATCTTGGTCTATATCAATTTTATCAATAGGAGGAACGGTTGTATAAAGTCCAACCTCAACAGTTTGTATGTTTACTCTTTCGATTCCTAAAAAATAAACATAATCTCCTGCCCTATAAAAGTATGGATTTCTAGGTGATGGTACTGTATATGGATCTTCAAATAAATTAGCAGCAGCAGCAGGGTCTGTCCTTGTAAATGTTTGCCTTGTGAAATCAGGCTCACAAATTGGGTCCTCTGAATAATTATAAGCTATGTAATGTATTCCTCTGTCTAAATCAAAATCAAATATTGATGCAGGTAGTACAATATGTTTTCTTCCCGCAATTCTATTTGGATTTCCCGCTTGAGATGGAGTTAACTGATTTACAGGAATATTATTGAATATATTTAAAAATTGACCAGATCTTCTTTTTAGAATATGTTGACCCTTCAGAGTATTGGCACAAAGAATTATCCAATACACAATATTAGCATAAGAAATAGTTTTATCATCAAATGTTTGTTTGATTGTTAATTCAATTTCATCAGCAATATATCTTACTTTGGTTCCCATTAAATTCTAAATAAAGTTGATAATTGATTAATTTCATTATTCGTAACAATATATAGTGTTGTTTGGTCTCCTTGCTTATGAGAAATAAATCTCAATGCTTGTTGAGTTAAAAAATCAAACATAGTGTCAGGAAACTCTAAAGTATCGTTTATTGTATTTATTTCTTCTGGAGATTTTAAATATGCAAGCGCAACTAATCTTCCCGCCACAGTTGGTCTGATTTCAAACTCAGGAGTAGATACACTATAAGTTGTAGAATTGTAGTCTGCCATATCTAAATACGCATACTCCTTTAATTCTCCTTGCAAAGTACCATTACCTTGAATAAATATATTTTTCTTAGTTGAATTCCATTGTTCAAATGAAAGTCTTTTTGCAGATTTATCTGCTGATATATATGACAAGTTTGGTCTATAAATAGACTTCTCTGGAGCAGCAGGTATTACCCCCGCAAAACCATTCGCAGTTATATCAGGATAAATAGCAAGTAGTGTCCATAAATTATGTCCTGTATCAGCAGAATCATAATTAACTCTTGAGTATTGACTTGCTTGCCAAACTTTTACTCTTGTTAACTCCCTAAGAGATTCTGGAGATATTTTATTGTCTGCAAAAGCTCTATTAAATACTGCTACCGAAAAGTTTATAGCATAATTGATAGCATAAACATAATCTTGAGCAAAAGTATATCTGTCGCTTCCTTCGGCATCCAATTGAGAGGCCATACTTGCGACAATATTATTTACAGGTATTGGCATTATACTGCAAATATAAAAAAATCCCCTCAAAAATTAAGGGGATTTGTCTGATTATTATTATTTTAATTAGTAACCATGTCTATCAATATCCTCTGCTAATTGCAAAGAATTCTTGATTTCCTGATTTCTCTTTAACATTGAAGCGTTAAAAGTAGTATCATTCATTCCTGATTCTTCCTTCAACTCATTGTCAGTTAACCTTTCGATTAACTTTATCTTAGCTGCCGGTATGTTATCTGGAGTAAATTCAACACCATAAGTCTTACACATATCAATAACTCTAACAGCAGACATATCTTGCAACGCTTCTGAGAACTTAATGATTTTTGCTACTTTCTTATAGTCATTTTTATCCTTTACATCAGACCACTCCCAGAATTTAATTCCAAATTTGGTATGATTTCTTAACCAAGCTGATAACTTCTTGCTGTGACTTTTAAATACAGCATAGTTTATAATTTGGTCTGCCATTCCTGCATTAACAACTTTAGTATAAGCCAAAGTAAATGTAACAGGACCTATTGGAGACTGAACAGGAACCCCCATTCTTTTGTCATCACCAACAACAAAAGTTGTAGCATAAGTGTAAAACACATCAGCTTTTTCCAAAAAGTCTTTTGGGTCTATTGAGTCAGGACTTTTATAGGCATTAGGATTATACTGTCCTTCGTTCTGTCTTTCTTGTGTTTTTGCAAGATTATTGATTGCACTTGCTAAATTTGAATCTTGAGATTGTGCAGGAGCAGCTACTGATATATTTTTAATTAGTGACTTTAACTCCTCAAGTTCTTTTGCTTGATTTTCAAGTTGAACTTTTAATGAATCTACTTCGTTTGATTCTTTCTTTTCTTTCTTTTTAGGCGTTTCTTTATTTTCGTTTCCCCCGCCTATTGGTGGAAATAAATCTTTATCATCACTCATTTGTTTTATTTTTAATTGTTAATATAAAAAAGGAGGGGAAATAAATCCCCTCCTATTATTTTGACTTCTTACAGAACATCAACTGAGAAAGAAGACAATGGATTGTGCATACGTAGAGATAAGTTACCTCTTACATACCAATCCTTGAATCTTTCACGACTTCCGTTCATTCCTTCAGCCATTAAAGTACCACCCATTTCGAATTGTGGTAAACCACGCATCTTAATTGGAGTGATAGTCTCTTGGTCTAATACAAGAAGACGTCTTGCCCAAGAAGAAGGGAAACATGAAGGCTCGCGGAACAATTCACAAGGAACTGGAACAAACTTCATTCCTCCAAAATCGTATTCCATAAGACCTAACTTAGCGATAGAGTCATTTGGAGTGTAACGAAGTCCAGGAACTTTGTAGATTTTGCTCAATTCATGAAGAATTTCCTGAGTACCATAGATGAAACGAGTTGCACCTTCAGCCTTGAAGTTAGTTTGAAGAGCAAGAGTTTCAAATGTTGACTGTAAACCTGCAAGGGTAGTAGTACCGGAAGCAGACTGAGCGTTAACCATTGTAGGATAGATACCCCACATTGTCTTTGCAGCGTTGTTGTTAGAGATTGAGAATTCTCCTCCTTCACCATTGAAAAGAATGTTGAACATATCAGTACGGATAGCTTTTACTAAGTTCTCGCGATCAATGTCAAGATAATTAGTAGTACCCATGTTCTGAAACTTCAACAATTCAACACGATCCCAACGCTTTGCGCGACAGAAAAGGTGAACAAAATTGTAACGAGTGATTACGTTAGTTCTTTCGTAGATTGAGAAATAATCAAGACCATCAGCATCAATAGATGACATGATAGCGAATACATCTCCTACTGCTGTAGCAGGTAAACCTTGACCTGTTACAGAACCTACTGTGATTTGATTACCACCAAGAAGTGCTTTTACAACACCTTTTTCATTGGTTGGGTAAACAATAATCATGTCAGGAGAAACGTAACCATAAGTAGCAGCAGTTAAAGTAACAGTTTGAGTTACTTGAGTGTTAGGAACACCTGGAACAGCAGCAGCGATAGCGTTACTCTCAAGAGCAGTTCTGTGGAAAGTTTGCTCTTTGTATTCGAATTCATCAGAACCAACTTCTTCAAATTCTTTTTGGAAGATGATTTTTAACGCATTATACTGAGCAGGAGCTGCATCAAATATTTCACGTTGGATTTCTTTTGCAATCAGGTCAGTCTCAGTTGGAGAAAACGCTGATAATGCAGGGTAAAACGAACCATCAGGATTTGCCTGTAGAAGTCCGTACGGCGCGTTCTGTGCGCCTGGGGTGTAAGCATTTTGTGACATTTGCTAAATTTTTGTTTTTTTTGTTTTTAAAAGGTTGATTTTCTTCCTCCCATACCTTTGATAAAAGTCTTCGCTTTTTCAAATTGCTCTGAATGTTTGCTTGGAGCTGAATTACCATTGGTTTGTTTTTTCGGTGGTGTTGTGGGAGAACGTCTAATGAATTCTTCATTCATCTTGGTTTCAACACGCAATTCGGCAGCTTCTATTGCACTACGGAGTTCTTGCTCTCCGTACTTAAGTAGCATAAGTTTCTTGGCTGCATCGGACTTATAGCTACCATCACTATTCAAGAATTCGGACAATATGTTCCCACCTTCAAGGACTTGGGTGACTTCATTAACCACCGTAAGGTCCACATCAGGGAAGGACTGTCTTAACGCTTGTACGGAACCATCTATTGATTTTTTCTGCCTATCAAGTTTTAATTTGGCGTCTTCAATTCTGGCACGTTTTGCATTTTTCTCGGCTTCTTGTTTCGCGATAAATTTTTCTTTTGCTGTTTGTTCAGCTATTTCTAAAGCTGTTGGTTTATCATCAGATTCAAAATCATCATCTGTAAACTTTCCTGGAAAGTAATAGTCTACAAGTGTTTTTGTATCAATGCTATCAACAGGCTTACTAATATCAAACGGAACAGAGGTATTTACAACTTTTCTCCAATCCTGTCCATTATAATATGTTTGTATAGCTTCTAAAAGGTCTGGTTCAAGATTTTCAAATATATCTTGAAACTGAGATACTTTCTTTTCTGTTTCAGATAGTTTTTGAGAGTCTGCCCTCCATTTGTCAACAGATTTAACTACTTTAGCGTAGTCTCCTTTATCTTTTATTTCAATTCCCCACTTCTTTGAAAACTTTGCAAAATCATCAAGAGATTCAATTGTAATGTTCTCTTGTTTTTCCTGCTTCTTTGTTCCAAAAATGAGGCTTTTCTTTTCTTCTTTTGTGGTTTCAGTTTGTGGAGCTTCCGCGCCATCTGTCAATGAACCATCAATATTTTCTTCAACAACCTCTTCAGTTTTTACCTCTGTTTTTGGTTGTTGGTTTTGAGGTACACTTTTTTGTTGAGGTTGCTGAACTTGACCTTGAGTTTTTTCTCTTTCCTCAATAAGTCTTTTTTTAGCTTCCTCTACTCTTTGAGCTGAACCAGGATTAATTCCCTTCAACATATTCAGCTTCATCATATTAATGTCAGGTGCTTGAGCCTGTGGCTGTTCAACCTGATTACCTTGTTCCATATTTTCCATTTATTCCTTTTGTAAATTTTAACAAAATTATATTTATTTTATCTATTTTGCAAGTCTTCAAATTGTTTTTTGGCTTCATCAGGTGTTATTTGTCCTGCTTTTGCCATATCACCTAAAGACTTTGCGTACTTTTCTTTTAGTTTAAATTGTCTGTCTTTTTCTTTTTCCTCCGCGTTAACTGCTAGTGCAGACAACATTTCTCCCTCTTGAGCAGACTCTTGTTCTATCTGCTGCATTCCTTGCTGCCTAATCATTTCTTGTTGTTGAATAGCGGCATCTTTTTCTTGCATAATGGAAAGTATCTTGTTTTGTTTAGCGGCAGTTCTAAGAGCAGCAACAACATCTTGAGGAGTTGACCTACCATAAAGGTCAGCAAACTGTTCTTGATTAAGTAACTGCATCTGCAACATCATCATTAGCATTTGGTTTCCAGAGTTGAGCAACATTTCATCAGTATTTGTTCTTGTTACAAAACAACGGAAATCTTCAATATTCATGTCTTTTGTAACATTAAATATCCTTACCCCTCCATCACCTGTTGCTATTGCCAATTGTCTTTCATTGTCGGCATATATTCTCTTTCCAACAGTAACTATACTTTGATACATTTGCTCAAATATATTTACTATGGCATTATAGAATGGCTCCTGCATTAAAGAACCTCTTTGTAATAACAATTGGGTGACGCCAACTAATTGATCTGAGCCTGTTGACTCTCCCTTTAGTGCCTCGTTAACACCGGTAACATCTTGAACGTGCTTTGACATCATATCAAGCATATTGAATATCACCATTGTTCCTTGTCTTACTGTTCCATCATAGTTTCCTACAACATTCTGAATTCCCCTTCCCCTAGCATCAACAATAATAGGCTTTGACAAGTTCATGTTTCTCAAAGTCTCTTGTTCTCCCATGTCAGGATCAACAACTGACCTATCAACAATAGTTCCTGCTCCCCTTGAGTTGTTAACTTGATTTTCTGCTATTGAAAACAATCTATTTATAAATCTTTGTGGGTCAATAACGTCATCAATAGGAGACAATACTTCACCATCTACATATCCCCAACAATAAGTTTTATAAGGAAATTTAACGTGGTTATAATCATAAACATCAGTTTCTTGATAAGGAACAATTCCCCATTCAAGCATTACATCTTTTTTATCTTCTTTCTTTGAGTCTGTAGGATAAGCTAAACATTCAACAGGAATAATAATTCCCTGTCTTAATGTTTCAATATACATATTGGCTTTTTTATTTCCTTTTAATCTTGTTCTTGATATTTCATTATTTACTTCAATCAAGTCTTTATCTGTATATCTTGGCTTGTCTTCTCCAGGATAAGTGAAATTTATCTTTGTAAAATGAGGATAACCAAACTTATCATATACATATCCCATTTCATACTTTTCGGTATCTTTCCAATAGTTATGATAAACAGGAACCCTACCATTTGGAGCATACATATTATTATTAAATGTATTGTTGCTCATTGAAGTGTTGGCAGACCATGTAACAGAGAAATTTTCAATAGCTTTTTTCTGATAATCAGGAATGTTTGGCCATTGTTCAAATATCTCTTCTGGAGTCATATATTCAACCTCTCCCATGTATGAAGCATCATTCAAGTCTGGGTAAATAGCAGTTCTGTCAAAGTAGAAGTTTTCCGCCTTGATTTGCTTAAATACCTGTTGAGCAGCATATTCAAATTCTTTTATAATACCTATTCCATTCAAAGCAAGGTCAAGAGCAAGTAAAGGTTGAAGGTTGTGAAATTTATTGTATTTTTCCACATACTCAACAAGATAATTCATCACCTTTTCATACTGATCTACATACAAATTATCAAACATTATCTCTGTTTCTTCCATGTTTTTTCCAATAGGAAGTTTTTCTCTCAAAAAGTCTCCAAAAGGACCTTCTGCCATCTCTGTATAAAAATACATTTCAGATAGTTTCTTTTCTCTTCTTGAAACAGCTCTCGATGATATACTTTGAACTTTAAAATTAATAGCCATACGAACAGCATTCCCTCTGAACTGTTCAACTATTGGTCTAATAATGTTCTTTGTTAATTTTAAACGATTTCTTTCATTTCCCTCGTCATCCTTCAAGAAAGACTCAAGGTCAACATCAAAAACCCATTGGTCATTGATGTAAAATCTTTTGTTTATCCAAGCCTTGTCTAAAAACCTTGCGTGTTGAGGCGTGTTAGCAGCAGACAAACAATAACGCGACCACTTTCTATGGTAGTCAATGTCTTTTTCTTCTGTTAAAGTGTTTGGCCTTGGCTCTGATTGAGGGAATAAGAATAACATTTTTAGTCTTTTATTTTATGGAATTTTTCTATTGATTTTTCTCCTGGCTTTTTATCCTTGTCTTTGGTTGTAACTCCAAATCCTTGTTCTGCTGTTGCTATTAAATCAGGCAACATCTGTGAAGTTGTCCTACAAAAATTAGCATACTGATTTCTTGCTGACCAATCTACTTTTTTTGTTGGATTTCCCTCGTTATCAAATTGTATAAAGTCATCATCTGATACATCTACCATTCTCTCAAGATTAACAATCATCTTCTCAATCATTTTTTTAGACCTAGACCTAAATTCGGGCCTCATTGACTTCCATTTTTCGATTGCATCTTGAATATAAGAAGGCCATTTTTTAGATAGCCACATTAAATAGAATTCTTTTTCTACATTATCAGAACTTTCAAAAACAGCTTTTATTGATAATTCAACTGATTTTTCGTGTCCTAATGTTAAAAAATAATATGGAGATGTTGGATTAGAATAGTACCAAGTAAGCAATAATTCATTTTTTGTGAGAGGCTTAAACTGGACAATATCATGTAATTCTGGATATTGAATCCTTAAATCTTTGTTATTTTTAGGTTCATATAAAACCTCACTCATATCTTTTTCTTTATGTTAACTCTTTTTAAATTCCAATTTTTATCATAAGCTAATCTGCTCACAATTTTTAATTTTTTACTCTCAACTGCCTTATTTTCACAAACTTTGTTTGGAAAAGAAAGCATACAAATATACGAAAAAGCTGTTGCATCCAAAACATCATCTCGATGATACCTTCTATCTATTGGCCCCCACGTCTCTTTTCCTGTTCCTGTTATCTCACAAGTAAATGTTTTTAATTGATAATAGAATATAGGCATATATATCCTTTCTCCGTATATATTTATTAATTCAAATAGTTTATCAACAACAAGTCTTTTCCTGCGCTCCTTTGTGTCAATACCAACCAAAAGATTTGAAGAAGTCCTAAACATTTGTGGTAATTCTGAATTTAAAACAAGTGAATTCTCAAAATTTCTACCCTTACTTATTTTATATTGCCTATATGCCATCCCAATATTTGATTCAAGTAATTCTGGTATAGGATTCACTCCATCGCTTGAATAGAATAAACCAAGCAACATTACTTGTAAATATATATAGTGAGTATCTGTACTTCTAAAATTTAATGTTGCTGTTATTGTGCTATATTCTTTATCCCACACGCATGAAGCCATATTTGACAATCCTGCATCAGAAGCAATAGGGTCAGTTCCTTGATAATACCTGTTTACCCAACCCTTTTCCGGCATCAAGAATATGGAAACAGTTTTTCTTGGATCATTGTCCTCTGTTGGAATAAAGTTAGCGCCTATTACTTTATAAGGAATATCGGAACTTTCATCGTAAGGTTGGGAATAATCAAAAACAGGCTCAAAATATCCATTCTTTATAATTGTATTAGACCTTGCTATTCTTGTTATCTGATTATTTATAAAAGAGCCATCTACAAGTGTCTTTGCTTGTGTCATGAACACATCATCAAGAGTTGTAGGGTATTGTTGGTGGAATTCTATCTTTGATTTCTCCGCATCAGGACCATCTTTACTATAAAATATATTTTTCATAGTATCGTAGAAAGATTGGTCTATTCCAGGTCTTGTTGTCCAATCAAAGAATATAGGAACTATACATGGCCTAAAGTCTCTTTCGTTCCATTTCTTGTATACAGACATAAATTCTGTGTAAAGAGCCTGTCCGCCTTTTGCCATTTCCCCTCCTGTACCCCAAGCTATAAATCTTCTCAACATTTTTATCTTTCCTGTTGAAGCATCCTTTCTAAATAATGTTGGCATTCCATTCTCCAATATTCGTGAGAGTATTCTAATATTTCCCGCCTCATCTATAAATATCTCTGAAGGAGATCCACCGGAAATAGCTGTTTCAGTTGGAGCTGCTACCTGCATCCTTGAGTTAGCACCCTCTTTCTCACCCTTTTTACCATAACCAAATGCAAATGTATTTTGGGAAGAGTTTTTAACTGTCGGTCTCATGAACTCTGGAAGTTCAGTATAAGGATATTGCACCTTATCATTAAAAATCTCTATACCTTTTTCCTCATCTTGAGTAATAAACTTTATAAAATGGTTTCTTCTGAAGATTAGGCTTTTAAGCGCACAAGCATTCAGCGTAGTAGTTGCAGCAACCTGTCTTGGTTTAACAAATATAATATTGTAGCCACAATCATATAAATATATCAATGTTCTTAATGAAGGTGTACTCTTATATTTAAAAGAGCCTCTTTCTTCCTCAGAATCTTTTACATATAGGTATTTATCTATAAAGTAAAGGGTATTTTCGTAGCACCTGTCAATCTCTTGCATCTCATACTCTTCATCATCTAAATTCTCATTCTTCTCCTGCGACATCCAATAATCAGCCTGATTACAATACAACTCAAACTTTTCGTAATAAACCCTGTTTTTAAAGCCTGAGTTTATAGAGTCAACAAATTCTACAAAGTCTTTTTCATGTTCTGTCTTAGATTCTGGTAGCCACTCTTCTCTTGTAATATCAGACCTTAATCTTCTATTACTCTCTTTCTCCTTTAATTCTTTTCTCGCTAACTCTTTTATAGATACTTCTTCCTCTTCTGTATTAGCAAATACATAGTTTTTGTCTGCAATTAATCCATTATCAGACAATATTTTTAACTTCTTTTTATCTAAATCAGTTCCACTATCGTACAACTGCTTTAAAAATGATAAGTATTTATCTGATATTACTTTGTTTTCCAATTCCATCTCTCAGTTCTTTTTGTATTATTCCAAGTAAATTTTCCAATTTCTCAATTAATCTTTTTTCTTTATTTTTTATGCTTATTGTCTTTACAATCATTGGTCCATCGGGAGGCAAAATAAAATCAGTATTATTTATTACAATAAGATCTCCTATACAACTATGCAACATTTTTACAGCATCAAATAAAAAGTTACTTTTTGCCGTAGAACTATTTATTTGTGGAACACTTCTTTTATGTATTCTTGCAACTTTTGAATAAACAAGATTCTTTTGCTTTCTTTTTGTTCCAAACATCTCAAAAACATCATCATTTATTTCGTCAATAAATTCTATTATATTCTTACTATATTTATATGAATTATCTATAAAGCATAAAAGGAAACTGCCATTTTCAATATATTGCAAAGTTTTACATACGCTTATTTGTATATGTTTAATTTTAAAATTATAATCCGCCAATTTTATACTTACATCTAAATCTGAATAACTTGTTCCCTCTTCCCATCTATTATCTGGACACTTTTCCAACAATGACCTTGTTTTAGCTGCTATAGGACATTTACATAATCCGCATACAGAACCTTTTTTTAACTTTTGTTTTAAAGCCTTATTTGTTACTGTGTCAACTATTGCCTCAACAAACTTTGATTGTTCTATATGAGTACATTGAGCACACTTTAATGCTCTTGATATTGCAATAGTTTCAATAGCTTGTGAAGGAAAAATTAAATTACCCCAACCATTTATTATACTTCTTAAATTAAAAACTTTACTCATATATTGCAAAAATAGTTATTTATTTGTTAAAACGTTAACTATACAATTGTCAATAGTAATTAGTTAACTATAATTAACTAGCGAACTATATAACTTTGAATAAATAGATAACTGTTTAACTAGCGAACTCAATAACTATAGGCTATATATAAATTTGTAACTCTTGAGTAGTGGTTGTCAATAATTATTTTTAAAAGAAAAGAAAAGGAAAAAAGAAACAAGTCAGAGAAGAAACTTAAAAAGGAAAAGAAAAGAAAAAGCTCCCCCGAAAACTTATCTTAACCTGATTTGCTCCTCAAAGGAGCATTTACCTGGTCCAACATTATCTCTAATGAAGTTTGCCTTTTACAATCACCTTTGGCTTTGATGATGTTGGTTTAAATACAATCAAGAGGAATAAAAAGGAGGCAAGCCGTTGTAACAAAGCGCACTCATGGACAAAAGACCATAATTACTCAACGACTTGCCTATATGATTAGTAAATTTTAAATCCATCGCGCTAACTTTGTTAAGGCAAATGTATATACTATTATTTAAACAAACAAGCAATATTTTCAATCAATTTTGATTTTTAACAAATATTTTTTATAAATTTGTGGCAATTAATAACTTAAATAAAAATAATTTATGCCCTCAAACCAACAATTCGTTAACACAAATACAGCAACTTGTGTTAATCCACAGCCTGTTAATATGGCAGATTGTTTAGCTTTTTCATCAGCAGATGCTTCTGCTCTTCCAAATGCTAATCCTGCATATTACTACATTGTGTTTAAAATGGTTAATGGTGTAGATGTGAAATGGTCATATACGGATTCAACTGATAGAGATACTGATTACGCAAATGTAATAGTAGCAGTAGCAACAACTGTTTAACAATTAAAAATTAAAAATTATGCCAGTAAATAACGATCAGTTTTTAATGTCAACTTACGCTACTGATGCAAAACCAATAAACGCTAATGAATGTGGCGCTATTCAAAAATTAGATTTACCTGCAATTCCAAATTCAACACCTGCAAAATATTTGATTGTTTTCAATATGAATGATGGAAATACTTATAAATGGAACTATCAAAAAATAGGAGATAGGAACGCAGAGTATAACAACATACAAGCTGTTATTACACAAACAGTATAAAAAACATTGTTGGGAACTCAGACAGAATCTGAGGATTCGACAATACATAAAATAAACTTCCGAGTGGCCAACTACCACTCGGTTTTTTTTAAATACAAAACATGACAAAAAAATACTTAAACATTTTTGACCTATCTCTATATCCTAATGCTACAGTTTTTATAATATCAGCAAAAGAATATGGAAAGATAGTATCAATAAATTACGAGTTAAATACAGTAACCGTAAAATTATCAAACGGAAATAAAGAAGTATTTCATCCATCAAGAATAAGGCTGTGCCTTATAGATGTACAATCAATACACAAGCATATATCAGAAGAATCAGAAAGAATAGGTAAAGAAGAAGGAGAAGAAATAGAAATGCTATACATGATTAAAAAGAATGTAGATGTATTTGGTTGGATAGAAAAAAAACTAGCTGTCAAGAAAAAAAGGTCCTTTAACAAAAATTGTGTTGTGGAACAAAATAACTAACTTTAGTTTTGCATCCATGATTTCAATTATTTTAATAGCTATATCAGGAATGTGCTTTGCAGTTGCAGATTCACTAGGTGTTCTGTTTTATGATAGCATTTTCTATAGAATTATATGTTGGAAAAGTCAACATAGAGAACAATGGTGGAACTCTTCTATATCTTGGAAAAATAAATATAGAAATGGATTAGTGTATAGGGGAAGAAAATCATTTAGATTATTCTCAGTTAAGTTTCCTATACCATCTTTGTTTTTCTCCGCGTTTGACCTATTTAATACTATTCATATAATCACAATGCTATTGTCAATATCTTTATACACTACCATTGTATCTCCTTTTTATGTTGATTTTATTATTCTTTTATTAATATGGAACTCTTCATTTATATTTTTTAAATCAATTTTTGTAAAGTAAAAACATTAAAATTTGTAAAATATGAACAAACAAGAATCTAAGTTTTTTATAATAATGTTAATGGCGGGATTTACGCTATGCTGTTGGTTTTTGATTTTGATACACAATGATAATATGGACCTTAAAAAAGAAATAAAAGAATACAAAAAACATGAACTACTACCTAAACAGATACCCGCTTGTTGCGATAGTATCAAAAGAAGCTCTACCGGAGTTTAAAAGATTCGGCTCACAAGACATGGGTTGGGATGAGGAAAAAGACATTCCACTATTAAGCGAACATCTACATAAAGTTGTTTGGATAGATGAAGATGCTTTTGAAAGCAATATGAAGAGGCTTGTTAAGTTTCTTTTTAGAGCAACAATGAATCAAAGCCAGGCTCTACAGTTAGCAGAGGATCAACTATCAAGCATACTTAGAAGAGATCCATTCATACCTGAGTATTTTGGGTTTGAGGATAAAGGCAATATGATTTTCCAGAAAGAAGATGTTATAATGGAGATGATAGGCGGGGGAAGATATAGGATTAATTTTGGAGACAGCATAGAGTTAGAGTTATTTATTCCCACCGCACTTGTAGGATTTTTTGTTATGGCTTCCTTTGGAATTATTTCATTTGAAGATGATAAAATATAAGTATGCCAGATATAACTAAATGCACAGGAGAAGATTGCCCTGTAAAAATAGAGTGCTACAGGTATACATCTGTACCCAATCAACATTACCAAGCATACTTTACATCCCCTCCAATAAAAAAAGGAAAGTGTGATTTTTTTTGGGGAGAATTACAAAAATCAGTACATAGTCAATTAAAAGAGATAGTTAAACCAAATAAAAAAAAGAAAAAATGAAACCATTTATTTTTGGCCTATTATTAGGCGCAGTAGTAAGCTACATAATTATTTTAGCAATTCTAAAAACAATAAAAAAAATATAAGCATGATACTAAAAGTAGGTTCAAAAGGAGAGGCAGTTAAATCTTTACAGACCTTTCTAAATATCACAGCAGATGGTATATTCGGTAAAAACACAGAAGCTGCCGTTAAACAGTATCAAGAGAATCATGGTCTTGTACCAGATGGTATAGTCGGGAAAAGAACATGGACATCTATGGGATTGGCAGCTACAGATAATGCAGAAAGGCCAGACATAATAGAAGAACAAGATATTACTCTTGATATTAAAAAGTCATACCTTCCAAAAGGACAATACATTGAGGCTAATGTTAAAAAGCAATGGATATTCCTACATCACACAGCAGGTTGGCAGAATCCATACGGAACTATATCTGGGTGGGCAAGAGATGATAGAGGAATGGTTGCTACAGAGTTTGTTATCGGAGGGCAGTCAATTTATGGCAATGATAATAAATATGATGGAGAGGTAGTACAGGCTTTCCCTGCCGGAAGCTATGGTTGGCATCTTGGAATTGGAAGAACAGCCATGCACATGAACTCTGTAGGTATTGAAGTTTGCAATTTCGGGAATCTAAAGGATGGTAAGACTTGGGCGGGAGGGACAGTAGTTGAATCACAAATCGTTAAACTAAAACAAAAGTTTAAAGGAGCTGAATACTACCACAGATATTCAGACACTCAACTAAAAGCATTAAAGCAGCTAATACTATTTATAGCAGAAAGAGACAATATAGATCCAAGAAAAGGAATCAGGCAGTTAATTGAAGCAAAAGGAGTATTCCCAGCATTTGAAATGACCGATGCTAAATACTGTTCAATGAATCCTGGAATGTACACACATGTTAATGTATTTGCGGGTAAATGCGATATGTTTCCACAGGTTGAAGTAGTGGATATGATAATGAGTTTATGAGTTATGTCGCATAACGAATGGTGCTATACGCTCGTTTTAATGGCGTATAGCACGTGTTACAGGTAGTAGGGATTTTTACCACAAAACTTAATTAGAAGTACAAACTAAAAAGAATTAAAAAAAAGAGCGATGGCAAAAATATTAGTAGCTTGTGAAGAAAGTCAAGCAATAACAAAAGCATTTAGAAAATTAGGACACGAAGCATTTAGTTGTGATTTGCTTCCTTGTAGTGGAGGACATCCAGAATGGCATTATCAACAAGATGTTTTTGAAGTGATTGATAAAGGATGGGATATGATGATTGCCCACCCACCTTGTACGTATTTATCAGTTGCAGGTGCTTGGGCAATGTATAATAAAGATGGAAGTATAAATGAAGTGCGAATGAAAAACCAAAATGATGCTTTGGATTTTGTAAGAAAACTAATGGATGCACCAATAAAACATATTGCGATAGAAAACCCTATAAGTGTTATTAGTAGCCAAATCAGAAAGCCCGACCAAATTGTGCATCCATATCATTTTGGAGAAAAGGCAAGCAAAAGCACTTGTTTATGGTTGAAAAATTTACCAAAATTAAAGCATACAAATGTTGTTGAAAAAGGCGAGTTTAAGGAGTGGGTGGATAAAAAGAGTGGTAAAACAAAACGACAATCTACTTGGATTTATGATTGCTTACAACAAGCAAAATCACCCGAACATTTAAGAACATTACGAAGCAAAACATTTCAAGGAATTGCAGATGCTATTTCAGAACAGTGGGGAGGTTTTTTAAATTCTTTTTCTAACGAAAATGTTTAATCGAAGCACTTCACCCCTATTACCTGTAACTCGTTTATAAGCGCACCTTTTGTAACATATATAGTACAAAAATGTTACATTTTGTCCTTTATGTGATACATTAAAATTATACGCGATCAGGTATAAAACAACCTAAAGTAGCATATTTTATATGCGATAGGGTATAAAAATAAAAACATGAACAAACAATTAATACAGAGAATAGAGGAGATCTTCTTAGAAAAGCTCAAAGAAAAGACAGGGTGGGGGAGAAATCAAATAATAAAGATTTTCAAAGAGTCCATCAAAGAAGCTCTCTTAGAATTTGTAGATAAATAATACAGCATGAACTACCATCAATCAACAGGAAAGACCATACAGCAGTCTTTCGAGGAATACCATTCCTTAAACCCAATAGTGTATAGCCACTTTAAAAGATTAGCATTTAAAGCCATTGATGCGGGGAAGAAAAAGATTTCCTTCAAGATGATTATGAATGTCATCCGGTGGGAAATATTCTTAACAGTAGAAGAGCCAACTCTATTCAACCTAGAAGGCAAATTAACAAAGTTTAAAATTAATGATGCTTATGGCAGCAGATACGCTCGTATCTTTGTCGAAGAATTCCCAGAGCATAAAGACAAAATAGAATTAAGAAGATTAAGGGCATGATTATAGAAATAGACACAAAAGAAGAAGTTATAGATGTAGAACTAACATTCGAAACTTCAAAAGTAAATGACAGCATAGGCAACTATGACTACTCAGGATTCCAATACTATGATAGCCAGGATGATAGAATAGTTGTAGATAAGTTTGAGTGGGATGAGTCTCTATACTCAGAAGCTCAAAATAAAACAATAAAAAAGTACATTTATAATAACTTCCCAGAACTTGAGGAAAGAGTAATAGAAAAACTATGATGGACAATAAAACAGCAGTAATGTGGTTGGCAGAACAACTTGAAAAGTATGGAACCACAGAACATCTACAGATCTCGTGGGAAAAGCTAGATAAGTTGGTCCAAAGAGCAATCAAAATAGAACAGAGAGAAAGAGTAGAAATATTCAGAGGAGGAAATGAGATAGTTAGAATGGCTACCCAAATAATAAGAAAAAAGAGAAACAATGAATAAAGAACAACAAGAAAAGCACCTAGAGCATATCTTCTCCAAAATGCGGGAAATAATGCTTAAAAAAGGAAATGACTATGCCACACAAGACAGGCTAAGTAACTTCAAACTCGCAGGAAATATCTGTGGAATATCCCCAGAAATACAATGCCTATCCCTCATAGCCACAAAAGTAGCAAGACTATCCGTACTTTTGCATAACCAAAATAAGCCTAACTATGAAAGCATTAGTGATAGCATCATTGATCTTATCAATTACTCAGCTCTGTTGGATATGCTACTCTTTGATAAAGAAGAAAAGAAAACAAAAACAAGCCTTAAAGAAATTGTCCAGAACAAAACAATTGAATATTGGACAAAAACACAAACAACATAGCAATCATGAAAACATCAACAATCACACAAACAATCCTTAACGGAGAAACCTACTACAAAGGATTCTCAATCCAAAAGATTGAAAAGACAGACAGAACAATAGACCACGAACAAAGAAAGAGATACTACGTCTACAGAGCCTATAGGCGGGGAATAATTGATAAGGTCCTCCCATCAAAACTAGAAGCCTGTAACTTTATAGACAACTTCATAACAGGACTAACATCTTACCATACACTCCTTACAAACAACAAAGGACTACTCGATAACCTATTAACTGACATAGAACCTATAAACAACTAAAACCAATAAATAACCAACCAAACAAGAGCCTACTGTAAATTAGTAGGCTTCTTTATTTATACCCCCTCCCATATCACATAATCGGAAATAAACCGATTAAACAAGTCGCATTTTGCGACCTCAAAATAAATAAGCCTTTAAAACAATAGAAAATACCCAAAAGGTATAAAAGGACACAAGAACATACAAAGTGCCTTAAAATCAATTTAAATCATGTTCTAATGGTATTTTAGATAGCATAAATAATATAGCGCCACAACACCCCCTCCGGTACAATAAAAACAGAAGCCAATTTCCTACTACAAATAATACACTTTGAACAAGTACCCATGTGATTTGCATTTCTATGTGGGTGGGGGAGTATGCGTACCTTTCACCCCCTCCCCCGTTCCCGTTTCCCCAAGCGAAGCCAAGCGAAGAGGGGGACAAGGGGACACAAAATATTTTCTTATAATATCTATTATGTTAAGTACAGGTTTATGTAGCTGATATTCAGTTTTTTATCTGTGTTAAATGTATTTTTTGTAGTATTATTTCAGATTTTAACATATTTGCTTATAGTACGTTTTAACAATTTTATGTTAAATTAACAAATAGGACCAAGAAAGGAACTGAAAAAGATTATTTGTTAAATTTGTTAATTGCTTATTTAGAATCGTTCTAAATAATGAACATTTAACAATTTTAACGTTTTTAACATTCACCATTTTTTTAGCTCAAAAAGTTAACGTGATAATATTATTATCAAAGTATTGATAATCTTATTTGCTCTGCTTCGCTCCTCTTTTTTTATGTTCTTTTTGTTATGTTTATTTTTTTAGGTAATTATTTAAAGGATATTTTTTTTATTGCCGGTACAACAGGATCTACAGGTACAACAGGATCTACATGTTTTGTTTATTGGTTTGTTTCTTATCTCTTCTCTCTCTGTGTTAGTTCTTATCTTTATATTTCCCGCCCGAGGCCTCACAAAGGCATTATTTTTATTTTCATTCTTATTTCCTACTATAATTAAGTATTTTAACATTCTTTAACATTTATACTATTGACTTATTAGTTTATAGTAGTATATTTGCACTCATAAAACAATAACACAATAAAAACACACACAATGAAAACAACACACAACACACAAAAAAAGTTAGTATTAAATTTTAATTACTTCCTTTATGTTTTAGCCTTATTTTTAATCTGTCTTTTATTCTCTTGTTCCTCTTCAAAATGTTGTACTGGAGTGCAAAGTAAAAAGGCAATAAATAAGGCAATAAGCCATAAAAGTAACTTTATTAAAAAGAAATACAATTTATAAAACTTTATTCCCCCGCTTTTTGTGGGGGATATTTAAAAAATTTCAATCATGCAATATCTAAAATCATACACCGCCAACGATGGCACAATACTAATAAGATACAAAGATAAAACAGGATATATTAATATAGTTCCTCTCTTTGTATGGAAACAAATTAAAAACAAATAAAAAAATAAACAACACAAAAAACACACACAATGAACACACAAGAAAAAACAAACACAATTAGCGAATTAAGAGAGATAATAAATTTCGCTAATGAAAACGGAGAATATCC
>Ga0315909_10000292_pt1 | contig 65869 bp, 60 predicted proteins | sample LakEriMetagenome_11_FD_203527 | JGI IMG/M metagenome (GOLD analysis project Ga0315909, IMG submission 203527) | Freshwater fungal communities from buoy surface, Lake Erie, Ohio, United States - Buoy 2 MA125 | ecosystem: Environmental > Aquatic > Freshwater > Lake | place: USA: Lake Erie, Ohio...
GCAACTGTAAAATCAAAAATTGAATCCTTCAACAACAAGTTGATAGAACGATTTGGTGATAAATTTGAATTACATACGATTACTGTAGGTAGTGAAGTGAAATCACCAGGTAAGATTGATTTTTCTGAAAATACATCAGCGCTTTCAGAAGGTTTTGAATCAATTCATTCTAATTATTACAGCAGAAATATTGGAGGAATAGCCTTTATATCTGATGGGAATTTCAATAAAGGTTCAAATCCGTTGTACAGTGCTGAGAAAATAGATTTGACACCCGTTTTTACTGTTGGGGTAGGTGATACAACACCGAAAAAAGATCAGTATATCAAAAATATTGCATCTAATGAGATTGCTTTTTTGAAAAATAAATTCCCAGTTGAAGTAGATTTAGAAGGAATCAAAATGGGGAAATCAAATGTGACTGTTTCGATTTTAAATAATGGTAAATCAGTTGCTTCTCAATCGGTTAATTTCAGTAATGGGACTTATGATTATAAACATGTTTCATTTTTATTAGAGGCTGATAAAGTTGGTTACCAACAGTATACCGTTTCTATATCTAAGGCCGGTGATGAATATACATACTCAAATAATACGCGTAATTTTTACATTGAAATTTTAGATGCTAGAAGTAAAGTGTTATTGCTTGCTGGTGCTCCTCATCCGGATGTTGCAGCTTTGAAAAGTGTGATTGAAAAAGATGAAAATTTAGATGTCACTTCTTTTTTAGTAAAAGATTGGAAAAGAGATTTAAAGAAAGTTGATTTAGTTATTTATCATGAACCTGGAATTCAATACGATGAAAGTGTAATGACATTGATTAGGGATGCTAAAATTCCAGTTCTATATTGTGTTGGTCCAAATACTTCAAATTCTATTATCCAAAAATTGAAAATTGGATTAGTTACACCTAATGGAAATCAATTTGATGAAGTTCAAGGTAAAATAAATACAGGTTTTCAGAAATTTGAAGTTTCCACTGAACTTCAGAATTCTATGAATTATTATCCACCATTGAAAACAAAATTTGGAGATGTTAAATTGGCAGCTGGAAATGATGTGTTATTGTTTCAGCGAATCGGTTCAATTCAAAAAAATGATCCAATGATTTATTTTGGTGAAAATCAAAATGTAAAATTTGGAGTCATCTATGGTGAAGGTATTTGGAAGTGGAAAATGAATGAATACATTCGAACAAGCGAATCAAAAAACTTTACAGAATTAATTCAGAAAATTTCACAATACCTTGTTGTAAAACAAAACACTTCTGCTTTACGAGTAACTTTTCCAAAGCGATTTACAATTGATGAAGAAGTAGAGGTGAAAGCTGAGTTTTACAATGAATCAATGGAGTTGATTACAAAACCTGTAATCGAACTTAAATTAAAAGACGAAAAAAACAATTCAGATAAATACCAATTCGGGGCTGTAAGTAATTTCTATAAACTTTCATTAGGAAAATTAAAACCTGGTAAATACGAATGGACTGCAAATTGTAAATATAACGGAAAAAGTTATTCGAAATCAGGTGTTTTTATAGTTGAGAATATTCAATTGGAAAACATTGAATCCGCAGCAGATCATAATTTATTGAATCAAATTGCTAAACAATCGAATGGTCAATTTTACGAATTGAAAAACATTGATCAATTGCTAAATGATATTGAAAAAAGGAAAGACATTGCTGAAATGAGTTACAGTGAAGCATCATTCAACGATTTGATTGATTACAAATGGTTATTCTTTTTAATTGTCTTGATATTTGGAACTGAATGGTTCTTGAGAAGATGGTTTGGAGGATATTAAAAGTAAATGAAAAAATAGAGAAAAAAATTAACCAAATAAAAACCACCAAAATGAAATCACTTTTAATCTGTATCTTAATTTCAATTTTTTCTCAAGTTTGTTATTCAGCTAATTTTGTTGACTTATCGATTAATATAGACTCATCATCTTATGGTCGTTCTAACCAATTTGACTTCCAATTAGGATTAATTAAAGAAAACGGAAAAATTATTTATTTATCTGTATATGAACCTGGTTTTAGATGGAATAATGTAAAAGTTTCGGGTCAATATATTACACATTTTAAAGATGGCAGAGTTACCTTTAATCAAACTGAAATTAACGCTTTAAACAATAAAATGGTAATGTCTGTTAGCTATTCGTCTAATGATAACACAATAGAAAGGAAGTTTGTAGTTAGTTTGCCTTATGTGAAAGCTATTAAAGTTTTGAATGATACGTTGAGATATAATGAAAGTGTATTACTCAACCATAAGTTAATTTTCAATAATAACAAAGAAGTAAATGCAAATGAAAAGTTATTTAATTCTAATAATATCTCAACGCCTTTAGATCAAAAAGTTCAAATAAATAATGGTTTTATCACATTGAATACAAATCAACCTATTAAAAATAATGAAATTACAATTGTTTTAAAAAACAAACTCACAAATCAATTATTAGCTGAAAAACTAGTATACATTAAATATTCTTCTTTTTGTAAAATTCAATCGAAAGGAAAAGATGGTAGAGCTGGTCAAAATGGAAGTTCAACAAATAATACATCTGCTAATGGAGGTAATGGGTTAGATGGTAGTTTTGGTGAAATAGCACCAGATTTAAAAAGTTATATTCAAATTGAAACTTTTGAAAATCAGGAATATGTTTCCATAGAGACCTTTTTATCTAATGGGTTATCGCAAAAAAATCTTGTTCTATTAAATGATGAAACAAAAATCTATATTGAATCTTTTGGAGGGACAGGTGGAAATGGAGGAAACGGTGGAAAGGCAGGTTCAGGCAGTGTTGATTCAAATTACGGTGGTAATGGAGGAAATGGAGGTAATGCCGGTAATGGAGGAGATGCTGGGTTAATTATATTATACGTTGCTGAAGATTCAAAAAAAGTAATTGATAAAATAATCACAAATAATATTGGAGGTAAATCAGGTGTTAAAGGAATTGGTGGTGGAAAAGGATACGGATATTCAACTGGATTTTTGAATTCTCTTTTTAATATCTATAATGGTAATAATGGAGCTGATGGTTCAAATGGAAATGAGGGGATCGGAGGAAAGGAAACGAAAGTTTATTATTTAACTGATTCTGATTTTGAACTTGAGAAAAATAAAATTCAGTTTTAAAATATATTCAAAAATAAGGTAGTTGTATTTTTTTATAAGTCCTTATAAAACTATTATAATTATTCAATATCGGTTGAATTAAAAATAATAGACTAAATATTTTAAACAGCATTGATTTAGGTAGTTAAAAAGTTTATAAAGAAAATTTGGAGGTTATTAATTCTCTGTGTAATAATTAAGAATTTTTAAATCAAAGTAGCGTTTAAATTCTAATTTATTTAATTCATTTTCAACATCACTTAGCATTTTCTTAGAATCTAGTAATTGGGTAATATTAAATAACCCCATAGTGTATTTCTCAGAAGATATATTAAAGTTTTTAGTTAAATCGTTTATTACTTTGTTAATTGATTCAATTTGATATTCAATACTTACAATTTCACTTTTTAGATTTTCAAAATTGGATTGAATGTTATAAATTATTTCTTCATTGTTTAGTTTAACTTTTTCTAATTCAAATTTATTAAGTTGTATATTCTTTATATTTGATAGTTTATTTAATATTGGAATTGACATGTTAATGGAAAGCGATTGATAAAAGTTATCATTTAATTGGTTCCTAAAATTTTTAGGAGTGTATACGTCATTGATTATTTCTTTGTTATTTCCTGAATAACCTGTTCCAATGTAGTTGATAAGATAAATAGTTGGAAAAAATTTCCCGTTTAATTGTTTTAATTGTGACTCTAAATTTTTGATTTTCTCATCATTTAATTTCGTTTCTAAGTTATTCTTGAAATCAAAATTATTATTGAGTAAATTGGTTTTTATTTCATTATTTAAAATTAATTCTTGATCTAATGGATGATGCATTAATTTTTTCAAGTTGAGTATATTTTGTTTGTAATCTAATTCAAGTCCTGTTAAGCACGCTTTTTGTTTATGAATTTCGGCATTGATCTCATTCAAATCGAATGTTGTAACTTTTTGATGAATAATTAAATCTTCGATTATTTTTTTTTCATCATTTAAAAATTGAATGTTCGATTTTTGAAGTTCTATTTGTTTTCTTAAAGAAACACTTGTTAAATAGATTGAAGTTATTTTTATTTTTAAGTTTCTTTTTTCAATATCTAAATTATAATTTTCAATTAGTTGGTTAGATAACGTTTGTTTTAATAAATAATATCGTTGAAATCCTGTAAAAAGGTTTAAATTGTTAGAAACATAAAAAGAATTCGTTCTAATTTGATTTGTTGCAAATTTATTTGTGAATGGATCAATACTTTGTCCCCAGTTATATCCATGATTAGCAAAACCCGAAATTGAAGGTAAAAAGTTTGATTTTGCTTGATTGTAATTTAGTTTATCAATTTCAATTTCAATTTGGATTGATTGAATAGCTGTATTGTTTCTTAAAGCGTATGATATACAAGAATCTAAATTCCACATATTAATTTGAGATTTTGAATGTGAAGAATTCAGTAAGAAAGTACTAAACAAAATATATTTAATGGTATTCAAGGTGTGAATTTTCATTTGTAAATAATAGACTTAAGTTCGTAAAAAACCTTCGTTAAAAGTGATTGCTTTCTAGTTAAAATATCAGCTTTTCCCTTCATTTGAGGTGTGTAATTTAACTTTTTATTATACGATGTAATTAAACCTTTAGGGAAATGAACGTGAACTAAATAAGTATCACTTGATGGTGTAGTTACAATATTGTTAATTACACCAACAAGAACTCCATATTCTTTATAGGGAAAATTATTTAATTTGATATTTACACGTTGGCCGATTTTAACGTTGGAGCTACCTTGATCATTTATTTTAGCAAAGGCAAAAATTTCACCATTTTTTAGAGGTGTTACTTTTAACATTTCAACACCTTGAGAAACAAAAGCCCCTTTTACCCAATGTTTATTATTAAAATGAAGTGTACCGTTAATATTAGTAAAGATATAATTTTTTTTAATCCAACTTTTATAGGCATTGACTAATGCATTATACTTAATTAGTATATTGTTTTTAGAATTGATAATTTCATTTTTCAAATCTAAATTTAAAATTGCAATAAGTTCTTTTAATTGTTGGATTTTCAATTCAATTTCATAAAGTTCTTTTTGTTCTTCACTCAGTTGGTAATTATCATTAATGTCTTTAATTTGTAATTCTCTATAATTAAATTTAGACACATATCCTTTGGTCGTTAATATGGAATCCGTCTCTAGGTTAGATGTGCTTATACTTTTTTTCTTATTTAATAAATGAAGGTTATTGTTAATTTGATGAATATGTTTTTTATATATATCAATTTGATTTTGAGAACTTTCAATTCTTAATAAAATTAAGGAATGTCTATTATTCAATCGATATTGTTCAATTGCTTTTTTGAATAGATCATATTTTGGTTGAATGGAAGAAATATTAATCTTTTTCAGGGAAATATTATTTAATAGAATGTTCTCTAATGTTTGTTCAATAACATTTTTTTTTAGCCAATTTATATCATTATAATTAGCGTCATTTTTAAAAGAAAGAATAGGCGTGTTTTTTAAAATGTAATCACCATCTTTAAAAAATATAGAATCAATATAGGAAGATTGAGGTGATACAATTTTTCTAGGAGGATTTTCTGAAGTTAAATATATTTCAGATTGAATTGTTTCGGGATATTCTACTAGTCCAGCTAATGTTACCAATAAAATCACAATTACGAAAATCAAACCAGATCCATAATAAGATAATCCTTTAGGTGGTGCGCCTAGAACATCTTCTAGGTTGTAATTAATCTCTCTTTTTTTTATGTTTTTATGCATATTCACTATTTAAGACTAGTTGATCTTTTAATAAATCATAGTACATCCCTTCTTTTTCAATAAGTTCGTAATGATTGCCAAATTCAATAATTCGGCCTTTATCGATGACAACAATATTATCCGCATCTCTCACAGTACTTAATCTATGGGCAATGACAATTAGTGTTTTTTCTTCATCTAATAATTTTAAATTTTCGATGATTCTTTTTTCAGTTTGATTATCTAAAGCACTTGTTGCTTCATCTAAAAATAGAAAATCTGGATTTCCATAAAGTGCTCTAGCAAAAAGTAATCGTTGCTCTTGTCCTTTACTTAAATGGATTCCATATTGCTCACCAATTACAGTGTGGTAACCATGGGGTAGATTTTCTAATATAAATTCATGTAAGCAAACTAATTTTGAAATTTTAATAATTTCCTCATAATCAATTACTTTATCCATAGCGATATTTTCTAAAATTGAATCGTTAAAGATTTTACCTTCTTGTAGAACAACTCCAATTTTATTTCTCCATGCTGAAGAATGTATTGTATTTATATCAATACCACCAATTTTAATTTCTCCGTTGGTAGATTTGTAATATTTCATTAAAATTTTTAACAAGGTACTTTTTCCACTTCCACTTGTACCGATAATTGCTGTTGTTTTACCTCTTGGGATAAATAAATTGATGTTTTCAAGAACTTTAACCTTCGAGTTTTCAGGATAATGAAACTCAATATTTTCTAAGATTATTCCTTCATTTGGGGGTATTTCATTTACAAAAAAATGATTATCTGGACATTCATCTTCTAAATTTTTTATTTTTGAAATTCTTTTAAAAGCGACTGAGGCATCAAAATAATCAACAACAAAAGTGATAACTTGTTTCATTGGCTTCTCTAATTGACTAACAACCATATTTACAGCAAATAGTTCACCTAATGTCATTTTACCAATGATCACCGCTTTTGCAGAAAGTAAAATAATTAATAGACCTTTAACTTTATCAATAGCTTCGGCCCCTAATTCTTGAACCTGATCTAGAGTAAGCCATTGATTTTCAATTTTGAATAATTTAGTTCTATATTTTAACCACTCCGCACTGTTCTTTGATTCAGTATTATAAATTTTTATGTCTTGAATTTTTTCAAAAATCTCAATGGTTTTATTTTGTTCTTTTGAAGTAATATCAAAACGTTTATTATCAATTTTTCCTCTTTTTTTCAAAAACGCATAAACCCAAAGCATACTTAAACTACTTCCAATTAAAAATATTAGAAAAATGGATGTATTAATAACAAACAAAACAGAAGTTAAAAGTGTGATTGTCAATAACGCCAATATAGTCTTCAAAGAAGTGACAGCTAGTAAATTATGGAGTTTTGAGTGGTCATCAATTCGCTTAAGTAATGTGCTAACATTCGAATTTTCAAAAAAGGACATAGGTAAACGAAAAACTTTCTGTAAGAACTCATTAACCAATTGAATATCAATTCTTGAACCTATATGTAAGAAAAACCATCGTCTAAAAAAATCAATTGTTAAGGAAGCGATATATAAAACAAATTGTGCACCTACAGCAACGTATACAAAATTCATATCCTCATTTAGTATCCCTTTGTCAATAATTGCTTTTGTAAGAAATGGAATTATTAATAAGATTACACTGCTTGCAATTAAACCTAAACTTATTTGAAAAAAATATTTTTTAAAGCGTGTTAAATATGAAATCAATGAAAGAATTGACTTATCATCTTTAACTAGAATGTCCGAAGTGTAAAAATTAGTAGATGGTTCTATTAAATATAATTTGATCGACTCTTTATTTGAATGTAAAATATCTTCAAAACCCTTTGAATCTGTATTATATTGACCGATTGTTGGATGAAAAATTGAAAATTTGTCCTTTGAAATATTTTCGATAATAATAGATTCAATTTCATTTATTTCAGCAAAAAAGAATCCGTTATAGAGATTAGTTAAATTTGAATTATTTAGTTCAATTTTTTTATATTCAAAATTTATATGTTTGCAATAATCAATTAATTTGGGGTTAGAATTATTCGGTATGTCGAAGTCTGTATAATGTAATTTTTTATTGTATTTCTTTGCTAAATAAATTAAGCATTTGATGTTATTCATTTATTTCTCTAGTGTTTTTATGATTATTAGCGACGCGAAATTAGAATATTAATTTAGTTTGTAATTAATTTATAAGTTATAAATATTAACATTAAGTTTGTTTATAATTAATATTGATTTAATATTTCAAGTAAGTTTTAGTGTTTAATAAGTTGTTCATTTTTAATGTATTTAATTAAACATGTTGATAAACCCCAAAATTATAGTTTTAAAAACTCAACCAAAAATGTATATTTGTAACACAAGATGCATTTAAAAAAGCTACATATACTTTTCATTTTTTTATTAGTAATTATTGGTTGTACTACTAAAAAATCAGGGCATTTAGGTGGAACAACTTTAGAACCAATTTCTTACTTGCCAAAATTCGAAGAACCATCTAAGAAATTCCTAAAAGAAAAACGAAAGGAAAGTTTGGATTTTTATTATGAATTCATGAATCCCGAGCGATTTAGTGGGATGTTTTTAGTCGCTAAAAATGGTAAAATCATTACTGAAAGATATAGTGGTTTTTCAAATTATCCAGCTGAAATAGCAATTACAAAAGAAACGCCTTTGCATGTTGCATCAGTTAGTAAAGTTGCTACATCATTGGCGACGCTTCGTTTAATTGATCATAAACAGTTAGAATTAAATGAAGATATTCGCACTTATTTACCTGAATTCCCTTATCCAGGCATTTCAATTAAAATGCTTTTGACTCATAGAAGCGGTATCCCATATTATGGCTATTTTACTTTTAAAGTATGGCCATTGGGAAAAGAATTACATAATAACGATGTGTTACGATTATTAGCAAAATATAAATTTCCTTTAAACTTCCCCCCAGATAAACACTTTGCATATTGCAATACTAATTTTTCATTGTTAGCATTGATTATAGAGCGAGTTACAAAAAAGTCATTTCCTGATGCTATGCAAGAATTGGTCTTTGAACCATTAGAAATGACAAATTCATTTATTTTAAAATATAAGCAAAACAACTCAAAAGTTTCTCAATCCTATAATTCGCGCCACGTCAATCAAGGGTTTGATTATATGGATCGAGTTTATGGTGATAAAAATCTATACAGTACAGCTCGAGATTTATTGAAAATGGATATGGGAACCTATTCTAAAAACTTCTTGAGCGACTCCATGAGACGTTTAATGTTTAAAGGGTATAGCTACGAGCATCCAGGTATGAGTAATTATGGTTTTGGAATTCGAATGAGAGAACTGGAAGGGAAGGACACTTATTTTTTTCATACAGGTTGGTGGCATGGAAATACAAGTTGTTATGCTAGCTTGAGATCAGACACTGTTACAATCATTGCGCTTTCAAATGTTTATAATCGTAGTGTATATCAAATTAAACGATTAGCACCAAAATTCGGAAATTATCCATTTGAATTTAAAGATGATGAGTAACGAAAAATGTCCATGTTGTTCTGGGAAATCTTTTTTAGATTGTTGTCAACCATTTATTTTAGGATTGAAAAAACCTTCAACACCAGAAGAATTAATGCGTTCAAGATATTCTGCTTACGCAAATTGTGAAGTTGATTATTTGTATACTACCACAGCTACTAAAGAACAAAAATATTATTCTAAAAAAGAAATTGAACGCTGGTCAACTGAAAATGATTGGTTGAATTTAGAAATTGTTCATTCAACTGAAAACACGGTAGAATTCAAAGCTAGTCATCAAATTAAAGGTTCAATAGATATTCAAATTCATCATGAACTTTCACGATTCATTCAAGAAGGAAACGATTGGAAGTACTTGGATGGGGAGTTTTTTTAAGTCAATTTTCAACAGTTTATATTCATAAGAGATGAACACTTCATTCACAAACTAAAAAATTCCGTTACTTTTGTAAAGTTCTGTATTTAACACAAAAAAGCAAGATGAAAAAACCTTTAATTTTAGTAACTAATGATGATGGAATTTCAGCAAAAGGAATTCGTTCATTGGTTGATGCAATTAGAGATTTTGGTGAAATTGTTATTGTAGCCCCTGATAAACCACAATCTGGAATGGGGCATGCTATCACAATCAATCAACCTTTGCGTTTGAATAAATCAGATTTATTCAATGGAATAGAAGCTTATAGTTGTTCTGGAACACCTGTAGATTGTGTTAAATTAGGAATTTTCGAAGTTTTAAAACGCAAACCAGATTTATTGCTTTCTGGAATCAATCATGGAGAAAATACTTCTACAAATGTTTTGTATTCAGGAACTATGTCTGCAGCTGTTGAAGGTGCAATGGAAGGCATTCCGTCAATAGGATTTTCTTTATGTGATTTCGATTCGGATGCAGATTTTTCAGCTTCAAAAGAAATTATTAAAACTATTTTAACGAAAATAAAAGACGCTCCAATTCCTGGTGGAATTTGTTACAACATCAATATTCCAATGTTACCAATAACTGAAATTAAAGGAATTAAAGTCGTCCGACAAGCTTTAGCTTATTGGGAAGATAAATTTGATAAACGAATGGATCAATTCGGTAAGCCATATTACTGGTTAACAGGTGATTTTGGTAATCATGATCCAGGTGAAAACACAGATTTAGAAGCGATAAAAAATGGTTATGTTACGATTGTGCCGACACAATTTGATTTAACTGCTTTTTCAGAATTAGAAAAATTAAAACTAACTTTCAATAAATAATTATATGAATTTAAGACGTTGGACGAAAGATCACACGATTGGATTGATTTTAGGATTAATCACACCAATCTTTTTTATTCCGGTAACTATCTGGATTTATAGTTTAATAGAGCATATTTCATTTTCAAAATTATTTGATTTGTTTCGAATATTAAATGACATGAAAGGAAAGTTTATTTCATTGGCTTGTATCGCTAATCTTGGGTGGTTTCATTTAAATATTAAAAAGCAAAATTACAATAGAGCAATGGGGATAATTTTGTCTACGATGCTTTATTTATTAGTGATTTTGTATTATAAATTCGTTGCTTAATGCCAAATTCAGGAAAATTAAAGTTATATATTATTTCAGGAGAAGCTTCTGGTGATTTACATGGAAGTAATGTTATGAAAGCCTTATTAGCGGAAGAAAAAGAAATTGAATTCCGATTTTGGGGTGGAGATAAAATGTCTGAAGTTTCTGGATTAAAACCAGCTAAACACATTAAGGATTTAGCTTTCATGGGTTTTTCAGAAGTGATAATGAATTTGAAAACAATCTTGAATAATATTAAGTTTTGTAAAAAAGACATTGAAGAATTTCAGCCAGATGGGATTTTATTGATCGATTATCCAGGGTTTAATCTTCGAATCGCTGAATGGGCAAAAGAAAAAGGAATTAAAGTATATTATTATGTTTCGCCTCAGATTTGGGCTTGGAAACAAAACCGCGTCCATAAAATCAAACGAGTTGTAGACCATATGTTTACAATTTTACCTTTTGAGAAACCGTTTTACGATAAGTTTAATTATGATGTTGAATATGTTGGACATCCTTTGTTAGATGCTATTGAACAATATAGAGAAATTCAACTTTCGCCGGAAGAATTTAGAAAGCAAAATAATCTATCTGAAAAACCAATTATTGCCATTTTACCGGGAAGTCGTAAACAAGAGATTAGTAAGAAATTACCAGTCATGCTTGAAGCGACAAAGGATTTTAAAGGGTATCAATTTATTATTGCAGGTGCCCCAAGTTTAGATCCTGAATTTTACAATCAATTTATATCGAAAGACACGAATATCTTATTTGGTAAAACGTATGATATCTTAAGTGCTTCTGAAGCAGCGATTGTAACTTCAGGAACGGCAACATTAGAAACAGCTTTATTAAATATCCCTGAAGTTGTTTGTTATAAAGCTTCTCCAATTTCTTATTCAATTGCGAAACGTTTGGTGAAAATCAAGTATATTTCGTTAGTTAATTTAATCATGGATGAAGAAATCGTCAAAGAATTGATACAACATGATTGCAATCCCAAAATGATTGAAAATGAATTAAAACAAATCGTTATAGGAGGAAATAAAAGAGAATTAATGCTTTCCAAATACGCTGAAATGGCCGAAATCTTAGGTGGAGGAGGTGCAAGTAAAAAAGTTGCACATTCTTTGTTGAAAACTATTCGATAAGTGGTTGAAATCACTTTATTGTTGTAGTAAATTTGTAAAGTGAGATTGTTATTTCTTATATTATTAACGTTTTTAGCGAACATTTCGATAGCTCAACAGATGCGTATTGGTGTTTATCGCGCCTCTAAAATTCAACGTTTAGTATTTGCTTACAATGATGGAAGTTATTCAATAGTTGGAGATACAAATGATTTCGGTTCTATCATTCAAAATGAATTCATAGAAGTTTCTTTAGATACTGGAAGTTACGTTAAATTGAAAAAAGGAGCGGTTGAACTTGGTTCATTTAAGAAAATCTCTATTTTTCAAAATTATCCTAATACTTCAATCGTACTTTCACCTAAAAACCCCGTTGTAAAAGAACGAAAATACAAAGATGATTTTGAAGTTGTTGCAGGGAAATCTGGATTAACCATTGTTAATTTGGTTGATATGAATAATTACCTTGGAGGTGTTGTAGAATCTGAAGGTGGTGGTGGTAAGGAAATCGAATATTATAAAGTTCAAGCGTTAATGAGCCGGACTTATGCTTTGAAATACAAAACAAAACATCATAAAGAAGGTTTTGATTTGTGCGACCAAGTTCATTGTCAGGCTTATCATAGTATGTTACGTTTTACTCCAAACATTGATTCTGCAGTTCGACAAACAACCGGAATTGTCATGACAGATGAAAAAGGAGTTTTGATTGATGCTTATTTTCACGCGAATTGTGGAGGACAAACTTCTGAGCCAGAATTAGTTTGGAATACGCCTGTCCCATATTTATATACGTTTAAGGATACTTTTTGTATCTACACAAAACAAGCAATTTGGGAGAAAAGAATCCCTCAAGAAGATTGGAAAGATTATTTGGTGAAACAATTTAATTATCCTATAAACGATAGTGTTTTCGGAGGTTTAGTTTATACATTTACCCAACCTCAACGAATGGCATTCTATCAAAATCCAATACTAGGAATTCCTTTACGAGATATTCGAGAAGAGTTTGATTTAAAATCGACTTATTTTAGTTGTTACCCCGATAGTAATGATGTTGTCGTAAGAGGAAGAGGATTTGGTCATGGAGTAGGTTTGTGTCAAGAAGGAGCGATGAAAATGGCTAGATATGGATATAATTATCTTCAGATAGCTCAATATTATTTCCCAAATGCGGTTATCCGTAATTTTGATTTTGATTTATTTTTCCGACAACGAGTAAAAGGAATCGAGTTTTAATGGGAAAAGCCATCTTTTATATCATAGCTTCTGGTTTAAGTTTTTTAGTCGTTAATTTTTTTGTGAAAATTCTTGGTCAAGGACCAGATTCATTGATTTTTCCAACTACAGAAAAAATCCCAACGCATGAATTGGTTTTATTTCGCTCCATTGTTTCATTTTTGATAAGTCTATATTTTATTAAAAAGAATAAACTAACGGTTCTTGGGAATAATCGAAAATGGTTATTAATCAGAGGGTTTTCTGGAATGATTGCTTTGACGTTGTTCTTTTATACAATTGATCATTTACCTATGGCAATTGCCTCAACTGTTCAATATTTAGCGCCACTTTTCACGGTAATTTTAGCTGTATTCATAATGAAAGAAAGTGTCTCGAAATGGCAATGGGTTTTTATTATACTTGCTTTTTTAGGGGCAATCGTTATGGGGTTATCTAATTTAGTGATTAATGATCCAAGCGTCCAAATATCTTGGTTTTGGTTAGGTGTTGGTGTTGTTTCAGCTTTCTTTTCAGGTTTGGCTTATAATTCTATATTAAAAGCGAAAGAAACGGAGCATACATTGAATATTGTCATTTACTTCCCAATGCTTGGTATTCCTGTTATGGGGATTTGGTGTTTATTCGATTTTGTGATGCCACACGGATTTTCTTGGTTGTATTTACTAGTTATTGGAGTCTTCACGCAAATTGCTCAAATAGCGATGACCAAAGCGTTTCAAATTGGAGAAGCAAGTACAATTTCACCATTTCAATTTATTGGTTCAATCTATGCTTTATTGGTAGGCTATTTTATTTTTGAAGAGAAATTAACAACAGCAGTATTAATTGGGATAGTATTGATTTTGATAGGTGTAATTTCTAATATTATTGTTAAGCATCGATTGAATAAAAAAAGTTGATTGAATTATCGCATTGATTGAAAAAAAACAGATAAAAAAATTGTAACTTCGGAACATGAATCGCACAATTAATCGGTTTCATTTAGCCAATTTTGGCAATCTTGAATTACTTGCAAAACAAGTGGTAGAAGGGTTTATTACAGGCCTACATAAAAGTCCTTTTCATGGATTTTCAGTAGAGTTTGCTGAACATCGATTGTATAATTCAGGAGAATCAACACGACATATTGATTGGAAACTATATGCTAGAAGTGGTAAGGTTTTCACTAAAAAATACGAAGAAGAGACAAATCTAAGATGTCAAATTGTAATTGATTGTTCAAGTTCTATGTTATTTCCGAAAGGAAAAGAAATGAATAAACTTGAATTTTCTGTTTATGCTGCAGCTTCTTTTATTGAATTATTCAAGAAACAAAGAGATGCAGTTGGTGTTTCACTGTTCACAGAAAATTTAGATTTACACACGCAAGCAAAATCTTCTCCAGCACATTTACGATATCTTTACGCCGAGTTAGAAAAGCATTTAGTTGAATATTCTGAAGAGAAGAAAACCTTAACAAACTCAATTAAAGCATTAAACGATATTGCTGAATTGAGCCATAAGCGAAGTTTGATCATTATTTTTTCAGATTTGTTAGATGATCCATCAAAATCGGATGAATTTTTTCAAGCATTACAACACATGAAGCACAACAAACATGAAGTCATTGTATTTCATGTTGTAGATAAAAAGTTGGAGGTTGATTTTGAATTAGATAACCGTCCTTACACGCTTGTAGATATGGAAACAGGAGAGCGAATGAAATTACAACCTGCAGAAATTAAAGAGAAATATAAAGAAGCTGTTGGAACGTATTTTCAAGAATTAAAATTGAAATGTGCAAATCTTCAAATAGATTTTATGCCTGCAGATATCAATGATGGTTTTCATCCTGTATTATTACAATATTTATTAAAACGAGGAAAGTTATTCTAAACTTTCACTTATACATTTTTTATGATTCAAGGAAAAAAGAATTTTTTCAAAAAAGCAATTAAACCAGAATTTCATTCATATCCAGTGAAAGAAACGTCTGAATTAATGAAGTTTTTAATGGTGACTTTACCTGGTAAAAGTCGCGATAATATTAAAACATTATTGAAGAAAAAATTGGTGGAAGTTGATGGTAGAGTAGAAACTAAATTCAATCATCCTTTAGCACCTGGACAAAAAGTTTCTATTCGTCCAAAATCTGGTTCTGTTGAACAAAAAAAATATACAGGTGTTGAGATCGTTTTTGAGGATAAAGATATTCTTGTTATTAATAAAGATGCAGGTTTGTTGACGATTGCTAATAATAAAGAAACGAAAAAGACTGCTTATGCAATATTGAGTGAGCATGTTAAAAAGAAAAATAAAGACGCTAAAATTTTCATTGTTCACCGTTTAGATAGAGAGACTTCAGGTTTGTTGTTATTTGCTAAAAGCGAGGAAATTAAAGTAAAATTACAAGAGAATTGGAATGATAATATTTTAGAAAGAACATATTTAGCTTTAATTGAAGGAAAATTAGAAAAACCTCACGGAGTTTATACTTCTTTTTTAATTGAAAGTCCAAGTTCATTATTGGTTCATTCTTCTCAAAATGCAGCGAAAGGTCAGAAAGCTGTTACTCATTACAAAACAATTGTTTCAAAAAGAGGCGTTTCATTGATGGAAGTAAATCTTGAAACAGGAAGGAAAAATCAAATTCGTGTTCATTTCCAAGATTTAAAACATCCTGTTGTCGGGGATAAAAAATATGGAGCTACTAATCATTCACTAGGTAGATTAGGATTACATGCGAAAGTATTGGCTTTTAAACATCCTAAAACAGGAAATGTTGTTCGTTTTGAAAGTGAAACTCCAAAGAAATTTTTGAAATTATTGTAATTAGAAATTCGATTTACCGGTAGTATGACCAAAAAGGAAAAAGCGAAGTTTATCATTGAGGAATTAGAAAAAATCTATCCTGAAACACCAGTTCCATTGGATCATACTGATTCTTATACATTATTGATTGCTGTTTTACTTTCTGCTCAATGTACGGATGTGATGGTCAATCGTGTGACTCCAAGTTTGTTTAGTCGCGCAAACAATCCGTTCGATATGATAAAGTTAACGGTAGATGAAATTCGAGAAATTATTCGACCTTGTGGATTGTCTCCTAAGAAAGCGAAAGCAATTTATGAATTATCTCATATTTTAATCAACCAACACGGAGGAGAAGTTCCTGAAAGTTTTGAATTATTAGAAGAGCTTCCTGGAGTTGGACATAAAACGGCTTCAGTTGTAATGTCTCAAGCGTTTGGTGTTCCTGCATTTCCGGTTGATACACATATTCATCGTTTATTGATTAAATGGGGAATTACAAAAGGTAAAAATGTAGTTGAAACGGAAGCAGATGCTAAAAAACTATTTCCTAGAGAACTTTGGAATAAATTACATTTACAAATAATTTTTTATGGTAGAGAATATTCTCCAGCAAGAAGTCCACTTTTAGAAAAAGATTACATCACAAGAACAATTGGAACGAAAGAAGCAATTAACGGTTTGAAATAGTTCTTTTTTGTTCAACTGTAATATTAGAACCTTCCGCAAGGTAGACTGAAATTGGTTCAAGTTCATTTAAAGTTATAAAATCATCACCGTAAACTTCTTGAAAATCAAGTTTTACCTGATGTGAAATGATCGGATACATTTCCCAGCGAGGATGCGTTACACCATATTCAAAAGTTTTTTTCTCTGAGTATTTTGTATAACCCCAGTAATGTTCTGTTATAAACTCTGCTTCACTTCCAAATGGAATCTCTATCAATCTATTCTCGGCAATGGTTTTAATTGAATGTGTTTTCTCTGAAAAGTTAAAACTATATTGAACTTCTAATTGATTTGGTTCAATTTTCCATGAATGATTCATTTTCACTGTTTCATAATGTTCATTATAAACAGTATTCGCGACAAATGATAGGGCAGCTTTTGGTACAAGTTCTTTGATAAAAACAACACCTCTTTTCCATTCATTGTTTTCAAGATATTTCACGTAAAAACGAAGGTTTACTTCTTCAAAATTCGAATGATAGGGTATTTTAAATCCGAGAAGACGTGTATTCAAAAAAAGAAAACCAATTAAACTAACATAACATTTCCCTTCAAATAAATCGAGTTCTGTTCCTTTTGGAACATATTTCTTTAGAATTTCAGGGTCGATTATGTAATTGAAGATTAACAATTTTCTCCATTCTGCTGTTAAAAATGATTTTTTCATAACTTAAAGAATTATAATTAAGAAAGCTGCTAATTGATAAAGTATCCAAGTTATTGAAGGGATAAGATTATAACCGATTAATTTACATCTTCTCAAATGTTCTAAAAACATTAAAAAGACAACGGAAAAAAAGTAAATCAGAAAAAAGATGGCTGAATGAATGATTGCTATTTTCGCAATTAAAATTCCTATTACTAAAAGAATTGCACCAGCAAGTGAAATACTCATCATATTTCCTAAGTAGTTATATATCTTTTGTTTATCATTATTTATTAAAATTATTGATTGAAATAAAATTTGACCTCCACAGATGAAAAACTCTCTTCCTAATGTGCTTTTTGGTAAGTAGTTTGTTAAGTCTATTGAATACCGAAACAATACAAAAGAAGTTAATAACCAAGTTAGGATTAGGTATAACGTTCTGTACTTCAGGTTGAAATCAGGTGTACAGGTGTCATTTGGGTTTTTACTTGGCATAATTACCTTTCTGTTAAAAGATATGAAGGAGTACAATTTTTTTAATAGATAGTAGATTGGTTTAAACTTAAATAATTTAGTAAGTAGTGGTATTCTCAAAGAGATAATTTTAAGGATACTATCTATACCATAAATCACTTTACCTGTTTCCATATTTACGAGTGCGATTTCATTGCAAGCTCTTTTTTTATCTATTAATGTACATGTTTCTTCATGCATTTCTTGAAATCCTTCACGTCCTTCTTTATCTAATAATCCAGTTAAAACAAATGCTTTACTATATGTTTGACAAAGTGGACATTGATCGTCAAATATTAATTTGTAATTTTTTAAAGTTTTCATATTTTCAGTAATTATCGAATATATGGAATATATTACTGAATTTAGTATGGGTTTTAATTTATTATCTCGATTTTTTTAATTGTATCAAATCCATCATTAGTTTTTATTTTCAAAAAATATATTCCGGTTTTATAAATAGTAGTATCAATACTATAATTAAAAGTGTTTTTTGAAGGAGAACAAATAGAAGTTTTATTTCCATATGTATCTATTAAAACAATAGAATTAAGTGAACTTTTAGATACAATATTAAATTGCCCATTCGAGGGGTTTGGGAAAATAGTAATATCACTTTCAAAATTATATTGCTTTAACTGATTTCTTGGATAAAAATAGATTTTTTCTTGTGAAGAAATGTTAGTTCCTGTCGAATCATAATAAATGAATTCAAAACTTTTTATGCAACTATTATCATAGAATAGATATTTATTAATTTTTTCAGTTATCCATGAAATTCCATTCCAACGTTTGTAATACTCTATTGTATCTGAATTTATAAACTCATAATCAATATTGTAACTAATATCCCATGTGTTTGTACTGTTTTTTAAATAAATATACTCATTTTGTTTTATTCCATTTAAATCATAACCATAAATTGATTTGGTTTGTGGAATCCAATTGTTTTGCAAATTAGTGAAATTTATTTTCATCGATAATTTATTGCTAGTGTAGGTGAATTCATTTTTATAATTATTGTTTGAAGAAGAACTAAAATTTTCAAAAATCTCTAGAATTAATTGATTAAATGTGTTATATGTGTTTGAAGTTTGACTTTTTAATAACCAATTATTGTTAAGCCAATCATAATTTTTAATTGATAATAAATTATCGATAGAATCATATTCATTTGAAATTTTAGTGTTTTTCACCCATGTTAAACCATCCCAATTATATTGCACTTCTTCTATTAATTGATTATTAGAGTTGTATCTGTAGCTATACATCAAATTATTTTCCCAATTATTGTTCCATGAACTTGTTATGCTTAATGTATCTTTCCCAAGTGAATCGTAATAAATAATCGTTTTTATTGAGTCAATCCATGTATAACCATTCCATTTTTTATTTATTTCGGTAAACGTTTTTAAATCGTTATCAACTTGCACGATATTTTTACTCTGATTTAACCAAACACCATAATTTAGAGTTTGATAATCATTTGATAATAATGTTGAATCTGAACTGTAGGAGAAATTAATATATCGACTTTGAGTATTCCAACTATTATTTGTGAAAAGGTAAAAACAAACACTATCATTTTCACAATTAGAAATCATTTTTTTTAAATCTAATTGACCGTAGCAATTAAAAATAAACATAGTAAAAAAGAAAATTATATTCTTAATCATTTGCTCAAATTTTTAGTATTTTAAAATAGCTGTTTTGAATTTTTATAAAATAAATCCCTCTTGATAAATCATCTCCTAAATTAAGTTTAATTTTATTGGTAGGTGGATTAAAATTATGTTTCTCTATTAATTCCATTTGCTCACTATAAATACTTACATTTTCGAACGTATTATCTGATTCAATAGTAATATTTTCTTCAGATGGATTAGGAGAGATAATACAAGAAACTTCAGTTAATTCATCAATTGAATTTATGGTACTGATTAAATAACAATTTGATGTGTCTATACAACCTTCAAAAGTTATCTCAACTGCAAACTCACCAATGTTTTTAGGATAGAAAATTCTATTGTTTTCATTTTGAATTATTTGTAGAGAATTACAATCAATCCATTGATAATTTGCATTTAGTTGATTGGCTTCTAAATGATCGGTAAAAGAAATTACAGACGGATTAATTGCTGTTTTGAAATTTAAATTTAAAGAGTCAATAGTGTTTTTTTGACATGAATTTTGAATTTTTAAAGTAATAAATGATGACGTATCAGATTGAAAATATACTTCAAGTTGACTAGAATCATTTGAATAGTTTGTGATATTACCATTTGTAGACCATAAATATTCATTTATTCCATTGTATGGTTGAACTCCGAAATAACTTGCTGAATTTGTACAAATAATACTATCTCCAGTTATTAAATTATCAGGGTAATAAATGCAATCACTCATTTTCATAGTGAATGCATCATGATTATTTGAGTTAGTTAAATTATAAACACTATTCCCAAAATCAAAATCAGTAGGACCTGAGAAAAGTCCAGTCATGACTAAATGCCCTTTATTATTAAAGTGTATATCATATATTTGATTAAATGAGTTACTTTCTAGTCTTTTAAAATCAAAAAAACTACCATCTAATTTAAATTTACAGATAACACCTCGAATAATATTTGGATATACCATTGACCCAGATGTGTATATTAATGTATCTTTTAATAATATTTTATCAATATGATATCCTCCACTTTCTTGAAGTTTAACAAAATTGAAATTTCCAGCTGTGTCGATTTTTAGCAAATAAGATAAATCAAAATTGTAAAAACTTACATTTTTTGTTTGATTTGAAGGATCAAAATCTATCGAGTCAAATTTATTGTAATTCGATTGAATTTTACCTGAAATATATAAACCTGAGTTGTTATCGTAAACTATATTATAAGCATAATCATCTTTCATTCCACCAACTTTGTAGTACCACTTTATATCATTTGTTATATCAATTTTACAAATGAATAAATCTGATGCATTGCTAATATAAGTTTGATTGTCAATTGTTGTAGTACCCTGAGTGGTTCCGGCTAAATATATGTTATCACTATTATCCATAGCTAATGAAAAAGGCATTGAACTTGAAAGATATCCAGTTAATGAGATTATTTCTCCAATTGAATTTATTTTTGCTAAAAACAAATTAATAGAATTGATATTAGAACCATTTAAATGAAGTATAGAGTCATTAGAAGAAAATTCAGCATTAACATCAACACGGCCATAAAAAAGGATTTCAGAGTTATTTTTTAAATAAATTCTACCTAGATCAAATCCTGAACTACCATATGTTTTTAACCAAATAATATCACCATTCGTTTGGTTAATTTTTGCTATAAACAAATCAACTGAACCTCTATTTATAAAAATTGAATCTGTAGAATTAATATCGGCTTTTAAAAAATTATTATATTGACCACATACATATAAATTACCTAATGAATCCGAAATGATAGTAGAATTTAAATATTGGCCGTTAACTTCAATCTTTTTACCCCATACAAAATCACCAAGACTATCTTGTTTTGAAATGTAATAATCTGTTTGATCATCAGAAGTTAAAATGTATGAATTACTGCTAGGATCTAAATCAATAGTATTTTCAAAACTACCCATTGTATAAATGTTTCCTATAGTATCTGAACATACGCTAAGACCTATTTGTTTACCAAGCCCTTCATATCCTTTAGCCCAATTAAAATATTGAGAAAATGAATTATTTAAATTAATTAGAAAAATTAGTGCAATTAAATATAACTTCATTGATTTAGTATTTTATAATTATTCAAAATTACATTTTTTTTTAAATTAATTGTTTAAAAGTAACTTTTACCACTCAGTATACGGAGAAATATTACGTAATTTTGAAGCAAATACTTATTATGAAAAAATTAACAATATTTTTAATTTTAACTTTATTTATATTAGATTCATGTAAAAAAGAAGATAAAATGCCACCAATCGACAATGCAGTTGATTTAGATGGAACACAAATTAATGATTCCAGTTTAACTTATCCAGAACGTTTTTTATTGTCTGCTGCAAAACCAAATCCTTCAAATATAGATTTGAATACTCCTGTAATAATAGCTGCTCATGGTTTTACAGCGACAACTTTTGAATGGATTGAGTTAAGAGATTTTGCAAAATCAACAGGGCAATTTTACACATCCATTGTATTATTAGGTGGACATGGTAGAGATTATTCAGATTTTAAAGCGGCATCTTGGCAAGATTGGCAACAACCAATAATTGATGAATATGTAAAATTGAGAAATTTAGGATATACAAATATTAGTTTTATTGGTTCTTCAACAGGTTGTCCATTGGTGTTGAACGCTGTTTATGATTCTAAAATAAATCCAGATGTTTTAAAGAATATTTTTTTAATTGATCCTATTATAGTTCCTTCAAACAAAATACTTTCAATTGTCAATACAGTTGGACCAGCACTTTCTTACAGTGAATCTACAATGGAAAGTGGTGAAAATGGTTTTTGGTATAAATATCGTCCGTATCAAGCGCTTTCTCAACTAAATGATTTAACACAATTGGTCAGAAAGAATTTAGAAGATGGAATTGTTTTGCCTTCAAATGTTAAAATGTTTGTCTATAAATCGAAAGATGATGGTTCAGCAGATCCCGTTTCTGCTCCAATATTATATAGTGGAGTTAAAGAATCTGATGGTTCAGATTTTAGTGTTCAAATGATAAATTCAAATTTACATGTTTTTACACGATTAAAAGGACGACCTACGGTAACGACAGAAGATATTCAGTTACAACAAACAACATTCAACGAAATTAAAAGTAAGTTATGAGAATCGTATCAATAATAGTATTAGTTAGTACTTTCAGTTTATTCGCATTTTCTCAAGATTCAACCAATTCTTTAGAAGCTGGAATTCGTTGTAAAAAGTTTACAGGATTTTATTGGGAGAATGGAGTGACAGCAGAATTTAAATCTGAAAAAATTGTCCATAAAAAAATAACATTCGGATTAAATGTAGTGAGTTCACGATTAGGCTCTGCTATCAATTCAAATGCTTTAGCGACATTAGAAACAGAACTTTCTGCCATTTATTATTTTAGATTCTCGAAAGATTTTCAGCCTTTGGTTCGTCTAAATGCAGGAATGGCTCATGTTAATTACGATTCTCCTATATTCGATGATTTACAGAAAAATGCCCAGTTATTGTCTTTAGAAGTTGGACTAAGTTATAAATTACCAGCTAATTTGAGAGTTGCTATTTCTGGTGGATACAATGTGTTTACAGGGAATGGAAGTAAAGGTTTAGGAACTGTTTATCCTATTTTTGGTCAATTTTCATTGTTTTACAAAATAAAATAATGTAATATATTTGATACATTATTGATAAAAAATCGTGTATTTGATATGTATATGATACATTTATTAATGTAATTTTTCTATTTGGATAGAAGATTAGTTCTTCATTTAGAATAATCAAAATCTATAATTTGAAAGTATATAAAAGAATCAACAAATAGATTAAAATCAATTTCAAAATGAAAATAGCATCTGTAAGTGAATTAAAGAAAGAATTCAAACATCTTGAAAATGAAGAGTTAATTGAATTGTTGTCGAATTTAATGAAGTACAGCAAAGAGAATAAAGAATTACTGAATTATTTATTATTTGAAGCTGATTACGAAGAAAATTATATTTCTAAAATAAAAGAAGAGATTTCAATAGCTTTTCAAAATATTGATTCAAGAAGTTGGAAAACAATGAAAAAACCGATTCAGCGTATCTTGAAGTTAGTAAAGAAATATATTAAATATTCTAAAAAGCCTGAAACAGAAATTGAATTATTGATATTTTTCTGTGAGCAAATGCGAAAAATTAAATTGTCATTTAAACGAAATCCAATTGTATTTAATATTTACATGCGACAAATCAATACGATTGATAAAGCAATGTTAAGTCTTCACGAAGATTTAAGAGCAGATTTTAATGAGCAGATTGAAAAATTAAAAGACTTGTAATTTAAGTTGTTATATTTGTGTTAACTATTATTAACTGAATAACAATTTTCAATGAAATTGCTCAAACAGCTATTTATATTTTTTGTATTAAGCGGATTTGTGACTGTTTTTTCACAAAATTCATCTGTTGATATAAAGTTAAAGTTAGTTGATTCGTTATTTACAGTTAATAAGTATCATAAAGGATTTCAACTAATAAATGAGATTAAAGTCAACCATAAAAATCAATTAACAAAGGACCAGGAAATTCAACTATTAGTTAATTATAGTAAGGTAAATATTTACGAGAAGAATTATTCAGAAGCACTTGTAAAACTATTAAAAGCACAAAAATTAAACCTTTTTGATTCAACTAAATATCAAAACATTTACAATTCAACTTTTGCAGAACTTTTTTATGAATTAGGGGCTATTGATTTATCCATCACTTATTTTAAAAAATACATTAAAAATGAGCATGAACCATTTAATCTTTATTTAGCTCACAATAGAATTGGTACATTGTACTTAAAGCTTTCAAAAACTAAAGAAGCATTAAATGAATTTGAAAGACAATATAAAATAAGTGAAAATTTCACTAATAAAGTTTCCCATCCATCGGCACTTAATAATATAGCTTTGACTTATTTCAAAGAACAGAACTATGTCAAAGCTCTTTCGTTATTTAATGAAGTAAGTTCCGTTACAAAAAACTTAAAGACTGAGAAAAATTTTCATCAGTTGGTTCAGGGAAATATTGGTAGGACACTTTATAGAATGGGTAGATACGAAGAATCACTTTCCTATTTGAAACAATATTTCAATTTTTCATTTTCTGACGATGATTTTTTATTGGATTTTAGTTTGCAAAAGTATTATGGAAAAGCATTAGTTAAGACCGGTAAAATCGTAGAAGCTAAATTGATAGAAGAAATAGCTTCGAAATACTTCAGTAAAATGAGTAATCAATCAAAAATTGATTTGTTAAATTTTAAACTCTTTTTAGCGAATTCTCAGAAAAACCATGAACTCGTAGCAGAGCTATTAGAAAAGTTAGAAGAGTGTTTTATTGATCTAAAAAAAGAAACAAGAATTAGTCAAAATGAAACTTCAAAATTGGTTGCAAGTTATCTGATCGAGGAAGCGAAAGCTAAAATAGAAATGGATAAAAAAGAGAAAGCATTTTATGCTTCTAGAAGTAATATCGAAAAAAGAGAAAAGAAATTAATCTATATTTTCTTAACTGGATTATTCATATTTATTAGTGTCTCTACTTTTGTATTTTTTCAACAATTAAAAAACAACAAAAAGAAACTTGAATTAGAAAAAGAAGCACAACGTATAGAATCTGAAAAAGAACGATTGAAATTATCGAATTGGGCTAAGGAATAATTTATAAGTAAATATTAATAAAGCTGAATCTGAGAAAGAATCCCAAATCCAGCTTTAATTAAATTTACAATATTCTTTTTACGATTGATAACTGTCCAATATGAAAAGCTTCATGATACACCAAATAAGAAATAAATCCAATTAAAGTGTCATCTCCAACAGGAAATGGAATAGGGGATTTTTCATTGAAATCTTCATCTGATTTAGTATTGAATTCAGTTGTTATTTTTTCAGAAGTTTCATTCCATTTTTCTTTTAATTCATCAATTGTTGGGAAAGTGCTATCAATTTTACCAGAAGAACCTCTACCAAAAAGTTTCGCGAATTCTGGATCAGATGGTGTTTTTGTCAATGTTGATAATATCATTAATCGTGTGTTTACCAAATGACCTACCAACCATTTAATTGAATTCAAATTATTTTTTTCTTGATTTGAAATTTCATCAGTTACTTTTTCTAACAAATTATTTAATTGTTTTGTCTGTAAATCAATAAGCAAATGAAGCGTGTGTGTATTTTTCATAAATAATAATTTTAATAAAAAAGGCCGAATAAATTATTCGACCTTTAAATATAGTTTTTTTTAATTGATTACCATTTAAACAATGGACGACCACTTACTAAAGCATTTACCTCTTTACGAACTGCTTCGATTGTAGCTTCGTTTGTAAAATCAGATAAAACGCGATCGATTAATTCAACAATTTTTGGGATTTCAGTTTCGTTTACACCTCTAGAAGTAATTGCTGGAGTTCCAACTCTCATTCCTGAAGTAACAAAAGGAGATTCTGTATCAAACGGAACCATGTTTTTGTTAACTGTAATATCAGCTTTAACTAAAGCGTTTTCAGCATCTTTTCCAGTCACATTCTTAGAACGTAAATCAATCAACATTGAATGATTATCTGTTCCTCCAGAAATAACTTTATAACCTCTTTTCACGAATTCTTCAGCCATTACAGAAGCATTCAATTTTACTTGCTTCATGTAAGTTTTGTAATTGTCAGATAAAGCTTCACCAAAAGCAACAGCCTTAGCAGCAATTACATGCTCTAATGGTCCACCTTGCATTCCTGGGAAAACTGCAGCATCCAATAAAGCGGCCATCGATTTTAAATTACCATTATTCCATTTAATTCCAAATGGGTTATCGATGTTGTGACGCATCATAATTACACCACCTCTTGGCCCACGTAATGTTTTGTGTGTTGTAGTTGTAACGATATGACAGTGATCAAATGGATCGTTTAATAAACCTGCTGCAATCATACCTGCTGGGTGAGAAATATCAGCTAATACTAAAGCTCCAATTTTATCAGCAACTTTACGAATACGTGCATAATCCCAATCACGGCTGTAAGCAGATGCTCCACAAATAATTAATTTTGGGTTTTCACGTAAAGCAACTTCTTCTAATTGATCGTAATCAACCATTTCAGTTTCTTTGTTAACTCCGTAAAAGAAAGGTTTGTATACTTTACCCGAGAAATTCACTGGAGAACCGTGAGATAAATGTCCACCATGAGAAAGATCGAAACCTAAAATTTTATCACCTGGTTGAAGACAAGCTAAAAATACAGCTGCATTTGCTTGTGCTCCTGAATGGGGTTGAACGTTTGCCCAAGTAGCACCGAATAATTTACATAAACGATCGATTGCTAATTGTTCAACTTTATCAACTACTTCACATCCACCATAATATCTTTTTCCTGGAAGTCCTTCTGCATATTTGTTTGTTAAAACACTTCCCATGGCTTGCATCACTTCATCACTTACAAAATTTTCTGAAGCAATTAATTCAATACCATGTAATTGACGATTGTTTTCCTCCTCAATTAATTGAAAAATTTCTTGGTCTCTTTTCATAACTTTTTCTACTTAGTAGTATATAATAATTTACGATGTCTTGTTAAAGACGGTACAAAGATAAAAGCTTATTTTTTATGGGCATTCTAAATGAACATAAAAATTAACTTCTAGTTCATATTTGTTTCATTTAATTCGCTGAAATAATTTCCATTTCAAATACTAAAACAGAATTTTTAGGAATATCATCTAAATCATTGTCACCATAGCCAAGACTAGGAGGGATGATCATGAAAATTTTAGCGCCTGGTTTATTTTCTAGGAGAATTTCTTTCCATCCAGCGATTAATTCTTTCACATTGAATGAAATAGGTGTTTTTTGATTATCGAAAACTGTTCCATTCAAGAGCTCTCCTCTATAAGTAAATGAAACATTATCTGTATATTGAATAAAATCTCCTGTTCCTTCTTTTTCAATCTTGTAATAGATACCAGATTCAGTTTTATCACATTTCAAATGATTTTTTTTGATGTATTTTTTTATTTGTTGATCAAAAGTTACTAAATCATCATCAGAATATGTTTTACAACCAATTAATAACAGAGTGACTACAAGGAAACTTAAATACTTCATTTGATTTTTTTTATAATTTGATTGGTGTTAATGTATAACCTTCTTTTTCTAATAAACGAATCACACCTTTTGGACCTCCTAAGTGTCCTGCACCTACAGCAATAAAAGCTTTTTTATCAGTAATAATTTCTTTTATTTTTGGAATCCAGTTTTTATTTCGATTTTCTAAAAATTCTGCTTCCTTTTCTTCAATAATTCCACCTTCTGAGTGAATCATCATGTAAAGTGAATCAATTTGCTGTCTTTTATAGATTTGTTGAATCGTTTTCATTGTTTCCAATGATTTTTTTGAATCTCGAATTCCTTCCATCACCATTTGCGATTGTTCTGATTTTGTCATGTTATCAAACAAAGCCATTTGTTGAGCGATGGTTTCTAAACCAATTAATTCAATCTTATTTTTTTTAGCGATTGCATCGAAAGACATCTCATACGATTCAACTTTACCCATAAATTGAAGTTGAGTAGCCATTTGAATCGCAACAAAAGGTTTCATTTTTTCAAAAGTTGCTTTAAAAGCTTCAGGTGTTAATCCCATTTCATTTTTCGCCCATACATAAATTGAATCTTCTTGTTTGTCATCAAAGTAATCAAAAAATGAACCTTCAGAAAGTACAATGTATTTCATTGCTTCCATTTGATCAGGTATCCCAGCCATTTCCATGACTAATGCATCAGATTTTTCAACGATTTTAGTCAATTTATCAGGAAAAACGAAGTATTCTTTTTCAATCAAATGCATTGTTCCAAATAAGTAACTGACTTTTTTAGAATTAGGCGATTCTATTTTCCAAAGTAATGAAGATTCCTTTAAAGGATATTCGTGTTGATTATTTTGATATGAAAAAGAAACAGTTGTAATTAAAACTACAACTGCTACTATAAATCGAATTCTTATTGAATAAAAATGCATTTTTTAAAATGTAATCTCTGCTAAATAATTGTCATCTTTTTCAAATACCCTAGATGCTTTCATACCACATTTTTTAGCAACTTGAAATAAATTATCGAAATCCACATATAACCAATCAAACCAAGGACCAATTTCTCCTTTAAATTTCATTTGAAAACGGAAATTCCCATAATATTCGCTATTTAAGTCAACCCAAAGTGCGCCATCTTCATCTTCATATAAATATTTAATGTCAGAAGAATCACATAAAATTTTTCCTCCTTCATTTAATAATGATTTACAATGAAGCAAAGTTTGTTCCAAATTAGCTAATGTTCCCGCGATACCAATTCCATTCATTAACATTGTAATCGTATCGAATTTTTTCCCTTTGAAATCGAAGAAATCAATTTTTTCAGCTTGAATTCCTTTTTCCTTCATATGAGCAACAGCACCTGTAGAATGATCAATCGCATAAACTTCTAATCCATTATCCATCATTTCCATTGCATGAACTCCAGCTCCAGCACCAACTTCTAATACTTTACCTTTCGCTCTTTGTAATGCAACCTTTTCTAATTCAGGCATTTCTTCAAACTTTCTGAAAAGTACTTCAACTGGAATGATATCATCTTCACATATTTCAGAACTCACAATAATGTCTTCTGGTTTTCTGTTTTTGGCATAATCAAGAATTGCTTTCCCTATTGGATCTCCTGTAAATTTGTTCATCTATTGTAAATGTGTATTGTTGTTTCTATTGATAATAATCAAAATTTTCAGACTGAGTTAAGTCAATTGTAACTGAGCGAAGTCGAAGTTAGTAATCATAATCATCATATCCGCCCATGTCTTCTTCGTTATAACCATCTTCATAGTCATCGAAACCAAGATCATCTTCGTCTTCATCATCCGTATATTCTCCTCCGAAATCATCATCTTCGCTAACTGTTGCTTCTCTTGAATCTTCAGGTGGTGCCATTCCCATTGAAAGTGTCACTTCTGGAGTTTCTGGACCTTCTTTTTCGTAACCGATTAATTCGGCTAAGAAAATCCACATACGCATGAAATCATATACTAAAATGAATTTTTGATCCGGCTCAGTAATGAAATCTTTGATAACAGCATCTTTCATAACAGATGGAACTGCGTCAATTGAATCGTCTTCGTATGACATATCCATCAAGCTTATTTCATGACCTTTATCCCAATCATCATTAGAAACGTAGAAAGAGGCCATTTGATCACCTTGAAATCTAAAAGATGAAATAATTGCTTTGTAAAAAGTTTCAAAATTCTCTGTGTCTTTTATAAGAATGTCTCTAAACACCTCATTTTTTTGTTCAGAATCGAGTAATACTCTAAATTTTAATCCTGGCATTGCTTTTATTTTTTGTCTGTTGTAAAGATATTATTTTTTGGCATTTGAAAATCATTTGAAAGTGTTAAACCCAAATCTTTTCCAATTATCAGCATTTGCTCTAAAGCTGCTTCAAATTCATTTGGTATTGTACCTTCTAGAATTGCATCTTTTATGGTTGTTTTGATTACACCAATTTCGTTACAAGGTTTTAAATCAAATGCTTTCATGATTATTTCACCAGAAACGGGTGGTTGGAAATTACGAATTTGATCTTTTTCTTCCACATCCTTTAATTTCTTAGTAACTAACTCAAAATTCTTTTTGTATTTCTGAACTTTGAATTCGTTTTTTGAAGTAATATCAGCATTGCATAATGTCATTAGATCTTCAATGTCATCTCCAGCTTCAAACAATAATCTTCTTACTGCTGAATCAGTTACATTGCCTTTTACCAACGAAATCGGACGTAAATGCAAACGAACTAATTTTTCAACGTATTTCATTTTTGCATCCAAAGGAAGTTTTAAGCGCTTGAAAATACGATATGTCATCCTTGCACCTAATTCTTCATGACCATGAAAAGTCCATCCAATTTCTGCATCAAATTTCTTAGTTGGAGGTTTTGCGATATCATGCATTATAGCTGCCCATCTCAGCCATAATTTATCAGTGTTTTCAGAGATATTATCCAACACTTCCAATGTATGATAAAAATTGTCTTTATGTGATTTTCCATCGATTGTTTCAACGCCTTGTAAAGCAATCATTTCTGGGAAAAACTGATGTAATAGTTTTGTAGAATTCAATAGTTTAAATCCTCTTGATGGTTCATCAGCAAGAATGATTTTATTTAATTCATCAATAATTCGTTCTCCTGAAATGATATTCAAACGTTCAGCATTTCGTTGCAAGGCATTTAAACTTTCTGTTTCGATTTTAAATCCTAATTGAGTTGCAAATCGAACAGCTCTCATCATCCTTAAAGGATCATCACTGTAAGTAATATCTGGATCTAAAGGTGTGCGAATAATTCCTTTTTCTAAATCATCTAAACCATTAAATGGATCTATGATTTCTCCAAAATTATCTTGATGTAAGCTTAAAGCAAGTGCGTTTATTGTAAAATCTCGTCTATTTTGATCATCTGCAAGTGTGCCATTTTCAACTATTGGCTTTCTAGAATCTCTTCTATAAGATTCTTTTCTAGCACCAACAAATTCGACATCTAAATCTTTGTATTTGAATTGTGCTGTTCCAAAATTCTCAAAAACAGAAACTTTACTAACTCTTAAGCGTGTTGCAATTTCTTTAGCTAAATCTAAACCATTTCCAACAACTACTATATCTATGTCTTTAGAAGGTCTTTCTAAAAGTAAATCTCTAACAAATCCACCAATTACATATGCTTGTAAATTGTTTTCAGTAACAACTTGAGAAGCAACTTTAAAAACGGGATGTTTAAGGTATGAAGCGTAATTTTTCGTTTTCATAATCATGCAAAGGTAGTCTTTTCAATAAAAAATTGAATAAATTAGAGTTGAAAGTTGATAATTAAAAGTTATTAGTTGCTGGAATCTCTATTTTTTTCAATTTTCTCGGTATTTTTGCAAAAAAGTCGGAATGAAAATCTATTTCTCAAAATACCAAGGTACAGGCAATGATTTTGTAATGTTGGATAATCTAAATGGAGATTATGATGCACTTACAATTGATCAAATTCAAAAAGTTTGTGACCGTAGATTTGGTATAGGTGCAGATGGATTGATTAAAATTAATCGTTCTGAACAAGCTGATTTTGAAGTAGATTATTATAATTCCGATGGATCCAAAAGTTTTTGTGGAAACGGTGCAAGAAGTGCTGTTGCATTTGCAGAAACGTTAGGGATTAATGTACTGAACACGACGTTTGATGCGATTGATGGATTGCATAAAGCTTCAAAAATATCTGATATCGTAGCGTTGGAAATGAAAGATGTTTCCGCAATTGAACAACTTAATTCTGATTACATTTTAAATACTGGTTCACCTCATTACATTCAGTTTTTAGACGATATTCAATCTAAAAATATTGTTCAATTCGGAAAAGAAATACGTTATTCAGATCGTTTTAAAACGGAGGGGATTAATGTTAATTTAGTTCAGTCAGTTACTCCTTTTAATTTAATAGTAAATACGTATGAAAGAGGTGTTGAGGATGAAACATTGTCATGCGGAACAGGTGTAACAGCAGCTGTTTTAGCTTTTGCATCAGCAACTAATTTAATGAATCAAAACACTGTTAATGTTAAAGTTAAAGGTGGTAACTTAAAAGTTTCATTTAATCGAATTAATCATTCGGAATTTACATCGATTCAATTAATTGGTCCTGCTGAATTTGTTTTTAAAGGTGAAATGAATGTATAGTTTTCAATTTGAAAATACCATCATCTTAGATTCAATTTCAGGAAATAAAATTGATTTTAATAAAGGTCTGTTTTTATGGATATTACATGCTAATAAAATTCCACCTCATATTGGAATTTCACTCGATGGAATTTATTTTAGCCTAAAGGTTAATGGTAAAGACGATGGAATTGAATTAGCTAAAATCAATAAAATAATTGAAGCTAAAAAAATTGGGACTTTCATCGTTGAAATAAATCAAGAAGTAGAAAATAATGATTTAAAATATTGTTTTTCAAAGCATAATAAAGTTGTTTCAAATCATCCTACTTGTTTAACTCCAATTCAAGATGTTTTAAAGTTGGAAGGAGAAAAACTTATATTATCAGAATTGTTAAATAAAATTCAACTAAACGATTCATTAGGCAAAGTTTTTAGTTTAAATTTGGAAAGCGATTTCAAAGGGATTTTAGCTTATGGTAAAGCAGAAATAGAAAATCGCTTGAAACTTTTAGAGAATGTTAAGAGGAACAAAAGTATACATTAGAACAGTTGAACCAAGCGATGCGACTAAGTTGTTGCTTTGGGAAAATGCTATTTCTAATTGGAGAGTTTCCGATACTGAAGTTCCATTTTCAATGCATGATATTCAAACTTACATTGAAAATCAACATAATATCCGAGCTACAGGTCAATTACGTTTTATAATTTGTAAAATAGAATCAGATGAACCAATTGGCGCTATTGATTTGTATGACGCTAATTTTAAGCATGGTAGATCAGGAGTTGGAATTTTAATTGGTGAGGCGACAGAACGTTCAAACGGTTATGCAGCTGAAAGTTTAGAGTTATTAAAAGAATATTCAGAAGTCGTTTTAGGACTTCATTTATTACATTGTTCTATTCATGCAGATAATGAATCTAGTATTCGGTTATTTGAAAAGTGTGGATTTGAAAAAGTAGGCATTCGAAAAGAATGGTTTTTAGAAAAAGGAAAAAGAATTGACGAAATAGTATATCAGTTATGTTTAAAAAAATAGCAATTGGGGTAGCAATTTTAGGAATCGTAGGAATTGCCTTGACGTATGATAAAATTGGAGTGTTTTTAGATGGAAGAAAATCAACACTAAATGAAGGAGAAATTGAGTTTTTCTATAATAACGCAGGTGGATTAGAAGGATTAGCGAATTTGTTAGAAGAAAAGAAAATCATTGATAACAAAGATGCTTTTTTAAATGTCGGTAATTATAAAAATCTAACAAAAGAACGTTTAGCTGCTGGGAAATATATAATTGCTGCTGGAGAATCATACCGTAACCTATTGAATGGATTCACAATCAATGGAAATGGTAATGGTAATGCAGAAGTTGAAGTAGATGTTACTTTTAATAATTGCAAAGATATTTATCAATTAGCAGGAAAAGTTTCAAAATGCATCATGTTAGACAGCACGAAATTAGTTGATTTCATAGCAAATGGATCTACTTTAAGTAAATTTGGTTTCACATTAGAACAAATTCCAGCGTTATTTTTACCGAATACTTATAAAATGTATTACGATACAGATGAAGCTCAGTTTGTAGATAAAATGGCTTCTGAATTTAAAAACTTTTGGAATGAAGAAAGAACTGCTAAAATCAAGAAAATTGGTCTTGAAACTCCTTCTCAAGTAGTTACTTTAGCAAGTATAGTTTATTCTGAACAATCAAAAAATGCTGATGAATGGCCAATCATTGCAGGTTTATATTTGAATAGAATTAATCAAGGAATTAAAATGCAATCAGATCCAACATTTAAGTTCTGTTGGGGAGATAAATTAGTTGGTGTTCAACGTTTATTAGCAGTGCATAGAGAAATCGATTGTCCTTACAATACTTATAAAATCAATGGTTTACCTCCAGGTCCTATTTATATACCAGCAACTGCTGTTGTTGATGCATGTTTAAATCGTGCTGATGTTGATTACATTTATATGTGTGCAAAACCAGATTATTCAGGAAGACATAATTTTGCCGTTTCAGGTGCTGAACATACACGTAATGCTACTGTTTTCCAAAATTGGTTGGCTAATGAATTAAAAAATCAAGGTAACTAATGACTATTCAGCGTAGAACTTTTTTTAAGTGGGGATTAACAGGAATTGCTTTAAGTCTTTTTAAACCAGCTAAAGCAACTGAATATGTTGATCAAACGATTAACATGGATGTAAAGCCGGGTGGTCCAATTGTACTTTCAACTTGGAACCATGGTTTGACTGCCAATAAAGCTGCTTGGGAAGTTCTTTCGAAAGGAGGAAAATCGTTAGATGCTGTTGAACAAGCAGCAAGAATTACTGAATCGGATGTAAAAAATAGAAGTGTAGGAATAGGTGGTATGCCTGATCGAGATGGACATGTTACGTTAGACGCTTGTATTATGGACGAAAATTCAAGATGTGGTTCAGTTGCATTTTTAGAAGGAATTGCACATCCAATTTCTGTAGCTCGCAAAATTATGGAATCGACTCAACACGTTATGTTAGTTGGTGAAGGAGCAAAACAATTTGCAATTCAACATGGTTTTGATAGAATTAAAACACCTCTTCCTGAAGTGAAAGAAGAATGGAAGAAATGGAAAGCAGAAAATAAAGATTTATTCAAGAAACCAGAAATCAACCACGAAAACCACGATACAATAGGAATTATAGCTTTAGATGCTGACGGAAATTTAAGCGGTGCTTGTACAACTAGTGGTTGGGCATATAAATTACCAGGAAGAGTAGGCGATTCTCCAATTATTGGAGCAGGTTTATTTGTTGATAATGAAGTAGGTGCTGCTGTAGCAACTGGTTTAGGTGAGGCAATTATTCGTGTAGCAGGAAGTCATACCGTTGTAGAATTAATGCGACAAGGTTTTTCTCCACAAGAAGCATGTCAAAAAGCAGTTGAGCGAATTATTTCAAAACATAAAGACATGACAGGTTTACAATGTGGATTTTTAGCATTGGATAAATTTGGTAATGTTGGTGCTTATTCATCGTTTAATGGCTTTAATTACGCTAAAAAAACACATAAAGAAGAAGCTTTAATCGATGCTACTTTCAATCGAAAGTGGTGAAAAAATCTTAATTGTTTAAATGAGTTTTTTGCTGTGACAAAATAGCAGTAATAATTTATTGGCATAACAATTGAAAAACCTATATCACCAATTTAAAGAACAACTTTATTTATTTCTATATAAACTAAGGTTGTTTTTCGACTGACACAATGACGTACTAAGTAAGGTTTATGAACGATATTTTTGAAAAAACATTATTACAATTAGCAGGTAACGGAGAAACAGAAGCTGAATTTATTCCTTTGATCACTTCAGAAGAAGAGAAACAAATGAATTCACAAGATTTCCCTGATGAATTACCAATTTTACCATTGAGAAACAATGTACTTTTCCCAGGTGTTGTTATTCCAATAACTGTAGGAAGAGACAAGTCGATTAAATTAATACAAGAAGCGAATAAAGGAACGAAAATTATTGGTGTTGTATCTCAAAAAAATCAAGAGGAAGAAAATCCAAGTTTTGATGATTTACATTCAATAGGAACAGTTGCACAAATTATTCGTTTATTGAAAATGCCTGATGGAAGTTCTACGGTGATCATTCAAGGTAAACGACGTTTTCAAATGGTTGCACCAACACAAACTGAACCTTATTTAAAGGCTAAAGTTGATTTGTTGGTTGAACCAGAAGTTGATAAAAAGAACAAAGAATTAACCTTGATGTTTAAGACAATCAAGGATTTAGCATTACAAATAATTCGTGATAGTCCAAATATTCCTTCAGAAGCTTCTTTTGCAATTGGAAACATAGACAGCCCAACATTTTTAGTGAATTTCATTTCTTCGAACATGAATGCAGATGTGCATAAAAAGCAAGAAATGTTAGAACAATTGGATTTGAAAAAACGTGTAGAAATGGTGATGGAACACCTTTCTATGGAAATTCAAATGTTGGAAATGCGTAATGAAATCCAATCGAAAGTACGAAGAGATTTAGACCGTCAGCAACGAGAATATTTTTTACATCAAGAGATTAAAACCATTCAAGATGAATTAGGCGATAATCCTCAAGCACAAGATGTGGAAGATATGCGTGCTCGAGCTGAAACTAAAAAATGGGATGAAAAAGTTGCTAAAATCTTTACGAAGGAATTAGAACGTTTTCAACGAATGAATCCTCAAGGTGCTGAATATTCAGTTCAATTAAATTATTTGGATTTATTATTAGAATTACCTTGGGGTGAATACTCTACAGACAAATTAGATTTAAAAAGAGCAGCAAAAATTCTTGATAAAGACCATTATGGTTTAGAAGATGTGAAAAAACGTATTCTTGAATATTTAGCTGTCTTGAAATTGAAAGGAAACATGAAATCTCCAATTTTATGTTTCTATGGACCTCCAGGAGTTGGTAAAACTTCATTAGGACGTTCCATTTCAGAAGCTTTAGGTAGAAAATACATTCGAATGTCTTTAGGTGGTGTTCATGATGAATCAGAAGTTCGCGGACATAGAAAAACCTATATTGGGGCAATGCCAGGACGTATTATTCAAAATATCAAAAAAGCTGGAATTTCAAACCCTGTATTTGTTCTAGATGAGATTGATAAACTTGGGAAAAGTAATCATGGTGATCCTTCTTCAGCAATGTTAGAAGTATTAGATCCAGAACAAAATCATGAATTCTATGATAATTATGTAGAAACTGAATACGATTTATCTCGTGTAATGTTTATTGCAACTGCAAATAATCTTTCTACAATTCCAGGTCCATTAAGAGATCGTATGGAAATCATCGAAGTAAATGGATATACTGTTGAAGAGAAAATTGAAATAGTAAAACGTCATTTAGTTCCAAAACAAATTGAAGAACACGGGATCACTAAAAAAGATTTCACAATTGATGCGAAAATCATTGAAACAGTAATTGAAGAATATACAAGTGAATCTGGAGTTCGTGGATTAGATAAAAAAATCGCCAAATTAGTTCGTAATAGAGCAAGACAGATTGCGATGGAAGAAGAAATTCAACCAAAAGTAACAAAAGAAGAATTGTTTGCTGTTTTAGGAGCGGGTAGAGGTAGAAATAAATACGATAATAATAGTGTTGCTGGAGTAGTAACTGGTTTAGCTTGGACAAGTGTTGGAGGTGATATTTTATTCATTGAATCTTCAATCACGAAAGGGAAAGGTAAATTGACATTGACTGGTAATTTAGGAGACGTCATGAAAGAATCAGCTGTTATTGCTTTAGAATATTTGAAAGCACACAGTGATTGGTTGAAATTATCTCAAGACGTTTTTGATAATTTTAATGTTCATATTCACGTTCCAGAAGGAGCAACACCAAAAGATGGACCAAGTGCTGGTATTACAATGTTAACTTCTTTAGCTTCTTTGTTCTCTCAACGAAAAGTGAAAAAGAACTTAGCTATGACAGGTGAAATCACTTTGAGAGGAGAAGTTTTACCGGTAGGAGGAATCAAAGAGAAAATCTTAGCAGCTAAGAGAGCAAGTATAAAAGAAATTATTCTTTGTGAAAAGAATAAAAAAGACATCGAGGAAATTAATCCATCTTACTTAAAAGGACTAACGTTTCATTATGTAAAAACAATGAAAGAAGTTATTGATATTGCATTGACAAAAGATAAAGTTGACAATGCGATTGAAGTGAAGTAATTTTGATTTAATAAATTTTTAGAAAAGGTGATTAATTTATTAGTCACCTTTTTTTTGTTTCCCTCCTTGAGGAGGGATTAAGGGAGGTGACAATCGTTATTCTATTTTTGTATCGTATCATTTCGAACCTAAGATTATTATTGTCATCCCTCTTAATCCGCCTTCAAAGGGGGAAACAAAAAAATGGTGTTTTAACATTGTTAAAACACCATTTTAAAAATTTATCTAAATTTAGATTAATCTATAATTTCAATAGAATCAATTGAATCATTTTCACGAATTGCATCTAAAACATCTTCTCCTGAAGATAATTTTCCGAAACAAGTATGTACACCATCTAAGTGAGCAGTGTTTGCTCTACCGTGAACTACGAAAAATTGAGAACCACCAGTGTTTCTTCCAGCGTGAGCCATTGATAAAACACCTCTGTCGTGGTATTGATTCCCACCTTTAGTTTCGCAATCGATTTTGTAACCTGGTCCACCTGTTCCAGCCATTCCTTTAGCACCATCTTTTGAATTTGGGCAACCTCCCTGAATAACAAAGTTAGGAATAACTCTATGCCATTTTAAACCATCATAAAAACCACTTTTTGCTAATTTCACAAAGTTAGCAACCGTATTAGGAGCATCTGTTTCGTAGAAATCTACATGCATTTCTCCTTTATTTGTTTTAATTATCGCTTTCATATTTTTGATTTGATTTTCCTTATTTTTTCTTTCTCATTTCCATTTGTTGTTTTTGAGCAGCTTGCATTGCTTCTAAACGTTCTTGGAATTTAGATTTTTTCTTAACTGTTGTTTTGTTAGCCACTTTACGAGCTGCCATTTTCTCTTTTAATTTCGTTTCATCAACAAAGAATTGTTTGATTGCAACCATCATTAAGATTGAAATTAAAGTAGAGATAAAGTAATAATAACTTAAACCTGAAGAATAATTATTGAATACAAAAATCATCATGATCGGGAAAATATACATAATCACTTTCATGTTTGGCATACCAGGTTGTTGTGGTTGTTGCATGTTACCACTGTTGATATAAGTATAAACAATAGTAGTCGCAGCCATCAAAATTGTAAATAAACTCATGTGGTCACCATAAGGCCAGATATTTACACCGAAATCCCAAATTGAATCATAAGAAGATAAATCTTCAGCCCATAAAAATGCTTTTTGACGTAAACCAAATGTTGCAGGGAAGAAACGGAATACAGCTAATAAGATTGGCATCTGAATCAACATAGGAACACATCCAGCTAATGGACTTGCACCTGATTCTTTGTAAAGCGCCATCATTTCCACTTGTTTCTTCATTGCATCTTCCTTATTTGGGAATTTTGCATTTAATTCATCAATTTCTGGTTTTAAAATTTTCATCTTAACAGAAGAAACAAACATTTTCCATTGAATAGGAGATAAGATTAACTTCAATACTAAAGTCAAACATAAAATTGCCCATCCTAATCCCATTCCAGTACTTGCGAAGAAATCGAAAACTGGTTGAACAGCGTATAAGTTAATCCATCTAAATAATCCCCATCCGTAATTTAAAATATCATCATAACCTTGATCATATTTCTTTAAAACAGAATAATCATTAGGACCAAAGAACCAATTCATTTGAATGTCTGCTTGCCCTGTATTTGATACATTTAAATTTGCTACAGCTGTAAAATCTTTTAAATTTTTATAAATACGATCGTCACCAGCTTTATAGTTTTTTACTAAGAATTTTGATCCATCTTTCCCAAAACCTTTGATTGGACGAAGAATTGAAGAGAAGTAACTTTGTTTAAATGCGATCCATTCAATATTATCTTCAGCCTCTGTATAATCATCAGAAACTTCACTTAAATTATCTAAACCTGTTTCTTTGTATTTATAACAAATAGTAGAAACTCTTCTTTGTTCTGAAAATAAACGTTCTGTTTTTCTAAATGCCGTTTCCCATCTGAATTGAACATTTTGTGGAGCAACTTTTCCGGCAAAACCTTCTAAGTGAATGCTATAATCTAAATCATATGCATCTTTTTTTAACTTATAGGTGTATTCAATCGTTTGTCCATCATTTGGATGTAATTCAAACGTAATTGCATTCGAAGTTTGTTTTTTTACTTCAAACTTTAAATTACCAGTTCTGAAATTTTTACCATTGATAGGAAAAGCTAATTCGTTTTTAGCATCACCATCCAAGAACAAACGCATTGGCTTATGTTCTTTATCATTGTTAGCATAATCAGTATACGTTTCATAACCTTTCAAGTAAACAGCAGCAACTTTACCACCTTTAGTTGAAAAATCAACGATCATTTTTTCGTTTTCTAAACGAATCAATTCACCTTTCTCAACTACTTGAACATTTGAATTTGATTTTTGAGTTGAAGCTTTTTTCGCTGTAACTTTTATTTCTTTAGCAACTTTTTCTTTTTTACTTGCTTCTTTTTGTTTTGCAGCTATTTCTTTCGCTTGTTTTTCTTGCGCTTTTCTCTCTTCAGCTGAAGGTTGACTCATTATACTGAAAACAGTAAGAATAAGCCCCATTAAAACTAATCCGTAAACGGTCTTTTTATCCATGTTTATTTTTTGTTATGCGTAAGTGCAGCGTTAATAAATGCCACAAATAAAGGATGTGGGTTCGCTACTGTACTTTTATATTCTGGGTGAAATTGTGTTCCAACAAACCAAGGGTGATTTGGAATTTCAACAACTTCTACCAATCCTGTTTCTGGATTTTTTCCTGTCGCAAGCATTCCGTTTGCTTCAAATTCTTCTAAATATTTATTATTGAATTCAAAACGGTGACGGTGACGTTCGTAGATTAAATCTGTATTGTATGCTCCGAAAATGTTTGATTTTGGTTTTAACTGACATTTGTAAGCACCTAAACGCATTGTTCCACCTAAGTTTGCAATCGTTTTTTGCTCTTCCATCATACTGATTACAGGATGTTTGCAGTCTTCAGCGATTTCAGTAGTATGTGCATCTTCATGACCTAAAACGTGTCTAGCGAATTCAATTACTGCACATTGCATACCTAAACAAATTCCAAAGAAAGGAACATTGTTTTCTCTTGCATAACGTACAGCTTCAATTTTACCAGATATTCCTCTTGAACCAAAACCAGGAGCAACCAAAATACCATCTAAATCTTTTAATTCACTTTCTAAATTCGCTTTCGTTAATTTTTCAGAGTGAATCCATTTGATATTTACTTTACAATCATTTGCAGCACCAGCATGACCGAACGCTTCAGAAATTGATTTGTAAGAATCTTTTAATTCTACATATTTACCAACCAAACCAACTGTAACTGATTTTGAAGGATTTTCAACTCTATTTAAGAATTCTTTCCAAGAGTCTAAATTTGGAGTCGTTTTCGTAGATAAACCTAATTTTTCTAAAACAACTTTATCCAATTCCTCTGCTTGCATTAATAAAGGAACTTCGTAAATAGAACTTGCATCTCTCGCTTCAATGACTGCATTCACACTAACGTTACAGAATTTTGCAATCTTTTTACGTAAAGTCAAATCCAATTCATGCTCAGCTCTACAACATAAGATATCAGGTTGAACACCTAATTCCAATAATTGTTTTACAGAATGTTGTGTTGGTTTTGTTTTTAATTCTCCCGCCGCAGCTAAATAAGGCACTAAAGTTAAATGAACAACGATACAATCGTTCTCAAATTCCCAAAGCATTTGACGAACAGCTTCAACATATGGTAATGATTCAATATCACCAACTGTTCCACCGATTTCTGTAATTACGATATCGTAAGTACCTTTATTTCCTAAGATTTGGATTCTTTCTTTGATTTCGTCTGTGATGTGAGGAATAACTTGAACAGTTTTTCCTAAAAATTCACCACGACGTTCTTTCTCAATTACAGATTGGTAGATTCTACCAGTAGTTACGTTGTTTGCTTGAGAAGTTGGAACATTTAAAAAACGCTCGTAATGTCCTAAATCTAAATCTGTTTCAGCGCCATCATCCGTTACAAAACATTCACCATGCTCATATGGATTTAACGTTCCTGGATCGATATTGATGTAAGGATCTAATTTTTGAATTGTTGTTGAATAACCTCTCGCTTGTAACAATTTTGCTAACGAAGCAGCAATAATTCCTTTTCCTAAAGAAGACGTAACCCCGCCTGTTACAAAGATGTATTTTGTTGAATTTGACATGTATATTTTATAATGTAACTACGGGATGCAAAGTTATAATATTCACACTACAAATGGCAACTTATTTTCGATTATTTATCAAATATTGTCAAAAAGTAGGTAAATGGATGAAAACGAGTGATGAAAAGGATATCAATTACTCCAATTCTCATTCAATCCTGCTTGGAAATAAAATTTGGATTTTCTAACACTATCTTTTTCAAAAGTAGGTAAACCATTTTCACCCAAACGTGGGTAATGCGGTGTGTTTCGTTCAATTTTCTTTGGTAGAAATATCAAATCATGTACAAATCTATTTTGAATTGCATGACGAAGGTGTTCGGAATCGATTCCAGTTTTCGCAAAAGCAAGTTGATTGTATGGTAAATTTACAATTATGCTACCATATAATGCTCCGACACTTGTTTTTCCGTAAAGATTATTTTCTAACGAACGATAACCATAAGGGTTTTTCGGTCGTTGTTCATGAATCCATTTTGAATCTGCTGTTTCACCCGTCCAAATGTAAAAACCTGTTCCAAATTTGAAATCTTGATAACGATAGGTTACCAATAAATGTCCTGTTCTAAAACGATCTTTGGCCTGACCGCCAAACACATCGTTTTCAAAATAAATTCCAACTTTATTCAATGATAAGGACCAACCTCCAGATCGTTGAGAAGTTCCTGTATTGTCAAAATACCACAGATAATTGTATCCAAGAGCATTTTGATAAGAGCTTTGATGAGTTAAACCATCCAATTGAAAATCAATACTATTATTTCTTTTTCCACCTAAAAGATTTAATCCTAGATAATTTCTAGATTCCCAAAAGTGTTTGCGATTTCCGTAACTACTTAAATTAAATGCGAAACTTGTTCCTAAATTAACTTGATAAAAATAATCTTGATAATAGGATTTAACTGAAACACCAAAAGAATTAACGTGAGTACCGAAATTTAAAATCAATCCTACAGAACCTCCAATATGTTTTGATTGAAACATTTGTCCAAAACAACTACTTAAAATCAAACATGAAAAGAGAATTGAATATTTCATTTTGAAAGGATATCAAAAAATATTCCAAAAAAAAGAGGGGTAAGCTACTTATATCGCACCGCTCAACTTTCTACCTTTGCTACGTTCCCGTCCTGGAGGAATTGAAAGGAGCTGGTCGTACAAGACTTACCCCGCCACAAAATTAGTCAGGATTTTTTAATATCCAATTAAAAATTGACTTATTTTTAATATCTAGTGTTAATTGTTTAATGACAAAATGTCAATTGTTTGTTTTTTAATTGATTAAATTATTTTTGTACTTCAAAAGTGAAATTGTATTCAAATGTTTTTCCAATTAATTCTATATCAATATTGTTTGATAATTCATTTAATTTTTGAATAACATAATTTTTAAATTCAACGTTTGTGGTTTCTATTTTATCAATTTTAATCGAACAACTGTCTAAAATCGTAAATTTCACGAAAACATTTACATTATTCTCAATCAATTTTTCAAGTTTAGGGTAGAGGATATGATTTGTTATTTGCTTTTTAAATTTATTCTCTCCGTTTCCAGCAAATGAAAAATTTCCGATCAACATTAAAGTGATAACTGTAATTAATTTAATTTTCTTCATATTTAAAAGTTTTTAATTTCTTTTAAGACACTTTGTGAAACAGATAGTTACAAGTTATTAGTTAAATTTATTTATTATGTGATGAAAGATAATTTTAAGCTTTTGAATGGCGATGATTAATGACAAAAAAAAACTCCAATCAATAATGATTGGAGTTTTAAATTTATTCTTTTTAAGAATTTTACAAATGCATAAAATCTTTTTTAGCAGTTAATTCATCTTCTGACTCTCTAAAATCTGGATCATCAACGCAACAGTCAACTGGACATACAGCAGCACATTGAGGTTCATCATGGAATCCTACACATTCCGTACATTTATCAGAAACGATGTAGTATACATCCATGTCTTTCGGTTCAAATGCTTTATCAGCTTGAATCTCTTCTCCGTCTAATGTTGTTATTAATCCTTTTAAAGTTGTACCGTCAGAGTAATGCCATTCAGCACCACCTTCATATATTGCATTGTTTGGACATTCTGGTTCGCATGCACCGCAATTGATACATTCATCAGTAATCATTATTGCCATCTCTCTTGTGTTTTCAAGTTGTGAGTACAAATATAGGAAGCTAAAATGAATTCTAACATCTCTTTTTAGTAAAAAAAATCAAAATGTAGCTGAAATTTGATGGATAGCAGTATTTTTGCAGTGTGGAAAGAGAAAGAATAATTAAAGGATTTGTCCAACTTGGAAAACTAATGTTTGCCCTAGGAAGTGAGCAAGAGTGGAGTGGATTTGAATTGGGAACGACGGAAGATGAATACCTTAAATTAAAAGGAGTAATTGGTCGTCAATTTTTTTACAATGGATGGTTTACCAAAGAAAATGTGAATCAGTCTTTAATCGCTTTGGCTGGACAATTAGAAGAAGAAAACTTAACTAATTGGATTAATAATTACCCTTTTTTAGCAAAAAATAAGCGCGTTGCTATAATTATGGCTGGAAATATTCCGTTAGTTGGTTTTAACGATTTTTTATGTGTATTACTGTCTGGAAATGTTGCTTTGTGTAAATTAAGTTCAGATGATAAAACATTATTACCGGCTTTAGCGGAACAATTAATTCAATTTTGTCCTGAATTAAAAGAAAAAATTGAGTTTTCGATTGGTCCAATGAAAAACATTGATGCAGTAATTGCAACAGGAAGTGATAACTCAGCAAATTATTTCGAACAGTATTTCGGAAAGTACCCACATATTTTTAGAAGAAATAGAACTTCAGTAGCGATCATAAAGGAAAATGAAACACCTGAAAATTTGAAAGAATTAGGTAAAGACATTTTTAGTTATTTTGGTTTAGGATGTAGAAATGTATCACATTTATTATTCCCTAAAAACTTTGAATTGAATCGTTTTTTTGAAGCAATTATCGGTTATTCGGAAGTAATCAATCACAATAAATACGGTAATAATTACGATTATAATAAGTCTGTTTATTTGATGAATCAAATGCAATTATTTGATAATAATTTCGTTTTATTACGTGAAACTGATGAATTGTTCTCGCCTTTATCGATGGTGCATTATCATTATTACGACAATCATAATGATGTTGATCAATATTTAACGGAACATAAAGAGAAGATTCAGGTTGTTATAGGACAGGATTACACACCATTCGGAGTAGCTCAATGCCCAATGCTGTCAGATTACGCAGATGGTATTGATGTTATGAATTGGTTAGGAACTCTCTAATTAAGAGCGTAATACTATTTTTAGTAATAAATTAATTGTTTGTTAAATTTTATGTAATTTTAATTTAATTGTTTAAGCTTATAATGCATTTATGAAATATATTATTACTTTATTTATCGGTATTCTATTTTTTACTTCCTGTAAAAAGAAAGATGTTAATTTTGTTATCAAAGGAACGGTAACAGATAATTCATTCAATACTCCCTTGACGAATGTTACTGCCTACTTGTATAAAATTCCTGCAGGTACGAGTCAACAAGAATTAGTAACTTCAACTGCTCTTTCTTCTTCAGGTGAATATTCATTTAGTGTGTTAAGAGATAAAACAACTTCTTTTATTGTTAGAATTGAAAAAACGAATTATTTCCCAATTGAAGGAACGATTAACTTTTCTGATTTAACAACAGATCATGATAATGTTTACAATTTTTCTACTACTGCAAAATCTTGGGTTAATTTACATTTCAATAATTCAAATGGGATTCCTACTGATGAATTAACTTTTACAAAGCAATTAGGGAAAGTTGGTTGTGCTGAATGTTGTACTTCTGGTGAAGTAACTTTATCAGGTGCAATTGATACAAATATATATTGTATCAATGATGGGAATACAGTATACTCTTATTTATATTTTGTTACCGGAACATCAAATTCTGGTATCAGACAGATTACAACGGTACCTTTTGATACGGTTGAATTATATTTACAATATTAACGATAGATGAAAGGCTTTTTATTTTGGATTTTAAAGGTTGCAGGCTGGAAAATTGATGACCATGTTCCAACTGGGATTGACAAATGTGTTGTTGTTGTTGGACCACATACTTCCAATTGGGATTTCATTATTGGTCGAATAGCATTTTTGAAATATGGAGTCAATGCAAAATTCTTAATAAAAAAAGATTTATTCTTTCCACCATTAGGTTGGATTCTAAAAGCGATGGGGGGACTTCCTGTAGATCGTAAACAAAAGAATAACATTACTGAATTAGCCGTTAAATTATTTGATGAACATGAAAAATTATATTTAGTCTTTACGCCTGAAGGAACTCGTTCATACAATCCAAAATGGAAAAAAGGTTTTTATTACATTGCAATTAAAGCAAAAGTTCCAATTTATATAGCTTATATGGATTATGAAAAGAAAATTGGTGGCTTTGAAAGAATTTTTGAACCAACAGGTGATGCAGATAAAGACATTGAAGCGATCAAATCCGTACTATCCAAATACAAAGGTAAATTTCCTGAAAACGGGATTTATTAATAATTTGTTATCAAAAAAGCTCATTTTAAGATTCTGATTTAACTGTGTAAACTCTGTGAATAACTCTTTTATCATGGTGTTTAAAGCATTTAAAATTTCCTTATTTTTGGGTTGATTTAATCAAAAGAGATAAATTAATACTTTTTAACTTTATATCGTTAAAAGTTTCTCAATTATCAAAATAAATAATTGATTACTTTTGCAACACATTATATATTTTATGGAAAGCACTTTACAACAAGAAGCAACTTTAGAGCAAGCAGTAGAATTGGGATTACGCCCAGAAGAATTTGAGATGATTAAAGGGATTTTAGGAAGAACTCCTAACTTCACTGAGACTAGTGTTTATTCAGTAATGTGGTCTGAGCACTGTTCGTACAAAAATTCAATCTATTGGTTGAAACAATTACCAAAAGATGGTCCACATATGTTAGTAAAAGCTGGTGAAGAAAATGCTGGTTTAGTTGATATAGGTGATGGTTTAGGTTGTGCTTTTAAAATTGAATCACATAACCACCCAAGTGCTTTAGAGCCTTATCAAGGTGCTGCAACTGGAGTTGGTGGAATTAATAGAGATATTTTCACAATGGGAGCTCGTCCTATTGCACAATTAAATTCTTTACGTTTTGGTAACATCGAATTAGATCGTACAAAATGGTTAGTGAAAGGTGTTGTAAAAGGTATTGGTGATTATGGTAATGCTTTCGGTATTCCAATCGTTGGGGGAGAGGTTTTCTTTGATGATTCATACAATACAAACCCATTGGTAAATGCTTTCTCAGCAGGTATCATTGATTCTAAAAAAATTATTTCAGCAAAAGCAAAAGGACCAGGTAATCCAGTATTCATCGTTGGTTCTGCAACAGGAAAAGATGGTATTGCAGGTGCAGCATTTGCTTCAAAAGATATTACAGAAGAATCTGCTTCAGATTTACCATCAGTTCAAGTTGGAGATCCATTCATGGAGAAATTGTTACTTGAAGCTACAATGGAATTATTGAAAACGGATGCTGTAGTAGGAATGCAAGATATGGGAGCTGCAGGTATTACTTGTTCTTCTAATGAAATGAGTGCAGGTGGTGGTGTAGGAATGGATATTCATTTGGATAGAGTTCCAACTCGTCAAGAAAACATGTTGCCTTACGAAATTCTTTTATCTGAGTCACAAGAACGTATGTTAGTGGTTGTGAAAAAAGGTGAAGAAAAAGTTGTTAAAGATATTTTTGATAAATGGGATTTACATGCTGAAGAAATTGGTGTTGTAACTGATTCTACTCAAGTAAGATATTTCATGAATGGTATTTTAGTAGGAGATGTTCCTGCTGAATCATTAGTTTTAGGTGGTGGTGCTCCACAATATCAAAGAGAGTACAAAGAGCCAGCTTACTACCAAGAATTTAAAAAATTCTCAATAGATTCAGTTGAACAACCTGAAGATTTAAAAGAAGTTGCTTATTTCTTATTGCAACATCCAAATATTGCTTCAAAAAGATGGGTTTACGAGCAGTACGACTCAATGGTTGGAACAAAAAATATGACAACAAATCGTCCATCTGATGCAGGAGTTGTAAATATTAAAGGAACAAACAAAGCAATCGCTATGACAGTTGATTGTAATTCAAGATACGTAAATGCTGACCCAGAAGTAGGAACAATGATTGCTGTTTCTGAAGCAGCAAGAAACATTGTTTGTTCAGGAGGTGTTCCAAGTGCAATTACAAACTGTTTAAATTTCGGTAATCCATACAACCCAGAATCATACTGGCAATTTGTTGGTGCAATTAAAGGAATGTCAGCAGCTTGTTTGAAATTTAAAACACCAGTAACTGGAGGTAACGTTTCTTTCTACAATCAAACTTCAATAAATGGAGTAGAAGTTCCAGTTTTCCCTACACCAACAATCGGTATGATTGGTATTTTGGAAGATAAAAACAAAGTGATGTCTTTGGATTTCAAACAAAAAGGTGATTTGATTTTTGTATTAGGAGAATCTCATGACTGTATTAATTCATCAGAATATTTATCATCTTATCATAAAATTAAAGCTTCAGGAGCACCATTCTTTGATTTAGAAAAAGAATTTGCAATGCAAGAAGCTGTTAAAGGGTTAATTCAAAATGATTTAATCAATGCAGCTCATGATGTTGCTGATGGAGGTTTGTTCATCACATTAGCTGAAATGTCAATGCCAAGAGAATTAGGATTCGATATTGTAACTGATGCTGAGATTAGAGAAGATGCGTTCTTATTTGGTGAAGGACAAGGAAGAGTTGTAGTAACTGTAAATGAGGAGTCTGAAGAAGATTTCTTAGAATTCATGATAGCTACAGGTGTTTCATTTACATTATTAGGTCACGTTACGAAAGGTAAATTGATGGTAGATGACGAGCATTATGGATTCATCACAGAAGCAAAAGAATTATTTAACAATGCGTTAGGTAAAAAACTTGAAGCATAAATAAATTATGAATTTTAGATTTTGAATTTTTGATTAATGAACATCAAAAATTCAAAATTCAAAATCCAACATTAAATAATAGATGGAATACAATACAACAAGAGATAAATTAGTTTTACCAGAATACGGAAGAAACGTTCAAAATATGATTTGTCATGCGATGGAAATTGCTGATAGAGATGAACGTAACCGTGCTGCACAAGCGATTATTGAAGTGATGGGACAATTGAATCCACATTTAAGAGATGTAGATGATTACCGTCACAAGCTTTGGACGCATTTATTCTTGATGTCTAATTTTCAATTAGATGTTGACTCTCCATATGAAATTCCTAAAAAAGAAGAATTAGCAACGAAACCTGAACGATTAGAATATCCTTCAAGTAAAATTCGTTTCGGACATTATGGAAAATATACTCAACGAATCTTAGAAGGTGCTTCTGCAGTTACTGATGAAGGTGAAAAAGAGTATTTGAAACGTTCGATGGCTAATTTTATGAAAAAACAATTCTTGGTTTATAATAACGATGCTGTTGAAAATCATGTGATTGCAAATCAATTATCCGAATTATCTAAAAAAGCATTGATTCTTGAAAATCCAGATGATTTAATGAGTACAAACTCAATTTTAAAATCCTACGGAATTCAACAGAATAAAAACAACAAGAACAAGCAACAACAAAATAAAAAGAAATTTAAAAAATAATCTAAATGGCGTCTTTTGAAATTCATGGTGGTAAGCCTTTAAAAGGGGAGTTAGTTCCTCAAGGTGCAAAAAATGAAGCTTTGCAAATTTTATGTGCTGTTTTATTAACGCCAGACAAGGTTACTATTTCTAATATTCCAGACATCATTGATGTAAATAAATTGATCGATTTATTGCAAACAATGGGAGTGAAAGTTGAAAAAGTAGAAAAAGGGACTTATATTTTTCAAGCGAAAGACATCAACTTAGATTATTTAGAATCAGAAGATTTCAAAAAAAGAGCAGCTTCATTAAGAGGTTCAATTATGATTGTTGGTCCATTATTAGCTCGTTTTGGTAGAGGTTATATTCCAAAACCAGGTGGAGATAAAATTGGGAGAAGAAGATTAGATACTCATTTTGAAGGTTTTGTAAAATTAGGAGCAACTTTTAATTATGATGCTGGAGCCCATTTCTATGCTGTAGATGCAAAAGAGTTAAAAGGAACTTACATCCATTTAGATGAAGCTTCAGTTACTGGTACTGCGAATGTATTAATGGCTGCTGTTTTAGCAAAAGGTACAACAACGATTTACAATGCTGCATGTGAGCCTTATTTACAACAGTTATGTAAAATGTTAAATTCAATGGGAGCGAAAATTAGTGGAATCGCTTCAAATATGTTAACGATTGAAGGTGTAACTGAATTAACTGGTTGTTTCCATAGAATTCTTCCTGATATGATTGAAATTGGTAGTTTCATTGGTTTAGCTGCAATGACTAAATCTGAAATTACAATTAAAGACGTTAGCTATGATGATTTAGGTATTATCCCAGATGTTTTTAGAAAATTAGGAATTATCGTTGAACGTAAAGGAGATGATATTTTCGTTCCTGCTCAGGATCATTATGAAATTGATACATTTATTGATGGCTCAATCTTGACAATCGCAGATGCACCTTGGCCAGGTTTTACACCAGATTTATTATCTATCATTTTAGTTGTTGCAACTCAAGCGAAAGGAAGTGTGTTAATTCACCAAAAAATGTTTGAGTCACGCTTATTCTTTGTCGATAAATTAATAGATATGGGAGCACAAATTATCTTGTGTGATCCACATAGAGCGACAGTTATTGGTTTAAATAATGAACATTCTTTAAAAGGAATTTCAATGACTTCACCTGATATTCGTGCGGGAGTTTCATTATTAATTGCAGCTTTATCAGCAAAAGGGAAAAGTACAATTCACAACATAGAACAAATTGATAGAGGGTATCAAGATATTGATATCCGTTTGAGAAACTTAGGAGCTGATATTAGAAGAATTAGCTAATTTTTCTTGGCATTATTTTAGATAAATCTTCAAGAAAAATATACTATGAAATTAATTGCAGCATTTTTATTACTGTCTAGTTTTGCTTTGTTGACTTCTCCTTCAAATGGAACTAAAGCTCCTGAGATTGAATTAAAAAATCCATCTGGAAAAACGATTAAACTATCTGATTTAAAAGGAAAAATCGTATTGATCGACTTTTGGGCTTCTTGGTGTGGACCTTGTAGAAGAGAAAATCCAAACGTTGTTGAAGCTTATGAAAAATACAGCAAGAAAAAATTTAAAAATGCTAAAGGTTTTGAGGTTTTTAGTGTTTCATTAGATCGTCAAGAAGAGTCTTGGAAAAAGGCAATTGAAGATGATAAATTAACTTGGTCAAATCACGGTTGGGATAAAGATGGTACTGCTGCGAGAGCTTATGGTGCAAGTTCAATTCCATTTGGTGTTTTGATAAATGAAGAAGGAACAATCATCGCACAAGGTCAATCTCTTAGAGGACTTGGATTACATATAGAATTAGATAAATTAGTTAAATAATTTATTTTCAGATTAAACTACTATAAACAAACATGAAAATTTACAACAACATTCTTGAGACAATTGGAAATACTCCTTTAGTTAGATTAAATAAAGTTACAAAAGATGTTAAAGCAACAGTTTTAGCAAAAGTTGAAACAACAAATCCTGGAAATTCTATTAAAGATAGAATGGCTGTTAAAATGGTAGAAGATGCTGAAAAAGCTGGAATTTTAAAACCTGGAGGAACAATCATTGAAGGAACCTCAGGAAATACAGGAATGGGATTAGCTTTGGCGGCTATCATTAAAGGATACAAATTGATTTGTGTTTTAAATGATAAACAGTCAAAAGAAAAAATGGATATTTTACGTGCTGTAGGTGCAGAAGTTGTTGTATGTCCAACAGCTGTAGAACCAACAGATCCAAGATCATATTATTCAGTTTCAAGAAGATTAGCTTCTGAGATTCCAAATTCTTGGTATGTAAATCAATATGACAACTTATCAAACAGACAGGCACACTACGAGCAAACAGGTCCTGAAATCTGGGAGCAAACAGAAGGTAAAATCACACATTTAGTTGTTGGTGTCGGAACTGGAGGTACAATTTCAGGTACAGGAAAATATTTAAAAGAAAAAAATCCTAATATCAAAATCATTGGAATTGATACATATGGTTCTGTTTTCAAGAAATACAAAGAAACAGGTGTTTTTGATGAAAATGAAATTTACCCTTATATCACAGAAGGAATTGGAGAAGATATTCTTCCAGCAAATGTTGATTTTGATGTAATTGATAAATTCGAAAAAGTTACGGATAAAGATGCAGCAGTTTTAACACGTAAATTAGCTCGTGAAGAAGGAATTTTTGTTGGTAATTCTGCAGGTTCAGCAATTGGAGGAATATTACAATTAAAAGATGAATTCAAAGAAGAGGATGTTGTAGTTGTTATATTTCATGATCATGGAAGTCGTTATGTTGGGAAAATCTTCAATGACGAATGGATGCGTGAAAGAGGATTCTTAGATGAAGAATTAAAAACTGCTGGAGATTTAATTTCTGGTCATAAAGACGAACCTTTAGTTTCATTGTATGCTGAAGAATTACTTTCTCATGCAATTGCAAAAATGAGAAAATTCGGTATTTCTCAAATCCCAGTAATGAAGGACAATAAATTTGCTGGTTCTTTAGATGATAGCCATTTGTTCCAGTTGTTAATTGATAATCCAGAATTGAAAGATTCACCAATCTCAAGTGTGATGCAAGCTCCTTTTCCTATTGTAAAAACATCTACATCAGTTGAAGAGGTTTCAAAATTGATTAACAAAAATACACATGCAGTATTAGTTGAAATGGACAATGGTAAACATCACATTATCACACGTTACGATATAATTTCTTCACTTTCTTAAATGAAAGAATATAAAGATCAAATGAATCAAATAATCCGTCTTAGTGCTACACCAAGACGGATTATTTCGTTAGTACCATCCCAAACTGAATTATTATATGATTTAGGTCTAAATGATGAAGTTGTTGGAATTACAAAGTTTTGCATCCATCCAAAAGAATGGTTTAAATCGAAAACTAGAGTAGGTGGCACGAAAGATATTTCTTTAGCAAAAGTTTCAAAACTGAATCCTGATTTATTAATTGGGAATAAAGAGGAAAATGAAAAAGAGAACATCGAAAGTTTGAAGTCTCAATATCCTATTTGGATGAGTGATATTTATACACTTCAAGATGCACTTGAAATGATTGAGCAAATTGGTGAATTAGTTGGTAAATCAGAAAAAGCAGTTGAGATTTCAACTTCTATAAAGAATTCATTCGATCAATTTAAAACAGAAAATTCAACAAGGTATAAAGGAAATTCTCCAACAGTTTTGTATTTAATTTGGCGTAATCCTTATTTATCAGCAGGAAAAAACACTTTTATTGATTCTATTCTAAGTGAATGTGGATTTTCAAATTTCATGAAAGAAGAAAGATACCCTGAAATTAATATAGACTCAAAGGATTCACCGGATTATATTTTTTTAAGCTCAGAACCTTATCCATTTAAAGATAAGCACATTAAAGAGTTGAGTCTAAATTATCCAAATTCAAAAATTCTACTTGTAGATGGTGAAATGTTTTCATGGTATGGGTCAAGATTATTGAAAGCTACAGATTACTTTAAACAATTAATGAAGGGATTATAATTTTGCCATACCATAAAAATAACCTATTTTTGTCGTATGAAAAGGTTATTTAATCTGCTATTATTCATTGCATTATTAGGGAATTCTATCGCTCAAAATCGAGTTTCGGTTTTTGAAACGACTAGTTATATTGGTTTTGAAGATAAAGAAAATAATTTCTCTGTGAATCATGCAATGAAAGTTGCTGGAGTTCCATTTTCTACCTATTCATCTTTGGAAGATGCAATACAAAATCCTATAATTATTATCCCTTCAACAATTGAAGTTGGAACATTACCCCAAACAATTATTGATTCACTTTCTTCTTACGTTTCAAATGGTGGGATTCTTATTTTATCACAATTAAAAGAAAATCAATTATTTAATATTGCTGGTGTTTCAGATTATAGTTATTCTTCAAACAAAAAGATGATTATCGGAGATCTTCAGAAATTGAATGATGAATCTTATTATCTTGACCAAAACGAAGAAATTAATTTAAAGATTTGTGATACTTCATTCGTTACTGGTTTTGGTACTAGAAATTATGTTAACACAACTGCTATTACATTAGCCTTTTTCGAAGATAGTTCTAGCGCTATTTTGAAAAATCAATTTGGAAATGGTCAAGTATATTTATTTGGATTAAGTTGGAAAGATGTAATACTAAGAAATCAAGTAAGTAAAGATTACAAAGCAGCAAGATCTTATTCAAATGGTTTTGAGATTGGATCTGATTTTTATTTTTTTTTAATTAGAGGGATTTTTGAAAAATACATCCCTTTTGCAGTAAGCAAACATACAAGCGTTTCCAATTCAAATTCAAGTTTAATTATTACGCATGATGTCGATGCAACTTCAGCAATTTCAGATATCATGACCGATTTCTCTAGTTACGAATACGAGAATAATATTCGTTCAACTTATTTTATAACAACACATTACAACCACGATTCTATTGCAAAAGATTTTTGGACTGGTTATGAAGATCAAATTTTATCTGTAAAAAATAAAAATCATGAAATCGCAAGTCATTCAGTAAGTCATGTACCTGATTTTGATAATTCTACAATTGTACAACTAGGAGATTGTGATGAAGTGGAGCATTCAAATTATCACCCTTTTTACAACGGTACAATTTCAAATGATGTCACGGTTTGTGGAGAAGTTTCTGTTTCAAAACAATTATTAAAAGAAGCTGCTAACATTGATGTTAAATCATTTAGAGCCGGTTATCTAGCATATAATAAAAATTTATTGGAAGGCTTGGAATCAATGAATTACAGTTATAATTCAAGCAATAGTGCTAATAATGTTTTGACTTCTTTCCCTTATCAAGGACATTTAACATTATCGATGTCTAGTGATACAAGTTCAATTTTAGAAATACCAAATACGATTTCTGATGTTTTTGTAGACAATCGAATTTCTGAAGATAATTACATGGAAAAAGTAGCCATTTGGAAATCTGTTCAAAAGAAAAATTCTCTGAATCATTCTCCTACTGTTTTATTAATACACCCAAATCGATTATGGAAAATAGTTGCAGAACAAAGTTTGATACGTGATCTTACAGAAAACACAGCTATTATTCCATTTGAAGAATATGGTCAATATTGGAAAGATAGAGTTTCAACTGATTTTGATTTTGAAATATCTTCAGATTCAAACATGATTATTCAATTAAATATTACTGAGGAAAAATTAAATAAAAGCTTAAGTTTTAGCTTAAAGAATGGTTTAACATTAAATAATATTCAAGTATTAGACGCTGATGGTAAAATTGTTAAACATTCTGAACTAAAGCATCATGATAATGATAAGTTGGTATATTTTTCAGAAATCAATTTTGATCATTCCATTTTCACATATGATGAAACAAGTAAACTAATTAATTATTCAGTTTACCCAAATCCTTCTAATTCAATATTCAATTTTAAGTTTAGTTTAATTAATGATGCGAATGTTTCAATTAAATTGTTTGATGAACTAGGTAATGTTGTTGAAGAAATAATGAATAATGCTATTGAATTAGGAAATCATTTTATTTCAAATACGAAAAAACTAAATCAGGGAATGTATTTTTATAAAATTAGTGTTGATGATCAACATTACTTTGGAAAGGTAATTGTTAATTAGTAAAAAAACCTTGACAAAATTGCCAAGGTTCTAATTATAATAAATTTTGTATAATACTTACTTTTTATAAAAAGGTAATTTTACAACTTTCGCTTTAATTCCTTTGTCACGAATATCTATGAATATTTCAGAATCTAAAGCTGAATTATCAACTGTAACATAACCAAGTCCTATTCCAATTTTCATAGAAGGCGACATAGTTCCCGAAGTTACTTTACCAATCGTTTCACCAACTGCATTTTTGATTAAATAATCATGACGAGGAATCCCTCTGTCGATCATTTCAAATGCAACTAATTTACGTGAAACACCTTCTTCTTTTTGTTTTTTCAAGAAATCAGCATCTGTGAAGTCTTTTGTGAATTTAGTAATCCACCCTAATCCTGCTTCAAGAGGAGAAGTTGTATCATCAATATCATTTCCGTATAAACAGAATCCCATTTCTAAACGCAATGTATCACGAGCAGCTAAACCAATTGGTTTAATTCCGAAACTAGCTCCAGCTTCAAAAACTTTATCCCAAACTTGATTTACATCTTCATTTTTTACATAGATTTCAAAACCTCCCGAACCTGTATATCCAGTTGAAGAAATCATTACGTTTTCAATCCCTGCAAATGTTCCGTATTGGAAAGTATAATAAACCATATCTTTCAAATTTACATTTGTCAAAGATTGCATAGCTTCAGCAGCTTTAGGACCTTGAATTGCCAATAAAGAATATTCATCTGAAAGGTTTTCCATTTCAACACCTAAATCATTCAAAGAAGAAATCCAGTTCCAATCTTTTTCAATGTTTGAAGCGTTAACAACGATGAAAAATTCTTCAGCATTTACTCTGTAAATAATTAAATCATCAACAATTCCACCTTTACCGTTTGGCATACAAGAATATTGAGCTTTTCCATCTGCAATAACAGAAACATCATTAGAAGCAAATTTTTGAATCAAATCCAATGCTTTAGGGCCTCTTAAAACAAATTCCCCCATGTGAGAAACATCAAAAACACCAACTGCATTTCTTACAGTTTCATGCTCAATGTTTACTCCTTCATATTGAACAGGCATATTGTATCCTGCAAATGGAACCATTTTCGCTCCTAGTGCAATGTGTTTATCTGTTAATGCTGTATTTTTCATTCTTTCTAATTTTGAGTTCAAATATAATCAAAAAGGATTTTAAAAGTTTGAATTTTAATAATGATGTATAGTCGTTAACATTTTTGATTTTATTTGTTAATAAAGCGTTGGCTTCGACTCCGCTCAGCCAACTTGACTACACTCAGTAAACTCGACGGCGACTGAGCGAGGTCGAAGTTGTCGTCGAATTTTAAAAAAGTGATATTTATTCTATTTCTAAAAGAAATAATTATTCATTTTTGTGGAAATAATTTTAGGATGATCAATTACAAAAATGAAATAGCCAATTATACGTATATCCTTTTAGGAAGTCTTGCTATGGCTTTTGGTGTAGTTGCATTTTTATCTCCAAATCATGTTGCTACAGGCGGAACAGCAGGATTAGCAATTGTATTGAGTAATGTTTTACCATTATCAGTTGGATTATTAATGTTATTGATTAATATTCCTTTACTCTTGGTCAGTTTAAAATACCTTGGGAAAAAGTTTGCAATCAAAACCATTATCTGTATCGCGTTTATCGTATTATTTGTTGAATTATTTACTAAGATTCTAAGATTGCCAAGTTTTAGCAATGATTTAATGCTTGCGACTTTATATGGAGGATTATCTGTTGGATTAGGTCTAGGCTTAATTTTTAAAGGTGGTTCTTCTGCCGGTGGCGGAACAATTTTAGCCAAAATCATTTCTTCTAAAACATCGATGAAAACGAGTACAGTTATTTTAATTTTAGATGCTATCGTTGTGTTATCGGCAGGTTATGTTTTTAAAAGTGTTGAATTGGCTTTATGGAGTTTAATTAGTATTTATGTTGGTTCCAAAATTATTGATACGATTTTAGTTGGTGGTCAAAGTCAGAAAATTGTACATATTTCTTCTTCAAAAAATCTAAATGAATTAAGTCGAATTATTTCTGAAAGTATTGGTGTTTCAGGTACAATTGTCAGTGGGAATGATTTAGAACATTCAGAATACAAGGATATTATTTTTATAATGATTGAAAAAAACAAATTAAATGTATTGAAACAAATTGTGTCAAATTATGATAGTAAAGTGAAAATGATTGTCATGGAAGCAACTGAAATATTAGGTTAATTCACATTTATTAACACATTCTATGACACTTTGTCTCAATTCTTAAGATGGCATTTGATTTGACAATTATTACTAAATTTATAAAAAATAAAACTAAATGAAAAAGTCGTATATTATTTTAGGAGTAATCGGATTATTGGTGATTATATTGTTTATGTCATATAGATCAACTTATAATAAAGCAATTACTTTACAAGAAACTGTAGATGAAGCTTGGGGAAATGTTGGAGCAACATATCAAAGAAGAGCGGATTTAGTGCCTCAATTAGTCGCAACTGTTAAAGGAGCTGCGGAAAATGAAAAAGGGATCTTAGTACAAGTGACTCAAGCAAGAGCTGGTATTGTGAATGCAAAAACACCTGAAGATATGGAGTTAATGGGTAAAAAGATTAATACAGCTATTAATTTAGCTTTTGAAGCATACCCGCAAATTCGTGCTACAGAAAACTTCAGTGAACTTCAAGCGCAATTAGAAGGAACTGAAAATAGAATTAATAAAGCAAGACAAGATTATAATGGTGTTATTAAAGAATATAACTCACACATTAGAGGTTTCTTTAATAGTATGTTTTTGAATCCAGAAACATTTCCAAAGAAAAGTCCATTTGCTGCAGCTGCAGGAGCAGAAGTTGCTCCAACTGTAGATTTTAGCACAAAATAATACTAATGAAAGGCGGTTCAAAGAATCGCCTTTTTTACATTTAAATAATGGGAGTTAAAGATTTTTTTACAGACATTCAACAACGATCAATTCGTAAAGCGATTGAAAATGCAGAGTTAAATACTTCAGGTGAAATCAGAGTTCACTTAGAATCAAAATGCAAAATTGAACCAAAGGAACGTGCTATTGAAGTTTTTGAGAAATTAAAAATGCATGAAACAGCTCTTAGAAATGGCGTTTTATTTTATTTAGCAGTTGAGGATAAGAAATTTGCTATCATTGGTGATAAAGGTATCAATGAACAAGTTGGTGATCAATTTTGGGATGAAGTAAAAGAATTAATGCTTCTAGAATTTAAACGTGAACAGTTTTCAGTTGGTTTGTGTCAAGGTATTGAAATGACTGGTTTCAAATTAAAAGCACATTTTCCTCATCAAAAAGATGATGTAAATGAATTAACAAATGATATTTCTTTCGAAGAATAGAAGAGGGTAGATTATAGTTAACAGTTTATAGTTAAAAGTTAATAATTTATAGTTAGGAGTTAGTTTCTATTCTTTTCTAATTTACATAATACATTTTAGATGTTTCAAAAATATTTTTATTCAATTACTGTAGTTCTATTTACAGTTTTTTTAACTTTTGGTCAAGACGGTATTCCTGATGCTCCAAATCCACCAAGATTGGTAAATAATTTATCAAAAGCGTTTCCTGATTTTTTATCTCAAGGTGAAGAAGATGTTTTAGAACAGAAATTAGAAAAGTTCGCAGAAGAAACTTCGAATCAAATTGTTATCGTTATTGTTGATGATTTAAATGGTTTTGAACCAGCTGAATTTTCATACAAGATTGGTGATAAATGGAAAGTTGGACAAGAGAAAGAAGATAACGGAATTGTTATTTTAATCAAACCAACAGGTGGAAAAGGTGAACGAAAATATTTTATCGCTACTGGTAAAGGTTTGGAAGGAGCAATACCAGATGCAACTTGTAGAGAAATTGAAAACAATGAGTTACTTCCAAATTTAAAACAAGGTAATTTTTATCAAGCATTAGATCAAACGACTGATGTATTAATGAAATTGGCTAAAGGAGAGTATAATTCCAAAGATTATGCAAAGAAAAACAATAAAGATACTATTCAAAAAGTCATTATTGTTGTTATCATTATCGTTATAATCATCATCGTTCTTTTTGGTAGAAAAGGTGGTAATGGTGGAAGAGGAGGATACACAATGGGTTCAGGTGGAATCTTCTTTGGCGGAATGGGAATGGGCAGCGGTTTTGGTGGAGGAGGAAGTTCTTCTAGCGGCGGTGGTTTTGGAGGTTTTGGCGGCGGCGGTTTCGGCGGCGGTGGATCGGGAGGTAGCTGGTAAATTAGTTTATAATTAAAAGTTGATGGTTGAAAGTTAATAATTGAATCAATATTTGACTTAATTCAATAAGGATGGGAAACAAAATTTGTGCGATTAGTAAGAAAGAGTACCCTGAAAATAAAATGATTTTAGGTGCAAATATTATGTTTTCAATTCGAGAAACCATTCAAAAAGAACATCCTGAATTTACATCAGAAAGCTGGATTGAAAAATCGATCTTACATGAATACCGAAGAAAATACCTTGAAAGTCTTGTCAGTGATGAGTTAGGACAGATTCAAAAAATGGAATCTGAAGTACTTGATGCAATTGAATCCAATGAAATCATCACCGAAAAATTAAATATTGAATTAGAAAATGAATTCACTTTTGGTGAACGACTTTCGGATAAAATAGCTGAATTCGGAGGGAGTTGGTCGTTCATATTGTCTTTTTTGTTTTTTATGATGCTATGGATTACAGCGAATGTAGTTTTACTAGCAAATAAAGGTTTTGATCCATATCCTTTTATCTTATTGAATTTGATTCTTTCATGTTTGGCAGCACTTCAAGCTCCAATCATTATGATGAGTCAGAATAGACAAGAACAGAAAGACCGTAAGCGAGCTGAAAATGATTATAAAACGAATTTGAAAGCAGAATTAGAAATTCGTCAATTACACGATAAAATTGATCATTTAATTCAACATCAGAATAAAAAAATAATGGAAATTCAAGAAATTCAATCTGATTATTTAAATGAAATAGTGAAATTTCATAGAAAAGATTAAAATTTTCTTCAAACATGATTCTAATCACAATTATTCTGAAATAAACAAACGAAATTTGTTGTATCAAATAAGACGCAATGAGTTGGGTAAAGAAAAGTCAGGAAGAAATTAGAAGTCAGATTTTTGAAGCATTATCAAAAAATGTAAATTATCAAAAAGAATCGATCATTGGTGTTCCTGGTTCATTTTTAGATGAGAAGGTTTTTCATCCTGATAAATTTAATTTAGGAGAAGCTCCTTTTCTTTCAACCTTATTACAAAACCCAAACCATATCGGTTGTCACACATTAGGTGAATCAGAAAGTTTTTTTGCGGGTACTCAAGAAATAGAACGAGATGTTATCGATATTTGTGCAAAAGACATCTTAAAAGGTGAAAATGAAGATTTTGATGGTTATGTTGCTTCAGGTGGAACAGAAGCAAATATTCAAGCATTCTGGATTTATCGAAATTATTTTGTTCGAGAAAAAGGTGCGAAATTAGACGAAATAGCGATTTTATGTTCAGCTGATTGTCATTATTCAATGCCTAAAGGGGCGAATCTTCTAAATATTGGTATTCAATATGTAGCTGTAGATTTTGAAACTAGATCTATTTCAAAAGAACGAATTCAAGATGCCATTCAAGAAGCAAAAAACAATGGTATAAAATATTTCATTGTCGTTTCAAATATGATGACCACAATGTTTGGTTCAGTAGATGATGTAGATCTTTATGCCGATGAATTAACATCTGAAAATCTAGATTTCAAAATTCACATTGATGGTGCATATGGGGGATTTTATTATCCTTTTTCAAATGAAGAAAGCAAATTAAATTTTTCAAATCCTTGGGTAAATTCTGTAACCTTGGATGCTCATAAAATGGCCCAAGCACCATACGGAACTGGTATTTTTATCATCAGAAAAGGTTTTATGCAATATGCGACAACACAAGAAGCAAGTTATGTTGAAGGTGAAGATTGTACCTTAATAGGAAGTCGTTCAGGTGCAAATGCAATTGCTATTTGGATGATTTTATCTACTTATGGACCAAACGGTTGGTATGAAAAAATATTAGTTTTACAAAAACGAACTGAAAAAGTATGTAAACACTTGGATGAATTAGGAGTGGAGTACTATCGAAATTTACATTCGAATATCATTACGATGAAAAGCAACTTCATTTCAGAAAAAATCGCTCATAAATACGGGTTAGTTCCAGATAATCATCATCAACCTAATTGGTACAAAATTGTAGTAATGGAACATGTTACGATGGAAAAACTAAATCCATTTTTAGAAGATTTGAAAAATAGTATATCCGTTAATCAATTAAACTAATAAAAGAATTATCTACGGCGTATTCGACCAAATTTTCAAATTTAAGACTTACATCAGGATTGATATGATCTTGCATTAATTCATTCAAAACGGTTACATCAAATTCATGAACAGGGGTTGAAAGGTAGTTGTTTAATTGATCTCCAACTGTTTTGTAATAGACTTGTTCAATGTGATTGAGATTATCAGGTGTTTCAGTGATTATTTCAAATGAGGTCCATCCAACTTGTTTTAATAATTGAGGTAGTGCAATTTTATTTGGTAAACATTTATTGCTTGCAATGGTTAGTTCTGTTAAATCTGTTTCAATTGCCTTTGTGATCGCTTTTGCAGCATAATCGACAGGAATTAAATTCAAACCTGAATCTTTGTTCATTGCTATTCTTATATGTTGTTGTCCATGCGACTCTTTAAATCTTAAAAAAAAAGCTCCAAATAGATAGAAAACCAAAAATTTAGGAATAACAAATAAAGGAGTATCATACAATCGACCACAAATGATACTTGGTCTAATTATTTGATATTTAATATTGTTTTTTGTGCAAAATAAAATTAATTCGCTTTCTGTTTTGGATTTATATTCTTCGTATGGATTTCTATAATTTGATACTGCTTTATCAAAATTAAAATAATTTGAAATCAAGCCCTTTTGATGACCTGACGAAAATGCAGTACTAATATAAGTAATTTTTGAGGTGAATGGAGCTAATTTATTGATTAAAAAGAATGTACCATTATAATTTGTTTTTTGTATTTCTTCAGTAGTACTTTGGTTCGTACCTAAATTTACCGATGCAGCAGAGTGAATTAATGTATATTTAATTTCATTATTTAATTCTTCTAAATTTAACTGCTCATCAACTAGATCATGTTTTATTAAGGTAATATTTTCCTTAATAATTCTTTTGAAATCAATTGTAAGAAGAAAATCAGGAACTAATTCAGGTTTAAATAATTCTTTCAATCGTTTTTTAAGAGTTACGTTTTTCTTTTCTCGAATTAGTAATATTATTGAACCATGATAATCATTTAAATGGATTTTCATCATCAATTCATATAGAATGTGTGAACCTAAAATTCCTGTACTACCTGATAAAATATAGTTGTGATTCATTAAAAAGAAACGAGTAAATATTTAAAAAAATGAATATAAGTGAGTTATTTAGATGGATTGATATTTGTTTTCCATTGAAAAATAGTGACTTAATACTTCTTACAATATAAATTTAATAAATAATTCGGAACCTATACTTAGTGGCTTTAAATAATAAAAATCATTCATTTCTAATTCAGAAAAAAATAGTTTAATATTCATTTCCAACCCAAAAAAAAATTAGGTGTTATGATTCAAAGGTTTTAACCAAAAAATCCTTTGGATTATTCAAAATAATCAAGAATTGACTCATTATTTTTTATTCAAGAACTTTTAATTTAAATAAAATTAAATGCAAACTTAAATCTGTTTTTATATAATTTATTTAATATTGTAATAACCACTTAATCCTTAATAAAAGATTGAATTAATTCCAATTAACGAATAATCATTTTAGTTTTAGTAACCGTATTTTCATTGGTTACAGTAATGTAATATAAACCTACTGGGAATTCGGTCATATCAAATGAAACAATTGATTCAGTAGCGATCGTTTCATTGACTTTTTCTCCAACTGATTTAAAAATTTCAATCACATCACCTTCAATTAATCCTGTTAAGTGAAATAAACCAGAAGTTGGGTTAGGAATAACTTTAATGTTATTATTAGAAAAATCTTTACAATTAACATTTGCAATTTTAGAATAAGAAATTTCTCCGTCCAAATCTGTTTGTTTTAGTCTGTAATAGATATCTTTAAAAAGAATTTTTTCGTCTATATAACTATAATCTTGTTTCTGATTATTATTACCAGAAGGATAAATTCGACTAACTTTTTCCCAACTTGTTCCATTTTCACTTCTTTCAATTGTAAAATAATCAATATCCTCTTGTGTAGCTGTTTGCCATTTTATTTCAGTCCCATTTTCAATACAACTTGCTGAAAAATCTAAAAGTTTTAATGGTAAAACAACTTGAGTCCCTGAAATACCTGTGATATAGAAGGGAGAAATTGCACCACCACTTCCATCAATAACTAAGTAATAAGTTTGACCTATGTTTGCTGTAAAACAATTGTTGTGATTACGACTCGTACCAGAAGAAGTAGTTGGGTATATACTATCTCTAGGGCAATTAATTACGGTCCAATACGTTCCATTTCCAGCTCCTGTACATGCATTGTTATCCCCATCATTGTTTGGATCTGTTACAATAATTGACTGTAACGTATTGGATAAACCACTAATTGCTATTGAAACATTTGTTTTTGTTGCTTGGAATTTTATCCATGTATCGTTATCGTTTGAACCATTCCATAAACAATTTGAAAATGAACTGCCATTGTAGCAAGGCATATTTGTACTCGGATTCATTCCACTAGTACTTGCACAGATAGGGGAGCCATCCCAAACAATTGCACCTGTACAATCATCTCCTAAAGTCGTTTTATCTGTGGTAGTAGGATCTCCAAAATAGATACTAGCTCCCAATACACATGGAGCAGCTGAAGTATTATCATAAAAGTAGATGGTCCAAGTTCCATTTGCATTTTCGCCATTAAATGCAGTCGCAACATCTACATAAGTTGAAAATACTCCATATTGACCATCTAAATCTTTTTCAGATACTACCAATGAATTTGTTGATACATAGTTAGGAGCTTTATTAAGACAGGCTGAAACAATATTTCTAAAGGTGTAATCAAGTTTTGCATTGGGCATCACAGAATAGTCTGTAGAGGTTCCCATTGTGTTAGCAATTTGAGCACAGGTTCCTGATGGTGATTTAATATAACATTTCACTTTACTTATATTTCCACCGCAAGAAGCATCTAATCGAATATTGATTTCAGCTAATTGTTTTGTAGTTGTATTTAGTAGACCAACACTTGAAACTGAAAATGATAGAGCATTCGTTCCGGGTGAACCACAAGATGAATATGAAGTTCCTGCGTCAAGATCAAATGGCAATGAAGTATTTGTTGTAAACACTTGACTTTCAATTAAACTAATAGGTAAAACTATTAGTAGGAAAGCAACAATCGGAGTGAGGTACTTTTTCATAATACAATGATTTAAAAGCCTAAATCAAATATCATGAATGTCATTGCAAA
>Ga0315909_10000293_pt1 | contig 65812 bp, 57 predicted proteins | sample LakEriMetagenome_11_FD_203527 | JGI IMG/M metagenome (GOLD analysis project Ga0315909, IMG submission 203527) | Freshwater fungal communities from buoy surface, Lake Erie, Ohio, United States - Buoy 2 MA125 | ecosystem: Environmental > Aquatic > Freshwater > Lake | place: USA: Lake Erie, Ohio...
TCACCCATTTATAAAGCGGTGGCAGCATCGCCAGCACTGACATACCTGCGTAACCTGTTGGCATCTGCGGCGAGCCAGGAGAGCGGTAAAGCGCATCGCAATCCAGTGACGGTTCAGTATGATGCGCCGCATGGCGCGGCAGATTGAACAGCAGGGCGTCGGCGACGAGATTGGCACAGTCCCAAGTGTGAGCAATACCCATGCGCTCGGGCTTGCCATTGATTTCGGCGCGCTGTAATCCCCAATGCTCGACGTAGTCGATACTGCCGACCAGCAGCAGCGCGAACGCCGCCTGTATCCCACAAAATGCCAGCGTCTTGATACCGCCGATGGCGAACATCAGCGCATATAGCAGGCAGGTAGCCCCGAGCAGCGCGAGTGCCTCATTCCATCGGCCCGGCTGGGCGCGAGAGAGACGGACCGCGTCCGTGAATACGCCGTAAAAATACCGTGGCAGGAAAGTCCATAGCCCCTCATGCAGCCGTGCAGTGGCAGGGTCGTTGAACGTGGCCGCCGCCCGGTGATGGCCGCGATTGTGCTCAATGGCGTAGTGCCCATAAGCGACCGAGAGCAGCAATAGACGCGCCAAAACGCGATCGGGCAGCGCGCGCCGATGTCCCAGCTCGTGGGCCAGCACAATGCCAATACCACCCAAGACATAACCACACGACAGCGCCAGCCACACCAGACCCCACCAATCCAGTGCCGGCGCTTGCGTGGCCAGCCCGAGGCTGATGAGGATGACGAGCGCCAGAATCAGTCGGGGAAAACCCCGGCCCCAGCGCGGCTGTCGGACGGCGTTTTTACCGGGCCCGATCCACCACTCTGCGACGGGCAGCACGACCGCTGCAATGACGACGGAGAGCCCATACCAGCCAGATGCCCACGCAAGAAGCGGGGAGATCGTAAATGCGAAAGGCAGGATCAGATGCATAGGGGCCCGGGGCTAAGTCCCGTACTGGGTTGTTAATGAGACTTGAGTCAAAAAGCGTGAACAACGGGTTGATCTTACACCGTTCACCGTCCGCGCCTTGGGCCGGGCAATCAATACCGCCAAGCGCTTTAGCGAATCGGCACTTCATCACAAAATATAGTTATTTGATAACTACAATGACCGAATCTGTTTGGTGCTACATTTTGTACCTCGATAAAACGCCGGCTGAAATGTAAAAAAGCAGTGCGATTTCGTCCTCGGGGAGCGCGAGCGAAACAGATTCCGAAAAAAAACTAAAAATGCAGTTCAAATGAACAACAACGGAATGATTTCGATGAAAACAACAAGCATTTTTTTTCGGTGCGTGCTACTTTTTATTTTCCTGAGTTTAGCTGGCTGCGCTGGCACCTCAAATGGCAGTAAAAACAAGCTACTGAAGCTACGCGCAGCGTCGAATTTCGAGGGCGCTGCGCAGCTTTATCTCACCAAAGATAAAAAACCAAACTACAACGCGAATGATTTGCAGCAGACGCTGGAAGCTGCGAAGGCATTTCACGATGCCGGCCGATGGAAAGAGAGTAACGAAGCGTTCGCGCGTGCGCACAGTCTGATGCCCTGGAAAGAAGATACAGTCGATACGCCAGCAGAAATCGTGGATCTGGTTGCCACGACAGTGACAAGCAGCGCTTTTGGCCCCTATCAGGGAAAAATTCATGAAGGTGTCATGATTGATTTTTACCGAGCACTCAACCATCTGATGATGCGCCGTGAGAATGCACGTGTGTCTTTCAATCGTCTCCAGGAACGGCAGAGTAACGCAGTGGTTCAGCTGGGTGCTTTCGCGCGCGCCTCGGCCAACGGCGTGACCGCCGGTGCGCAGGAAGCACAAAAAACGGGTACCGGTGTCGGTATGGATAAAATCCAAGGCGAGCTCGCGCGCGGTACGGGCAAGATTCAACCGGGCATCATGATGTCCGAAATACGTAATTCGGCGGGTGATGTGATGTCGGCATTGTTCCGCGCTACTTCCGCTGATCCCCAGGATCAGCAGGACCCCCGCATCCAATCCCTGCTGGCCGCCGCAGGCGAAAGCGCTGCATCAGGTGAGGGCAAGGCGCTTGTCACGCAGCTAAAGCAGTATCTTGCGACCAACAACAGTTTGAACAATGTTGTCATTGTCCTGTACGAGGATGGTAATGGTCCTGGTTTTAACGAATTCACACTGGACCTGCCGCTTTATCTGGTATCGAACAAGGTGCTGTACAGTGGGATTGCGCTGCCGGAGTTTCGGGAGGGGCAGGTGGCCGGTGGACGCCTTCATGTCGGCGATTCAGGCGTAGCGACGGTGCTGCTCACCGACATGAATCGCATCGCAGGCCTCGAGTTCGAGAAGTCTTATGAAGGCGTGGTTGTCAAGGCAGTTGTATCCACCATGATCAAAACGGCAGTGCAGTATGCCGCCAACGAAGCAATCGACAAAGAGGTGGAGAAGAACAAGCTCGATCCACTGGCGGGTGCATTAATGCAGATTGGTACAGCAGCAACGCAGGCAGCAAGCACGAAAGCTGACATTCGAGCTTGGCGTAATCTCCCCAATACAATACAAATTGCGATCGTCGAGCGCCCCGCGTCAGGTAATCTGTCGCTATTTTCTGCAGCGCGCCAACCCGTCGGTAACGTACCGGTACCAGCGGAGGGGAATTACCTCGTGCTCGTCAAAGCGGCGAGTCCGCAAGGCCAACCTGTTTTTTATGTAGCCAAGCTTTGATTATTTGAACGGATAACCCATCATGAAAAAATTCTTCAGAAGAGCCTGTCTGCTGGCCCTGTCCTTTTTACTTGCTGCGTGTGCGTCGTCTGTGGTGTCGACTAACCCGAAAGCCAGCAAGGGCAGTTTGAACACCTTTGGTCTCACCACGATTGACTTTGATTACGCTGCAAAAAAGTCTCTCGACGATTTTATGATGTCTCCCTGGTTGGCAAAGAAAGAGGGGCGCTGGCTGGTTCAAATTGGCAACGTTCGTAATGAAACAACGCAAGAGGTAGACACCAAACGCCTGACGCAGCGGATGATGAGTCACATGACGCGTAACGGTAAGTTTGCCTTTTCCTCTGTTGGCGGCAGTTTGGCCGACAGCGCTGTAAAGGATTACCGACAACTTGAGAATTCTGATGTTTATGATCAGGAGAGTGGCGCAAAAGGGAAAGCGCTCAAGCCTGACCTTTCCATGGTCGGCGAGATCGCACAAACCACCAATATCAGCGCTGACCGTGCCAAGCAACAGCTGGAGTATGAATTTCGGTTGCGCGTGACTGACCTCGGCTCTGGGGTGATTGTCTTCGATTCTCTGGTCCCCATCGACAAGCTGGGGTCTAACAAGAATTTTTCCTGGTAAGGCCTCGCAGTAAAACCCTTGGAAACCGATCTGGTCATGACAATGTCCCTACGCTCTTTTGTCTCTCGCTTCCTGACGCTCTGTCTGATTACTTGCAACGTGGCGATTGCTCAAGTAGAGGAAGCAGAGACGAGTGCCGAGGGGCGAGGGGTCACGCGGGCGCAGGCAATTCTTGATGCGCTGTCCAACGCGACTGCACAAGCTTTTGGTTTTACGCTGCAGTCCTCCACGAGGCAAAGCGTGGCGTCTGCCGAGATGCTGGTAGATGATACGCAATCCGCTGTCCTGCTGGAGCAGTTCAACAAGGCGATTGCCAAGCAGGTCAGCACCGACAAAGCGCGTCCGGTCACGGGCTATCAGGTCGACTCTGCCGAGGAGACGCCTACGGGTCGATGGGTTGCGCATGTCACCATTCGCTATGCCAACCCTGCAAAACTCGGTGCCGATTCGAACCGACGCACCCTCATTATGGCCAGCACCTCAAAACACTATCCTCAAGCGGCGCTTGAGGCGGTCGAGCAGGCGGTGGTGGCTTCGCGTCAATTTGATGTACTCACGCGAAGTCACAACGCAGTTTTCGACAAGGAAAAGCTGTTCATCACCGGCCCCGATGCAACGCGTACCGAGGTCGCCCGACTCGCTGGTACCAGTGGCGCGGACTACGTGGTGGTCATTGATCTGCAGGATCTCAATGTCCAAAACAATATCCGTGAAGTTATCAAGATGACGGATGAAGTCATCGTTACCAGCAAACTGTCAGGCACCCTGCGCCTGCGGATCATGGAATTCACCAGTCGCAAGATCAAATGGGTAGGTACGCAGACCTTTGCCGAGACGCTCAAAGGCAGCACCCAGGTGACGAGCGATGTGCTCGCAAAAAATTTATCGGTTGCGGCTCGCAAGCTGGTGTCGGGTATGGTCGACACCATTTTTCCGATCCGCGTCGTTCGACGCGATGGCAGCACGCTCGTGCTCAACCGGGGTGAAGGATCCATCGAGCAAGGCGAGCAGCTATCTGTCTTCACCCTGGGCGAATATTTGCGCGACCCACAGTCGGGTGAATCACTCGGACGCATGGAGACGCATGTGGCCACAGGCACCGTCATCGAGGTAAAGCCAAAGTATTCGGTACTAAGACTGACCTCTTCTTTCACCGTGGCTGACAACATTGAGCTTCTGGTGAGATCTCAACTGAGCAAAGAGACACCGCCGGCACCCAATCGCAAGCGCGATGCGGCTGCCGAGGGGCAGGAGCGGAATCACTCGCTGCTCACTGACCACTAATAAAACTCTCGAGCTGCCTGCCATGAATGCAAAAATCATCAATCAATGTGCGACGCTGTTGGCGCTTGTGTCGCTCTTTTTGCTGCAACCTGTGCAGGCGCAAGACGCAGTCTCCGAGTCGCAGATCTCAGCCGCCGAGGCAGACAAGGCGCTTGATCGGCTCAGTTTTGGTCAGTGGGTTAAGGATTTTGAAAAGCAGTTTGTACCGGTAGGGCGCCCTGATCCGGCAATGGGCCGGATTTTTTTGACATCCAAGGCCGTTGTGCATGTGCCAAGCAATCACCCTGGCTATGCGAAGGAGCTGGTACTGGCCTACGAAAAAGCGATGCTGGAGTTGCAGGTCGCATTCATCTTGCAAAATGACGACACGATCACTACCCAGCGCATCTCGCAATTCATGTCTGACGATTCAGAGAGTGCACGCAAGTTTGATGACAGTAAAGCAGTCAATCCAGTACCACTCAAGAGCAGCGGAACGGAAATGGACATGGACACGCTGCTCGCTGACATCGACGCTCGGGTGGACCAATATCTCGTGCAACAAGGCGAGTCGCGTGAAAAAGTCTCGCGCATGTCGGTTCCCGAAAAAAAGCAGCTGTTCCGGAATAACCTGATCCGGGAGACCGTGAAAATTGCGGTTCAGAATATGCGGGGACTGGTGCCCGTACAGACGCGTTTGCTCACGCTTTCGACCGCGAACGGTGAGCGTACACAGATTGGCGTCATCGCCGTTCAATCGGAGAAAACCCGGCAGTTTGCGGAGGATATCCGCCTGCAAAGGACCTCGATGGTCAAGGGTTCGGGCAAACGTCATTGATGAATATTTACCCAAGACCGATGCCGAGCTACCCAATGAATTCGGTTTTCGTTTTGCTTATGACGAGCATGGACACCCCATGCTGATCTCATACGGCCGTTGGGGCGTCGCATCGGAGAGCCCGGATCCTACGCGACATGTGATGAATGTGGAAAATGCACAAAGAACGGCGCAGACGCTGGCTGAAGCATGGATTGCCGAATTTACGGGCACACGATTGCAAGCCCTTGACGCCCCTGTTCAGGGATCAGTGATGGAAGCAACCGCGAATCGCATCACACACTACGAAAACGCCGAAAAAATCGGTACGGAAGATGCGATTGAAAATATCGGCAACACGATAGACAGGCGCCTGCGATCGGCTAAATCGGATGCCACGATCAGTCTCAAAGGCACCGCCGAGATCAACGTCTGGGAAGAAAAAGATTCATCAGGTCAGATTCATGTGGGTTCTATTATTACGTGGACTGCAGCTCAATTAACGAATTCGCAGACGACAGAGCGCAACGGGATAGCAGCGGGTAGCAATAACGGCCGTAGCGTGAAAGATAGCCGTGGCTCCCGCGGGGTGAATTCCAAGGATGATTTTTGAGTGGCAAGCGCCTCATGGATCGAATCAAGCAAATGCCAGGGATATCAAACACTATCTTTCTTGCTGTAGTCCTGATTTCAGGTTCTGCAACGGCGCAGGGCTCACTGCCCGCATGCACGGGAAAAAATTCATCCCGCTGGAGTGCCTGCACGGGCACGCTTGCTAGCGGTAATACCATCCGCTATTCCGGCGAATTCCTGAACGGTAAAAAACACGGCCAAGGTGAAGAAATCATCCCCAAGACCAATGGAAGCGACCGTTATCTAGGGCAGTTCCGCGAGGGACGTCGGCATGGCAGAGGCATCTATTACTTTGCCAATGGCAACAAGTATGAGGGCGAACTTGTACGCGACCAGTTTCATGGGGAGGGCAGCTTCGAAAGTCCGAACGGTGACCGCTATGTAGGGCAGTTCAGAAACGGGCAGTTTGGCGGAGAGGGTATCTACACGTTCGCGAGTGGCAATGTGGCGCAAGAAGGCATTTTTGAGAACGGTGAATTTGTCCGCGCAACCAAGATACAGCGGCGACGCATTGCGTCCGACACGACGAGCCAGTTCAATGAGTCCAGCCGGCTCAATCCTGGCGCGCTCAAGGCACTTCCTGAGCGGGATGCTGTGGCGATCATCATCGGTATTGAGTCTTACAAAAATTTACCCCCGGCGCGGTTCGCAGATTCGGATGCGCGCCTGTTTTCCGAGTATGCGCAGCGGTTGCTGGGCGTCAGGCCGGACAAGATACGTTTGTTGACTGATGGTGATGCGGGCGAAATTGAAATAGCGCGCGCATTCAGGAGCTGGCTGATGCAAAATGTGAACAAAGGTAAGACCGAAGTTTACATTTTTTACAGCGGCCACGGTTTGCCATCCGACGATGGAAAATCCTTATACCTGTTGCCCCACAACGCCGATCGAGATTTCATCGACAAGACCGCGATCAATCAAGCAGAGCTGGTGGGTCTTACGGAAGCTACCGGGGCCAAAAATGTCACCCTGTTTATGGACAGCTGCTACAGTGGCCAGACCCGCAATGGTGATGCTTTATTGGCAAATGCTCGGCCAGTCGTGCTTAAATCCAAAAGTTCCGGCTATCCTTCGACCTTTACCGTGCTCACGGCATCGGCACCTGATCAAATTTCCTGGTCGAGCGATGAATTGGGACACGGTATTTTCAGCTATTATTTGATGAAGGGCATGGAAGGCGACGCCGACAGCAATCAGGACGGCAGGCTGACTGCCGGCGAGCTGCATGCCTACTTGCTGGACAAGGTCAATCGCGAGGCCGCCATGCTGAACAGAAAACAACAGCCACAGCTGGCGGGCGACCCCGAGCAGATTTTGATCAGCAGATAACCAGCCGGGCTGCGCAAACAAAGTGGTCTTTGATGGTTCATCGCAGGTTCGTATGTCACCATCCCATCAGGAAGAATTATGAAACAGGTAACATGGCTTATTTCCCTGATCGTCTTTCCAGCACTCGCACTCTTGTCTTCTCAAGCGTGGTCACAACAAAAAAATCCTTACAAGCGACCGCTGTGTACCAAGGCCGATTATCCGCGCAAGCTTGGTGAAGAGCGTCATACAAACGGCTATGCATGCTGGGGTCGCTACGTGGTGTCGTCAGATCCAGTTTATAAAAATGGCGTCTACGAGGGAGAATTCATGAATGGGAAGTTTCATGGTATCGGTGTTTATCAATTCAAGGCCGGGAAGGGGAATCGTGGTGATCGCTATGTCGGACAGTTTAATACGGGTCAGATGACTTCCAATGGTACGTATTACTTCGCGAATGGCGAGAAGTATATCGGCGACTTTCAGGGTGGTCAGCGTAGCGGTTTTGGTACTCAGTACATGAAAAATGGTGATCGTTTTGCCGGCGAATGGAGAAACGATCAGTTTCATGGCAACGGAAAACTGACATTTCCGTTTGGCGAGGTCTATGAGGGCACTTTTGCATTCGGTATGCGTAACGGTAAGGGGGTAATGAAATTTTCAGATGGGTCGCACTTCACAGGATCGTTCATCGCCGACCAGCGCAACGGACAGGGCGTCGAGGTGCGGGAAGATGGAACGCAATTCGAGGGGATATGGGTCTCTGACAAGCGAGAGGGTTCGTTTATCATGACAGAGATCAATGGTAGTAGCAGGGAGGTTCAGTTCATCCAGGATCGGCCAGTCGAATAAAAACCTGTCCCATTAGATCGATGGCAGGAATGTCAAGGAGAGTGGGTGAGGTTTGTCTTAGACCCACCGCGCAACCATCTATCCAGTGAAGCACTGATTAAATAAAACCGGACATTTGTTCAGCTAAATTCAGCGTGATAAGACCTTGATGTTGCGTGGCCCCGTGTAGCACAGCTGCGCTGGCTTGTCATAAAACGTGGCTGTATTCAGCGTCTCCCCAAAATAATGAAAAAAATAGACCTGTCGCCTTGGCGCATCCGACATGGATCAGACTGCCAGTTAAGCGACTTCAATACCCGACCCGAAGGTGTATTGTCGTTATCCGACGATGAAGTCAGACACCAAACGAAAAAGCTGTCAGGCAGATTGAACAAGCTTCAGATTCAACTGCATGCTGCGAAGAATCATGCTGTTCTGCTCGTGTTGCAGGGTATGGATACCTCAGGCAAGGATGGCGTCATCCGCCATGTATTCTCGAACGTCAGTCCACTGGGTGTTCGCGCGGTGCCGTTTGCTGCACCGACCGAGGCGGAGCTAAGACATGATTTTTTGTGGCGTATTCATGGCAAGGTACCTGCGTTCGGTGAACTCGTCATTTTTAATCGTAGTCATTACGAAGATGTGCTGGTAACTCGGGTCCACCGACTGATCGACAAGGCAACCTGCAGCAAGCGCTACGAGCACATTGCGCATTTTGAATCGCTGCTGCATGACAGCGGCACGACGGTGATCAAATGCTATCTGCACATCTCGAGGAATGAGCAGAAAAAACGACTGCAGCAACGGATAGACGATCCCGGAAAGCGCTGGAAACTTCAGTCTTCTGATTTTAGCGACCGAAAGCTGTGGCCCAAATTTATGTCAGCTTACGAAGACACTATCTCCGCAACCAGTACCAAAAATGCACCCTGGTATGTCGTTCCGTCAGATTCCAAACCGCACCGCGATTTGTTCATCGCCGCACTACTGGTGCAAACGCTGGAGTCGCTGAATCTGAGATTGCCGAAGCCGAGTTTCTCGTTGGAGGACGTGAAACTGACCTGAGACTGCGTTTATAAATTGCAGTGACTCGCGTCTGATCAGCGCGCTCAGTGATCCTTGGCCCAGCCAGTCGCCCGTGTGATGGCCTCTTGCCATCGCGCGAGACGAATTTGACGTTCATCATCGGACATCCGTGGGTCGAACTGTGTATCGCATTGCCAGTGTTGCGCGAGTTCGGTTTCGTCTCTCCAAAGGCCTATCGCCAGACCCGCCAGGCTGGCGGCGCCGAGCGCGGTTGTTTCCGTGATCCGTGGTCGCAGTACCGGTACCCCGAGTATGTCTGCCTGAAACTGCATCAGCAAATCATTCCGTGACGCGCCACCGTCAACACGCAGTTCGCTGATTGGCATACCGGCGTCAGCTTGCATCGACTGGATCACATCAGCGTTCTGGAGCGCTATACCTTCCAGTGCCGCACGAGCAATATGTGCAGCGCCGGTACCGCGCGAGATGCCGACCAGCGTGCCGCGTGCATATGGATCCCAATGGGGCGCACCCAATCCGGAAAAGGCGGGGACAAATACCACCCCATCGGTATCCGGCACGCTCGCAGCTAGCGGCTCAATGTCTGCCGCAGTGCGTATCAGACCCAAGCCGTCGCGCAGCCATTGCACTGCGGCGCCTGCGGCAAAGACACTGCCTTCGAGCAGATGATCCGTCGATCGCTGCGGTGTGGGGAGTGTATCGCGCTGCAATGTCCAGCCCACGGTGGTGAGCGTGCGGTTGTGAGAGACCACTGGTGCACCCGTGTTCATCAGGATGAAGCAGCCGGTACCATAGGTCGCCTTGACCATGCCTCGCTCAAAGCAAGCTTGACCAAAGGTCGCAGCCTGCTGGTCGCCGGCGATACCAGCGATGGGTATGGCAGCACCAAAGAGCGCTGCATCCGTGTGGGCAGCGATACCGCTGCTTGGCACCACGCTGGGCAGGATGGCACGAGGTATATCAAACAGATCAAGCAACTCGTCATCCCAGCGCAGCGTATGCACATTGAATAGCATGGTGCGCGAGGCATTACTGGGATCGGTGAGATGCGCACCTGAGAGTTTGAAAATCAGCCAGCTATCGACCGTACCGAACGCTAGTTCTCCGCGTTCCGCACGTTCTCGAATGACCGGGTCTTGATCAAGTATCCAGCGCAGCTTGGTTGCAGAAAAATAGGCGTCTATCACCAGCCCGGTTTTTTGACGAATGACATCGGCCTTGCCTTGCTCGCGCAGCAGATCGCAGGCACCTGCAGTACGACGATCTTGCCATACGATCGCATTGCTGACCGGTTCACCGGTCTTGCGATCCCAGAGCAGGGTAGTTTCACGCTGGTTGGTGATGCCGATGGCGGCGATATCGCCTGGTACAAGATGTTGCTCACGCATGAGCTGTCGAGTGACGGTCCATTGGGAATGCCAGATATCATAAGGATCGTGCTCGACCCAACCTGGTTGCGGGAACAGCTGTCGGAATTCCTGCTGCGCGATATGCCGCATGTGGCCTGCGCGATCGAACAGCACGGCGCGAGAGCTGGTCGTACCCTGATCCAAAGCGAGCAGGAATTTTTCTGACATGCGGGTTTATGATGGCAATAATAAAGTCATAACCCGCAGTATATAGCGCTGTAGGTTTTGACTCATTCGGAAAGCTTTGCGCCATGCGCTTCTCGTCGCCGCGATAGGGCAGGCGATCCCTGTCGGTTGAAATAGCTGGGCTTTGTTTATGAATTATCAATGCCTGCCTTTTGGAGTGTTGCAATATGGGCGTGCGACATCCCTCAATTGACATGCTGCTGGCGATGGTAGGTAGCCTTTAATTTCTGTGGGTATAAGCGCCTTTTTGGAGAATCAATGCTGACCCATCTAGGCATTGAGTACTGATCAGGTGCCGTCGTATAGCCCCGATTCTTGCGAATCCGGGGCTATTTTTTTTCTGTGCGTGTTCATTCAATGATGATCGGCCAGTCGGGCTGTCAAGTATTTTTATGCACAGTCCAGCGAAAATTTTGCATTATCGGTATACCAGGACACCGATAAATCGATATTTTTGTCGTGAAAAACACTACCTTCAATGCTTTCGTCGAGGGAGTGGATCATGGCAAAAACTTTACTGCAGGTTGATCCAGGCGATCTGCTCGACTGGGTGCGATGGAAGCTCCGGATTTTTTCTGATTTTGATTTGGCATGCAAGCTGGAGACTTCGGCATCAGCGATTTCGAAAATACGGCGAGGCCATTCTCCATTGGGATCGACACTTTTACTCAGAGTGTTGGTACTGACCGATGCCAAATTCCACGACCTTCCACTGCTGATCGAAAATACCCGAACCCTGTGGCGATATTGATGGGGTCAATCATTTTAATGATCATTCATTAAAAAAATCCAGCGATTCTGTCATTCTTCGTGGGGCTGACAATGCAAAAAGCGTGCGTGAAATTTAAGGAAAAAAACTTCGTCTACGAAGGCCTGATTGGTGAATTTCCCGAGCTGACTAATGATGAAAAAATCGAGGAAACTTATATCGCCATATTCGATGATGCAAAGGTTTTTTTGTATAGCAATGAGTCTCAGCTCGTGGCTTGGCTCAATACAAATGAGTTGGTAAAGTTGATTGAACAGGGAAAGGTTCAGGTGCTTCCGTGATTCGGAAGTCGTTGCAGTTTCATTTTTTGGGGGGATGCTAATGCTGCGTGCAGGGCTTCTGGGTGGTCTCTATCTGGCAGGATTTCATATTGTCTGGGCTTTTCTGGTCCTCATGGGATGGGCTCAACCACTCGTCAATTTCATTTTGCAGTTACACATGATGGCGTTGCCCTTGACCGTGCAGCCGTTCCAGCTGCTGAGGGCGCTGGAATTGGTTGGATTGTCATTTCTGGCGGGTTGCTTGTACGGCATGATGTTTTATCAGGTTGGAAAGAAAATTTTCTGACACATCCCCGAACCGGGTCTACCCTGATGCGGCACCGAGATGACGGGCCGGCCTGGCCAAAGATTCGCTCAGAACCGGTTTTTCGAGCATCAACTCCGCCCGAATTTTGCACTGATCGGTGGGTGAGTATCGAGGTCTGTAGGCGGGTCCGGCACATATCAATGAATTGGGCAGCGTTAGTGGTCGTGCCAGCCGGCTCTTGAAATAGCGTCTTGCGTCCCTATTTTGGGTGCAGGTCGGATGCCTTCGGGGTCTGGCTCACACCTTCAACTTGCTCAATAGGAGATGAATCATGAACTATCCATTCGGACGCAATATTCTGCTCAGTACTGTGGGGTTTGACCGCTTGCTGGATGCTTTCAGCGACCTCGAAAACACGCTGCCGGAAAACAAAGCCGCCAGTTACCCGCCCTATAACATCATCAAGCGTGGTGAACATGATTATGTGATCGAGATTGCCGTCGCTGGTTTTCGTCGCGACGAACTCGACATTACTTTCGAAGGTCGCAAGCTGACCGTGACCGGTAAGGTCGGCGTCGAGCGTGGCGGCGAGTACCTGCATCGCGGCGTTGCGATGCGTGAGTTCACGCACAGCTTCACGCTGGCGGAAACGGTGGTGGTGAATTCTGCCGATCTGGAAGACGGCATGCTGGTGGTACGCCTGCAAAACGTGATCCCCGAAGAGAAAAAGCCTCGCAAGATCCTGATCGGTGGCGACGCGAAGTATCTGGTCGAGGAGCCGACTGAACGCGCTGCGGCGTGATGCATGCGGTGGCGGCTAGTGGCCGTCAAACCATCGCCTCAGCGAAAGCTGGGGCGATGATGTTGGGCTTGATGGTGGCTGCTTGCCGAATCCAGACAGGATCATTGACTGTTGAGAGCGTGAGCCCCCCGAGCTGAGCATATCTCGGTCGTCACGCCTGATGGTCTCTGCAACATCCATTGTTACGATGAAGTCGGGTCGTAAGGCGCTTGGCTCTGATCCCAGGGTGTTTCTACCAGTTGCCGGTCGCTTGAGTACCGGCGAGCTTTACCATGCCATTATTTCGGTATGTCCTGCAGAAAGAAGCGGGCAGTCATCTCTTTCGTGATGTCCAGGGCGCGTTTGAGGCTCATGTCGATATGTTCGGTCAGCTGTACCAGTGCCGCCTCTTTATCACGACTCGCGATGAGCTCAACGATACGCGCATGTGAATTGAAAGCGCGCTCATTCCAGTCGGACTGCTGGACATCGATGTGGCGTGCGATGTGAATACGCCGCACTACTTGCTCCAGGAAGGCCGAAAGCTCGCGATTGTGAGATAGCGCTACGAGTCGAGAATGAAATTCCTCATCGGCCCGCAACATTTCTTCTGCACTCATCACTTTGGCTTGGCGCATGATGTCCGCCCAGTATTGGCCCACCGCCGCGATTTCTTCATCCGTGGCCCGATCAATGGCGAGAAAAACAGCACGTCGCTCGAGCGCCACTCTTACCTGGTAGAGGTCGAACACCTCGTCGACACTAATCGGCTTTCGAAAAAATCCTTTGTTCATCACGAACTGCAGGAAACCTTCGGATTCCAGTCTGTTCAATGCTTCGCGTAGCGGAGGTCGGCTGACGCCCAATTCCCGACCAAGTTCTTGCTCATTGACTCGCTCTCCGGGGCGGAGGTCGTAGCGCATGGCACGGTCGCGCAGCTCGAGATAGAGGCGATTCACGCTGCTCTCGTCGCGGGGGCGACGTACGATTCGACCGCCCACGACCGAAGCGTGTGCACGAGGCGGACGGGTACGCAGCTTTGGGACGATTTTCTTGGCGGCTCGTGTTGGTTTCATGGGCGAGTGCTTAAAAAGCATCAGTTTACCCGCATGTCCGGTCGCAAGCGCTTCTTACGAGCGTTGCCGGGGGGTATTGACGACGACTTTTAAACTGTCTACAGTTGTGTCGGCACTATTACAACACAAGGGCGTCCGGCAGCAAAACGAAGTACATCACGTTGCCACTGGCTCGCACGCGGAGGTCCTTTTTCCTGGGGGGAGCTTATGTCGATAGATTCGCAACTGGATTCGCAGAGTCGCAGGGAAGCACTCGAAAGAATGTTCAAGGGATCCCTTGCGGCGGGTTCCCTGAGCGTTATGCCAACAGTACAAGCGGCAGATTCCGGCTTCACGGAGGATGAGCGCGCCATGCTCGAGGCAGTGGCCTACACGCTCTTCCCCCACGCATCACTCGACAAATCTCATTACGCGGCTGTCGCTACGGCTCTGCAGGGCGCGCTTGCGGCGGATGCCGCCAAGTTGGCCAATGCCCGCGAGACGCTAGCTACCCTTGAGCAGGGAGGCTTTAGGTCAGCGTCTCAGTCAGATCGCGAGAGCCAGCTGAGAGCTGTTGAAAAGTCGGACTTCTTTGGTGTGGCCTATGGCACCACGCTCAACACCTTGTATTCAGACAAGGCGGTCTGGGCGAAGTTTGGCTATGAGGGTTCAGCAGTTGAACATGGAGGCTACATCAAGCGTGGCTTTAACAATATCAACTGGCTCCCACGCCGCAAGTAACCGGAGACTCGCTATGGCAACGACTTTTGCACACAACGATGATTCAGTGGTGGTGGTGATTGGCTCGGGCGCAGGCGGCGGGACGCTTTCGCACGACCTGACCCGACGCGGTATTAATGTGGTCTGTCTTGAGGCGGGTCCACGACTGGAAGCCAATACATTTGTGAATGATTACAACACCATGTTCATGCGTTTGTCGTGGTTGGACAAGCGTATTGGCGAGGGCGAACTGCTGGCGGGTCTTCCTGCCTGGATTTGCAAAGTGGTTGGGGGCACCAGTGTTCACTGGAACGCGGTTGCGCTTCGCTTCCGCAGTCAGGATTTCCGAACTAAGACGCTATTTGGGAACATCGAGGGCGCCAATTTGGCTGACTGGCCAATCAGCTACGCGGAACTTGATCCCTACTACGCGATGGCAGAGCGACGCATGGGTGTGACCGGTATCAATGGCAATCCGCCTATGCCCCAGAACAACGCGGGCCTCGTTATGGAGCATGGTGCGCGCAAGCTCGGTTTCAAGAAGATTGGCGCCAGCCGGATGGCGATTAATTCCAAGAACCGAGACGGCAGACCGGCGTGCAAGCAAATTGGCTTTTGCGACACGGGTTGTGTGATTGGGGCGAAGTGGTCGACACTCTACGTTGATGTACCCAAAGCAGAGAAGACGGGTCACTTCGAATTGCGGCCCGAGTGCATGGCGCTCAAACTCAATCATGATGCCACCGGACGTGTGGTCAGCGTAACTTACGTCGACAAAGACAAGAAAATTCACGAGCAAAAATGCCGGGCAGTCGCGGTTGCTGGCAATGCGATCGAAACGCCGCGCCTGTTGCTCAATTCAGCTTCTTCCATGTTCCCGAACGGTATGGCGAACTCGTCGGGTCAGGTCGGAAAGAATTACATGACGCACGTGTCGGCGGGTATTTACGCATTCATGCCGGGTGAAGTGTACGGCGATCGCGGTACGCAGATGAACGGAATTATCAGCGACATGGAAGCGAATAACGAGAAGCGGGGCTTCGTGGGCGGCTACCATCTCGAGCGTCTTCCGGTGTTTGGTTTTCCATGGTTCCCATCATTTCTCAAGCCGGGCGCCTGGGGGCAGGAGTACGCGGGCTGGGTCGAGCAATATCGCAACGCGGTCAATATGTGGGTGTGTGGCGAAGACTTGCCACAGCAGGCCAACGGCGTCACGTTGCATGCGACCGAAAAAGACCAGCACGATATGCCAGTACCGGTGGTGCGCTACAACTCGCATGCCAATGACAAGGCCATGCAACAGCATGCGATCAAGACAGGTACTGATGTATGGAACGCTGCTGGCGCCAAAAAAGTGTTTGAGCGTGGTCCGTGGCCAGCATCGCACAACATGGGTACCGCACGCATGAGTGCAAAAGCAGGGGACGGTGTGGTGAATAAATATGGTCGGGCACATGACATACCCAACCTTTTCATTTCTGATGGCAGCCAGTTTACGACTAGCTCAGCTAACAATCCGACGCTGACCATCGTGGCACTGGCCATCCGTCAGGCTGAGCACATCGCGGGGCTCATGTCGCGCAAGGAGTTGTAGCCACTTGCGAACCTCGCGGTGCGATGCGCTACCGCAAAAAAAGGCCCAGCAGCGATGCTGGGCCTTTGTTCATTGAGAACTGACGAACAGATTTGCAAGCGTGATTTCAATGCGATGCGTAGCCTACTGCTTGAGGTTACCACTCCGCTTTTACCCTGCCGGTATTCAGCGCGCCACGTGGCCGCGGTACCAATCAGCCCAGTGCTGCAGACCCTGACTGAGCGGTGTCGAGGGTGCGAAACCCACATCACGACGCAGTTCCTCGGTGTCGGCGTATGTCACGGGTACATCGCCCGGCTGCATCGGCAGGAAGTTTTTCTTCGCTTCTCGACCTAACACGCGCTCGAGCGTGCCAATGAAATCCATCAGCTCGACCGGCTGGTGGTTGCCGATGTTGTAGAGGTGATAGGGCGGTGCGCCGGTCGGCACGTGATTGAGCACCCGCAGTGTGCCTTCGACGATGTCGTCGATGTAAGTAAAGTCGCGCTGCATCTTGCCGTGATTGAAGACATCAATCGTGCGACCGTCGAGGATCGCGCTGGTGAACAGCCAGGGCGACATATCGGGACGACCCCAGGGGCCATACACGGTGAAGAAGCGCAGACCTGTGGTGGGTATGCCATACAGGTGGCTATAGCTGTACGCCATCAGTTCATTCGATTTTTTGGTGGCCGCATACAGGCTGACTGGTTGATCGACCGAATCTCCTACCGCAAACGGTACCTTGGTGTTGGCACCGTAAACGCTCGATGAACTCGCATAGACGAGATGTTGCACACCATGATGCCGGCATCCTTCGAGAATATTCACGAAACCCACCAGATTGCTTTGCACATAAGCATGCGGATTTTTCAGCGAGTAGCGCACGCCGGCCTGCGCGGCAAGGTGAAGCACGCGTTGGGGGCGCATTTCGGCGAACAACGCCTCCAGCGCATCGCGATGGGCGATGTCAGTTTCGATGAATCTGAAACCATGTTGTGGCGTGAGCTGCGCGAGCCGGGCGTGCTTGAGGCGCGGGTCGTAGTAATCATTCAGGTTGTCGATACCGATCACCTGATGACCTTGCGCCAAAAGTCTTGCGCAACAATGCATCCCGATAAATCCAGCGGCGCCTGTAACAAGGGTGGTTGAAGTATTCATCAGTGTGCGGCTTGGGTTGGTGCACCTGTGTCGGCATCAGTGTCACGGGGGGCTTGCAGCATCAGACTGGCAAGCAGAGCGGAACTTAAGTAGACCGCCCAGAAAGAAAAAACGATATCGGAAAAAAAATGTCCGCCCTGAATCATGCGGCCCAATCCCACCAAACTGCCGAGCGCAATGCCAGCAACCAGCCAGCGACGTCGTCTGGTGGTCCAGTAAAGGCCGATCAGGGCGAACCCCGCTGCCGCATGGCCGCTGACGAAAGAGCAATTGCGATCACACTGAGCGGCGGGGTGCAGAGGAGGCGAGTAGCTGCGATCGCCACCGAATTGCGTGATTTGCGATGGACGAGCGCGGCCCCAGTGATCTTTCAGGCCGCTATTGACGAGCAAAACTGGACCGGCCACGATCATCGCCAGCAAAAACAATGCGGCATTGCGCTTGGCGGGTACCGGAATACGTCGGGTCATGACAAAGGCGAGATAGGCAAGCAGCGCGACAACGACCCAGCCAACGTGTCGTGCCTTGAACAACTCGTAGGAGATCAGTACCGGTGGCAGCTGGCTCCAGCGGAAACCGGTGTCGGGCTCGTAAAACCAGGCAGCGACCTGAAGATCGAATTCAGGAAAGACTGCAAACACCAGCACGCTTGCTGCGAACATCAGCAGGCCGGTGCTGAAGGGCGGCATGGAGGACGTCGCGGGTCTCTGGTCAGGCAAGATCGTCATCAGGGTGTACCGCCGGTGGAAACCGTCGGCAGGTGCGGAAGAGGGCGTTCAAAACTGCCGAATTGTACTTGTTTAATGGTACCTTTACCCGTTTTTTGGGCTGACCATGCCGTACTGACGGGTCATGGAATCTACCAAGCCAATCCTGAATGAAATTGAATCAAGTAAGCATGAAGTACTTTGTCATGAGCGCGCTGACTGCGGCGTTTGTAGGCTGGCTGTTCTGGTCGGGGCAGGGTGCGCAGGTGATGATCGCATTGGGTACGTTGTCCGCACCCCTGTTGCTGCTGTTGTTTGCCGGGATGATCGTCACTTATCTGTTGCGGGCACTGCGGGTGTACTACGAATTCGGCGATGCCACGCGAGGTCGGTTCGGTGCGTGCCTGAAGCTGGTGCTGACGCATAACGCGCTGGTGAATGTGCTGCCCATGCGTGCGGGCGAGCTATCGTTTCCGGTACTGCTCCACCGTGAATTTGGTGTACCGATAATGCGCTCGGGCGGCTCGCTGCTGTGGTTGCGCGCGCAGGATGCGATCATTTTGGCGGCGCTATCGGTAGCGGTCTGGCCGGGTCTTGCGCCAGAGAGGCGAATTGCGGGTACGTCCTTGCTGATTATTGGTGGCATATTGCTGCCGCATATCGCGCAGCGTCTGCTGGCAAAATTCAGCACCGGCAAGCTGGGCGATATATGCGCTGCGCTGGCGGACTCGGCTCATCATGCGCGAATCGGCTGGTTGTGGACGATCGCCAATTGGGTCGTGAAGCTGATGGTCTTGTCGCAGGTGTTCGCCCAGCTGTTGGCTGCGGATTGGCAGGTTGGTGCCGCAGGCGCGGTGGGTGGCGAACTGGCGGCGATACTGCCGGTACAAGGTGTGGCGGGGTTTGGCAGTTATGAAGCGGGTGCTGCCGCCGCGCTGGCGCTGTCAGACATCGCGTGGGCCGATGGCCTCAAGGCTGCGTTTTCGCTGCACCTGCTGGTGCTCGCCAGTGCGCTAGTCTCTGCCGGTATGGCGCTGTTAGCATCGGCAATTTTCAGAAACCGCGTTGCATCAGACGATGCGCGCACAAATAAATCATCACAGGAACCATGAGTACTGCCGATATGAAGTCCCACGATATGCCTGCGCACACACTGTCGCTGGTCATCCCCATGTATAACGAGGTCGATAATGTTGTGCCGATGCTCGATCGCGTTCATGAAGCGCTGGGCAAGTATCCGCATCCATGGGAACTGGTGCTGGTGGATGATGGCAGCAGCGATGGCACTGCTGAAGCGATTCGGCGCGAGTCGACAGTGCGCGGTGCGCATGTACGGTTAATTGAGCTTGCGCGCAATTTCAAGCAAACGGCCGCGATGCAGGCGGGAATTGATGTGGCGCGCGGTGATGTGATTGCCACGCTGGACGGTGATCTGCAAAATGATCCTATCGATATTCCCCGCATGGTCGGTCGTCTGCTGAACGAAAATCTGGATCTGGTGGCGGGCTGGCGCAAAGACCGCAAAGATGGACTGTGGTTGCGCAAGATCCCGTCGCGCATCGCGAACCGACTGATCGCGCGGCTCACTGGGGTGCATCTGCGCGACTATGGTTGCAGTCTCAAAGTCTTCCGTGCCTCCGTCCTTAAAAAATTGCGTTTGTACGGTGAGATGCATCGATTCATTCCAGCCTGGCTGTCAACCGTCACGCAGCCACGTCGCATTGCGCAGGAAGTGGTGCAACATCATCCGCGTGTGCATGGTGTTTCGAAGTACGGTATCTCGCGTACTTTCCGTGTGCTGCTTGATTTGGTGTTTGTGTATTTTTTCATGCGCTTTCGCAGCCGCCCCGGACATTTTTTTGGTGGTATCGGCATTGCGCTGGGTGCGCTGGGTGGCGTGATCCTGTCGTATCTGTTCACTCTCAAGCTGGTGTTCGGTGAATCCATCGGCGGCCGGCCCTTGCTGTTTGCGGGTTTCTTTCTGGTGATCGCTGCGGTGCAGATGGTGACCGCGGGCGTGCTGGCCGAAGTCCTTGCACGTGTGCTGTTCGAATCGGGCGGCACACGTTCTTATTTTCTGCGTGATGAGTCCGTGCCATCTGCCGACGAGGGCTGGCATCACGCCTCTGACGCGAAAACCCATCATGCGGGGACTTCCTGATGACAGTCACTGACGCAGCGGCACAGAGCCGCTCGCGCAGCGCACTGCTGACCTTGCTGGCGCTGATCGTGTTGCTTGCGGGATGGCGTGCGATGGTCGCGGCTGGTGTGTCCCTGTCCGTCGACGAATCCTATTACGTTGCCTGGTCGAAGTCGCCTGATTTTGGTTACTGGACCAAGCCACCCATGATCGCCTGGACTATCGGTGCAGCGCGCATGCTGTGTGGTGAAAGCGCGGGTTGTATTCGGTTGGTACCGGTGATTGCGTTTCCGCTGTCGACACTGCTGATGTTTGTGCTGGCGCGTCGCTTGGCATTCACTGAATGGCAGGCATGCGTCGCTGCGCTGGCATTCGCGACGCTGCCGATGACGTCTTTCTATGGCGTGGCTGCGACCACGGATGGCTTGCTGCTGCTGTACTGGATCGCTTCGATGCTATTTTTGCGAATCGCGCTGGAGGGTAATCGTATTGCCTGGCTGGTTGCCGGTGTTTGCATGGGACTGGCACTGCTATCGAAATACTCTGCCGGTATTTTTGCAGCTTCGGCTGCACTGGCGATGCTGCATCCGAGCTGGCGGCATTGGTGGCGCAGCCCCTGGCCCTGGTTTGCGGGGCTGATGGCACTACTCGTTTTCTCTCCTAATCTGTGGTGGAACTTTACGCACGGCTCGCCAACCTTTGCACATACCGCAGAGATCTCCGAGCATGGTGGTTATTCTGCGCATCCTGCAGCCATGCTGGAATTCCTGCTATCGCAATTTCTGGTCGCTGGCCCTATCATCCTCGGCGGTTTTTTGGCGTGGTTGATCTCGCGCGAGTGGCTGCCTAACTGTGCGGCCTCTGCAGACGGCTGGTTTCTGCTTTCTCTCTCATTACCTTTTATCGCGGTGATTTCACTGCAGGCGCTGCTCTCGCGCGCGCATGCGAACTGGGCTGCACCGGCCATGGCGGCAGCCTGTCTCGCGGCGGTACATTTTCTGCTGCAGCGACGGCGCTGGCTAGTGGCCTCTTTTGCAGTCAACCTGTTGATCGCGGTGCTTTTGTATCACTTCGATGTGCTGGTGCGCGAACCTTTTGGCTTGCAGCACACAGTGCGCACGGATCCTTTCTGGGCCACGCGCAGCTGGCCGAACATTCATGCGCAGGTGAGGGAGGTGCTGCGCAATCCACCGTCAGGGAATGCGAGTGCCAGAGTCGCGTCTGACGATCGCGCAGTCCTGGCGCAATTACAGTGGGGATTGGTGTTGCCACCGGGGTCTGCACTGGGATGGCAGCGCGGCGCACGGCCGGCCAATCATTTTGATCAGCATTTTCCGCTACCTGCCAAGCTCGACTCACCCGTACTGCTGGTGACGGCAGCCACCGCAGCCGATGTGCTGGCGGCGTTTCCGGCGGCGCAATCAGCCGGCACGGCGCGGTCCGAGGTACTGCAAGGCAGACCGCTGAGCTTGTCTTTGTGGTGGCTGCTGCCTGACGCGCACTAAGCGTACGAATCACGCTCAGTGCGCTCAGTACATCAGGCCGTAAGACGCTGCTCCTCGTTGATACGGATGTCGGCGCTGAATTCAGCGTTGGACTCAGCAGTGTCGTCAGTCTGTTGGCCCGTAGGTTGACTCGTGGGTTGACTTGTGTAGCTCGCCATCGATTTTTTCAGTTCTTCCTGATACCGCTCCACTGACGCCGCCTTCACATGACCAAAGCCTCTGATTTTTTCAGGCAGCGATGCGATGGTGATCGCCGCTGATAGACGCTCTGCAGTCAGCGTTGGCAGCAAGTTCATGATCAGTTCACGATAGTCGCCGATCAGCTGCCGCTCCATCTTGCGCTCTGCAGTCCAACCGAATGGATCAAGCCGAGTGCCGCGCAGTGCTTTGAGCTTTGCGAGCAGCTTGAACATAGGCCAGACCCAGCTGCCGTACTCGGCCTTTTGCGGCTGGCCTTGCGCATCTTTCTTCGCGAACAGGGGCGGCGCGAGATTGAATGAGAGTTTGAGCTTGCCATCCAATTGCTGCTTCAGACCCTTCATGAACGCGGGATCCGTGTAGAGTCGCGCGACTTCGTATTCGTCCTTATACGCCATCAGTTTGAACAGCGATTTCGCCACTGCCTTTGACAGCTTGTCACCTTGTCCGAGCTTTGCCTCGGCTTGCTTCACGTCATCGACCAGTGTCTGATACTGGTGCGCATAGTCTGCGTCCTGATACGCGGTCAGATACTCGACCCGACGAGTGACGGTAGCCGTCAGCGTCTCCGGCATTTTCAGTACGACAGGGTGTGATGGCAGCGCGATCTTTTCGACGGCTTTTTGATCGACTGCAGCACGACGGCCCCAGCGGAAAGCGCTCTGATTGAATGCTATCGCCACACCATTCAGTTCGATCGCGCGCATCAGCGAGCATTCCGACAAAGGTAGCAAGCCTTTTTGATACGCATAGCCGAGCATGAACAGGTTGGTGGCGATGGCGTCACCCGTCAGTGCCGTCGCCAGTCGAGTGGCATCGATATAGTCTGCGGCACCGGCCACGGATTCATCGATCAAAGTCTTGACTTCATCTGCCGGGAATTGCCAGTCAGGCTGGCGCGCAAACGGGCCTATGGGTTGCTGGTGACTATTGATCACCGCGCGCGTGCGGCCCGGCCGCATTTTGGCGATGGCGTCGTGCGTGCCAGCGGTGAGCATGTCGCAGCCGAGGATGAGATCGGCCTCTCCGGTTGCGATACGCTGCGCGCGTAGGGCATCGGGTGTCGCCGCGATTCGTACATGCGAAGTCACCGAGCCATTTTTTTGCGACATGCCGGTCATGTCGAGCACGGACACACCTTTTCCCTCGAGGTGACCTGCCATCCCGAGCAGTGCGCCGATGGTGATGACTCCAGTACCACCGATACCGTTGATCAGAACGTTATAAGACGTTTCGCAAGAAGCAGGTACGGGTTCGGGGAGCGTGTCTATGCTGTCTTGCGAGTTGTCTTTGCCAGTTGTTACCGACGTCATTTTTTTCAGCGTGCCACCAGTGACGGTGACGAAGCTCGGGCAAAAACCCTTCACGCATGAATAATCCTGATTACACGAGGATTGATCAATCGTCCGCTTGCGACCGAATTCTGTCTCCAAGGGCATGATAGACGTGCAGTTTGATTGCATGCCGCAGTCACCGCATCCTTCGCATACCGCCTCGTTGATGAAGAGTCGCTTGGATAGCTTGGGTAATTCCCCTTTTTTGCGACGGCGGCGCTTCTCAGCAGCGCACACCTGATCGTAAATCAGTACGGATACGCCTTGAACTTCCCGCAGCTCACGCTGCACGGCATCCATGTCAGCGCGATCATGCAGTGTGACATGCGATGGCAAACCCTCGCGATCGGTGTAGCGACTCAGATCTTCGGTCACGAGCGCGATACGTTGAATACCTTCAGCTGCCATCTGCTGCGCAATTTGACGCACCGAGATCGTGCCATCGACTGCCTGACCACCGGTCATCGCGACGGCATCGTTATAAAGAATTTTGTAGGTGACATTGACCTTGGCGGCAACGGCGGCGCGTATGGCCAGATAGCCCGAATGAAAATACGTGCCATCGCCAAGATTCTGAAACACATGGGGTACCTTGGAGAAAGCAGCCTGACCAATCCACGGCGCGCCTTCGCCGCCCATTTGCGTGGTGAGCTTGTTGAATTCGGGATAAATGGCTGTTGCCATCACATGACAGCCGATCCCGGCCAGTGCGAGACTGCCTTCGGGTACCTTGGTCGAGGTGTTGTGTGGACAGCCGGAGCAGTAGTACGCGGGGCGGGGTGGAGTATTGACCGCCTTGTTCAGGACTTGTTCTTTGGCTTCAAGGAAGGCCAGACGTGCCTTGATCAGATCACTGGTGTGAAAACGAGCGATGCGTGAGGCGATCACGCGCGCAATCTGGGCGACAGAAAAATCGACCTTCGAGGTCAGCAGCCAGTCCCCGCGCGGTGCCACCCACTCGCCTTTTTCATCGAACTTGCCGATGACGCGTGGTCGCACGTTTTCCTGCCAGTTGTAGAGCTGCTCTTTGAGCTGGTATTCAACGATCTGCCGTTTTTCTTCAACCACCAGAATTTCATCTAGCCCCCGCGCGAAATCACGAATACCTTCCGGCTCCAGCGGCCAGGGCATCGACACCTTATGCACGCGCAGGCCGATTTCGGCAGCGCGATTTTCATCAATGCCCAACTCCTCCAGCGCTTCGAGTACATCCAGATACGATTTACCGGAGGCGATGATGCCCAGCTTCGCATTCGGGCTGTCGATCATCGTGCGGTTGAGTTTGTTGGCTCGGGCGTAGGCAATCGCTGCATAGATCTTGTAGTCCTGCATCAGTGCTTCCTGCTTGCGCGCTTGCACGCCCAGTGTATCGGTCGAAAGACGCGTGTTCAGGCCGCCTTCGGGCATTTTCACATCGTCCGGATACACGATCTTCAAGCGAAACGGATCAGCATCAACCGAGGCCGTGGATTCCACCGTATCGGCCAGCGCTTTGAAGCCGACGGCGCAGCCGGAGTAGCGTGACATTGCCCAGGCGTGCAAGCCGAGGTCGAGATATTCCTGCACATTGCAGGGATAGAGTACCGGGATCATGCAAGCGGAGAACATATGCTCTGACTGGTGGGGCAGCGTCGATGAGTACGCACCGTGATCGTCGCCCGCGACCAGTAGTACACCGCCATGTTCCGCGGTGCCGGCATGATTCATGTGCTTGAAGACGTCACCGCAGCGATCAACGCCGGGACCTTTGCCATACCAGAGCGCGAACACACCATCGTATTTGGCAGGACCGACCAGCCCCACGGTTTGTGTGCCCCAGACCGCGGTGGCGGCAAGGTCTTCGTTGACACCGGGGACAAACTTCACATGGTGGGTATCCAGATGTTTTTGCGCTTTCCAGAGCGCTTCATCCAACATGCCGAGTGGCGAGCCGCGGTAGCCGCTGACAAAGCCTGCCGTATTGAGCCCAGCTGCGACGTCGCGGAGGCGCTGCATCATGGGCAGACGGACCAGCGCCTGAATACCCGAGAGATAAATACGACCGTCGACTTTGCTGTATTTGTCGTCGAGCGTGACGTCAGGACGTTGAATGGCGGGCTTAGTCGCGGCGGCCGCAGGCCCGCTCTTTGTCTCGATCGGCATGGAAGTCTCCTCCTTCAGGTTTTGGGGTTGCACTGCGGCCTTTGCTCGTCCGGTAAGACGGTGTCGGGTCACAGGGCGGGGGGGCCGCGGTAGCGGCTGAAACAGATTTCAGTGAAATCTGATACCGAAAATATAGGGGTTTATTTGCGGAAAATGTTTCTGAATTTTTGTTAAATCGGGCGAGATTCAGAAAATATGGTTGTAAAAAACCATTTTTTCAGTTCATTCATGCTTGATCATTCCAGTCCAATGACCAAGTTGGTTAGCCGGGGGTATTGATCTACAGGCGTCCCAATTCACACGATCTCAGAACTGGGCGACATAAGTGGCAGTCACGCGCATCGTGTTCAAGCCAGCGTAAGGCTCCTGCTGGTAAATAGCCATAATCGCGACTCTCTCTCCGGATGGCAGCAGCACATAACTTCCCAGTGAGGCTTTTCGTCTGCGATGCACCGATGTCGAGTTCAAAGAAACTGCCGATAGGCCGCTTATGCCCGATGTTGGGACAATCAGGCTATCGTTGTTGTGAAGGTCGGCTTCCACCCCCCCTGAAGCGACCAGATGCAACACGCTGCTCAAGGCGAGATCGACGTCCATGCCAACCAGGGCGCTGGTATTGCTTGCCGCCAGAGCGCTGTATGACAGCGGCGCCGCGACCGATGCGCTTGTGCTTTCCTCGTAAGCGTTCAACCACTGCCGTGTGTTGCGAACCGCCATATAGGGCGATAGATTCAAGCCACCCTGAAACTCCATTCCGTAACGGACCGTTAGCTGAGCAGCGCTTGAACGCAAAGCGGTGGTACCCGACCCCGGTTCGCTGTAGCCAGTTACCGTGCGAGTGATGTCAACTGGATTTTTTTGATAGCTGCCAGAAAATTTTATCTCCAGGCCTTCACCTGTCGGATTTTGTTTCCAGTCCGTAAAAATACCGACCAAGGGATTGTAGTAACCGACACTGATACCGGAGCCCACCTTGCCGTAAAAACTTCGATCGGCAAATAGTCCCAAACGCGTGTTGGTACTCGTGCGAAATGCCATGACGATCAGTCCACCGGTATCGTAAACCTGATCAACATTTGTCGTTGTAGATCGAAGACCGCTGGAGATACACAAGCGTTTTCCAGACGCAATTGGACAATCGTATTGAAGTCCAATGGCGAGTGCAGATCTTTTCAAAGCCAGCAAGCGGCTGATTTCGGTGGCAGTGGCGGTGATCGAGTTCTGGGTGTCGGTGACGCTGAGTCCGATGATCAAGTCCCAGATCGAGCCCGTGCGATTGTTTAATACCCAAGGATAGCTTGAGAAAGTGCCCGAGGTAGTGGTCAGGTTGCTTGCGCTGATGCCGCTTAAAACGCTGCTGTACGTGCCAGCTGCCACGTTCGAGCCGTTGTAGATATCAAAGGTCATGGTACCGCTGACCTTGCTCGCTTGCAGCATACCGAAATTATTCTGGCTATTGATGATGATGTTGTAGTTGTTCGGGAGAGTTCCAGAGTAGGTGAGTGCGGAGCTGGTTTTTCCCTGCAAGTTGTTCAGTGTCGTGAGCGTCCCGGAATTTTGGATATCAGAGGTACCGCCCGAAAGTATCCCTTGGTTTGTAATCGTGGATATCGCGGCGTCCAATGCATTGTTGATACCGTAGGTTGCACCCGATATCGTGCCTGCATTGTTGATGGTCGTAATTGTGCTGCCGTTGTAGAGAGCTTGCGAGTCTGGAGAGGTAATTGAACTGCCTGGCAGGTTAGTCAGTGTGGTGATGGTGTTCAGATTCCTGATGCCCGAATTGCCCGATCCGCCCACAATCCGGTCGCTGTTAGTGAGGGTGGTGACGCTGCCGATGTTGCTTCCGTTGTTGTTGACCAGAATACCTGCTGAACCGCTGTAGCCTTGGATCACGCCTGCGTTAGTCACTGTGCCGACTGCGGCATCAAGTCGCAGACCTTGCGCGCCCGGTGCAGATCCTTCCAAAGTTCCACTGTTGGTGAAGCTGTTCTGATCTGCCCTGATTTTTACCGCAGGCGTCGTGTTTCCGCTTGATGTGATGCGAACACCACTGGGTACGTTGGCATTGATGTACTGCGTCGCCAGGCTGAGGTTTTCGCAACTGGCGACTGGGCTGGTATCCGCCGTGCAGGTAGCAGCCTTCGCACTCGTCGCGAGGCAGGTCAAAATAACGAACAGCAGACATCCAGCCTGGCATGCAATCCAGCATCTGGACCCCGTATGCACTGCTGTTGTCGTCTTGGCCATGTTCTGATTGGTTCGGTAGGCGCTGCTCCGTGAGCCGCAATAGATAAAATTTTGGCAACGCCAAAGATCCCAAACGCCGATAATGGGTATCGGCAGAAGCAGGGCCGAACTTGAGTCAGGTGCGCCAGCGGCGAGCTAATGAGATACACCCTGAATTTTGGTGGCAAGATCAGCCGCGCCTAGCCCTCCGACTTGAAAACTCTCCGGCCCGAATCATTTTCAGCGCGCGATGAAGACGTCGTACTTCACATAAGCTTCGGTGCTGGTGCGCTTGAGTTCTACCATCTTGCCAATCGCTTGCACCTTGTTCATCCAGCTGTACTTCTCTGCGGAGGTCTGAAACAGCGGCGTGTTGATGAAATACGGCACGCGCTTGTCGTTCAAGACTTCGCCGCGACCCAGTGCCTCGGCTGCGTCTTTGCTCATCGCGACGACGCCGACATAGCTCATGTGGATGAACGCACCATCATCGGTTTCAATCGTCAGTCTGGCTTCCTGACGCAATGCGCCGGAAGGCATGGTGCGTAACCAGTCGCCGCCGGGTGCGATCACCTTGCCGTTGATGCCGGGTCCTTTGACCCAACCGCCGGGCAGGATATTGACGATGGTGAGGGTTGGATCGATCGCCTTGCGCTCGGTGGGCAGGTAGATCGTCATCAGATACTCGGTACTGATTTGTGTGGATTGCGCATGACTGGTGAGCGGCAATGCAAACAGCGACAGTAAGAGGGCAAGCGCGGTGCTGAAGATTTTCATGTTGGTGTCGTAAAGTTGATTGATAAGCCCGGCATCCGGGGTACTCGCGCGATGCTCGAAGCATAGCGGCACCGAGCACCGGCTTGGCGCGTTATCGCAGACTCTCGCCCATGAGGCAAGCAAAATGCCCTCCGCGTTATTGAATTGAAAATATCAACGATCACCAACAGATGCTTGGGGTCTCATCGGCGCATACCCGGCAAATGTTTCGGTACCACGAGCGGCATTTTGTTGGCGCTTTACACACACAGTAGTAGAGTGCGAATCACCGAACCTGATCGCCGGAGATCTACATGCCCTCCATTCTTGACCCTGTACGGCGTACCGCGTTTGAACGCGACGGCTTTGTACTGGTGCCCTCGTTGTTTGATGCAGATGAAATTGCGCTATTGCGCGCGGCGATCGAGACTGATCCGCAATTGAAGGCGAGTCTTTACGATCGCCATGATGCCAGCGGCAAGAGTACGCGCATGGCAACCTGGAACCATCCCGGTGATAGCGTCTATGGCCTGGCGGCGCGCTCGCGACGTGTGGTCGATACGATGGAGGAGCTGCTCGGTGGCGAGGTCTATCACTATCATTCCAAGCTCACCGCCAAGGAACCGCGCGAGGGTGGCGCATGGGAATGGCATCAGGATTACGGCTACTGGTATCACAATGGCTGCGTGTACCCGTTCATGGCCAGTGTGATGGTTGCGCTCGACAAGACCACGCGCGAGAACGGCTGTTTGCAATTGATACGCGGCTCTCATCACGCGGGTCGCGTCGAGCATGGCATTCTGCCTGGCGAGCAGGTGGGTGCCGATCCGCGGCGTGTCGAAGAAATGCTCAAGCAGCTGGAGCTGGTATACGCTGAGATGGCGCCGGGTGATGGTTTATTTTTTCATGCGAACGTGATGCATCGCTCGGATCAGAATCGCTCACCAGATCGGCGCTGGACGGTTCTGTTTTGCTATAACGCGGCGCGTAACAATCCCTATATCGAACATCATCATCCGCAATATACACCGCTAGACAAGGTGGATGATGACGCCATTCTGCAAGCAGGCATGCGTCACGCGCCGCAGTCCGATGATTACTTCCGGAAGAGTTTTTCGAATCCGCCAGAGTTGAAAAAGCGGCTCTGATTGACCCCGAACACTCGCAGACACCTATGCAATCCAATCCCGATGACATTACTGATCTGACCGCGCAAGCACTGTCATCTGCAATTCATGGTCGCAAGCTGTCCTGTCGAGAGGTGATGCAGGCATATCTGACCCGCATTCATCGTTTGAATCCAAGTTATAACGCACTGATCCATCTGGCGGCAAATGACGATTTGCTTGAACAAGCGGATGCGCGCGACGTACAGCTGGCGCGCGGTGAATCCATGGGTTGGATGCATGGGATACCGCATGCGATTAAAAACACTGCACATGTACTTGGTTTTCCGAGCGACTTTGGATGCCCTTTGCTGCAAGGTGTCATGCCACAACATGACCAGATCATCGCGCAGCGGATCAAGGCGGCGGGTGCAATCATCATCGGTAAAACCAATATCCCTGAACTGGGTCTGGGGTCCCATACCTTCAACAAGATTCATGGCACAACCCTCAATGCGTGGGACCCCAGTGTGAGCGCAGGTGGCAGCAGTGGCGGCGCGGCGGTAGCACTGGCACATCGGATGCTGCCTGTGGCAGATGGTTCGGATTTCATGGGTAGTTTGCGCAATCCCGCAGGTTGGAACAATGTATTTGGTCTGCGTCCCAGTCAGGGGCTGGTGCCACGCTGGCCGCGCGTTGAGTTCTGGTTGCATCAGCTGGCGATCGAGGGTCCGATGGCTCGTAACGTAGGCGATCTTGCGCAGCTGTTGGCGACACAGGCAGGCGCGGATATGCGCGATCCGATGTCGCTTGGCTCGGCCTATGCAGTGCCCACGTGCTGGCCCGAGCCGTCCGCGCTCAAGGGACTGCGCATCGGCTGGCTGGGCAGTCTGAACGGTCATCTCGCGCTTGAGCCTGATGTCCTGGCGGTGTGTGAACAAGGACTCGAGCGGATGACAGCCGCCGGTGCGTTGGTGGAACCTTTGTCATCCGGTTTTGGCTTCGATCCCGAAGCCGTCTGGGAGGCGTGGCTGGTGTGGCGGCGTGCGCTGACGGCAGCCAATGTGCGTGGGCTGATCGAGCTGCCACGCGCGCGTGAACTGCTCGAGGCAAAAACGCTGTGGGAATATGATCAGGCTGACGGTTTACCCTATACGGTATTCGAGACGGCGAGTGAGGCACGTAGTGTGTTCTACAACGCGATGTTGGGGCTGTTGTCGCGTTTTGATGTTTTGGCTCTGCCCGTCGCGCAAGTCTGGCCTTTTCCTGCCGAGCAGCCATGGCCAACGACGATTGCCGGTCGCACGATGGACACCTACCATCGCTGGATGGAGTGCACGATTTACGCCACGATGGCCGGCTTGCCAGCGATTAGCGTGCCGGCCGGATTTGATGTAACCGGTCGTTGGCCCATGGGCCTGCAGTTGATTGGCCAGCCCAGAGGGGATGGCGCTTTACTTGAGGTAGCAGCTGCCTACGAGGTGATCGTTATGGATATCCTGAATCGTCGGCCACCTGTACCGGGTATGTGAACCCTTTTGATTTGCTTCCTGTGCCCGAAATTCTCTTCCCTTGTTTGTATCAGCGATTTGCCACATTCCAGGCAAGAATTTTTTGAGAATCACATTTGATGTTTCGATGAAAGGCGGTAGAAAAACTTTTTGACAATCGAAACAGTAGACGTAAAGGTACGCCATTTTCGTAGGAGAAGGATTTTTCCATCAGAAGAAATGGCCAGTCATCGTCATCCTCGACCGCTCTCATCGGGAAAAGGGGATATCTTTCTTTCGCTATCTCTGCAATGTCTGCGACATCCTTGAGAAGCGAGTTTTCAACGGATACTGCTTTGCCGATCAAAACGATGGATTTATCTTTTGGTCTTATTTTCACGATGATCGGCATATCGATACCGCTCTCGACGCTGACTTCATTTTTGCCGGCCAGTTTCGCATCAAATTTGAACCGCTTGAATACCTGAAGCAGACTGTCCTGCGTCACATCCTCCATATTCAGCACCATCATGACGGTATCGCTGAACTGAGCGCGAGATTCTTCAACTATTTCGAGAATTTCAAAAGACAGTCTGGGGATATGATCGTCTGCAATTCCCTGATCCTTCAAAATTTGTAACAGAGTTTTATGCACCTCTTCGAACACGGTCGAACTGACTTGGATGGCGGGCATGGAGCTTTTTTGAGCCCGCATGGGGTCCCGATAGTGATTCTCGGGCTGCTCCATCACGAAGTGGCTGAACTTGAATACATCGGCGATCAATGCATCCATGTGAACGCTGATGAAGAAATGTGAAATGGCGCGGTTGGCGGTCACCTGAGTGTAGAGCGCCTGCAAAATGGAATTTAATATCAGCCTTGGATTTTTATAATTTTCTAATTGTGAAAACATGGCTTCTTCCTATCGATGTCCGGAGTATCCGAATCGCGCAAAATTTAACTCAGTGAGCACCAGCAGCCTCGAGAACTGTTTGCGCGCATACAGCACGGGCATTTGGCCTTGGCGCAGGGGCGGTCGCTTGTCTCGTCATCATCTTCGTCCGGGAGCGCAGGAAACTCATCGACGCGTACATAGCCCGCGGTGTCCGAGTGCGGTTCCCAGTGGTACGGAAATTCAGATGCCAGGTAGCGGCTGAGTTCTTCGACGGTCAGGATGGTCTCAACCTGACTGAGTTCGCAGTAGCGCCACAGGGTCCCTTCGCTTTCGACATCCTCTCCCTGGCAGGCATCGACCACGCGTTTCCAGGCGCGAGTTCGGTGCGAGGCGATATGCCACTTGAATAGGGTGAGATGTCTTTTATTCATGTGATTGTTCACCTCTCTGCTGGACTGGCTCGCCACACTGCACGGATCGGGAACCTATCTCGTTAGGCCGCCGGCGGTGTTGGCAGTACCTTGTCGTCCGCCTGTAGTGCCTGCGGTACTGCCGCTTTGCCGTCGACCGAACGAGCCAGGTTCTTATTGTTCATTATTATGCACGTTGGAAGACGAGGAAATCCCGACGTATCCCTGCTTTCCCCAAAGATCAAAGCATACCTACCGGCTAGAGGAGTTCCAGTTGACTAAGCTGGATCCGGAACGCGCCAGCTTGCTTGTCAGCGATCAGGATACCGAACTCCTTGGCTTCGGAAAAAACAAGCGGCTTTGCCGATATCGGACGACCGCGGAATACTGCCTCAAAATCCCCTGGATGAAATTGATGAGTGCTCCATTCGGTTGAGGAATCGAACGGGCATTTATAGAGCGGCGCCGTGGTGGAGGCATCGGTTCGCAGGATCAGCTGATAGCGTTTACCGTCACCGCGGGACGTGAGCCTCAATGATGAAACTCCCCGGGGGACATCGGCTGGGCAGCGCATGGAGGCAAAGCCACCGTTATTTTCCAGTGAGACCATCCCTTCAAAGATCACCCCCTCAGCATCGCTGATGAAGCGGGAATCGGATCGCCCACCCATGACATCGTCATTGACGATGCGCATCGCTCGGGAGAAATCTGGATTTCTGAAGTCCATGATGCCGGTACTGTCTCGGGCGTGGCCCTGCGTGTGAAATAGAAATGAAGACCCAAGTGCCAAACGCATGAGCATGACTCTTCGAGAAAACCGCATCGTGATGCTCCCAGGTGCAACTGAGGAATCTGTCCATATAGCCATGATTCAGCGACGGGTATTCGCGTTGGTTTTACAAACGGGTGGTCCTAGCCCATCGGCTCACATGCGCCACCCATAGCCAAGGTACATCAGCGGTGTGTAACTCCGCTCCGCAATAGGACTGTTGGCTTGTGCATTGGACAGACGGTTGACGCTCACCCCAAAAAAGACGGCGCCGCTACCACCTATTGCGTAGAGGCCCGTCAGGCCCGCCGAGAAGCTCACGCCAGCCCCCACATTACGCGCCAGTCCGTCGGGTGTTTCCGAGGCTCGCATGCCCCAGTAGTAGTCATTCATCGCGGCGTTCTGCCACGAGGCAGCTGCCAGGCCATTCAAGCGAAATCCTTGCCCCGTCATCAGCGGGCGAATGAATTGCATCTGCGCCGCCTGCCCATGGCTGCGACCGGTCACATCAAACCCATACTCAAGGTTCACCACGCCAGCGGGTGTGGTCCAGCGCATGCTTGGTCCGGCGTCGATCGCAAACTCACGATCGGCCATGCCTGCCGTGCGCGCATTGTCGCTGGCGTTGTAGCCGAACCGTGGTTCGGCGTACAGGCCGATACGCAGGGATCTGTCCTCTGAGGTAAAGCCCCAGACGCCGGCCTTCAGCCCCGAGATGTAAGCGATATTGTTCCAGTTGTACTGAACCACCGGCAGGGCCATCACGCGCAAATCACTGCTACCCGAGGTTTTTGGGAAAGCCCCAATACCAAGTCCGAGGAAATTGCTCCCGGACGGTATCGGTTGCTGCGCCTGCTTCTCGGCCACCGACTGAGCGATGGCTTCAGAGACGAGTGAGAGAACGGCCAATAGCGTACTCAATATCGACTTTTGAAAAGGGGTCATCTCGTATCCTGAGGCTGAGCGGTTTATACGGAAGACGCCATTATCTACGGCTTTTGCGGAAAAGCTCGCCTTCGCTTTGCGAGTACCCAGGCCGTGTTGATGCCGGTGAGGATCATGATTGGCCAGAGAAAGGTGCATACCATCGCCCAGAATGCGCGACCACCGAGCGAGGTGGGGTGAATGGCATCCTCCGGCTTGTGAGGTCCCTCGCTGAACCAGTGCCGGCACGAGAATGTGGCGAGACCAAAGCAGGCACCCGTGACGAGGAAAAGAGCAATGTAAGCGTTCATAGTCGTACTCCGGTGGTTGATTCAAATCGTCGCGCCTTCGTTTTCGGGTTGACCAGCGCAGCTGGAGGACCATCTGATTACCCACTCGGGCGACCGGTGTCAACTATACTGTACAGTATATTGTGACAACAAAAAAGTACGACTTTGAAAGCTGGCCGAGGTCATAGCGCTCGGTCCCACCTCACCCAGAAAATGGGCTGAGTGGTACTGTGCAATGCGTGAGGACATCAAAATGTAGTTAAAAAAATAATACTCATAGAAAAGCGTAGGACGAATCGTTGTGTTTTATCTGATTAAGGTGCAGACCTTGAGTTGGAGTACGAGTTAGCTTGCTTTTTCGCGGCAGGATTCTCCCCTCCCGCAGTTGATTTCTCCTGAGTTTTTTACGCTGTTTGTTCCAAATTTTGTACATCTTGCGCAGCGTGAGTATTTCAGTGCAAGATTACTTGGCGCACGGAGCTCACAAGCGAAACAGCGTGCTGCAGACTCAGAATCTACCTACCAAGGAGAATAATAATGAACAAGATATCGAGATCAACATTGCTGGCCCTGTTTGTGGTGTTGGTCAGCGCCGCCGGTGCCGCTGCCGCGGGCACCACCTATAAAACTTCTGCCGTTGCAAAAAGTGATTTTCAGACTGTGGAATGGAATGGCGGGAAGATCACGGTCGGTAGTCTGAAGGGCGTGCTTGAGACTTACGGAAGCACGAGTGCATCAATGCCCAATGGGCAGAGTATTCAAAACTGCTTACTGCGATCGGCTCGGATCAATGATTCCACCGATATCGTCGCCAATTGCACGATCACCGATAAGGACGGTGACGTGCTTTACGGGATTTCAGAGCGAAAGCAGGGTGATCTGAGCGCAGGTACCGGCGGCAAGGGAAAAACTCGCTATGTCGGCGGAACAGGAAAATATAAAAATATCAAAGGTGGCTGTGACTACCAGACCCGCTATTTACCGGAGAATTGGTTGGTGGTTGAGTCGGCGTGCACGATCGACTGATCTCATCGGCGCGGCAGGGCTTGCTCAGTCATTTGGCGCCATCACAAGCTTGGAGGGCGGGACTGAGCCCGCCATGAGCGTGCTTATTGCGGGAGGTGATTTACACCGTCGCGATGGGTGTGACCGGAGACCCCACAGCGCCCGGCAGACGTAAAGGCGGGGCAGTCAACAGAAAGCGGTTGCGTGCGTGCGCGCGCAACCAGTTCGCCAGTGGGGAGAGGTGCCAGAGCTCACCCAGATGGATGCCCAGCTTGAACAGGCAATGTTCATGAAGCGGCAATGTCGCATAGCAGCCCGCCTGTGCCGAAACCGGATGGGCTTCCACTGCATAGTTGTCAGCGATAAGTACCGATAAGCCGGATTGTGTTATCCATTCCAGCAGGGCAGCATCTCGTCCGTCCAGTACGGCACCGCACTTGCTCAACGCCTCTGCATCTGGATTGCGATTCATCTCGAGCAGACGGTCGGCAAAACCCGTATGCAGGCAGACCATATCGCCGGGTTCGATCGTGATGGCATCTTTGGCGAGTATGTCGGTGAGCACCGCATAGCCGACCATCACCCGAGCGTCACCCAAATGCGCACGCAGATCAATCATGACCGCACGCCCCTGCACGCATCGCTCGGACATTTTTTCAATACCCAAGGCCTGCGCTGTGGAGGTTGATCGCTGCGCGATGGGCGTTGACGTGAAGACGCCAGCCTCTGAGGATTCGGCTGCACTGGATACATGGGTATGAGCACGGTAGCCGTTGTAGTACACCGACTCTTTCACACCATCGCCGTCAGCATCGAACAAGGATCCGACATGTGCAAGGCTATCCCACTGAGTACTGTATTGCGTATGCAGAATGACGAGATCATCGCTCACGACATCGGTATGCGCCGGATCATCCACGCACAACGCATAGTTCATATTGGGTTGTCCATTGCGCAGCGTTGGCCGCAGTACGGGTGGATGTCTTCGGGGATTGAGCACATTGCCACCCGGTACATCGAGTGGCAAACTGAGGTTGAATGACAGACCTTCATGTACCTCGGCGATGCCCTGCAAAACTTTTTCTCGAGTGATCAAGTTTAATCGACCTGCTTGATCATTTTCGCCAAAATCCCCCCAGTTGGAACCGGGTGGTCGGTTTTTCCAGCGGTGCGTTGGCGACATACAGGCCTCCTTGGCCAGAAGAGCGGATCGTTTCAGGGGGTGATTGCGTCAGTGAAGATAAAACGCAAGACCATCGCAATACGTTTGTATCCCGGTGCTGTTCATTCAGCGTAGCCGGGATTGACGCGATCCAGAACACGCATCATGGCTTCGAAATAGAGTCGTTCCCGCTCACGGATCGGATGACGGTCTTCGGGCGCGCGCTGCAATACTTCAGCGATGACGGCTTCGCCCATCACCTCCAGAGGTTGGCCGCTACTCATCGCAAGCAACTGCGTCTGGCAGGCTTTTTCGAGTTTGTATAAACGCCGGTAGGCCTGCGCTATGGTGTCGCCCACGGTGATCACGCCGTGATTTTTGAGGAACATGACCTGTTTATCCTGCAGCAGTGCGGCTAGTCGCTCGCCCTCGGCCATCGTTTTGGCCAAACCCTGATAATGATCGTCATATGCGATCCGGTTGTAGAAAAACGCAGCAGTCTGACTTGCCGGTAGCAGGCGATTGTTCTGCAGCATATTGAGCGCCGTGGCCCAGGGTTGATGGGTATGCATCACCACTTGGGCACCCGTGATCCTGTGCAGCGGGGCGTGAATGCACTGCGCGGAGAGTTCAACCACGCCATGGCCTTCGAGGGTCTCGCCCTTGTCATTGAATACGATGATGTCACTGGCGCGGGCCTCCGACCAATGAAGGCCGAAGGGCAGCAGCAAATACTGGTCGGTTCGGCCCGGGACAATCATGGTGAAATGGTTGTCGATACCTTCTTCCAGGCCATCGAGCACCGCAAGACGCAAGGCAGCCGCAAGATGAACCTTGGCTTGCCAGATTGCATCGGCGTTGGTGGTGGCGGGTAGTTTTTGAATTGACATCGAGATCTTCCCCGGCAGGTGATGGTGCACAACGGCTGTACAGCGCACTGTTTACCAGAGCCATTTGCGGCCCCTGAGCGCTCCTCGGCAGTCGATACTTTTGCGTGTTCTTATGTTCTCAGCGTCGTTGCTCGAGGCAATGCCAAAGCAGGCGCCCTGCAACGTAAAGTCAGAAGGCAGTTTATCGTCAAAAAAGGGATTTGTGGGAACAGCGGGGATCCCAGGGTGCATTGGCATTCGCCGCTTTGTGTAACCCAGAATGGGTCACAAGCCTTTGATTTTATGGCCTAGTTGAGTGTAGTTCGGTATGGGATCTCAACAAAGACAGGGGTCTGTATTCTTAAATGACTATCCCCAGTGGGTAACGACACCCGTCGCCCACGCAGTTGTCGGCGGCGAGCGAAAGCTGCGGGATCACACTTCCCATTCGCCGGTACGGTCAGCGACGCTGGCGCGAAGATCGATGTCGTCACTACTGGGCTGCAAGTTTGTCTCCATAGGCGCTGACTATCTCATCCAAAGATTTCAGATCTTCAGCGAGTTCACCATCCTTGAAGGGAGCGATGGCATCCAGTTTGAGCAGGAGATTCCCGTACTGCTGAAGATCGAGCTTGCCAGTTTTCAGTTCAAGGCAGATTTCTATTTGTGTCAGGAATTCCTGGAGTTCTGATCGTGCCCACCGTTGCGATTCAGGCGCTCGCTCAATGAAGCTTCCGACCATCATGATCGTCGATTTCCACAGTTGGAGTGCAGCGAGCTCTTTTTTACCGTAGTCCTTTTTGTATTCAAGTCCGAAGTCGGCAAATTGATTTAATTTTTTTGGGATTTTAGGGTGAATTTTTGGGAGCCTGTCTTTGGGAACAGGTGGTTTCCTGGTAGGTGCTTCCAGAGCATTTTTGACGGAGGCCAGCCGACTTTCAAAAGATTTGCTTGTAAACATGGCTTCAAAGAAATAATGATTGGGATCAATCAGTGACATTGGGCGGTTATAGGTTCAAAAAAATATAAAATTCCTTTCAAGAAATCATGTACGGTACATGGGGATGTGTGAGGAGATATCGCAATAGATTCAAAATAGATTCAAAATAGATTCAAAATAGATTCAAAATAGATTCAAAATAGATTCAAAATAGATTCAAAATAGATTCAAAATAGATTCAAAAAATTTTACCTCCAAGCCATTGGCGCTCATTCTGCGGGTCTTGGTTTCGTTGCACTGCCACCAGCACGGCGCACTGCGGTCGCTGGCAATCTCGGTGCGCCACAGAAGTACATGGGCACGCCAGGTTCAACCTAACCCTGGCACCAGTATTTTGATCAGGGGTTCTGACAAAAGCCGGACTTCAGCCCAGCAGATATTCTGCATACGAACCAACTAACGCCGAGGTATTGCGTCTTTGCGTGTGCAAGGGAATATCGCCTCAACAAGAGGTAACGCGCAGACGGGTGCTGGGTCGACACAACCCGTGTCGAAACTGACGGCGGGGCATTTCGGCAGCGTTCGACCTGTCGCATAGGCGCGTAACGGTCATGCAGATTTTCAACGCGCTGCTACAAAAATAGAAACACGCATCATCAGCAGCAATGTAATGCGAGGCTACGGTTTACCGTAAAATAAAGCGGCAGTACCCATTATTTGGGAGGCACTGATTATATCCACGCTTTTTGGCGAGTGCGCGTGGCGGTCCGACGCGAGGACCAGCAAAATCAAGGGTTGGTTGCGATTGAACTTGCCGCAAAAATTTCTGGGTTGGCTGAGTCAGCACGCCCGAGGTATTCGCAAAATAAAATAGATACTGAGATTGGCAGTCGTGGCCGAGACTTTATTCGATAAATACGGTGGTGTACCCGCGGTGACAAAGATCGTGCGCGATTTTTACAAGCGCGTGATGCGTCGTCCTAATTTGAGACGTTATTTTTTGAATGTTACGCTGGAAGATGTCATCCATCACCAGATCGCGTTTGTGTCCATGGTGATGGGCAAAACCCCACATGATTATGCTGGGCGCAGCATGAAAGAAGCGCACCGTGGCGTGGGTGTGACCGGGACATCGTTCGATCTGGCGGCACAATTATTGTCAGACGCCTTGGCGCATGCTGAGGTCGATTCTGCTGACGTGTCCCTCATTATGGCCAAAGTGAACGCCTTACGGGCTGACGTTGTCGAACGCTGAATCGTATTGCAACTAGAGCCGTACCTCGACGGGACCGATCACGTCCAGGACTTTCCATAAGGCCATTAAAACGTGATTGGAATCGTTCTCGTCGCCAAGCCACACATCCAGTTCCGACATTTTCAGACGCTTGAATGCATGCTCTGCAGCCGCCGCTTCATCTGGCGATAAGCGCATCAAGACGCTGACTTCACCCGTTGCAGCATTGACGTTATTCGTGCGTATCGCCTCCCGCACACTGGCTTGCATGATTTGCAGTGCACTCGGAAGCCGGTGGTTGTTGCCATTTCTGGGCAGCGTTGGCAGACATGATCCGTAGCGCTCCAAAAAGCGTCCGAGCGTTGCTAATTCCTCAGGTTCCAGATCGACGAGAAATTCCGTTGTCATTGTCATGGCGTCGCTGTATTGGGCAAAGGGTCATGCGGGTACGACACTGGCCGCTGAGTCGTGCCTTGGAAAAAGCGCGAACCCACCTTGCCATATCTGCAGGTTTCCGTCTTGTTTCTCTGGGATTGGGTACTAGTCACTTTCCATCTCGAAATCCTCATCCAGTGGATAGACGGGCCGTCGGATATGCCTGAACTTAAATAGCGCATAATTCGAACTCGTGGGGCCACCTTCATCGGCATCGCATTCGATCAAACCCTTGGCGATCGCGCCAAATACCGGGCGGGCGTACATGCGCGACTTTAACAGCAGAAAATCGTAGCGTGAAGGATCAATGCCGACGCAGTTGAATATACCCATGTCGTAGGGCTCCATCCGCCGCTCGGAGATGACGACCAGCGCATCGAGCGTATCAAACAGAACGGTGCGTCCGAGGCTCACTTTGGCACCCGTGTAGATCGGACCGCTCACCGTGAACTCGCCATCACTCTTGGCACGCACCACACCCGTCAGCCGCAAGGGTTTTTTGGTGATGCCTTGCTGGATCAGGGGAATGCGGTTGCCGATCTCGGCACTGACCACATCGGTGGGTCGCATTTTCCACAAGCGCTGTACTGCCTGCGGATCGCAGATCGGTCCGACCAGAATCGGAGACAGGTGCGCTTGCAGCGCCGCCTCCAACACATCCATGGTGTCGCAGGTGCCACCTGACATCACATTGTCGCTATGGTCCAGCAGGAGCACCGGGCCTTCGCCGGGTTCGGCTTGGATTGCTTTAGCCCGCGTAATCGATTGGGCGAGTGGTTCGCTGCGGTAGACGAATCCGTCTCGATCGTGCCAGATCTGCTTGGCCATGTCCCCCGCTACCTGATTCGCGAGTGCGACATCATGATCAGTAACGACAATGACGGATACACCGGCATCTACAAAGTCGGCCAGCGAGAAGCCCGCCATCACCGAGACGGCCAGCACGCCGGGTGTCTGCTCAGCGCGACGCGCTGCCTCTACGGCGCGTTGCATGGCCCCTTCGTTCGTATTGCTGCGCAGGGTGTGGGAGAGCAACGGCAGCTGCACCAGGCGGGTGAGGGGGCGCGTGCGGCCAGCGAGTAGATCCATCATCAGCCGTCCTGCGTGCTCGCCAGTCTCTGCCATATCGATGTGGGGATAGGTCTTGAAACTGACCATGATGTCCACGTTCGCCACCATCGCAGGTGTTACGTTGCCGTGTAAATCAAGCGCGACAGCGATCGGCGTATCCGGCGCGATGCCACGAATGGCAGACAATAGCTCGCCCTCGCCATCGGCTGCGTTCTCGGCCACCAGCGCGCCGTGCAGGTCAAGCAGGATCGCATCGGGTTGCTCGCGAACACCGGCAAGAATGATCTCGGATAGGTGGTTATAAGCGTCAGCAGCAACAGTACCGCTCGGGTTTGCCGTTGCGGATACCGGCGTGATCAGTGACGCACCGGGCTGGGCCTCTACCAAACGGATGAAAGCGCCCATCGCCGTGCGCGCATGACGTTGATCGTCGAGAGCTTGATCGCCATAGAGCGGCTCGAAATCGGCGAGCGTGGTCGCGACCGGTGAGAAGGTGTTGGTCTCGTGATTGAAGCGGGCGATCAAAAATTTCATTGTCAATTAGTCAGATAACGCCGCGGCACCCGTACGTGCCGTTTCATCATGAGAGTCGTCAATTTGCCCGATTGCGCATTGCAGCCACCTGACCGGACTCTTAATCTTGTAGATTCAGAGTTGAATTTTCCTCGAGCGGATAGCGACCATCACCCATCATTTCCACTCGGGCACACTTCATCAAAAATTATCTCGTTGACGCTTTTGGCCTCAATTGGACGCCACGCGGGTTCTGCATTGTCCTGGCGCCCGGGGGCCACGTTCTCGCCTTTGGCCCATTGTTCGGTGAACCAGAGCTCTTGCAGGACGCGATGTCGACGATCCATACAGTCATACTCCGACAAACGCTTCACAGATCTAACGCCATCTTGGACTGGTTTCGAGTAATTTCTCAGCTCCCACACTCGACGCATAATCGCCATTGGTCCGGTTTGTTTGACGGAGTCCAAGTCGATATATTGCTGTGGCTCTGGGTGACTTTTCTCGGCAATGCGTGACCAATCGGCCAATGCTGACTGACAGAAAGACAGCAGCAGTAACAGGAACAGCGGTTTCATAGGACCCTCATAAAATCAAAAGAACCCTGATCAGAATTCAGCGACCGGAATCATGCGGGCGAACCCATGTCTCAATATCCAGAATGAGCCAGGTTTTTCTGCAGTCGTAAATCCCTGCTCCGATGACTGGGCAATTACCCGGTGTTCATTCAGCAAAATATCCCAACAGCCCCACAAAAAAACGGAGAATATTTTCAAAAAAACAATTAAAAATATCAGGGAAATACGATGCGCCGTAAATTCCTTTTTGTACACACTAACATAATAAATTTATCAACAAGATTTCAAACGACGGTGCTGGGGAATTTTCCCCGTTGCGCGAACCGTAGTTGAAAGCTAGCCTGCGAGAAGGAATGGATTCCTCTGTGGTCGTTTATTGGCCGATTATTCGACTTTAAAGGCGGCAACCCAATGCGGCTACTTTTTTTAATAGGGGCTAGTGAAAATTCCAGGCGTTTCAGGTATGCTCGGCGCAAGTCATGGGGACAGGTATTTGAATGTGAATACCGTTTGGCTTTGTGACCCCCTCCGGCTTGTAATGATGTACGAGGTCTTGACTTCACAAGATGTAGTAGTAGAAAAAATATGAAGCACCCGCAAACAAAACAGGAGATAAAATGAAGAGAACTCATATTGCTAAAGCGGCCTATGCTGGCATCGCGACTGTCGTCGCGGCGGCCGGTTTGCTCTCAGTCGGCACAGCGGCGGCTGTTAGCGTCGCCGCAGAAAACTTCCAAAAAGCGGAGTCGCCATGGGATATGGCATTCTTGCCCGACGGCACGATGTTCTACACCGAGAAGTGCAAGGGCCTGTCGGTCAGACTTCCATCCGGCGCCGTCAAACCGCTTCTTGGTATCCCCGGAACAAGCGGATATTCGATGGTTAAGGATGATTTATTCTGCGACGGGCAAGCTGGTGTTCAGGGCGTGGCTGTCGATCCCGAGTTTTCTTCCAACCGTTACGTCTACGTGTATTCCAGCTCACAAGGTGCCAATCGCACTTACGGCGGCTACAACAACATCGTGATGCGCATGAAGGTCGACTCGTCATTGTCTTCGGTGTCCGATCTTGTTGAAATCATCAACGATATCGGCTACAAGCCCAAGAAATCCAACCACCCCTTCGGTGGCCCAGGTGCGCACAATGGTGGCCGTATCCGTTTCAGCCCAGGTGATGGCTTCCTGTACGTGACCACGGGTGACAACCACAACGGTCCACGCCCACAAAGCCCGACCGAAATCGGCGGCAAGATCCTCCGTGTTGACCGCGACGGCAAAGCTGCACCCGGCAACAAGCCGCCAGCAGGCTTTGATCCGCGTATTTTCACCTACGGTCATCGTAACCCACAGGGTATTTCGTTCCGTCCTGGTACCAATGAGCCATACGCTTCCGAGAACGGCCCATGGCATAGCGACGAAGTCACCAAGCTGGTAAACGGTGGCAACGGCGGCTGGGATCCACGTGACAACGTCAACGGTCGTCCTGCCTGCCCAGATGGCTACTGCGGTTACTCGCCGAACCAGATGGGTGCAATGCCTCCTAAGAAGCGCGCCGCGTTTATGTCAATGACGGACACCAAGGCGTATCCTGACGCCATGAGACCGGCATGGAACAACAACGGCCTCTCGCAGGGCATGTGCGGTAGCGTCTGGCTGGTGGGCAAGCAGTGGAAAGAGTGGGAAGGCCGTTTGGCAGTGGGCTACGCAGGGATTGGTATCCACGGCACCCCAACGGGCAACCGCATCGACATCTTGGACATCTCCAAAGACGGCAAGTCAGCCAAGCGTGAAGAGCTGCTCTGGCCTACCTTTGCAGGTCGTTTCCGCCACCTGTCACTGGGACCTGATGGCGCGCTGTACGTTGCAGACGAAGCAAGCGGCATGATCTATCGCGTCACGCCGAACTAAGAAAGCAAGCCTCAGGGAACGCGCTGCCGGTTGGCAGCGCGTTTTTTTGACCAGAATTGATCCCGATTCACAACCTGGAAGGTCATCCATGCGACGCGCTATTGCACTCCTTCTGCTGACTGGCTTGGCATGCTCTGCAAAAGCCGGCGAAGCAGAAACAGAAGAACTACAAATAATGCTTCAGCGGAACAACTGTACCGCGTGCCATATGATCGATAAGCGAAAATACGGCCCCAAGCTGATTGAGGTCGCCGAAAAATACGCAGATCAAAAAGGCGCTGAGAAAAAGTTAGCCAAAAAAATCAGAGCCGGTGGAACGGGTGTATGGGGCGAGGACATTATGCCGCCGCAACCGCAAGTCTCTGCTGCCGACGCGCTCAAGATTGCCAAGCTTGTTTTGTCGCTGAAGTAATACCGTCGTTGTCCGCCCCGAGGCGCGCGCAAGCCAGCGAGCAGGGTCATGATTTGGTCATTGCCGTTTCACTCGGGTAGTGGACCAGAATCGGAGTCAAGCGATTGCGCTAACGGGCAAGCGACCAGACCGTTATCTCGGAGGCTCACTTGCTCATCCGCGAGGGTTCGTCAGTCCCTTACCAACATCGGTGGTGACATTCAATCGCGATTCGACACCATGCCAAAGCCGTCACTCGACAGCAGTCTCACGATACACCGACCGAAAGCAAGCCGCTTGGACTCTTGGTTGGCCACGCCGCCCGAGGTAGCTGGCTATCTTTATTAAAACAACCTGCACATTTCTCTTCCCGTTCTACCCAGACCTTACGCTCGTTCTTCAATGGCATCTTTGGTATATTGCCCGTGAGGCGACGCTGGTGTAGGTCGTTTTGCTCTACCCGGTCTTGTCTTTTCTCGACTTTCCCCGAGTTGCTCGTATGCTGCGCAAGAATAAAAAACTGAGAGGGCGCTAGTCATGCGGGCAGGAGACCGAGTGCTCAGTTACATCGTCGAGCGCGAGCTGGGTGAGGGCGGTATGGGTACCGTCTATCTGGCTCGGCACACCGTACTGGATCAACAGGTCGCCATCAAGGTACTCTCTGCTGTGCTGGCGCGTGATGAGGCGTTGAGAACGCGGTTTATTCAGGAAGCCAACATTCAAGCGAAACTACGGCATCCGGGCATCGTGCAGGTGTTAACTGCTGAGATGGAGGGTGAGCAGCCGTCCCTCATCATGGAATACATCGAAGGTAAATCCTTGTCGGAAGTCCTGAATTTGCGTGGGGCACTACCGGTCGATGATGCAATCAAGATCATGACCCAGGTTTTAACGGCAGTGGGTTACGCACACAAGCAGGGAGTGATTCACCGTGACCTGAAGCCGTCGAATGTGATGGTGATGGCCCATGGTGAGGCGAAAGTCACCGACTTTGGCATAGCGAAGGTTCTGGGAGCATCCAAGCTCACGCGTACAGGCACTGCCATGGGCTCAGCGCATTACATTTCACCGGAGCAGATCCTGAATCCAGAGATGGTCGATGCGCGCAGCGACATCTATTCGCTGGGTTGCGTGTTTTACGAAATATTGAGCGGTCAGCCTCCGTTTGGCGAAAAAGACACCGAAGGCACAGACAATGACTTCAAAATCAAGACCGCCCACGTAAATGACTCTGTGCCTGCACTTCATACGGTCAAGAGCGATATTCCCGCGTGGTTGTCGCTCTCGGTGATGCGCATGCTTGACAAGGTGCCTGAGCAACGTTCAGCGAGCTGTGAAGTCATTCTTGAAGAGATCAAGGCCGAAGGCAGAATCGATGGCATAGAAGCCAGAAACCTGGTGGATACGCCGCGCGATTCTAAAAAAGAAATGCAGCGTACCCTGCTATTTCTGGCTTCGGCGATTCTTCTTATCGTCTGCGCCTGGTTCTTTTCAGGGATGCGCAGCCAAAACACAGATGTATCATCTACTGACCGCACTGCGAGCCCACCGCCATTCATGGATCCGACCGTAGAGACGATCGCGCGCAATGCAGAGAGTCTGACGCGTCAAATTGCAACAGGAAATCCCAATCGTTTAGTGTCTTGCCCCGAGGATCCGAGTCTGCGTTACGACAACTGCTGGGGTACATATACCTACGCCAATGGTGACAAGTACTTGGGGGAATGGCATCAAGACCAGAAGCATGGACTCGGAACGAACATGTACGCCACCGGCGACAAGTACGTGGGAGAGTTCAGGAACGATAGCAGAAACGGTCAGGGAACCTACACTTTTGCCAATGGCCGAAAAGAGGTTGGGGGTTTCAAAGACGGTCTTTTGCATGGCCCAGCCATCCAATACCGGGCCGACGGCAGCATTGCGGCATCAGGCATTTTTGAAAACGATAAGCTCGTCAGATAAAAATGTTGATATCAACAGTTTCGATTTTTTGTATCTCCCCACCGCTTGAAATAGATTAAACAGACCAGAGGGTCGTTCAATAGCGACATATATTTAGTGGCGATCTGCGCAGTTATTGGTGTGCTCACGCCAGTAGTCATTCCAGCTAAGCTGATGAACCAACAGTCTGGAGATGCTCTTGTTTTTTTGAATTTCACAAGTAGGAAGGACCGACATCATGCCCAAACTTGTTAACGTAAGACCCTTTGTCATCAAAACCGAGCCACCGCACAAAGGCGGTCAATTTTGGTACTTCGTGAAACTTGAAACCGATTGCGGGCTGGAAGGGTGGGGAGAGACTGCGATTCTAGGAACGCTCAATGGTTTGTCGAGTACTTATGCCACGATTGTAAAAAATATTTTCGATACCTATCTCAAGGGAGAGGATGCGCTCGATCGCGAATATCTTTTCAGTAAGCTGTATTTTGGCTTGACCTTCCAGCATCCCGACTACGTCATCATGGGAATCATCAGTGCATTCGATACGGCTCTCTGGGATCTAACGGGCAAACACCTGAAAACCCCGGTTTTCAATTTATTGGGCGGCAAAATACGCGATCGTATCCGTAGCTATACCTACATTTATCACCCTGAAGGTAATCAAAGCTTGAAAGAGACGAACCGGATGTGGACACAAGAACCCGAGCGTCTTGGCGAAATGGCAGCCAAACTGGTTGACCAGGGTTTTACTGGATTGAAGTTTGATCCTTTGGTGGAGGTGAAGACTGAGCAGCGTATTTTCAGGCCGTGGGAGCTGTCGCAAGAAGAACTGGGTCACGCTGAGCGGGCTGTGGGTGCGGTGCGCGAAGCGGTGGGCGAGAGAGCAGATATTTTGATCGGTACGCATGGGCAGATCACACCTTCAGCGGCGATTCGTCTGGCGGCCAGGGTAGAGAAGTACGATCCGCTGTGGCTGGAAGAGCCGTGCCCGCCCGAAAACTATAGCGAAATGGGCAAAATCGCTCGATCAACGTCGATACCTATTGCTACCGGCGAGCGCTTGGTCACCGTGCATGAGTTCCAGCAAATATTTGCCGAAAAGGCGTGCGCATTTGCACAACCCGATTTGGGTAGCGCTGGCGGTATCACTGCGGTCAAAAAAATCGCATCAATCGCAGAAGCCAACTATGTGCTGATGGCACCTCACGTCTGGGGTGGCCCGATTATTACGGCAGCCGCGCTCCAAATCGATGCCAATATCCCCAATTTTCTGATTCAGGAGAGCATAGGCACCGCGGGCGGCTTCTTTGAGGAGATCTGCAGGCAGCGGTTTATATGGGAGAAGGGTGACTTTATTATGTCGGACCGTCCAGGAATAGGCATGGATCTGGATGAGCACAGTTTGGAGCGGCATAGCCTATGAGGTTTTCACGGACGACGGCTCTATGCGGTGACTCATGACCCGTCATCATTACCATTTCAATGTAAGACGGATTGATCGTGATGCGTGTGAGAGCCGATCAAAGAACTGACGGCGAACATTCATCATTTGTGCCGTGGACGTTCGACCCCAAGCCGCCCCTCTGATCGCGCAGCCAAATAGGCGTATAGGTCGAGAATATGCGCATTCACAGCAGGCTCGCTTTGCCATAGGGGCATTTCGATGGGTTCCTCGCTGCGGCGCATGATCTGATCAATAGTTTTCTCCAAAGTCGATGGATCCTGCGGTCGCCGTGCAACGCCGCTATCAAGGTCGTAACGTTTCAATACCAGCGCCGCGAACTGTCGGGGATTCATGTCTCTGAGTACCCGCAGAAGATCCGGAGCATGCTCGCCGCCCGTGGCCGCTATACCGTGGCATTGTGAGCACTTATCATTGAATACCCGCCATCCTGCATACAAGTCACCCTGTGATGGCACAACGGTGTTGAACTCGCGTGCTGGTCGCGTATTGGCCAATTCCACCTGGCAGCCAGACAGCATGAGCGGTGCTGTAAGTAGAAAAACAGAAAATAAATAGGTATTTTTGTGGATCATGAGATAACTTGTCAGGCTGCAGCGATTCAATAAATCCGGAAATGGTTTTAGCTAAGGAAGCGCTGATCAAATCAACATGGACAAATCTGGACCCTGATGAACCGTGATAAGTCGTTGATTCGCCTTCGAGGCTCTAAAAAGCAGCCACTAGCGTTGTTCTACCGGCTCGTCGTACAACCGGACTGTCTGCGGTGGTGCGCCCAGCCAGCGGCTTTTCGATAGAGCGTTGTAGCCTAGCGCCACACAGTTGTGCTGGCTCGCTATCAAACATGACTTGAGTCAGCGTTTCCCTAAAAACAGGATGTTAAGGCTGCTTGGGAGATAGGGGGTTGATCATCCTCAGTGTATTGAAGGCAGTCGATTTTTTCGTGCCTGCGACACGGTAAGGAACTTGATTCCAGTTTGTTTCAGCGCAAATTTTGTGTCATTTTTTCTTTCGAGCATGACTTTCAAGCGCATATGATGACCAGAATATCCATTTTGAAAGGAGAGTTTCGATGCCCGAGTCTACAACGACGACCGCTGATAATGAGCTCAAGGCGCTTGTACGCGATGCACAAGCGCTGTTTGACGAGGCGACGACTGCTGGTGGCGCCAAGGCAGAAGAGTTACGAGCACAGGGTATGAAAATGCTGGATCATGCCATTTCAGCTGCGCACGATTTACAAGATTCAGTCATTCGCAAAGGGCGCAAGATAGCGCACGATACTGACGAGTATGTCCACGATAAGCCATGGCGTGCGATCGGCATTGCAGGTGCAGTAGGTTTATTGCTTGGTATGTTAATCGCAAAACGTTAGTCGATGAATTCGTCGAGCAGATCACCGAGTGACGATCTTTCCTTCAAAGTGATGACTGTCATCAAGAGCGCACTCAGGCTGGCTGGAGTGCGCTTTTCTATGGCGACCATAGAACTTGCTGAAGCGCGTGACACTTTTTTACGGGTAGTGCTGCTGGGTATGCTTGCGCTAATCACCTTGGTGTTTGCTCTTTTGAGTTTGTCCGGGCTGATTGTGGTACTCGCATGGGAGACATTGGGTTGGCGTATTTTGATGATTCTGTTTCTTGCTTATCTCTTGCTAACATTAGTTGTGCTCTGGAGAGCTCGCGGCGTGATCGCTACTGGCAAACTCGGATTGCCAGTAACGTTTGCCGAGATGAAAAAAGATCGGGCGGTGCTTTTTGGTGAGCAGGGCGATCCGGATTATCGATGATGAAAACAACGGATCGTGATGCTCGGCTAAAGCTACTGACCTTGCAAGGCACGCTTTGCAGAGGCGACATTATCAATGCAAAAATCACCCTCTGCCAGCCATTGGAATCTTTTGGAAGGGCCAGGCGCTTACTCAGATTACTTGCAGTCGCTTTGCAGTACCGGAAAATACTGGTGGATACTGTCGTGCCTCAGTTATTGGTTTGGGGACGCGGTGGTCCCTTTGTGCACCGAGCACTGCTGGTAGCGGGTTTGTCTCTCCTGGTGTGCGGGTTGGTGCGTCGCCGAACGGCGTTTTAAGTAGGACGCCTGTTGGTCGTACCCTTTCGATCACTTTGAGCCGCGCGATAATGCGTTGATTCAGCACTTGCAACTGTCTTCCGTCATTTGGTCGATGTTTATGTGCGTGGCAATCGCTCAATTCATTGGTGCCTATGCGTTGACGCCGATTGCTGTCAAATAGATAACACCTGTGATGAGGGCGTTCGGCGTCCCTCGCCCCCCGGTGTCGGCTTTCAGGCTGTGTGCCCCCTTTTTCAATGCCCGGTCAAGGCTTTCTGCACAATATTTCATACCCGTATACCATGGGGCTGTCATTATGCGTATCGCGCCGATTTCTCGGTGATCCAGCGCTCGCTGGGCTTGCCGTTTTCGTGAGTGCCGGATCTTGCAGGTTGCTTGAATTTTGAAAGCGCCCAAGCCCGGCCAGTTCCTTTTTTTCATGGCTTGCCGGTGACATCGTTACACGTCGATCACCGTGACAAGAATACTGTTTTTAATATCGATAATGTCGCGGAGGCTCGAGTGGATATTCATGAGTACCAAGCTAAATCAATATTGGCCAAATTTGGCGTGCACATACCACCTGGCGGTGTGGCCTACAGCGCCGATCAAGCCGTTTACGTTGCTTCCGAGCTTGGAGGCGCTCACTGGGCGGTAAAAGCTCAGATTCACTCCGGCGGCCGAGGCAAAGCGGGCGGCGTCAAGTTGTGTCGCACTTATCACGAAGTGACATCAGCGGCGCAAGCGATGCTTGGTTCTCGGTTGATCACGAATCAAACCGGCCCGGAAGGTAAAATTGTCCATCGTCTCTACATTGAAAAGGCCACTCCTTTCGAACGCGAACTGTATTTGGGGTTCGTACTGGACAGAAAAATTGAGCGTATTCGCGTCATTGCCTCTGTCGAGGGAGGCATGGAGATTGAGGAGATCGCCCATGAGAAGCCGGAATCCATCATCCAAGTGGAAATCGAGCCAGCCGTTGGCATGCAGCCGTTCCAGGCGCGCCAGATTGCCTTTGGCCTCGGTCTGAATCTCAAGCAGGTATCGCAGGCGGTGACGGTTATTCTTGGATGCTACCGGGCTTTCCGTGATCTTGATGCGGTGATGGTGGAAATAAATCCGTTGGTCGTAACGAAAGATGATCAGGTGATCGCGCTCGATGCAAAGATGTCTTTTGACGATAACGCTTTGTTTCGCCGGCCACAAATCACTGAAATGCGCGACCCCGCTGAGGAGGATCCGCGCGAAGCACGAGCGGCTGAATTCGGATTGAATTACGTCGGACTCGAGGGTGATATCGGTTGCATCATCAACGGCGCAGGGCTGGCCATGGCTACCATGGACAACATCAAGTATTGCGGCGGCGAGCCGGCAAATTTTCTGGATGTGGGCGGCGGCGCTTCACCGGAGCGGGTGGCCGCAGCATTCAACCTGGTGCTGACTGATCCGAATGTGAAATGCATCCTCGTGAACATTTTCGCCGGTATTAACCGCTGCGATTGGGTCGCTGAGGGTGTTGTGCAGGCAGCCAAGGACCTTCGCATACCGCTGGTCGTCCGGCTTGCTGGAACCAATGTCGAGGAGGGTCAGAAAATCATTCGGGAATCGGGCCTGCCAATCATTTCAGCCGAGTCTTTAATGGAAGCCTGCGAGAAGGCAGTACAACTCGCCAAAGGCCACTGAGAACCTGATTGGTCAGGCTGCTGGCTGCGTTAGCAGAAAGCAGCGTGTCCAGGCCAAGCAGGTACCTCTCCAACGTAGTCACCAAGCTAAACTTATTTCATTCGAGGGAGCATTCCCATGAGTATTCTGATTGACGAGACCACCAAGATCATTGTGCAAGGATTTACGGGTGACAAAGCGAGCTTTCACGCCAATGAAATGATTCGGTACGGCACTCGTGTAGTCGGTGGGGTAACGCCTGGTAAGGGCGGAAGGGTGCATCTGGACCGCCCAGTGTTCAACACGGTGCAGGAGGCCGTGAAAGCCACCGGGGCACAGGCGAGTCTGGCATTTGTTCCACCACCTTACGCAGCCGACTCCTTGATGGAAGCTGCAGATGCCGGGCTTGACCTGGTGTGCATTATCACCGATGGCATTCCAGCGCAGGACATGATGAGAGTGAAGCGTTACTTGCGTCGCTATCCGAAGGAAAAGCGCACCACCATTGTGGGGCCGAATTGCGCAGGCATCATCAGCGCGGGTAAAGCCATGTTGGGGATCATGCCCGGGCATATCTACATTCGTGGCAATGTCGGTATCGTCTCTCGTTCCGGCACGCTAGGCTACGAGGCGGCGGCGCAGATGAAAGCACTGGGCATAGGCGTGACCACCAGTGTGGGTATCGGTGGTGATCCCATTAACGGCAGCTCCTTCCTCGACCATATGGAAAGATTCGAGAAAGACCCTGAAACCGAAGTCGTGGTTATGATCGGCGAGATCGGCGGACCGCAGGAGGCTGAGGCGGCTCGTTGGATCAAAGAGCACATGTCCAAGCCGGTGGTCGGCTATGTCGCTGGACTCACTGCCCCCAAAGGCCGCCGCATGGGACATGCAGGAGCCATCATTTCCGGCGAGGGTGATACCGCGCGGGAGAAGTCAGAGATCATGGCCGCTTATGGTTTGTTTGTGTCACCCAGCGCGTCCGAGCTCGGCGCCACAGTGAAAAAAGCACTGGCCAGCATCGGGAAATGAGCGACGTCCAAGTCAATTACTGTGCGGGCTTGAAGCAGGACACACCGCGTAAATGAGCTCGATCTCGCTGCGTTAGCCTTGGACCATTCAAAAAAGGAAAAATCATGAGCTTCACTATCATTGAACAGGCTACTGCAAGATTGCATCGCTCTGAGTTGGCGGTGCCCGGATCAAATCCGCAGATGTTCGAAAAAGCCGCCAAATCTGCAGCCGATATCGTGTTTCTGGATCTGGAAGATGCCGTAGCACCCGATGACAAAGCGCAGGCAAGAAAAAATATCATCGAGGGCTTGAATGATGTTGATTGGGGTAGCAAGAGCATGATGATCCGAATCAATGGTCTTGATACCCATTATATGTACCGCGATGTGGTGGATATTGTGGAAGCTTGTCCACGTCTCGATATGATTCTGATTCCTAAAGTGGGCACTGCGGCAGATGTGTATGCGGTGGATATGCTGGTCACACAAATCGAGGCTGCAACCGGGCGAACCAAAAGAATCGGCTTTGAGATTCTGATTGAGACGGCGCTCGGCATGGCCAACGTAGAAGCGATCGCGCAGTCAAGCAAGCGGCTTGAGGCCATGTCGTTTGGGGTTGCCGACTATGCTGCGTCGACGCGGGCACGTACCACCGTCATTGGTGGCGTCAACAAAGATTCGGGCGTGCTGAGCGACGCAGATGACAAGGGAAATCGGCAGTATTTTTGGACGGACCCTTGGCATGCAGCGCAAACCCGCATGATGGTCGCCTGCCGGGCTTACGGCTTGAGACCGATTGACGGTCCCTTCGGTGATTTCAGCGATCCCGATGGGTATCTTGCCGCCGCCAATCGTGTCGCGGTATTGGGGTATGAAGGCAAATGGGCTATTCATCCCTCACAAATCGAATTGGCCAACGAGGTATTCACACCCTCGGCGGCAGAGGTGACCAAGGCCAGGCGCATCATGGAAGCGATGGCGCAAGCGGCCAGGGAAGGTAAGGGCGCGGTCAGTCTGGATGGGCGTCTCATTGATATTGCGAGCATACGGATGGCAGAGGCCTTGCTAGCCAAAGCAGATCAGATTGGGGGAAGTCACTAGGTTTCGGACAGCGCCGTCGTTTTGCGTGCCCCGAGCCCTGGTGTGTGGACATGCCATTTTTTTATTGTTGAACCCGATTCTTTCCGCTGATGAGCTTGTATGCAGTCGCATAAATCAAAATATTGACGCCATCATCGCCTGCGACGGGTGCCTTAAGTCACAACTAGATCTTCAAACCATGCCAACCTACACAGTCTCAGCGCTGAATGGCCGACTCACTGACCCCCAAAAATTGTCGTTGGCGACTGCGTTGACGGATATTCATTGCCAGACCACTGGGGCCCCCAAGTATTTTGTTCAGGTGATTTTTGTCGATGTCGCTTCGAACAACTACTTCATCGCTGGCAAGCGCCTTGAGCATGACAATATCTTTGTCCACGCGCAGATTCGCGCTGGCAGAACGCTCGCCATCAAGCATCAGCTCATTGATGCAATCATGTGTGCCACCGCGAATATCGCTGAAACCGATTTAGCGAGTGTGCAGATTTATCTCCTTGATTTACCTTCCGGGCAGGTGGCTGAGTGGGGTCGCCTACTGCCCCAACCAGGAGAAGAGCAAGCTTGGGATGCCGCGACGCCGGCTGATATTCGAGAGCGTATGCAAAAGTTACTTGATTGAGGCGCTGTGACAAATGGCCGGCGGCGGTGTGGTCATTGTCGTGCCATGCGTCGATACCTTTGGCATGCGTCGACCCAGCCAGTGACAGCGCTGCACCGCAAATGCCATTTTGATAAAGTCTCTTCCATGCCCTTGGAGTAAAATATTCGCGTCAATATTTACCGGTATGGGTTGGTATGCGCTCATGCCGCGGTGATTTATTTTGAAAGTAGTTAATTCAAACCTCGGGCCTATATTCAAAAAAATGCGAGCAAAACTGCTTGATTGAATAATAAGGTGAAAGTTTTCGATTGCATTACCAGCGCAATCATCCAATATTATTAAGGAGTCGCCATGCCAACGCCCCCAATATTATCGGGTGCTACGTTCTACGATAAATACCTAATCGTGATCCCGCAGATAGCTGATCAAAATATAGCACCTACTCAATTTGCAGATGCCCTGCCAGGCGAGATTTACCATGAAGAGATGGCGCCAATTGATCCCTCTCTTTTCTCGGTCACCTCAAACGGCAAAAGAATCGACGTCGTTAGTGTCGATATGCACAAGAGTGCGATTTTGACGCTGTCTGAACGATTGCCATCGAATGCAAAAGTGATTTTTTCCTACCGTGATCCGGACGGTGATCAGAAAAATGGCGTGTTGCAGGATAATGAAGGCGAGGATGCGGGTAGCGCCACTTTACAAGCCGAATATGTATCTGGATCAACGATTACGCTGCTGGACGGCGCTGAACTCGGCGCCAAATACGGGGTGGATGATGAGGAATGGTATTTTGGAAATGAGGATGGTTTTTACGTAGAGAACAGTGGCGATGCTGGCGGGCAGCCGGATACACCAATTAATGTATTGTCCGTTAAAAGTAATTCATTTGTTGCAGAGATCAGGCCAGTCAAGTGGTTTCCTAACCCAAGCTACAGCGCCTCCGCCGTCCCAGGCTCGTTCAAGAGCTATCGATATTCCAACGAATATGATGTTGGAGAATTGCTCAAGAACGGACGAGATATCAAGGTTGGCGACTCATTTACGCTCATGGATCTTTTGGATCCTGAACGGTCTGAAAAAGCTCTCTGGATGAAGCGTTCGGTTATGGTGACGAATGATGCAAGCGTTACCCGGCCGCAGAAAATATTTGATATCGATGAATCGAGAACCAAATCCGACGGCGAGATTTTTTGGCTCAATTTAAACAGTTGGATGTATGACTATAAAGGCGCCTCTTTCAATCAATACGTCGTCGGGAGTCGATTTCAGGATGAAGTAAAAACTTTATTTGGAAACGATACGATCGACGGAGCAGGTGGAAATGACTTTATTGATAGTGGCGCGGGTATCGACTCTGTTATCGGGGGAGCAGGCGACGACAGTCTGAACGCTGGTGATGGTAACGATTTCGTTGTAGGTGGCACAGGTTCCGATGAAATTGAGGGAGGCGATGGCGCCGACAAACTCGCTGGTGGAGAGGGTACGGACGATTTAACGGGCGGTACTGGTAATGATTCACTGGACGGTGGTGCGGGTAACGATACGCTCTATTCTGGTGACGGCAATGATAGTGTTAGTGGTGGTGACGGTACTGATTTGATCGTTGGCGGTGATGGTGCAGGGAATGATAGCTATGACGGCGGTAAAGGGATCGATACCGTCAAATACACCAGTGCCAAGGATAGTATCCGTGTCGATCTGACCAAAGGTACAGCGGGGTCGATGATTGCTGGCGACGCCGCCGGTATTGGTGCCGACAGGCTCAGGGGCATCGAAAATATTATCGCGGGTGATTTCGCCGACTTCATCGTTGGTAGCAAGGACCACAACACTATTATGGGCGAGGATGGTGACGACACCATCAATGGTGGGCTGGGTAAAGATACATTAACGGGAGGTTTCGGCGCAGATGTGTTCGTATTCGGTACCAAGCCGGCCGCCAATAACATTGACACCATCAGTGATTTCAAGTCAGGTGAAGATAAAATCCAGCTCGGCTTACAGGTTTTTGCCAAGCTCAAAGGCGCTTCGGACTACTTAAGCATAGGCACGCCCAGCACAGCGACTCAATTCCTGATGTATGACACTGCGAGCGGCAAACTCAGCTATGACGCGGATGGAAATGGTGCCAGGATGAAGCCCGTGGATATTGCTTTGATTGGTAAAGGGATCTCGTTGAGTGTTAGCGACTTCATACTTGCGTAGCGCCCTCAGATTTTGCAAGAGGTTCTAACAAAATGCTGTTGGCTTGATTGACTGCCGCTGGCGGTTTTTTGTTGGGGCCTCTTAGGAATTGATGATCAAAAATTCCCAGAAAATTTTTGTGGCAAGCTCAGTGACGCCCAGCCCCTGATTCTTCTGAGCCTTGTGTCGCACAGCGGGGCCCGCTCGCCAAGCACCGTAGAGCAATTCAGTGCTAGACAACCGATTTTAAAAAATTTTTATCCGGGTATGCCAAAGTACACTACTTTGTTTTTTTGTGTCGGGACTAGCCTCAACCCAACACCAGCCAAGAGATCATCGAGGAAAAAATAGTGTGCGTGAATCTTTATTCTTAATTGACTGATTTTTAGATATTGTCACGTATTAAAAAACATGAAAATAACCGTTGATCCCAAACTTGATCCAATATTAATTAACAGTAAATTTTTCTTTGATAATACAGTTGAGAATTGGTTAGACCGGTACTCAGTTCCAGCAGTTGACGGCAATGGCCTAGAAATAGAGCCTCTTGTTAGCCGAAGTAATAACACTTACACCTTGTCTTTCGGATGGGAGACTTATCGTCCTAAGTCATTTCAAGTCGATTATTTTCCGATTTTTCCATCAACGCCAAACGCCATGGTCAGGGAGGTGCAGACATTAAAAGGCCAGTTTTCAGGCGGCGAATCAAGGTGGAGAGTGTCGGGTGTTATAACGTCAGTCGATTGGAGGGACGAGACAAATGGCGTTGTCAAGTCATATCAAATAATGAAAGCGGAATTTTCAATGCCAGTTGCTGTTTCGTCTTTGGATCTTGATTTGCCTTGGGCAACTAAATTATCGGGAAATGATGAAGTTCGTGGTTCGAGCGGAAATGATGTCATTAGCGGATTTTCCGGAAATGACACCCTAGATGGTGGACGTGGAGACGATACGATTTTTGGCGGTGCGGGTAGCGACGTGCTGGACGGCAGTGCAGGTACCGACAGCCTTGTCGGAGGCTTGGATAATGACACCTTCGTTATCGATCATGTGGGTGACAGGGTGACCGAGCTAGTAGATGAAGGTATCGATCTGATCCGAACTACGCTCACTCAGGTCGACTTGATTGACTATGTCCATGTTGAAAATCTGATCTACATGGGTCGGTCGAATACCATATTGGTTGGTAGCGATATTAATAATATTATCAAGGGTGGGTCGCTCAACGACATCATCGAAGGTGGAGCGGGGTCAGACACGCTTTTCGGTGGCGATGGTGCAGATCTTTTTTTCGGTTATTACGATTACGACGATACGGAGATTAATGGCGTTGATCCAGCATTCTCCGATACGGCGTTTAAGCTTGAGAGCGAAAACTCAATCGACCAACTCTACGGCGGCAAAGGGAATGATGTCTACCTACTTGACCGTTTCGTCAATACGCCCGAGGTAATCGAATATCGAGGTGAGGGAATAGACACCATCCTGGGTGATGTTGCGCAGTACGTAATGCCTAATCACGTCGAGAATTACCTTAGCGATATCGCTCTCAGCGCGAATGGTGTCTCGCAGTACGTTGAGATCCGAGGTAACGTGCTGAACAATCTCATTCGTAGCTCCCCCCAATGGGATATGCCCGACACTGCGGGAATGGACTGGTTGGCGACCAACATCAAGGGGCTGTTGGATTCGACGTCCGATGTCGAGTCGCGGGATGAAAAGTTCTTCGGGATGGCGGGTAACGACACCCTGCAGGGCGGCGCGGGCGATGACTATCTGAGCGGTGGCGAAGGTCGAGATCGGCTAACGGGTGGCGCAGGTGCAGACCAGTTCCTCTTTGATGTGGCGCTGAACCGGGGCTCAAATCTCGATAGCGTAACGGACTTTGTCAGTGGGCAGGATCAGATCACCCTGAATCACGGCGTATTTGCTCGCTTTTCAGCAGGGCAGCGTGTTACAGATCATCTCAGTATCACGGGCAGAGCTTTGGATCGTGATGATTACCTGGTCTACAGTCCAGTGAACAAGACGCTTTATTACGATGCCGATGGTAGTGGCCGTGGTACGGCAGTTGCGTTTGCTGTGCTGACGGGCACAAATTCACTCAGCGCGAATGATTTTTTGATTATATGAGGCGAATCATTGCCTACTTATCGAACCTGCAAAATGATGTAAAGCTGTCTAGCGGTGCTAACCAGACTGACCCCGAATTATAGGATAAGGTCATTTGCATCTATTGTGGTTAGCCCTAGTAGTCCGATCTCAAAATCTGCCGCAAAGTTACCATCAACATCGCCGTAGATGACCATATCATTTGCTTTTTTATCACCATCTATGTCAGCGACTGCGAACCAAACTGAATTGGCTTTGGCTGCTTTGTTATTGAACAGGAAGGCTTGATCACCCGCCTTGATTTTTTCGGTGTTGGCATCGATACCACTCAAGTCAATCTTGTCTATCTCAGTGACGAAGTCATACACGATGTCTCGGGCTACCCCAGTTCTGGACTCTGTTATCGCGTTAAAGTCGAAAACATCCTTGACCTTGTCTGCGCCACCGTAAAGGCGGTCAGAGCCTGCGCCGCCGGTGAGGACGTCGCTACCCAGTCCGGCAATTAGCGAATTTGTTCCAGCATTCCCAATGAGGTTGACTCCATAGGTGAGCGCTCTTGCGTCGATGTTCAGTGCGGTGGTGCCGGTGGTCATAGCAGTCGCAGCGCTACCAGAACCTATCACGAGGTTCTCAATGCCACTGAATGAGGGGATACCATTAAACAAGCTAGTCAAGGTCAGGGTGCCTGCGGTAGTTGCCGCAAATCGTAATTCGTCGGTACCCCAGGTACCTGTATCGGTAATCATCTCCCCAGCAGCATAGTCTGCGCTTGACGTAATGAGATAGGTATCTGACCCGTCTTCACCATTTAATGTATCGGCACCTGCACCACCATTGAGAATATCATTGCCGCTACCACCGAACAGCGTATCAACTCCGGCTGCGCCCATTAGAGTGTCATTACTCGAGCCGCCCATAAAAACATCTTTCAGCATGGAGCCTGTCATTGTCGCTCCCGCCCCGGCCTTGGTTGTAGTATTCACCACCGTGAATCCATTGTTACCAGTTTTCAATGCGCTGAGATTTACGGCGAGATTGCTGGTCAACAGATTGACGGTACCAAGATTCACCGTGTCTGCAGGCGCCGTCCACGCAGTTGTTAACGTGGCATTGACAGTAGCGCCACTTTTTACGATGAGAGTGTCTCCGCTTGAGAGGTCTTTAATGGTGTCGATACCTGCAGCAATTTCGAAGCGATCTGCACCAGTATTCCCGACAAGGGTGTCATTTCCCCAACCGCCCAAGAGCGTATCAGCGCCAGTACTGCCAACCAGCGAATCCGATAGTCCAGAGCCTGTCAGTAAAGCTGCAGTGCCGGTGTTGGTTATGGTGAATCCGTTACCACTTTTGACTGCAGCGAGATTGACTGCCATACCGCTGGTCATGATATGTGCGGAACCTGAGTTACGAGTTGCCGACGTGGCTCTCCATGCGGAGTGAACATATCCGTTGACCACTGCGCCACTACTGACCAACAGTACATCTGCCCCACCATTGCCAAGATCGGTGATATTACCCCCGCTTGAGGTAACGTTAAACCTGTCGATACTGCCGCCTCCGGTCAACGTATCCATACCCTCGCCACCGCTTAACGTATCCGCGCCCGCCCCACCGTCAATCCAATCGTTCCCGAGTCCTCCGTTGATCACATTACTGAGGTCATTGCCGAAGATTAAATCTGCATAATTTGATCCAATCACATTTTCGTAGTTTCCGATAAGCCACTCAGCCGTTCGGGGCATGGAAAGCGACAAATCGGTGGTGGGGAAGGCGACTCCAACGTTTTCTGGAACAAGGCTGGTTAATCGCTTATTAGGGAGGCGAATTGTCCAAGCGCCAGATGCGGTGCTGGCATCCAATACATCGGTTCCAGATGCATCCCATAGCGAACGGTAAAAGTTATTTTCTCTTAGAGCGTGTTTACTATCGCCAGCATTCGTCGATCTGTTCGGACCATAAAGATATTGAATTCCCAATACATCAAGTAGCATCGGAGTTGCAGGATCCCAGGAAACATTATTCCAGTCCTCATCATCTCCGTATGACATGACGCTAGCCCTGCCGATGTCTAGATCGGTAATACCTAGGTCGAGAAGTTTGGGTCGTCCAGTCCCACCATTGTCGTCAGGATGCTTCAGTCCCAGAGCATGACCAAGTTCGTGGAGCAGGAGAAAACGTACTTTATTTCCAGGGTTGGAATGATTAAGTGTATCTGCGGCGCTATTTGTGTTCAGGTAAATGTCGCCGGGTGCGCCTTGGTATAGAAGGTTGAGATCGCTATTAGGAGAATATCCCTTTGTCCAAGTGGTCACGCTACTAAAGAAACGATTATTCCCATCTGGAGATAAATTTATCTCGCTTCCAAAGAAATTTGCCTCGGCGGGCGTTGAAAAAAATCCAAGGTAATTAAATTTTATGTTTGCGTAGTTACTGTAGCCGGTTAGTGCATCTCGCAGATACGTAGCATAGTCGTCAGGTGAATTCCAGTATTCGCCAGACCATCCATTAGAAACGGAAAAATCGATGACACGCGTACCATCCAAACTCCATTTGTAGCCATTGGTAATTCCGTCGATAACGGGATCACGCGCAAGCGAAAAATAAGTGGGGTACGGGAAAGCCATAGATTTTTTTCAAAGCCCGTAGTGGGTATGCTGTTACGATCTCTTTGGGTTGATTGGTTGCCCCATTCGTAGTGGTTTCGGTGGGGTTATGTTGCCGACCCACAGATTTCCTAGTGTAATCGATCAGTTCGAGCGCGAACCGAAAATCTTCGAAAAATCACCGGCCACATCAATGAGGGCTAATCTAAGCGCGTGAAAAGTCGTGAAAAAAATAAGATTATTGATAAGTGGCGTAAGGCCGAAATCTGCCGCGCGTCAACTGATAAAAATTGATGATGCCACTGCCTCACTCCACGATGGATAGACGCGCTCATCAAATGACCTTGGGCCACATCGAGGTGTTGCCTGCGAGTGAGTCCGAGGGGATCATGTCCGAGGCGCGTAGCCCCATTCCTTCAAACCTTAATCCAAGCTGCGCCGATCGATAAGCTGATGATTTTCCGATTGCCGCATTGGCCCACGCGATTTTCTACTGGATCTGGTCTCGTTTCAGACTAATCTGCGTTCTTGGGCCTACATTAGCCGGATTTCTCTTTCTCTTGACCCGCTAAAGCCGTGAGCTGGTCTGCCGCCAATCGTCCATGTTTACCCATAAAACTACCGTACAGCGGCATGGATTTTACCGGGCAGCCACTCGAAGATACTCCGCTGGGTATGGCAGAAAAAAGGGGAGACTTTGTTGCGGCGTGGCGTTGAGCCATTCATCAAAATAATCGGGTGACAAGATAACGACCATCCGTTTCTCATCCTCCGGCCGGTGAAAATTTCGCATCAAGGGATGATCGTCAGCATTCACCGTCAGCATAGTGAAGCTGCAAACCATCTCGCCCGTAGGACTGCGCCACGTGCTCCACAGACCTGCTATCCCGAAGGGTTGACCATTGCTGGCCTCGATACGAGTGGTAATCGCTCGGCCACTGCGCCAATCTGGCTCGTAAATTCCGTTTGCTGGAATGATGCAATGCTGAGCCTTGCGCCATGCGTCCCTGAAGCTGGGTTTCTCCATCACCGTCTCAGAGCGTGCGTTGTAGGTGTGGCGGCTGATTTTGTCATCTTTGGACCAATGGGGGATCAAGCCAAACCGGCCCACACCTGCTTCTCGAGCCGGGACTGCTTCATCTCCCACGTCAGCGCGGGGATGGCGCCGGATGAACACACTGGTATACCCGGGCCAAACATCGGATTTGGCTGTCGCGGTGGGCGCGTCGACATCGAAGTATTCCCGCAACTGCGATGGGTCGGTAACCGAATGGTAATGGGCACACATAGGGAAAGGGCTAAATTCGTGATTCGGTACCGCACCCTTCATGTACCGTGAGGTCTCCATGAATCACGTCTGGCCAGTGGTTTTGACTGGCAACCTCAGCGTACCTAAGTTGATCCGAATTTTTCATTTTAGTTGCATGTACAACTTTTATTATACAATTTACCGGATGGAAACTCAGCCCAAAACACAAGGCTGTACCAATCTCAAGCTGCGCCAGATCACCCGCCGGATAACCCAGCATTACGACGCCGAGCTAGCCAAGATAGGCCTTAAGACTACCCAATATTCCCTGCTGACGCATGCGGTGAAGTTGGGCCCGGTCCGAGCAGTGGATCTGGCTGACGTAATGCACATGAGCAAGTCCACCTTGTCACGCAACTTGCAGCCGCTCATTGCCGCTGGCTGGGTTCGGGTCAATTCAGGCCAAGACGCGCGCAGTCGGCTGATCAGTGCGACCGACACCGGACGCACCAAGCGCAGTGAGGGCCAGCGTAGATGGCGTGTCGCGCAAGACGGCATTAATGCGGTATTGGGTATCCAACGGGTACGAGCGCTTCATGCCTTAATTGAAGAATCTCTCGAACTGCTGTCCCCCCTTGAGGCCGAAGATGACGAAAGATGAAACGCGCCCAATGGGCGATATGCCCCGCGCTTGGGCATTCTGGGTTGTGCTACTGGCTGCAGCCAGTACCTTCGCTATGACAATGGGTACGCGCCAGAGCATGGGATTGTTCCTTGGTCCGCTCAACTCAGCGACAGGCCTTGGCGTGGGCAGCATCAGTCTGGCATTCGCGGTTGGCCAGCTATGGTGGGGGCTCACCCAACCCTTCGCTGGCGCCTTTGCAGACCGTGTGGGAACAGGGCGCGTGCTGATGCTGGGCGTCATGCTGCTCGCGCTGGGCACATTCATTACCCCCTTCATGACGACGACCGCAGGTTTGATCTTTGCAATCGGCGTGTTGGCTGCCGGTGGTGCTGGCATGGCAGGTCCCGCGGTACTGATGGCGGCCACCACGCGTCTTTTACCTGCGGACAAGCGCGGCATGGCCGCAGGCATCGTCAACGCCGGAGGCTCTTTCGGCCAGTTCATCATGGCGCCTGTTACTGGCTTACTCATGACCAGCGTCGGGTGGGGAAATGCCATGCAGGTCATGGCAGGACTAGTGCTGCTTGCCCTGCCCGCAGCCCTCGTACTGAAGGGAAACAATGTCCAGACCGCTCGGGCCGGCGTCGATACGATGGGTACAGGTGAAGCCGTACGCTTGGCGCTTCGGACGCCCAGCTTCTTGTTGCTGGCAGCTGGCTTCTTCGTTTGTGGTTTTCACGTCGCATTTCTCGCGACACACTTGCCCGGCGTAGTTGCCACATGTGGCCTGTCCACCCAATGGAGTGCTTGGGCTTTGGGTACTCTGGGTCTGTTCAACATCGTGGGAAGCATAGCCATGGGTTGGGCTGTTGGTCGCTGGCGCATGAAATCATTACTTTCTCTCGTCTACAGCTTGCGCGCAATCGCCGTGTTGGTCTTCTTGATAACACCCAAAACCGGGCCAGTTGTGTTGATGTTCGCGGCAGTCATGGGCGTCAGTTTTTTATCGACAGTTCCTCCCACGGCGGGACTGGTTGCAAAGTTTTTTGGTACGGCTCACATGGCCACGCTGTTCGGATTGGTGATGTTTACGCATCAAGTGGGAGGCTTTTTGGGCGCCTACCTGGGCGGTAAGGTGTTTGATGCCACGGGTAGCTACAACTGGATTTGGTACGTTGACGTGCTGCTGGCTATAGGGGCAGCGCTTTTACACTTGCCAATCAAGGAGGCTAACCTAACGCGCGCACGGCTTGATTCTGCGAACTGAATCCTTCGGAATGCATGGAGGCTAGTGGGTTCAAGGTGAAGCGACCGGCGTAGACGCGCTGGCAAGTTGCTTCCCATAGTTTGCCTCAGCGTCGGCCGGCGGTACATACCCGATCGGCTCCATGAGTCGGATAGGGTTGCACCAGCGGACCCATTCCAGCGTCGCCGGATCCACTGATTCCTGCGTTTTCCAAGGTGCTCGACGGTGAGTCAATTCGGTCTTGTACAAGCCGTTGACTGTGTCTGTTAAGGCATTGTCGTACGTGTCCCCGGTTACCGGCGGAAGGTTCGATACCCGCCTCTCTGAATCGCTCGGTGTACCGGATCGAGAACTATTGCAACCTCTCGTGCCCGTGCTGCTTGAGCCAGTCACGCTCTGAAGGAGTTAGGCCATCGCGCTGGTCGCCATCGACTTCGCCGCGCTTGATGCAAACAACGAAGGTCTGGGGCACCTACGCAAAGCCCCGGGTAATGTAATCGATAAGCTTGGCTTATGTATAAGTTAAGAATTCCTTATTTTCAGCAATTTGAACTCGCCAGTACATTCTTAGACTGCAGCGACTTTTCGGATTTGTCCTCAATTTAGCCCCCTAGAAGACTGATCTACCGGTATCCATTGGAGCAAAGAAAAGGAGTACGCCTAGGGATATGTCTATGGATCCAGCGGGCAATGCAAAAATAGCAATTCGTGCCAGGGTGCGGCAACGAACACGCAGGACCCGGGAACGGAAGTTAGCCTCATTCCCCACTATCTGGTTTGAGCGCACGTGGGACCAATAACAACAGAAAGGAAACGAATGGAACGCATAGTCTTTCTCGACCGGCAGTCTTTAAAAGCGGAGGTACGTCGCCCGTCTTTTTCTCACGTATGGGAAGAGCATGATCAGACGGATGAATCGTTGGTGGCCGGCCGCCTGGCGGGTGCCACGGTCGCTATTACCAACAAGGTGCCAATTCGCAGAGCCAGTTTAGAGCAGCTACCAGAGCTGAAGATGATTGCGGTCGCTGCTACTGGCTATGATGTGATCGATATCGATGCTTGTCGCGAAAGAGGTATCGCGGTGGCAAACATTCGTAATTACGCTGTACACACGGTACCCGAACACACATTTGCAATGATATTTGCGTTGCGTCGTAATCTCATTGCTTATCGAGAGGATGTGTTGCGTGGCCGTTGGCAGGCGCAGGATCAATTCTGTTTTTTTGATCACCCCATACAGGATCTGCACGGTAGTACCTTAGGTATTTTTGGTGAAGGTGCGCTCGGTCAGGCAACGGCTAGTATTGCCCGCGCCCTGGGTATGCATGTGCTGTTTGCAGACCATCCGCCACCCAAAGCCGTGGATGTGGAATTCACAGATCCTGAAACTGTCTTGGCTCAGTCAGATATTATTTCTTTGCACTGCCCCTTAACGCCAGCATCTCGAAATTTTATCGGCATTGAGCAGTTCAAAAAAATGAAACGCAGCGCCATTTTGATTAATACCGCCCGCGGTGGGTTAGTCGATG
>Ga0315909_10000294_pt1 | contig 65734 bp, 55 predicted proteins | sample LakEriMetagenome_11_FD_203527 | JGI IMG/M metagenome (GOLD analysis project Ga0315909, IMG submission 203527) | Freshwater fungal communities from buoy surface, Lake Erie, Ohio, United States - Buoy 2 MA125 | ecosystem: Environmental > Aquatic > Freshwater > Lake | place: USA: Lake Erie, Ohio...
GGTTAGAAGCCGAACTGGAGCAGAAAGGGCTGCTGTCGGCAGTGCAACAGGCCGAAGAACAAAACCGGATAGAAAATGAAGCGGCAAGGCCTCCCATAGCATCCTTGGCTGAATTATATCCCGACGATGAACCCACCGTGGTGTCCAACAGCGAAATCGTGGGCCAGACAGTGGCTGACACTGCCCAAGGTGAACAAGAGATCTTGGCCGCCCAAAGAGATGTACAACAGACCGAACAGCAACTGGCCACGGCTGAAGCAGAGTTGGCTGGCACACAGCAAGAAATCGTTGCCACAGTACGGGCCGGTGGCGAACCCACCACGGAACAGTTGGAGACCTTGGCAGCACAAGAATTTGAAGTGGCCGCCTTGGAAGAACAGCTGGCCACTGATGAACAAGCACTGGTCTCTACGCAGGAAGCACAAGGAGTAGATCCAGATCCCACCACGCTGACCGCTGCAGAACAGGCGGCTGATCCCGAAGTATCAGCATTTGAAGAACAACAGGCACCGGAAGCAGTGCCCTTGGCTGAGATAGAAACTGAGGCCACAACAGAACTCACCGCAGAACAAGAAGCCGCTGATCCCGAAGTGGTCGCACCCCTGGAAGAGTTTATACCTGTGTCTGAGATAGAAACTGAGGCCACAACAGAACTCACCGCAGAACAAGAAGCCGCTGATCCCGAGATCACACCCGTGGAGTCCGGTATACCACTAGGAGAGATTGACAGTGAGCCATTGACCGTGTCACAGGATGATCCGCAACTGCCAGCAGAGATCCAGCCCTTTAGTTCGGATTTAGTGGAAGTAGAGCCCGAAGAAGTAGATCCTGAGACCGATCCAGAGATAGTGGAACCCCTGGAAGAGTTCGTGGCCGAAGCCGACATAGAAACCGAAGACGACACGGAACTCACTGAGGAAGAAGAGGCAGCCGATCCAGAGATAGTGGAACCCCTGGAAGAGTTCGTGGCCGAAGCCGACATAGACACAGAGGCAACTGATGTGGATGCTTTCATTGATCCCGAAGTGCCGCAACAAGACGATTTTGTGCTGTCGGCAACTGATATTGACACCGGTGATGACCTCACAGTCACAGACACCGGCGGAGTACCCACTCAGACCCTGGCAGACATTGGCGGTGACACAGGGGTCCCCTTCGTCCAACAAGATGTGTTTGCCGAGGATGTGGTAGAATATTTTGAAGACACTCCAGATGATTTTGGAGTATCGGATGCCGACATCGATCGTGGTAATGATTTAACGGTGTCAGACACAGGTGGTGTGCCTACCCAGACCTTGGCTGATTTCACCGGCGAAGACACAGGTGGTGTACCAACCCAGACCTTGGCTGATTTGACTGTGTCGGACACAGGTGGTGTGCCAACTGAAAGCCTGGCAGACATCGGTGGCGATACCGGGCTATTGCCGTCCGAAGTAGAACAACAGGCCTCAGACGCGGCCAGGATACAGGCCCAGGTCGCCCAGGCCCGCGCACAGCAGACCGTGCAGGAGCAACGCAAAAATGTCAATACTGCAGACTGGCGTGTGCGTTTGCGCTTGGCACCACAGGCCACATATCTTTACAAAGACACCGGAAACGAAGGTATCTTAGCACCGTTGGTCGAAACCGACGGTGTGATTTTTCCTTATACACCTACTATACAGACAGTGTACAAAGCCAACTACAACGCCTATGATCTCACCCACTCAAACTATCGTGGTTATTTTTATCAGGGCTCCAACGTAGATGACATCCAGATAACCGGAACTTTCACGGCACAAGACACCGACGAAGCCAACTATCTCTTGGCAGTGATACATTTTTTCCGTTCTGTGACCAAGATGTTCTACGGACAAGATCCAAATCGTGGTGCGCCACCACCTTTGGTATTCCTTTCAGGATTTGGTGAATATCAATTCAACGAGCACCCTTGTGTGGTGTCGCAATTTAACTACAATCTACCGGCAGATGTAGACTACATACGTGCTCGCAGTCCTAACATCAACGGTACAAACTTGCTAAAACGTCGCACACGCCAAGACCTGCCTACCAATCCTTTCAGCAGTGCTCTGGCACGGCTTAAAGCTGCTCGTTTACCAAAAGGGGCACAACGACCATTGCCACCGGTCACCGCTCCAACGCTGGGATTGAATTCACCCACATATGTGCCCACCAAGATGGAGATCACCATAGTGTTACATCCCATGCAGACCCGGCAACAGGTCAGCAAACAGTTTGCTGTTCGTGATTTTGCACCTGGTAGATTGCAACGCGGAGGATTCTGGTAATGGCCCAATATCCTGCCAACAGTGCGTATTTTGATACCGGTTATAGCCAGTTCTTCCTTGATCTCATGGTCAATAGGCCAATACCTAAACTGGCCGATGATGAAGTCTTTATCATAAATCAGACCTATCAATATCGCCCTGATCTTTTGGCCTTTGACCTTTACGACCAATCACAATTGTGGTGGGTGTTTTACCAGCGCAATCCCAACACCCTCTCACAACCGCCCTGGGACTTCCAGGCCGATGTGCAGATATATCTGCCCAAGATCAGCACGCTGAGATCAGCGCTGGGATTGTAATCAATGGCCGATTTGATCGCACTGCGTGCCCGGCGCGGCGAACTCGTAGAACAGATAGCCACTCTCACTGCGGAAAAGATCAGCGCTGAACGATTGCTGGCACGAGCCCAATCAGACCTGCAGTTTACCACAGATCCTGTTGTGCGTCGCAATCGCGAACAGCAGATCCAGCAGGCCAAAGGCATCATTGCCAAGAACAATGCCGAGCTGGTCACATTAAATGCCCAACTGGCCGATGTAGATCGACAGATAGCAGTGGCCCAACAACAGCAAGGCAGCAGAGAAAGCACAGGTCAAACTGTGCCCCAGGCCCAGAGAGCCAGAGATGATGCAGCCAACTCTGCGGTGCCGCCTCCAGAACAAGCCGGTGCCGAATCTACAACCAGCAATGCCGAACGATTTGAACCCGAAACTACGACAGACTTAGGTACGGATGATCCACCCAACACGGCCGAACAAAACCAGAGTTTGCCACCACGCACTGCCTTTCCTGGCGGACCTGTGCCCGATGATGCCTTCGGCGACCAACCTACTGTGGTTGATGCCCGACCAACATCGCAGCCCGGAGCGGCATCACCCAAAGACGATGCTTCAGGCGGAGCCGCAGTCAGGGCACGCATCAACAGCATCTTTGGAGGCGACGGTGGCCGCATCGTACCCCAAGGCAATGTCTTGGATCAATACTCTTCATATGCGTACAGTATCAGCATCTATCTGCTGAGTCCGGAAGATTATCAGCAGATGCTGAAAACCAAACGACCCCCATCGGGTTGGCAGTTGTTGATCCAAAGCGCTGGTGCCGCGCAGGGCGGTGGTATCATTCCCGGATCGCAATTGGGACCTGAGTTCAATCAAGAAGATTACCGTCAGGCGGCCGAAGCCACTCTGGCCCGCCTGGGTCGCAACCAGTTTTTCCGCAATGATTATTATATCGATGATGTCAGCATCCGGACTCTGATATCAGGCAAAGGAACCAACGGGGCCCATAATGCCGTGGCATTGAGATTCAAACTCTTGGAACCCAATGGTATAACCTTGCTGGACAATTTGTACAAGGCCACCAGAGAATATGTGAACATCCGTGGCGGTAACAGCAACTCCAACTATGCCGCGCAAACCTATCTCATGGCCATAAGATTTTATGGGTATGATCAGAACGGTAATTTAGTGTCAGCACAGCGACTCAATGCCACAGACCTTGAAGGAAAAAATTACAGCGCAGTGGTGGAAAAATTCATTCCATTCCAATTCACAGGCATCAAATTCCGTGTCGCTAACAAGGTCACTGAGTACGAATGTGATGCAGTATGTCCACAGAACATGGTCAATACCGGTCCGGCCCGTGGTGTCATACCCTACAATATCGAACTCAGCAGCCAGAGCCTTAAAGATCTCCTGACCGGTCCTTTGGGATTTGCCAAGTCAGAATCGGCCAGCAAAGCCGTACCTGACAATGCACGTGCCGCTGCCACACCAACCAATGCTCCACAAAGATACAATCCTCGCCGAGGTGGAACCAGTACCCAGGCAGCGCCATCGGTGTCGACTTGGCCTCCAGGCGGCGGCGAATTTGCTGATCTGTTCAATTACAATCCTGCAGGAGACTTCCAAGGACCAGCAACTACAGTCACAGCCGGTGGTAGCCCTACACAAAGCCAGGCGCCACCCAAGGCCGACGCGGCCAGCCGTGCCAAGTCATTGACCATAACACAAGGTCTTTCAGATGCCTTGAACAAGTTCCAAGAGGAATTGGTCACTGAGGGCGTGCAAGAACTCGCTGATATCTATGAAGTGCGCATTCTGGAACCGGTGCTTAAATCTGCCAAGTTGGTACCACCGGGCGAATTCAATCCTCGTCAATCGGCCATGATCAAAGCCCAGACTGCCAAGGAACAAAAAGATGGCAAGACCCAAAGCATGGACACCAACAGCAAGACCACCAAGGTCATAGCAGGTACCAGCGTGGTACAGTTTATTGATCAAGTCTGCCGCACCAGCAGTTATATCCTTGAACAACAGACTGCATACATCGATAGCAAGACCGGCAAGCAGGTTGAAAATGGTACGCCGGCACAGACCATTGGTTGGTATCGCATAGGTCTCCAGGCCGAGCCCACAGGCAAGTACGACACCAAACGCAACGACTATCAGTACAAGATAACCTACAGCCTGGCAGCCTACCAAGTCAATCAGGTCAAGAGTGATTTTTTCCCTCGCACACAGTTTTTAGGCACACACAAGAAATACAATTACTGGTTTACTGGTGAAAACACGCAGATCTTGGATTTCCAGCAGGATTACAACTATCTTTATTACATCGTGCAAAACACCGAGTCCAGACCCAAGATCACCAGTAACTATCGTGAAGCCGATCGCTATTTTTATCAACCTCGAAGTCCAGAAAGCAGCCAGGGACAAGACGACGACAAGGTCTATGAACCATCGGCCCAGGCCGCAGACTATCTTTACTCACCAGCAGATCAGAGCAGGATCAAACTGCAGATAGTGGGCGATCCTGCCTGGATCTTCCAGGGCGAAGCCACATCGGGCATCCAAGGTCTGCAGAGCATATACGGTGCGTTTCTTCCTGATGGAACGATCAATCCCGAAGGCCGACAGGTATTATTTGAAGTGGCCTTCAATCGTCCTACTGATTATGACATCAACACCGGTCTCATCGATCCTGGCATAAACAACTATGGCGCCGATCGATCCAACGGCGTAGCAGGTGATGCGCGGCAGAGTTTCATATATCAAGCCGTGGACTGTACCAGCAATTTCAGCAAAGGCAAGTTCACGCAAGAACTCAATGGTGTGCTCCAAACCTTTCCTTTGGAAGAACCCACGGCTCGAGGTCGTGCTGCCACAGAGCAACAGCGCACCAACACACAGACCGCACAGACCAGAAACACAGCCGCACAGGCCAATAGATCTACCAGAAACACCGCAGGACCCCCAGGGGCCCGTGTGGGACGAGGTGCCTTGCCTGTGCGTGTGAGACCAGATCCACCATTGACTGGCAGCCTCACTGACGCGGAGTTTGGCGGATCAGGATCTGGCGATGGCATCTCATCTGCCTTGGGCACAGTCAATGCCGAACCACTGGCGAGTCCGCAACCTCCAACCAGTGCTACCCAGACCGTGGGCCCAGCGGCCACTGGATCCGCTGCCATAAGATCGCAAGGTGGCGCTGCCGGCTCAAATGTAGGACAGCCCGCTACTTTTGTGGTGTTGTCCAACGGTCGAGCACAGACTGTTACATCACAGTCTGAGATCAATGCCTTGGTAGCCAGCGGTCGTGTGTCGGCCATCCAAGGTCAAGAAGCCAGCCGCACTTTGTCTTTGCAACAGCAAGCGGCTAACAATCCAAGAACCACAGCCAATAGACAGACTGGCGCGAGAGAATCATAATGCCTGATAATTTACAAAAAACCAAAGGTCGTACCGCAGGATACAAATTTGACAGAGGTGGCTCACCCACTGAATTTGGTCCATACATCGGCAAGGTAACCAACAACATAGACCCTACAAGGTCTGGTAGATTGCAAGTGTATATCGAGCAATTTGCCGGCGAGGATGAAACTGACGAAAGCCTATGGCGCACTGTGAGTTATGTTCCGCCTTGGTACGGTGTGACTCCTCACACTGGTACCGGTGCTGGTGCTGGAACCTTCACAGGCAACCAACAGAGTTATGGCATGTGGTTCACTCCTCCCGATCTTGGTACCCAGGTCATATGTTTCTTTGTGGCAGGTGACCCCAATCAGGGGTATTACACAGGATGTGTGCCTGAAGTAGGTATCAGTCACATGATACCGGCCATTGGTGCCAGCACCAAGTATCAGCTACAAAACGGTCCACAGGACAGTTATTTCCAAGGCGCAAGACAATTACCAGTCACGGAGATCAACACAGAAAACCTTGAGATCACGGAAAATCCGCGATTCTTTGATCAACCCAAACCGGTGCATAGCTATGTGTCGGGTATTTTAATGCAACAAGGCCTCATACGCGATACCGTGCGCGGACCTATCACCAGCAACAGCCAGCGCGAAACACCATCAGCGGCCTTTGGTTTGGTCACACCAGGCCAGGCCATATATCAAGGTGGTCTAAACGAACGAGATATCAAAGCACAGTTAGACAGTGGCAGCTTACGACCGCAAGATGTCAAGGTCATAGCCAGGCGCGGAGGCCACAGCATCGTAATGGACGACGGTGACCTTGAAGGCAAGGACAATCTGGTACGCATACGCACAGCCAAAGGCCATCAGATCACCATGAGCGACGATGGTGACTGTTTTTACATCATACATGCCAACGGCCAGACCTGGTTGGAGTTTGGCAAGCAGGGCACTGTGGATGTGTTTTCTACCAATTCAGTGAACATCCGTACCCAAGGAACCATCAATCTGCACGCCGACAAAGACATCAACTTGTACGCTGGTGGATCTATCAATGCTAAAACCAAAAACATGAAACTGCAAGCCGAGGTCAATCTTGATCTCATAGGCGATGCCAAAACTACCATATACAGCAAGAGTCTGATTGGATTGAAAAGTGATGGCTCATTGTTTATCAAAAGCGCCAGCAGTGGAGCCTGGGATGCTGGATCTTCTATGAACCTCATCGCAGGTTGTATCAATCTCAATTCAGGAGGATCGGCTCCGGTGGATGCACCCACACCGTTGAGAGACATCAGTCTGCCCGATACTGTGTTTAAAAACTCCCAAGGCTGGGTCAGCGAGCCTGGCAAACTCAAGACCGTGGTTACTCGTGCGCCCACGCACGAGCCCTATGCCTATCACAATCAAGGTGTGAACTCATCCACTGCGCTGGGAGAAGCTCCACCAGTGGCCACATCCGATCAGGCTGCTGCCACAGTGGCCTCTTTGCAGGACGAACCAGTGACCAATGGCATCGATCAAGAACAACTCTTGAGCCAGGAACCTGCGGAAATCAGCGTAGGTAGCCTTGACACACCTCAGGTCACAGGACTTTTGGCCCAGACCGCAGCCGATGTTGATCAGTCATTTACAACTGTCAGCGAAGACAAAGGTATTGGCAAGTTTGGCTTCCAGCCAGACCAGTTAGAAGCCGCTGGTTATCTAAAACCTGGCACAGTAGAAACCTATCTCAGCGATCCGTCGCAGTTGACGTCGGTATTGGCATCTCCAGGTGTGTGGACCGGCAAGAGCGGAGTAGACACCCTGGCCAATCTCCTGGGCGATGAAAAATTACAGAATCTCACACAGAACGAAATCATGGTAGGAGCTCTGCAGGGGCTGCGAGCAGCTGGCGTGGTCACAGGACTCGAGACACCAGCAGATCTCGGCATGTTTGTACAAAACGCTGCCAAGTTTGGTGTTAATACCACAGTGGATTGGGTCAAAGGTCAAGCACCATCTGACCTGGTTCAGCAGTTGAATACCACGGCACGCAACGCACAGTTTGCGGTGCAATTTGTAGATGAGAAAAGCACAGGATTTACAGCCGTGCCATTTGGTGTGGGCGGATTCGTGGGCACCACTCAGCGTCTGGCCTTGGATGAAGCAGTGGTAGATATCATTGGCGATGAAAAAGTTCCAGCGCCGATATACAATCAAGACACTGAACTGGTAGAAACCACTACAATTGTGGAAGAAACCGGTGGTGGTGAAACAGTTACGATCAGCGACTATGGACGCGGGGTGCCCGACATAGCACAACAGATCACTGATTTAGAAAATGAAATATACCAGGTTGAAGCATCTATAAGGTTCCGCACACGCCGCGGCAGAGACACTGCTGATCTCGAAATCAAGCTGGCTGATCTACAGGCAGTCCTGGCGTCGTTGAAACAGGGTTAAATATTCACATGCCCACCTACATTGGATTCAACACTATTAATCAGTTTGGCAAGTTCACTTTGCTGGACTTTGAACTGATCAAGCGTGACCTCAGCAACGCTTTCAACATACAGCAGGGAGAACTGCCGGGACGCCCGGACTATGGCACAGTGATTTGGAGTTTTATATTTGAAAACCAGACACCCGAGACTGAGCAGGCCATACGCAACGAGATACAACGAGTAGCCGGAGGTGACCCAAGGATCGTGGTCAACTCTATCAATTTCTATCCCCAGCAAAACGGAATCTTGTTAGAGGTAGAACTGCAATTGGCTGCCACACAGACTGCCGAAATCTTGGCTATCTTTTTTGATCAAGAAACACGCCGCGCCAGTTTTATCTAAAACTGAGCCGTTTTTTGTTCAAATAAATAACAGAACTGATGAGAGATCATGGCCAAGACTGCTAGACAAACCGCTATATTCGGCGTAGAAGACTGGAAAAGACTATATCAAACATTCCGCGAAGCGGACTTCCAGTCCTATGATTTTGAGACTCTACGCAAGAGTTTCATTGATTATCTCCGCACCTATTATCCTGAAACCTTCAACGACTACATTGAAAGTTCAGAGTTCATAGCCCTGCTGGATGTCATGGCATTCATGGGACAGGCCCTGGCCTTCCGCAACGACCTCAACACCAGAGAAAATTTCTTAGACACTGCTGAACGCCGAGACAGCGTGGTGCGTTTGGCCAACTTGGTCAGTTATACTCCCAAACGCAACTTACCAGCACAGGGATTCCTCAAAGTGTTTTCCGTGGCTACTACAGAGAACGTGGTAGATTACAACGGCATCAATCTCAGCAATGTGACCATCGATTGGAATGATCCAACCAACCCCAACTGGCTGGAGCAGTTCACACAGATCATCAATGCATCTTTGGTTGACAGCCAAAAATTCGGTCGCCCGGGCAATGATCAAGAGATCCTGGGCGTGAAAACTGCTGAATATGCCATCAACCTCGTACCTGGATTCTTGCCAGTAATACCCTATACTTCCACAGTGGACGGTGTTGGTATGCCATTCGAAGCAGTTAGCAGTACCTCCGAAGGTCGCGACTATATCTACGAACCCGCACCAAGACCATCGGGCTTGTTCAATGTGCTGTATCGCAATGATCAGTTGGGATTCGGCAGCGACAATACTGGATTTTTCTTCCTGTTCAAGCAAGGTGTGCTACAGAACCAGGATTTCAACCTGGCTGAAGCCATTTCAAATCGCACGGTAAACATAAACATCGAAGGTTGTAATCAAGATGACCATTGGTTGTACCAACTCGACGATGTGGGTACCATAGCATCCGAGTGGTTGTTTAGCGAAAATATCTTTGGATCTGCGGTAGAGATACTGCAACCTAACCAACGAAAACTCTATGGCATCAACAGCCGCGCCAACGATCAGATCACGCTGACCTTTGGTGATGGTGTGTTCTCAGAGATACCTGTGGGATTTTTCCGCACCTATGTGCGTGCCAGCAATGGTCTGCAGTATATCATCAATCCGGAAGAAATGCAGAGTGTGGTCTTGAACATTTCTTACATTTCAAGATTTGGTCGCACCGAAGTCATCACATTTACCTGCGGTATCACACAGCCAGTGAGCAATGCACAACCGCGCGAGACCATAGAAGAAATCAAACAACGTGCTCCGGCTCGATACTATACACAGAACAGGATGGTCAACGGAGAAGATTACAACAACTTCCCATTTACCCTGTTCAACTCTATTATTAAAAGCAAGGCCGTGGCCCGCAGTTCCATCGGCACCAGCCGGTATGTAGATCTCACAGATGTGACTGCCAAGTATTCCTCAACTAATATCTTTGCCGACGACGGCATGATCTGGCGCCAAGATGTGTTGCCAACATTTGATTTTACTTGGGTCAATCGCAACGAGATCGCCGATGTCATTGCCAATCAGATAGAACCTCTGTTGGGCGGTCGCAGCCTACTTCAATTTTATTATGCCAATTTCGTAAGACCTTCACTGACAGTGATCAACATAGCTTGGCAGCAGAGCACGCGATTGGTCAACGAAACCACGGGGTATTTCTATTATGGTACTCCTAACAGCCCAGCCTCCATCGGATCCTATGCCAGCAACAATGCCAAGTATATCACGCAAGGCAGTCTGATCAAATTCGTGCCGCCCACTGGTTACTATTTTGATGCCAACAACAGATTGGTTGCAGGCATTCCTGTGCGTGCCGACGAAAAATTAGAGATCTGGGCCACGGTCACTGCTGTGATCTTGGACGGAACTAATCAAGGCACTGGTAACCTGGCCACAGGCGAAGGTCCAGTCACGCTGAACACATTTGTACCGGCTGGAGCCTTGGGTAGCCAAGTCATACCAAAGTTTGTGACCGATCTTCCGACCAGTTTAGAGACCAGCATGATCGAACAGATCGAACTGGCTCGTAACTTTGGTCTTGGATACAACAATGAAACAGCCACATGGTATATCATTACCAGCGCCAATCTCGCACAAGACAGCACATTTAGTTTACAATACGCACAGAACACATCGGGTACCAATCTTGATGCATCCTGGCTGTTGCAGTTTGTGACCGATGGGGTAACCTACACCGTGACATCACGTGGACTGAACTATTATTGGGCCAGTGTGGTTGAAGTAAGATTCGTATTTGACGGCACAGAGCCAGTGTACGACAGCAAGACCGGCACATCAATCAAAGACTTTGTCAAGGCCTTGAAGACTAACAATCGTCCTGATACCAACGAACCTTTGTTTGGCGATATCAACATGGAAATCATAGATCAGCCAGTTGAGAGCGATGGCTACGTCAACGATTATCAAGTGGTAGTAAGTTACACCGACAGCGACAATGATGGCGTCGCTGACAATCCTGATTTTTTTGACACTCTCGTAGCACCGTCGGTGGATCCAACTACCAAGTTGGTATTCTTGCAGTTAACCACGGACTTTGACGATCTCGAGCGTTATCTACCTGTGCAGGCAGGGGTGGTCAACACCCTATATGCCACCAAGGATGATATAGAATTGGTCAAGTCAGAATACGAAGATGGCCAGATTTTCTACTGTACTACTACGGATACAGCCGAGCCCAGCTACAACAAATTCTATGAATTAGAGATTGATATCATCAATGGTGTAGCCGACAGAGAATTGATCGAGCGTACCGATTTTGTAGCACGCACAGGCCGGCAAAGCCTGTATTTCCAATACAGACACAATAGTCCGTTGACCAATGTGATCAATCCTGGCGCTACCAATATCATTGATCTATACGTGGTTACACAAGAATACTACACACAATATCAAAATTACATCCGGGATACTACGGGCACGGTGCCTGAGCCTGCTATCCCCACCATCGATGAACTGAATACGGCCTATAGCCAACTCAATGATTACAAGATGATTTCAGACAACGTGATCTTGAACTCGGTGATTTTCAAGCCTCTGTTTGGAGCCAAGGCAGCACCCGAACTGCGGGCCATTATCAAAGTTGTGCGAGCACCCAAGATCACAGCATCAGTGAGCGAAATCAAGAGCCAGGTAGTGGCCAACATCAACAATTATTTTGCCATTGACAAATGGGATTTTGGTGATTATTTCTTTTTCTCAGAACTAGCAGCTTATCTGCACGAGCAAATGGGATCAATCATAAGTTCTGTCGTCTTGGTGCCGCTGAATCCTTTGAAGACCTTCGGTGACCTATATGAAATCCGATCAGCGCCCAATGAAATTTTCGTCAATGCAGCTACTGTGGCCGATGTTGAAGTGATTGAAGCGTTGACACAGAGTAACCTGCGCACGCAGACCTCGGTCACAGGACTTTATCCCAGTGCCGTGAGCCAGACTTCTCCGCTGTCGAGTATATCCACTACCAGCACATCGACGACCAACTCGTCGTCATCCGGCGGTGGTGGTAGTTCCGGCAGTGGTGGTAGTTCCGGCGGTGGTGGAGGTGGCTACTAATGGCCATCCGACGCACCGTAGATTTACTGCCAGAGATTTTCCAGACCGGAACAAACAAACAGTTCTTGGCAGCAACACTGGATCAACTCACAGCTGAGCCCAGTGTCAAGCGCACTCAAGGGTTTGTCGGTCGTAGAGTTGGCCCTGGCGTCAATGCCGCTGACAATTACGTTGTTGAAACCACAGCCGATAGGCAAGATTATCAATTAGAACCTGGCATTGTCAGTTTCCAGCCCGACACAACCAAGGTCATTGATGCCTTGACATATCCGGGCATGGTAGACAGCCTAAAGATACAGGGCGCCAATGTCTCACGACAAGACAGACTGTTCCAGGAACAGTATTATACCTGGGATCCATTTGTAGATCTCGACAAATTCGTTAATTACAGCCAGTATTATTGGTTGCCTGGTGGTCCGGACAGTGTAGATGTCAGCACTGCATTCTTTCCGTTGACCGATGAGTGGGAAGTCTCACGCGATGCAGTAGACAGTGCCTACACTTTCAGTGATGTGGCTGGCAAGAATCCTATACTGACCCTGGTGCGGGGCGGCAACTACAAATTTCGTATCAATCAGTTAAGTCACAATTTCTGGATCCAGGCTGCACCCGGTGCCGATGGACTCATGCCAGGTACCACAAACATATCCAGCCGCGATGTGTTAGGTGTGATAGACAATGGGATTGATCTTGGAGTTATAGAATTCAATGTGCCTGATAAAACTGCACAGAGTTTTTACTATGGCTTGACCGAAGTCGGGCCTGTAGACCTTGTGACCACGCTGAAGTTCAATGAGATCAACAATGTTTATGTCAATGAGTTTTTGAATCGACATCCAGATGGCATCGATGGCATAACCAATCTTGAAAACCGTACCGTGGTTTTCTTGAATCGCATAGTGGACCCCACCGACGGTGGCTGGCAGGTAACCACGCAGTTTGATCCTTTGGAACGTGTGCCCAGCAACAATGGCTTGGTGGGCAGTTATGACACAACAACCTTTGACCAAACCACTGACATCACCTTGCAGAGCCAGCGTTACAGCATCTGGCAGATACAGTACATCCCTGACAACGATGGCGAGTTTTACATGCGTCTGGCCAACTTGGCACCGGTACCCAATCTAAACAAATTCAACATATTGTTTGGTACCACCTATGCCAACACATCCTGGTACAAAGATGCTTCGGGTTATTTTGAACGTATTCCATTATTGACTGCGGCTCTGGACGAACTGTGGTATCAAGATGCTGACGATCCAGCCATGTTTGGCCAGATCAAATTGGTTGATCAAACTCTTAACAATCCCTTGGATATCAGCGACATCCTCGGAGCCAAAGACTACACATCTCCCAACGGAGTAAAATTTACCAATGGTTTAAAAGTTCAGTTCCGCGGCACTGTGATTCCTGAATCATATCAAAATAACAGTTATTATGTAGAAGGAGTTGGTACCGGCCCAGGCATTGATACTCGTGTGGGATTTATTGATGGTGAAGCTTATTTTGGGCCATTCCATGTGCATCAAGGACAAAAAATGACCGGTGCACAGCATGTAGACACTTTCCATCAGTTCATCTATGAAACTATACAGGAGAGCCTGGATAACCAAGGTGCTGGCGGCCCTGCTGGGGCTCCTTTGCCTTTGCAAGGTGTGCCTGGTGCGCTGTTGGGCAACGGTATTAGATTAGTTCCCACTGACAGCTTAGTAACCCCGGAGACCTATACCAAGAGCGCGACCATACCGTTTGACAGCTTGCCTTATGATGACGGTCCCTATGACGCTGCCTTAAATGCCCCTGAAATACAAGATTATATCACTATCAATCGCAGTAGTCGAGACCTTAATCCCTGGAGCCGTAGCAATCGATGGTTCCACAAACAAGTTATCGAGGATACCGCAGCCTATAATAATCAGATAGCTGTGTTGAATCAGGGCCAACAAGGCAAGCGTCCCATCTTGGAGTTCCGGGCCAACATTGATCTTTTTAATTTTGGAACGCAGGGCAAGACCCCGATTGACATCATCGATCTCAACGCAACTGATGCCTTTAGCAACATCAATGGTCAAACTGGATACAGTTTAGACGGATATAATTTCATCAATGGTACCCGCGTAATTTTTGCCAATGATTCTGACCCAGCTGTGCGCAATCAGATCTATGAAGTTCAATTCATTGATCCAAACTTGTCAGGAACCTTTATCATCGACCTTGAGCCTGTGCTCAATGGTCTGGCTCGGGAAGGCCAGACCGTGGTGTGCTTGTCTGGCAATACCCTGCAAGGCAAAAGTTTTTGGTTTAATGGATCAGATTGGATTTCAGCACAACAAAAAATCAGCGTGAACCAGGCCCCGCTGTTTGATGTATTTGATAACAATGGTATCAGCCTCAGCAACACTGCTACCTATCCCAGCACAACCTTTGCTGGAACTAAACTTTTCAGTTATGCCATTGGCGAAACTGATATCGTTGATCAGATCTTAGGGTTCAGTCTCAAATTCTTGAACATCAATAACGTTGGCGACATACTGTTTGAAAACAACTTCTACAAAGACACCTTTTTGTATGTCACCGATTCGGTCAGCAAAGAAGTCAACATCAGTCTTGGATTTGCACGGCAGTACATAGATCGTGTGTCATTTACCAGTCTTATTGGTTGGGAATCGGCTGCAGGAACAGCACGAAGCAGACAGCAGTTTAGATTTGTTTACAACAATGAGCCTTTGATTTTAGATGTGCCAGCAGACACTGACAGCGTGTTTCCGTCGGTCAAAGTATTCCAGCAAGCATCATTCTTGAATCCGCAGGATTATGTCGTTACTGTTTCTGGTAGCCAAACCACTGTGACCTTGATCAATCCTCCGGCCATTGGTACCGTTATCGAAGTACAGGTCTTGAGCGATGTAGCCAGCGACATAGGATTTTACCAGGTTCCAATAAATCTTAGCAACAACCCGCTGAATGAAAACAGTGATCAATTTACCCTGGGTACCATTAGATCACATTACCAGACCGTTGGACAAAACCTCAAAAACATCAGCGGCGCTATCGATGGTTCCAACAACACACGCGACCTTGGCGATATCTCGCGCTACGGCGAAAACATCGTGCAACATGCCAGCCCTATGCCTTTGCTAGGGCCATTCTTGAGACAGCGTCAGTTTGAAGTGATCTCGGCTATAGAATTCAACAGCCGGGAATATGAAAAATACAAGGCAAGATTATTGGATGCTGCCAGCCGAGGCAATTATGTCAACAGCACACCCACACAGGTCTTGGATTCGGTAATATCAGAAATAGCCACCGGAAGAGACAGCGTTAGTCCTTTCTATTGGTCGGACATGTTGCCCTGGGGTCAAACCTATACTGAACTGATATACGATTTCACCGACATCAGTGACAATGTGTTTGATCTCACTGAAACTTTTAATTTTACCGACAGCAACTATCGAGGACTATCGGTTTACTACAACGGCACCATACTACAACGTGGCGCGGAATATACCGTGGGAGTGGACACACCAACTCTCACGGTGTTGATTCCTTTGCAAGTAGGTGACGTCATCAAGATCCGCGAGTATACTACCACCTATGGTAGCTTTGTGCCCAACACACCATCCAAGATGGGACTGTACCCGGTGTATAGACCTGAGATGTACCTGGATGAAACTTTTGTCACGCCGACCATGGTCATCCGTGGGCATGATGGTTCCGTTACCGTTGCGTTTGGTGACTATCGAGATCAGGTGTTATTGGAATTTGAAACACGCATCTTTAACAACGTCAAGATCGTTACAGAGATTCCGCTGTCTCTGGTAGACGTTATTCCTGGGCAGTTCCGCACCACAGATTATTCTCTGTCAGAGATCAACAGCATCCTGGCACCTGACTTCTTGGCATGGGTAGGTTGGAACAAGTTGGATTATCCAAGCCAGACTTATCTTGGCGATGATCCGTTTACCTACAATTATTCACAGAGCCAAAACAAACTCAATCGGCAGCCTTTGCTGGGCGCTTGGCGCGGGATCTACAACTATTTTTATGACACAATATATCCCAATACCAGACCTTGGGAGCTGCTGGGATTCAGCCAACAACCCTATTGGTGGGAATCATACTATGGACCGGCTCCTTATACCGATGGCAACTTGGTTCTGTGGGATGACCTGGCGCAGGGCCTGGTTAGAGATCCCGTGCAACCTTATTACAAACCTCGCTACGCACGTCCGGATCTGTCGGCAGTGATTCCGGCGGGCTCTGAGGGAGCCTTGGTATCACCATTAGACAGCGTGGTCAGCAACTATGATGCCACCAGTTTCCGCAGATCCTGGGCGTTTGGCGATGATGGCCCTGTAGAAAATACCTGGCGCACCTCCAGCGCATGGCCGTTTGCTGTAATGCGATTGCTGGCGCTGACACAACCAGCCAAATTTTTCAGCCTGTTCGCCGACAGAGATCTGTATACATTCAACAGCGAGTTGGATCAGTATCTCTATAATAATCGCTATCGATTAGATGCTACACGCTTGGCACCACTGTATGGTGACGGCACCAGCAAAGCAAGTTATATCAACTGGATCATCGACTACAATCGGCAGTTGGGTACCAACGGTACTAAAAAACTTGAAATCGATCTGTCTAACCTTGGAGTGAGATTGTGTTGGAGACTGGGCGGTTTCAGTGACAAGCGATATCTCAAGATATTCACAGAGCGTAGCACACCCAACAGTCTCAATGCCAGCCTCTTGCTGCCGGATGAAAGTTATACTGTTCTGTTGTATAAAAATCAAACCTCACGCGAAATAACCTACAGTTCCGTGATCATCCAGCGCAGTGACACAGGATGGCAGGTGTTTGGTTACAATCAGATCAAACCCTATTTCACTGTCTATGCCAGCCTGCCCAATGGCAATCTACGCTTGATCACAGCAGGCGATGTCACTGCCAGAGTGTCTGTAGACTATAGTGATAATACAGCGCAAGTGCCCTATGGCTATACCTTTACCAATGTCAATGCTGTTTGTGATTTCTTACTGAGCTATGGTCGTTATCTCACGCTGAATGGCTTCACATTCGCCACACGCGAAAACGGCTACACCATGGATTGGTACCAAATGGCCGAGGAATTCCTTTATTGGAGCGGTCAAGGCTGGGCCCCAGGATCTATCATCAACCTCAATCCATCGGCTATCAAGGCCACTCTTGATACTCCTGGCTACGTAGTAGACAGCATGGCCGAACCTCGACCAGAAAATCTTATCCTCAATCAGAACCGTGTCCCGATCAAATCGGAACAGATGGTCATAGAGCGCATGGACAATACCTTCAGCGTGACCACGCTGAACGAAAATACGATCAACTTCCTAAGCACCAGACTCACACAGTTTGAAAGCACAGTGGTCTTGGACAATGTCAGCATATTTGCTGATTTAATTTACTCACCTGTGACTGGGGCGCGGCAGAGCCGCGTGCAAGCGTCGGGTATCATCAGCGGCGACTGGAATGGCACAGTGAATGCACCAGGATTCGTGCTGAATCTTGACAACATCATAGAATGGCAACCAAATCGGCAGTATACCAAGGGCGAGATAGTGCTGTTTAAGAACGATTATTGGACGGCAAGCCGTATCATCGAGCCCGCGGCCAAGTTTGACTACAGCATCTGGATCCGGGCCGATTACGATCTCATACAGAAAGGGCTGTTGCCCAATGCAGCCAATGCCAGCGATCAATTGGCCACTGCCTACGATGTCAGCCAGGCCAATCTCGAAACCGATGTAGATCTCTTTAGCTATGGTTTAATTGGATTCCGTCCGCGACAGTACATGTCGGATTTAAACCTGGACGATGTCAGCCAGGTACAGTTGTATCAACAGTTCCTGGGAACCAAAGGCACCATTGGTGCGCTGGAACAATTCAACCGTGCAGATCTTGGCAAAGAAACAGCAGAATACAATATCTATGAATACTGGGCCATGTTGCGTAGCAGTTATGGTGCCACTGCCAATCGCAATTACTTTGAAATCTTGCTCAATGAAGCAAGATTGCGTGCCGATCCCAGCCTGGTAGAAATCGTACAAACACAGCAGATCAGTGAAGCTGATCAGGCTGTGTTGCTACAGGATTTGTGGAAATCCAGCGAAAAATTCACTACTACCAATATCATGCCAACCACGTTGGAACCAGAGACAGATGCAAGTCTTCCATCGGCAGGATATGTTGATCTTGAAGATGTAGATTTTACTGTGTTTGATCTTGAAGATTTTGCTGCCACTTCATTGGCACTGGATCAACAGATCGATGAGCTTTCAGAAGGTGATACCATATGGACGGCCAAGAAAAATCGCTACGACTGGGGAGTCTATCGTTTGCAGGAAGTTCCTGGCGATGTAGTGCAGGTCAGCGATAATTTAAATGGCAGATCCTTGGTAACCATGACTGCGCAACATGGCTTAAAGGTCAATGATTACATCGTGATCAGATATTTTGATCCTGTGGTTGATGGCACATATCGAGTTTTAGGTGTGCCCAGTCTCGACACCTTGCTGATTGGCTTGGCTTTTTTGGGCACCCAGACACAGATCATAGGAGAAGGTGTGGCATTTACCTTGGCCACTTCCCGTGTCGCTCAAGCATCAGATGTCAGCACTCTAAGTTATGTTAATGTGCTCCGATCCGGTGCCAAGGTCTGGGTAGATGACAACGGTTTCGGCCGTTGGACAGTGTTGGAAAAAACCGATCCATTCACATACAGTGATGTGTTGCCTATCGCGCAACCTGAAAGCAGTAGTCAATTTGGTGCCAGCGTGACTCAAGGATTCAATAATCTTGCTGCCATGGTGGGAGCCCCTGGATATCTACAGGCCGTGGATGACAGCACCTTGTTGGCCACTGGTGCAGTCTACACCTATGTCAAGACCGCGGCAACCAACGCCTATGAGCAAGGTATCCTAATCGAGCCATTGACCGAGGGATTAAAAGATTTTGGTCGCAGCATGGACATGGGCGATCAAACCTATGCCGTAGTCGGAGCACCACGCAGTCTTGGTGATCGTGGTTATGCCTATGTGATATACAATCCTGTGGCCACTAATGCCTTCTTACAATCACAGATATTGTTGTTGCCAGACGGTGAAACAGCCCCTGGAGCATTGTTTGGTCAAAGTGTGACCATGGCTCGAGACGAGTATTGGTTGTATGTAGGCTGCCCTGGAATCAATCGCGTGTATTGTTACGGCCGGCAAGATATACAATTGCAAAGCGTTCGTTATGTTTGCGACGGTAGCACATCACAATTTAATTACAGCGATCATGTGGTAGTAAACAATGGCACACAGTTAGCAGTGAATCTCAACAACGTGAATCTAACTTTGGGAGTGGATTTCACAGTGTCTGGCACCAACGTTAATCTGTTGGCAACGCCCACACAAGGACAGACCCTGGTCATCAGTCGTCGAGTGGGCGAGCTTTTCATAGGCGACGGATCTACTACCACTTACTCGTTGGACAATTTATACCTTGCAACAAGCATAGAATCGTTCTCGGTTTACATCAACGATGTGATCCAACGTCCTCACTACGATTATACCTTTGGTGCTGATAGCAGTATAGATCTGGTATTCACCCAGGCCCCAACCAACGGTGCAGTTATCAATGTGGTTTGTCAAACACATTGGAAACAGGTATCTTCGATCTCAGTGGCTGGCTTATCTGCCGATGCGAGATTTGGTTATTCGGTAAGCACTTCCACCGATGGTCGAAAACTCATCGTGGGCGCGCCTGGAGCAACCAACAATCAAGGATTGGTTTATGTGTTTGACCGGTCAACACAAAACTTTGTGCAACAGACCAGCACCAATACCACGTTTACTACAGTTCAGAGCCTGTCTAATCCTGGGGAACCAATCAACGTGTTCCTCAACAGCGTATTGCTTGTCGACGAAGCAAACAACGTGGGTGGACAATATTCTATTTCAGGCAACACAATCACCATGGTTACAGCACCTGCCGTGGGAGACGTGCTCACAGTAGAAACCAATCAATTCACTTTAGAACAGACTCTCGTGGATCCAGCAGCCGCGGCGGCCGATCAATATGGTTATGCTGTGGACCAGTGCGTCAACGATTGCAGTCTCTACATTGGCGCACCATACTATGGCGAAGATATACCAGAACATGGCCATGTGGATTACAAGATCAATCAAGGTCGTGTATATGGTACCTTGACTTCGAGCATAAGCAATTGCGTGCTTACACCCGGACAGTACCTGTCTGTAAACAATATCTTTGTAGAAGTGTCATCTCCTGCCGCCTGGAACAGTGGATTGGCCTATGCCAAAGATATCATAGTTTCCATTGGCAGCGATCTCTATCAATCGCGTGTTACAGTACCCGTGGGAACTGCCATAACTGACACAGTATACTGGAAACCAGTGAACTGGTCCACTGTGCTGGCCCAAGACATCGTGGATGCAGCCGTGGCCAATGTAACAGTTTCTGTGGGGGAAAATAGAGAATTCATCAGTAACGGACGCACTCAACAATTCAATATTGGTGATCTTTACAGCGCTGCCGATAGCTACACGCCATTGGTATATTTGGACAATGTATTGCAAACATTGAACACAAACTACACCTATAACAACGACACTCAGACCATTACATTCAATCTCACACCGGCCTATGACACCAAGATCAATGTGATCGGTGGCCGCATCACGATCTCTGTAAAAAATGCCAATGCCACCCTCACATTTAACAGATTGAGAGTTGGGCCTGGCACCGGAACCGTGTTCCAGGATCTTGGGTTGACGACCTATATCGATGTGCAAACTATCACCGCACCGTTGTTGCAAGATTATGCACATTTTGGACAGTCTTTGTTTGTTTCTGAAACCGCCACCAATCTTGTGGTAGGAGCGCCTGATGCCAGCACCATAGGTTTTGCAACCTTTGATGACAATACCACTGTGTTTGATGCCAACACCTGTGTTTTCAGCAACACCGTGACACAAAGCGGAGCGGTCTACATATTTGACTTCTTGCCAGCGGCATCAGCTTCGGCAACCAATCAAGGTCAGTTTGTGTTCGGCCAACAGATTTACAGTTCAGATATCACTGCGTTAGAAAGATTTGGCACAGCAGTAGATTACACCACAGGCATATTATTGGTTGGTGCTCCAGGAGAAGATCTTGGTGATTCTACCGAAGCCAATTATGGACAGGTGCAACAGTTTGCTAACATAGCGAGACTACCGGCCTGGCAGGCCAAACGAACCCAAAATCCCGTGGTTGATATCACACGATTAAACAGCGTGTTCATGTATGATAGATTCAGCGGAGCCTCGAGGCAGTATTTTGATTTTATTGATCCTTTACAGGGCAAGATACTCGGAGCCGCACAGCAAAACATTGACTACACAGGTAGCGTTGATCCTGCGGCGTACAATGTGGGTACACTGAACAACTATGGCGAGCGCTGGGGCGAAAGCTATGTAGGCAAGATTTGGTGGGATACCACAAATGCACGATTCATCGATCCCAATCAGAATGATATCGTTTATGCCAGCCGGCGCTGGGCTCAATTGTTCCCAGGATCGACTATAGAAGTTTATCAATGGGTGGTCAGCGATGTGCCTCCGGCACAGTATGCTGGTCCTGGGCAAGTGCGCAGTACCAACAACTATGTTGTTTTGAGTAGTATCAACGAAGCAGGCTTATTTGGTACACAGTATTATTTCTGGGTCAGCGGCATACGTGAAGTCAATCGCAAGGCTCGTAAAACACTCAGCATTGAAACAGTGGCCCGTTATATCCAGGATCCTAAGACTTCGGGCATAGCTTATATCGCGCCTATCAATGCCAGCACTGTGGCCATATACAACGGCCTTCCATACATCGTAGCACAAGACACAGTTTTGCATGTGGAATTTGATGAAACAGCCAACGATGCCCCAGTGTATGTAGAATACCAACTTATTGCGCAAGATCGACGTGACGGATTCCTCACAGACCTATTGTATCGCAAGTTCCTTGACAGCTTCTGTGGTGCCGACATCGAAGGACACAAGGTTCCGGATCCTTTCTTGCCAGTGAGCGAGTTGTATGGTGTACAGTTCAGGCCTCGTCAGAGCATGTATGCCAACAGATTCTTGGCCTTGGAAAACTACTTAACAAGAGCCAACAGAGTGATGTCCTTGTATCCTATCAGCGAGATACGCACATTCCCGTTGTTGCAAAGCCAAGAACCCGAACCCACGGTCAGCAGTGGTCAGTGGAACAAACGAGTGGCAGATTATGCCGAACTTACCTATCAAGATTTAGAAATCGTGCCCATTGGCTACAAGTATCTGGTGGTCACAGACAGCACCAACAGTGGCCTATGGACTATCTATGAAGTGGTATCTGGCGCATCGTTTGGCAGCAAAGAATTGTTGTTGGTCCGGGTACAAACCTATGACACCAATCTATATTGGAACTACATTGATTGGTATTTGCCAGGATATAATTCTCGCCAGCTGATCAGCGCAGAAGTGGCCAATTTCAATGATCTGGCACAGTTGGATCTGCCACCAGGCAGTGCTGCCAAGGTCACTACAAACGGCGGCAACAAATGGGAGATATATCTCCTGGAAAACACGACCTGGACTCGGGTAGGGTTACAAGACGGTACCATAGAAATAAAAGCAGAGATCTGGGATTACAGCATTGGACGTTTTGGTTTTGACGTCGAAGTATTTGATGCACAATATTTTGACCAAGAACCCGTGATTGAAACCCGCAACATCATCCGCAGTCTCAATGAAGAAATTTTCATAGATGATCTTGGCATCGAGCGAAATCGTCTGTTAGTGTTGATGTTCAACTTTATCTTGCAAGAACAAGTGGCACCACTTTGGTTGACCAAGACGTCATTGATTGACGTAGACCATGTGATTCGAGACCTTGAACCATATCAAATATATCGCCGAGACAATCAAGACTTTGTGCTAGATTACATCCAAGAGGTCAAACCATATCACGTGCAAATACGCGAGTTCAATCTCATATATCGAGGCAATGATGCATATCAAGGCAGCCTGACTGACTTTGATCTACCGGCTTATTATGACACCGCTGAATCCATGTTTATATCACCGGTGTTAGATGATGATCCATTAGAGCCTCTCAGCACAACATCCAGCGTGCCAAGCACAGATCCAGTCTGGACAACGTTCCCCTGGGATCAATGGTTCAACAATTACACCCTGGCAGTACAGTCTATAACCACGGTCGATGGTGGCACAGGATACACCGTGCCTCCCACAGTGATAGTGGGAACAGAATGGCAGAAAAACACAGCCTACGCTCAAGGCCAGCAGTTGTTCTTCAACAACAATCTGTATACCGTTACAGTGGCCGGGGTTTCGGGCCAAAGCGAACCAAGATTTACCAGTGGCAGCAGGGTCAACGGTACAACCACACTGGCCTATGCGGGTACCCGTACATTGGCTGTGGCACGTCTGTTGGGCGGTGGTCAAGTAGGGCAGATCGAAATCGTTGTGCCCGGCAGTGGCTATATCGTAACACCTGCTGTGACCTTGGAAGGCGGCAACGGTCAGGGTGCTGTGGCTGTGCCTGTGATGACAGGAACCGGTATCGGACGTGACTTCAGTGCTGGGGATCCTACAGACCCCACTGAGATCTATTACACACTGGTGCGATCTTTTACTACTACCATCAAGTTTGATCGATATGAGTACACAAGCCAGGTAGTTAACTGGGAACCAAATGTGCAGTACGAGGATGGTACCTTGGTACGATACGCAGATAAAGTTTGGTCGGCTTCCAGCACCGACAGCACTGCCGTGGTGGGCCCAACTTTTGATCCGCAACAATGGACTCTGGTACCAGCAGGGGATCTCAATGGCGTTGATCGCACCCAAGGTTACTACACTCCTGGCCCCAACGAGCCTGGTCTGGATCTTGCGCTGTTGATGACTGGCATAGACTATCCAGGAGTTCAGGTAGATGCGCCAGATTTCAATCAGAACACCGGATTTGATGTGGGCAATTATGACATCAATCCTTATGACAACATCAGTTATGGTCCTGAGGGGCGCCCTACATACGATCCAGCGATCCTGGATGCTATCTATGAAAGTTACTTTGGAACGCCGGCCACAGGCCCAATACCCACGGGCACAGCCGACACGGATATCAATGTTGACGGCGGCGCTTTCGTAGATACCTATGAAAGCCATGCACCGGAAGAGTTGGTTCCTGGCATAATATTTGATACCCTGGATCTGCGTGTGTTTACCACACCGGGTGCAGACTGGCAGATGGACGGTCATGGATTCCCCTTGCGTGTGCTGGGCTACACTTATGACAGTACCAGCCCTGTGTACAGTTGGGCCAACCTGGTAGATTATCCCACAGTCATTGAAATCTACAACGCTACCTGGGGTCTACGACTCATAAGAGACGTTCAATTTATTGTAAATTGGCCGACACGCACAGTGACCATATTGGGTGGCATCGTGGATGGCGAAAGCCTGCAGATCAATGTGTATGGCCTGGGTGGCGGCAATCAGGTTTGGAAAAACAGCATCATTGGAGATCAAGTCAACGATGGCGTCATAGTGGAGTATCCATATGCGCAGATTGATAGATTTGCTATCTATGTCAATGGAGAACCAACTACTGCTTATACATTCAGCCAATACTCTACTACACAGACCTTGCTGACCCTGAACAATACTTACAACGACACACAATTGCTGACCATAGCAGCCATGGGCCTGGAAGAAGATTCATATACACACGATTGGAGTTCTCCGGTCATACAGGCTGAAATCGCCGACGGCAGCACACTGACCTGGACCTTGGACAACAGTGTGCAAGGTACCAACCCTGCCAATCTCGTGGTTGAAATCAACGGGCGTAGAGCCAGACCACCCGAAGGCATTCAGTGGACCGTGGATGGCAGTAGCCGAACATATTTCTTGCCCAATCGAGGTGGATACGATCAAGGACTCATAGGTAACAACGAAGTTTACGCCTGGATCGACAACACTCCTTTGACCTATGGTGTGCAGTTTGTGTTAGATCCATATGATGGCAGTTCAGACCGTACTATCACCTTGAGTTTTGATCCTGAGCCTGGCGCTCAACTTCTGATCTCTGTGGATCATGCCGCAGATTACTATCTTGATGGATCTACACTAATCTATAAACCCACGGCCAGTCTCTTGCCGCTGTTGGGAGATGTAGTGACATTCACTACTTTCAACGATACCAGCCAGCAAAATATCCTAACCCAAGTCTTTGTAGGCCCTACTACACAGGGCTCACAGATCAACGTTGGCTATGATACCACACGCTATGATCAAGGCACACCGTTTGTGGATTCCACATTTGATGAAGGAACAGGAACCATAATACTGACCAATGTGTTTGATACCGGACGAGTCATTGACAATCCAAACAGACTCCTGATTACCATTGACAACGAATATCTATTCCCCTATCAAGATTGGTACGTGGATGGCACAGCCGTGGTCATATCCGGACCACCGATCAACCCAGCATCCGTGGTGGCCATTACAAACTTCACACAGAGCATCACACCTGATGCTGAAGCTTTCCGCATATTCCAAGACATGCGTGGAGAACAGTTGGTTTATCGCATAACCCCAGAGACCACGACCAAGACCGTGGCACAGGTCATGAGCACATCAGATGTGGTCTATGTAGAACAGGTCAGTCATCTGAGTCAACCCAATCTACCGGATGGCATATTTGGACAGATCACTATAGACGGTGAGCGAATCACTTATCGCTTCCGTGAAACCGCTGCCTTAGAAGAGATCAGCACAGGAGCATCGATCTATACCTTGGGCGGAGCCAACTATACCCTGCTTGGACAAGGTATCTTGACAGCCGTATTGGTCACACCCGGCGGCGTCGAAGTTTCCGCGCCCTATGTGGTGTTGAACAACGACGATTGGATAGCAGTACAATTCCTTACAGTCCCACCCATAGGTTACACTGTGCGTGTGTCGTTCACCATTGCGGGAGCAGTGTTTGGTCTGCGCCGTGGTACCGCTGGCACTGGTGCGTCAGAGCATGCACCCGGAGCCTGGGTATATGATATTGGTTTGGGCAACCTCTTACCTGCACAGTATCAGAATCAAACATATCCCGGATTTGGCATAGGTGGGTACGATCTTAGCAACTACGACATGCCCACAACCATAGCCCAGAGTTGGTATCAACCCGGAAACGGTACACCCAGCAATGGACAACCACTGCAGGTCACGGATACCCTGGCTGCGAGGTTCATCCGGGGCGAATAACGCAGGTAAATAAGTCATGGACGATAATAAACAACAAACCCTGAGCCAAACACAGAAACCGGTCATGCCTCAGCGCCCTAATGAACACAGTGGATTGAACATAGATGAATTCGTGAAAATCACGGATCCACAAACACAAAAAGTTATTTTGGAGAAGAGAGGATGATCCAGTTATCTCCATGGTTGATCGAAGGTCGGATCAAGATTTTTGATCCTAACAGCCAAGAAATTTTCGTAGAAAAAAAGAACGCCATCCACTACGAAAACATGAGCGTGGCTCTGGCACAGAGCATAGCAAACAAGAACATCGGGTACATCTACGAGATGGCCTTTGGCAACGGCGGCAGCTCAGTGGATCCCACTGGAGTGATCACTTATTTGCCCCCTAATACCACGGGACAAAATGCCGATTTATACAATCAGACCTATGCCAAAGTAGTTGATGCTAACTCAGCAGCCAACACTGATCCTACGCAGAATAACATGACCGTGTTACACACATCAGGACAGGTTTACACTGATGTTTTAGTAAGTTGTTTGTTGGACTACGGCGAGCCTGCCGGACAGCAGGCTTTTGACAATAGTACCAACTTCAATGGGGAGTTTGTTTTTGACGAACTGGGTCTCAAAGCATGGGAAGGATCAGCAGATGATCTTTTACTGCTGACCCATGTGATTTTCCACCCAGTGCAGAAGAGTTTGAATCGCCAGATACAGATTGATTATACTGTGCGTATACAGACCCTAACAAATCTGAGTGCAACATAAATATGGGTAGAAAATACGCCTATAAATACTGACAGGACGGAGTAACGACACATGGCATATACCATTAACTTAACAGACGGTACCATATTTGCTACCATAGCAGACGGTACCATCAACACCAGTTCCAGTATGACGCTGGTTGGTAAGAATTACGCAGGCTATGGAGAATTCCTCGACGAAAACTTCATACACTTGTTGGAAAGCGGAGCCAACACTTCGGCACCAGGAGCTCCGTTGACAGGTCAGCTCTGGTGGGACAAAAGCACCAGCACCATGAAGGTGTATAATGGTACGACTTTCAAGGTGATTTCAGCCTCGACTGCCAGTGCCACAGCACCAACCAGCAACGTGGCTGGCGATCTTTGGTTTGACACAGTCAACGGTCAGTTAAAAGTCTACAATGGTAGCACATTTATCCTGGTAGGTCCAGCATCCACGTCCGGTCAGGGCACTTCGGGTGCCATCGTCGTCACGGTCACTGACAACACGTCAGTGGATCACGTGGTGGTCCAATTGTACGTGAACAACACCATAGTGGCCATTGTGTCTAAAGATGCTACCTTTACTCCGCAGGTGGCCATCACTGGATTTGCCACAATCGGTCCTGGTATACAACTTTCCAGCACGGTAAGTTCTGCGCTGTTCCGTGGCACATCTACAGATGCACAACTGCTTGACGGCATTGATAGCACAGGTTTCTTGAGCTCGACCAGCAACGACACTACATCGGGTACGCTGGGCATACTCAATGACACTGGACTGACCGTGGGCGTGGATCAAGATTTCCAGGCGCAAGTCATCACAGCTAATTCGGCGGTAATCCTACGCAACCAGACACAGAACGGCAACCTCAGTATCCGTGTCAATGCTGGGGGAGTAGACACACCGGCCATCAGTATCAATGGTACCACAGGTGAAGTGGTACTACCACAGGCCCTGACTGTGCAGTCAGGCATTTTAAACGGCCAGGGAGGCGGTGCTGGCAACATAGGAACTTCAGGCTCTCCTTTCAACACAGTGTTTGCCACAGCAACCACTGCTTTGTACGCTGACGTAGCAGAACGCTTTGAATCTGACACAGCAATCTCTCCAGGATCAGTGGTTGAGCTTGGTGGTTTGAAAGAAATCACTATTTCTCAGCAGGAACTCAGTGAAAATGTATTCGGTGTGGTAAGTACTCGAGCAGCTTATCTAATGAACGCTGGCGCTGGTACAGACGAAACACACCCAGCCGTGGCAGTCACAGGACGTGTGCCGGTCAGAGTCATAGGCCAGATCAACAAAGGCGACAGATTGGTATCAGCCGGAGGTGGTATCGCCCGAGCAGCCAAGCCAGGTGAAGCGACTCCTTTCAACACAATTGGGCGAGCCTTGCAAGATAAATCAGATCATGATGCAGGTACCATCGAAGCCATCGTGATGATCAAATAAGGAAACAAGCATGACATATTCTGTAGGCAACCTAATATCAGCAGCGGATTACAACGGATTCGTAAGTACCACCCTGGGTGGCAACGTCAACGTGATTTGGAGCACAGGTGCCGGCGCAGATGGTTATGGCCAGACTGCTCTATCCACGGTATCGGCCGCTGGCAACATCACAGCGGCACAATGGGCCAGTCTTGTAAACACTGTCTCTAACATCGGGGCTCACCAAGGAACCACGCTGACTTCACGCACAGCACCTGTGGCAGGTAATGTGATCACCATCTTGAGCAATCTTGGGTCAGATCTTGCCAACTGCTATAACAACGTTGGCAACGCCTCTTCTGCAGGCACGCAGTTCGGAACCTTCAGCGGCACCACCAGCAAGACCACGGGCACAGGTTCGGGATCAACACCATGGACCATAACCTTTACCCACACCATCACTTGGTCATCAGCCGATGCAGTGCGGTATTTTTTCAATGCCGGCGGCCTGATCAGGATACAGTTTGGCAAGACCAGCACAGGTACAGCAGCCGACGACGAGTGGAATGATCTAGCCGAGACTTTGTGCGGCGATATCTACATCAGCCATGGCGAAGGTGGCACACACACCATCAACGGCACGAGTTATACCGGTACCACCAAGATTGGCGGCACAGGTACACCTAATACCTTAAACACCAATGTGGGATGGTTCGACTTGACCACAAGTGACACAACCCTTTACAAGCAGTTCGCGGATACTGTTCCTTATACCTTGGACTTTATCCAGGTACAGGCCAAGACCGCAGGTACAGGAACACAATTGGTGCTGACCACGACCTGGGCCGATACCGGTTTATCAGGACCAGGATCAGATGACACTATTTCGGGCGGCACAGCCACTTCATCACCGTCGACCACGATCACCGGAACCGCGCCTACCACTTTGGTAACATATATTCCGCCATCTACTACCTATCTCACAGCATCCTGGGGCACGCCTACCATAGCAGCCTCAGTGACCTAATCTGCGCTGATTGGGTGAATCGGTAAAGGACCCACGGGTCCTTTACTTTTATGTTTTTTTCCTGTAAAATAACTGCATGGACACAGACAAACTATTCCAACACGCACGGGCCCGTTTTGATCATCAGGCCGCACGTCGCGTTCTTAAAGAAAAATATCAGGCAAAACTGATTTTTGCTCATGCTGGTGGCATGTGGCGTGCCGGTCCAGAATTGTTGACCACCCTCCATGTATGCACGGATGCCGAAGTAGTGCTGTTAGACCTTTACGAAACTCCGGTGCGTGTACAAGTAAATGAATTACGCGATCTGGCATACCAACGCTGGCAAGAACAAATGATAGGTTGGTTGATCGATCTGGAAACACAAAACACCCAGCGATGACACGTGGTGCTTTGATCTTTGCATTCAACAACGAATCATTTGATTACGTTGGCATGGCTGCTTGGGCCGCAGCTCGGGTACAACGCTGGCTGGATATACCGGTGACCTTGATCACTGACGCCTATGTTGATAATCGTGTATTTGACAAGGTAATCGTGGTCGAACCTGAACCATCTGATCCACGTTATTTTGCCGATGTTGCGAAAAAGGTTTCCTGGCATAACAAGTCCAGGCCCTTGGCCTTTGACGTAACACCCTACGATCATACTCTGGTATTGGATGCTGATTACATTGTGGCGTCAGATGTGCTGGGTCAATACTGGCACAGTGACTTGGATTTTTTATGTTACTGCACAGCCTATGATGTAGCTGCACTCAATGATTACAGGACTCTGAACACTTTTGGCAAACATGCCATGCCTATGAGTTGGGCCACGGTCATGATGTTCCGCAAAACCAAGCACACGAGACAAATATTTGATGTCATGCACATGGTCAAACAAAACTGGACCCATTATAAAGAGATCTACGGAGTAGGTCGCAGTCCTTATCGCAACGATCATGCTATGAGCATAGCCTGTAGCTTGGCCAACGGTCATGCACCCACCTGGCCTGGATTCCATGGCAGCATGGCCAATGTTGATCCTGCGTACAAGATTACGGCCTTGGACCAAGACTCTTTCCGGATAGATTATATCAATAGAGAATCCAAACCTGGTTACATCGTGGTCAAAAATTTAGACCTGCATGCCATGAACAAAAGATCTTTAGGAGAAATGATTGCCAGCCAACCGTGAACGTGGCTATGTGATCATGGCCATCAACAGCACAGAGACAGATTATGAATCTTGTGCCCATACTCTGGCACGGAGCATACGCCATTGGCACCCTGATGCTGACATAACCATTGTCACACGAGATCAATTACCTCACGGGCACCGTCAAGGTTTCGCCAACGATTGGCAAGCCTGGTGGGTGTCACCTTACAGGCAAACCATCAAACTCGAAGCCGACATGTTCATGGCCAGCCCTTGCGATCATTGGTGGTCTATGTTTGAAAAAAATGATGTGGTTGTGAGCACTGGTGCTCGAGACATCTATGACAAACCGGCAGTATCGCGGCAATATCGTAGAGTATTTGACGAAAATCATTTGCCCGATGTTTACAATGCCATCACGTATTGGCGTCGATGCCCAGTGGCGCAGGAATTCTGGACCTGGGTGCGCACCATATTTGAGAATTGGGCACAATATCGTACCTTGCTAAAATTTGCCGACGACGAACCTAACACCGATCTTGTATATGCTATGGCAGCACAGATCATGGGTCCAGAAAAAATCACCCAGTGCTGGGCCGAACATCCTCGCATCGTGCATATGAAGCCGGGCATATTGCCTACCAAGATCAAAGATTGGACACAAGGCCTTGTCTGGGAGTTGCATCAAGGAGATCTCAGGATCAACACCGTGAGCCAGTGGGGAGCGGTACACTACAATGTCAAGACATGGAGGCCATATGGATGAACAAGAATTCTTGAAGTTTTGGCAAACTCACGCATGGCCGGATATCAAACCAGTGTTCTGGCGACTGTATCATGACGGTCAAGGGCAGCCTATCTGTTATTCTATGGAAGATCTGCCAGGTACTTGGATTGACGTCACACCAGAAGAATATCAATTGGCCGATTTACGTGTGCGGGTGATAAACGGACGCATACATAAACTTAACGGCACCACATCTCGCAAATTGGTGCATGATAATGAATCTGGTACACCTTGTCATCCTGAAGACATAACCATAGTAGTGTCGCCCGATCAAACAAACCAAAGATGGAAAATCCGCTATGAAAATTGACGTGGCCGACCTTGATTGCATCTATCTCAGTTATGACGAACCGCAGAAAGAAGAATTTTGGGTGCGTATACGTAACATGGTTCCTTGGGCCAAGCGTGTAGACGGAGTCAAAGGATCAGACGCCGCGCACAAAGCTGCGGCTGAAGCCAGTGGCACCGATCGATTCATACTGATCGACGGAGACAACATCCCCGACGAAGGTTTTTTTAACCTTACATTAGACTTGCAAGACGAGCATTGGCAAAGTGCAGTATTCCGCTGGCGTGCAAGGAATCACATCAACGGTCTTACGTATGGCAATGGCGGGCTCAGTAGTTGGACCAAGACTTTTGTTAAAGGCATGCGAACCCATGAGAACACTGATGGGCGAGATGAAACCGTGGTTGAATTTTGTTTTGATCCTTTGTATTGGTCCATGCATGACTGTTACTCTTCTACATATCCCAACGGCAGCGCCAAGCATGCTTGGCGTGCTGGCTTCCGTGAAGGGGTTAAAATGTGTCTAAACAAGGGTGCCAGACCTAGTGTGACAGAATTCCGAGACAGGGTGCACCAACGCAATCTTGATCATCTCACTGTTTGGCACAATGTCGGAGATGACATTGAGCATGGTATCTGGGCTATCATGGGCGCCAGGATGGGCACCTATATGACCATGCTCACAGACTGGGATTATCGAGATGTACAATCATTTGATGCCCTCGAAAAGATCTGGCAAGTTGAACGACATGTGGATCCTTATGAAGCCACAGACACTTATTCACAGTCGTTGAGCGGTCAATTAGATCTCCCGATGAGTTTGTTGGATAAAAAACAAAGTGCATTCTTTAAACATCATTATCGATCAAATTGGCACAACCAAGGTATCATGATCCGCGAGATAGACGTGATACGCAGACAAGAAGGATGGTGATATGAGTTTGGTCAACAGCCATTGTGGGTTTGCTCCATTGCAAGAAGTATGGTTAGGGGACGTATACCCTGAACAGTTTTATGATCATTTATCCACCCCGGTGCGTGACGCCTTCCAAACCATCACTGCATGGACAAAACAAGATTTGACCAAGATACACAATAAGTTGACGGAACTTGGAGTGGTTGTTCGCAGGCCCGAATATCACAGCATAGATGACTGTTTAAATACCAACGATAATTTACTAAAGCCAGTAGTGGCCGCACGCGATGATACCCTGGTACTGGGATCAACCATGTATCATTTGAGGAATCAATTCCGGCGCAACCCATGGCAACATGCCATTGATGATTATAGAAACAGCGGTGCTACAGTGTTAGAGTACAATGAAGGAACACCCTGGGCCTGTTTGAGTCCACCTTGCATGGTACGCATTGGTCGTGATTTATATATTGATTGGATATATCATGAACATGTATGGGGTATGGTCACAGAACCATTGGTAGAGTTAGCCAAGCAGTATCGTGTGCATGTTAGTATGATTGACGGGCACAGCGATTGTGTATTTTGTCCAGTGAGAGAAGGTCTGATCATGACCACGGATTACAAAAAATCTTACGACACCACATTTCCTGGATGGGACATATACAATATCAATCATCACAACCGCAAAAAACCTTTGAACATGGGCAGCGGTTTCCACCAATGGGAAGTGCCAGATGTCAAAATTGGCGCCAACAAAGAATTCCAACAGCATGTCCAAACCAAGGCACAGGACTGGGTGGGCAGTTATCAAGAAACTGTATTTGATGTAAACTTGTTGATAGTAGATGACAAAAACATTCTCAGCATAGGCGACGATGATGATACCTTTGAATTCTTGCACCGCCAAGGGTACAATGTACATGCGTTTGATTTTAGATGTAGGAATTTTTGGGATGGAGGCATGCATTGTTTAACCAACGATATCCGCAGAAGTGGTTCTTGCCCTGACTACTTTCCTGAACGAGGCAGGCCCGGCCTGGATTGGTTAGTTGATGATCGTTAAAGCAATTACAAGTGACTCTTTGTTATGGAACAAGCAACAGTTTGTGTTTGACCTAATCTCGGCTGCACAACAAGGGCCTGTGATCATAGATCTACTGCACGAAGGACCGGATTGTGTGGCAGCCGGCATTGATGCTGTCATTGACCAAGTGCGTGAATTGTTGGATCTGCCCAAAGATCATTTTCTAATACGCACAAGCAATCAAATCAAGTCCAGTGCATATCCAGAGATCAGGACCAAGTTTGTTGAACTGAATCTGGCCAAGAATCTTATCCAACAATCGCAACCAGTATCCAGCACACTCAAACACCTGTTTGGAATATTCATAGGGCGCAGTAATTGGCAGCGATTAGGACTGGCCGCACATCTGCATCAAAAATACAGAGATCGGACTGTGATGACCTTTCATTATGACCACAATCTTGAATTCCATCGAAACAATCTGGGTTTAGAAGAATTTGTACACAAGCATTGGGACAAAAGTAAACATGTATATGAATTTCTTAAACATTTGCCCATCAAACACGATGAGCAAACTTATCCTATACTATGGAACGAGCAGGGGTTTGGTCTTACCCAACAGTATCGCTCTGTATTCATAGAAATCGTATGTGAAACTTATTTTACAGGTCGCACATTTTTTATCACAGAAAAGACATTGCGGTGTATCATAAACCGCAGGCCCTTCATCGTGCAAGGACCCATTCACTACTTGAAAAATCTCAAATCATTGGGATTCAAGACCTTTGACACCTGGTGGGACGAAGGCTATGATCAAGATCCCTCTGATGCCAGATATGACACACTGTGTGATGGCATAGATTACATCGCCCTTCAACCAGATCAACGAATAAAGCAATGGTACGACGAAATGCAACCAGTACTGGCACACAATGTGAGATGCCTCCAGGAATTAACGGATCAAAAAATAATGTCTACGGAATTTTTTTGCGACTAAAAAAATCCTCCGTACCATATGCTGGATTTTACATCACCAATGCATATCATTCTACAAGCATCTGTTGTAATCGCTTTGATAATGTCAAGTTCGAAGACACGGAATCGATCTTGGAACATACCAAAAGATTCTTCGAACTGACTGACTAAGATCTGGAAAGTACATTCAATGCCGCAAAATAAAGACAATGAAATAGCGCAGAATTTTAAATCAAAATTTCTCAGCGACGCCGAAGTGATGAAACAACGTCTGGACTCAGTGAGTCCCAGTTTGTGTCTGGCCAAATGGAAACAGGTTAGTCTGCATCTAACCACGGGCATGAACAATTCATGTTATCATCCACCGTTACATCAGATATCTATTGAAGAAATTGGAAGAGATCCTGGAGCCTTGCACAATACTTCGCATAAGAAACAACAACGACGCATGATGTTACAAGGACAACGTCCCGCAGAATGCCAGTATTGCTGGAACATGGAAGATCTTGGTGAGATGAGCGATCGACATTATCGTTCCGGCGAATCTTGGGCTGCCATAGATTTTGATCATATCGCAGGTTCTACTGGTAACGAAGATGATGTCGTCCCCAGTTATGTTGAAGTTAATTTCAACAGTGCTTGTAATCTCCGCTGTAGTTATTGCAGTCCACAATTTTCGTCATCGTGGATGGACGAAATTCAGCGTCATGGATCCTACCCTACTGCTACTCCTCATAACAGTCCTGAGCATTTCTCAGGATCTCGACTCCCTATCCCTGCAAGAGAACACAATCCCTATGTGGAGGCATTTTGGGCATGGTGGCCTACTCTGTATCCTCGATTGAGACATTTCCGCATGACCGGCGGCGAACCTCTCATGGATCGAAACACATATCGGGTATTTGATTATGTGCTGGCCTTGCCCAAGCCCGATTTGCATCTCAATGTGACCAGCAATTTCTCAGTGGAACCTGCGCTGTTTAATCGCTATCTTGACTATGTTAAAAAATTGTGTGATACCAATATCGAACATTTCATGCAGTATGTCAGCATTGATTCTGGCAATCCCGGCCAAGCTCAATATATCAGGAATGGTCTGCAGTTCCGACGACTATGGGACTACGTACATCGCTATCTTGGCGAAGCTCCTCGGCGCAACAGTCTGACTTTTATCGTTACTATGAACAATCTGTCAGTGTTGGGATTGCAAGATCTCCTGCAATGGATATTGGATCTGCGCAAAAAATACAGTAGCACTTATCAGCGTGTGTGGTTTGACACTCCGGTACTGCGCCAACCGGCCTGGCAGAGTTTGCAGACCTTGCCTGAAAGTTATTCGGCCGTGCTGGAACGCACTGCCGACTGGATGGAATTGAATCAAGATCCCATGCATGGATTCCGAGACTTTGAAATACAAAGATTACGACGTGACATTGCCTGGATGAAGCAAGGACTGACACAGGATCAAAGCAGGAATAGGGCAGACTTCTATAGGTTTTTTGCCGAGCACGATCGGCGACGCGGTACAGACTTCCTGGCTACTTTTCCACAGATGCGCCAATGGTGGGAGGAGTGTCGTGGACATGCTCAACGGTCGTAATCTCGTAGTAGATACTTTCAGCTTGGTGTACAGAGATCTCCGGCCCTGGATCACACACGAATTTTGGACTCTGGAGAATCATGACATCGTGGCCAACAGTGTGTATGTCATAGGTCGCAAGTTGTTTGTAGAATATCGACCCATGATTGAGATGTTGCTGACAAGACCCGACGTCACTGTGGTATTTGACAATGCATTCGAAGGAAGCCGTACCCTCATGGATCAACTGCGGAGCATGAATTTAGAATCTCATGCTCGAGGTGGTAATCTGCGCATCATTGGTGGTGGCGACATGGATCCGGCCTATGCTTATACACGAATAGATCATTTTTTAGTCCACATCCTGGATTACCAAGAAAACATACAAGCTCAACAGCGTACCGATGAGATCTTTGCTGGAAATCCAAAACCATACACCTTTATGTTCCTCAACGGAAGAGCCAGACCTCATCGCAAGTATCTCTGGGAGAGATTCCGTGAAAGCCAGATTCTTGATCAAAGTCTCTGGACCATGCTTGAAAGCCGGCCTTGTATAGATCGCGAGTTGAAACTCATGCGTGGTGATGTCAATGTAATGGCCACACCCACACCCTTGCGTAGATTGCCTGCGCTGTATGAATATCGCGATTACCGTGACACTGAGATCATGGTAGACATGCCCGATCGCGCTTTTATCAAACAAGACATGTTCCAAAATACCTGGGGTGAGATCTATCTTGAACCCCAGGGCTATGTGGATACCTATTTCAGTTTAGTTACGGAAACTGTGTATGATGTGCCTTACAGTTTTCGCACCGAAAAAATAGCCAAAGTTATTGCCATGGGGCATCCCTGGATCTGTGCTGCCAATCAATATTTTTATAGAGACATGCGCGATCTTGGATTCCAGACTTTTGGATCCGTGATCGACGAAAGTTTTGATAGCATAGAAGACAACCAACAGAGATTGGATCGCATACATGATATCGTAGTGGATCTTGTAGGCCAAGATCTACAGTCTTTCCTACAGGCCTGTGAACCTATCTGTAAATACAATCAACAGCGATTGCGAGAATTCCAAAAGGAACATCGTGCGCAAATCCCCCAACAATTTTTTTCTTTGATAAATCATGGACGACCTTGAATTCCGCCAGCAGGTGCTGGACCCAATCTCTAACAGCTTCTGTGGTGCTAAGTGGTACAATGCGACCATTTGGCTGGGTTCAGGACAGACCACTTCGTGCCATCATCCTCCAGCACATGCCATTGGACCAGAATTCAGCACCAATCCCAAAGCCATACACAACACAGCACAGAAGAAACAAGATCGCAAGATGATGCAGGCAGGAGAACGCCCGCCGGGCTGTGAATATTGCTGGAAGATCGAGGACATGGGTCGAGATGCTGTGTCGGACAGAGTTTACAAGAGCAAGATATACAAGATCGAGGATCTCAATCATGCGGCTAAAGCACCAGTGGAAACAGATGTTGATCTCCGCACTCTGGAGATCAGTTTTGATCGCACATGTCAGTTTGCATGTAGTTACTGCAATCCTGCTTTTAGCACTTCTTGGGTCAACGATATCCGCAAGCACGGACCTTATACAGGACTCATTAGCGACGGCAGGAACCACTTTACTCATGCTCATGACAGTGCTCAGTTATACCGTTATGGGCAAACCAATCCATATGTGGAAGCGTTCTTCCAGTGGTGGGAATCGGACCTCCACAGGACCTTAGACGAACTACGCATCACCGGTGGCGAGCCACTGATGTCGGGCTATACCTGGAAACTCATAGACTGGTTCAGAGACAATCCTGGTCGTAGTCATACCCGCCTGGCTATCAATTCCAATCTTGGCATGGAAGGAGATGTGATACAGCGTGCCATAGATGGCTGTGAAGGTGTAGAATTAGATCTATACACTTCTAACGAAAGTATAGGACCGCACGCAGAATACATCCGCGATGGGTTGAATTACGGACAGTGGACCTACAACATGGAACATATCATGCAAACCAAGAAAGTGCGTGCGTTGCATGTGATGTGTACAGTCAATGCCTTGTGCCTGGAAAGCCTGCCAGAGTTCTTGCACTATCTCATGTTATGGAAACAGGATTTTGGTGCAGACTTTCCGAACTTTACCTTGAACATACTCAGATTCCCCAGTTTCCAAAGTCCCTTGGTGTTGCCAGATCGCATACGCATGCACCATAGAGACAGATTGCAGGCCTGGTTAGATCGATGGAATCATAACATCTGTTTGCAACCACACGAACGCAATCATGTGCAGAGACTGATTGATTACCTCGATGTGGTCAAGACACCACATTCTGAGGCCTTTGACATGCCCCGACTACACAATGATTTCCGTGCATTCTATGAGCAATATGACAAACGGAGAAATCACAACTTCCGCCGAACTTTTCCTAACTTGGTATCATGGTATGACTCAATACAAATATAACAGCCCTGATTTATTGAAGCCGGTGGATCTTACCGAGCGCGAAAATTTTTTATTGAAAGAATCAAAGACTTTTTGTATCTATCCCTGGATACATTTACATGCATATCCCACGGGAGAAGCCTATCCTTGTTGTCATGCAGAAATGAAAGTGGGACAGGTTGGAGATTGTAGGTCTCAGACTCTGCAAGAAATCTGGACCGGTGATGCCATGGGCCAGTTGCGCGACAATATGTTGCATGACATCAAAAGCAAAGCTTGCCAACGTTGCTATGAACAGGAGTCTGCAGGTTTTTTCAGTGGTAGGCAGTCGGCCAACAAGCATCATGGACATCATATAAAAAAGTTATCAACTAATCCTTTTGAAATGACTTACTGGGACATACGCTTTTCTAATCTTTGCAATCTCAGTTGTCGCAGTTGTGGACATATTTTCAGCAGTTCGTGGTATCAGGATCAGGCCAAACTGGCGGGCACCGACTGGGCATCAAAGAATCGCGCTCTGAACATCGCTGGGCGAACCGCCAACGACATGTGGGAGCAGTTGTTGCCACACATAGATTATGTGGAGCAGATTTATTTTGCCGGTGGTGAGCCATTGATGATGGACGAACATTATCGTATCTTGGAAGAATTGGAACGCAGAGGCCGATTTGATGTGCGACTGATTTACAATACCAATTTTACCCAGGTAAGATTAAAAGATAGGTATGTGTTTGACTATTGGAAAAAATTCGACAGCGTAGCAGTGGGAGCCAGCCTTGATGCCATGGGATCACGTGCTGAGTATATACGTAACGGTACAGACTGGCAGCAGGTAGAAGAAAATAGACGCCGCATGATAGATATCTGCCCCAATGTAGATTTTTATATCAGTCCTACTTTGAGTATACTCAATGCCTGGCATTTACCAGATTTCCACCGACATTGGGTTGATCGAGGACTCATACGACCTCAAGATTGTAATATAAACATATTGCAAGATCCAGCATGGTATAGATTGGATATTGCGCCCGTCAAGTACAAGCAAAGATTACGCATCAAGTTTGAGGAACACATTGAGTGGTTGCGCGGTCGAGACAGTCTTTCTCGTGTTACTGTGGGACTACAATCAGCCATAAATTTCATGATGGCATCTGATAGATCTGATCTAGTCGATACCTTTTGGCAAAAGACCCAAGAACTTGATCGAATCAGATCGCAAAACATTGCCACTGCTCTTCCTGAATTAGAGGCGCTCCGATGAAGGTTCCTCACGACAAGTTTTGCGTGTTGCCTTGGATAAGCCTTGAAGCCAGTCCTATCGGCACCGTGAGACCTTGCTGTTTGTCTCGCAACGAGATAGTGGACGAACATGGTACCAAGTTCGGCCTGGGGGAAACGTCTATCCAGACTATCAGACAAAGCCAGCACATGCAAGAACTACGAAAATCTTTCTTGCAAGGACAACAGACCCCTGACTGTGAACGTTGTTGGAACGAAGAACGTGCGGGCCGAACCAGCAAACGCATGCATACTTTGGATCGCCTGAAACACGTCGTGGACACTGAACAATGGACAGATCAACCCGAACCCTTGATGTTCTTGGATCTCAAACTGGGTAATATATGCAATCTTAAATGCCGCATTTGCGGATCATGGTCATCATCGACCTATGCAGCCGAAGAAATAAAATATCAGCAAGAAAAGAAAAATAACTTCCATTATGTCATGATGAAGTTGGGTCGCTGGCCCAGAGAAGAACAGAGATTCTGGCAAGATCTCGAGTCTAACCTCGAAAGTTTACGATATCTTGAATTCACCGGAGGTGAACCATTCATGATACAAGAACATTTTGATCTCCTGGCCAAGTTGGTTGATCGAGGCTTGGCTGCCAACATTGATATACACTACAACACCAATGGTACCATGTATCCTGTAGGAGCAGAAGCACTGTGGAAAAACTTCCGGCACGTAGAAATAGCGTTCAGCATTGATGATGTGTCCGAAAGATTTGAATATCAACGGGCCGGAGCCGACTGGACTGCCGTGAATGGTCATGTAGAACTATTCCGTCAAATGCGTGCAAGGAACAAAAATATAACCCTGCAGGTTTGTACCACGGTCAATGTGTTTAACGTGATGTATCTTGAAGATGTGGCTGCCTGGATAGATCAGCAGGATTTTGATTTTGTTTACTGGAATATGTTGCATGATGCTCCGCAATTCTGTATAGCCAATCTGCCGGCCAAAGCCAAAGAAATCACGCAGGCCCGATTAAGGAGCGGCCGATTCAGTGTCAAACACGATACTGAGATACAACGCATCATTGATTTTATGAATCAAGGTACCAGCACTGATGGTAGCGATCTTAGAAGAAGCGTCTACGAGGTCGATCAGAGACGCGGACAAAATCTCAATCAAGTGGCTCCCGAATTTGCATTTGCTATAGATTATGATTTCCTCTAAACCTAACACCTTGTGCCTTGCGCCGTGGACACACACTTATCTTTCGCCGCAGACTGAGCGAAGGATGTGTTGTGCCAGTAGAGAGCCTGCTCAAAATTTCCAGCAATACATTGACACAGCTGCAGGCACCGGTCGTTATATTCCTATTACATTAGACGACCATTGGAACAGCGAGCACATGCGTAGTGTGCGTCGTCGCATGATGGCTGGCGAAATCTTGCCCGAGTGTGAAGTTTGCAATGAAAAATTGTTAAACACAGACGTTTACAGAGATTATTTCAATCGTTTGTTTGCACACAAATATGAGCAGGCCATGGCATCCACAGCCGAGGATGGATCCACTACCATGCAACCGGTGAGCTGGGACTATAGATTTTCAAATCTTTGCAATTTCAAATGCAGGATGTGTGGTGACATGTTAAGTTCGGCCTGGGAAAGTGAACAGAGACAGCATAACATGATTGACTGGTCTAATACCAAAAACAACTGGATGCTCCCCGCCGTCAGAGCACAAATAAGTAAGTTTCAAGACACCCAGATAGAACAAGAGTTTGCTGATGCAGTGGAACAGCATCGTGTGGAAGAGGTTTACTGGGTGGGCGGCGAACCGTTGATGTACGAACAGCATTGGCGGTACATGAAAAGAATAATTGACCTGGGTGACGGGCCCAAACTCTATGCCAGATATAACACCAATCTTTCTCGTATCCACTATCGTGGGATTGATCTTTATGACGATATTCTTGGACATGTTCGCGACTGGCAAATCTGTGCCAGCCTTGACGGAACCGGAGCCACAGGAGAATACATCCGAACCGGACTCGACTATGAACAATGGCGACATAACTTTGCCCGAGGATTGGACCTATGCAAGAATCGCCGCCAGATGCGAATCGATTTCACACTCACTTTACCTGGACTGTTTGAAATCAGAAGAATACAAACGCTCGCTGACGAATTCGGAGTTGACATCCTTGCCAAAGTAGTGTTTGGGTTTTCACCCGATATAGTGATGAGTCCTCTTGCATTGCCACGATGGCTTCTCGACAAGAAAATCAATAATTTGCTGGAAGATTTACCACCCGGGGCGTTAAAAGATGTGCTGTGTCAATTGAAACATAGGCCTACTTTCCAGGAAGCATGGCCAGATTCCTGGCAACAAGGTCTTGTTGATGGCAAAAGACGTGTGTTAAAATTAGAGTCTATACGAAAAGATACATACACCTGGAATGATATTACCAAAGAGGACGAAGAAATACATGCATGGTGGCAAGAAATATCCTGTTGAAATAGATCTGATAGATCGTCGATCACAGCATGTCATCACAGTAAAAATTGATGTCATTGATCATAATCTGGGTCGTAAGTGGATACAAGCATTGGATCATGTGCTATTCAACGAGTTACATTTGGAAAAAAATTATTGTTTCCTCGGCTTTGCTGACAGCGATCGAGATGGCCAGATGATCTTGGATCGAGTCAACGCAAGCATTTTATATATCAATGATGCCGACATTGGTTACCATATTGATGATTGGTTTACTATGGCCAACACCATGACAGACGAACCCCAAGGCAATCGTACAAAAGGCAGGAACATCGTACAACACCGTCTCAACATGCTCCATAGATATTTTGAAGATTTACAGGGCAGTAGCGGCCGCATGAGTGATTTCTACATCAAGGCGGATCACGAAATAAGATGGCATATCCGGCAACTTAATCTACTGTGCCACGAATTCGAGTCTTGGGCCTTGTCTTATCGCAAGCAGATCGAGGCCCCAGATTGGCAAAGGCCCAGCCAACTCATGTGCTGGCTCAGTGCTCCACGTTTTGCTTTGGAAATTGAAGATCTTGATTTGTTCGGGGTGGACACTATCAATCGTGATCTTGGCGGCGTATACATAGGCGTGAACAAAGCCGTGGGCAAACATCATTGGGAAGTGTTCCAGGATGAAGGACGTGATAGCAGGATCGGAGAATTGACAACCAGCGCCTTGCGCAATCAGTCCGAAGCAGCCGCAGACTTTGATATAGAGTGGGGGCGCAATCCCAAAGATTTCCCCTGGCAGACGAAAATGTTGGAAGACTTCCGACATTGGCTTACCATCAATGGGTTTGACCCTGAGGATCCTGAATTGACCATTGGCCATCCTAAGATAGCACAGGTAGATCTAAAGGTCTCTTTTGGTACAGAAGATCCGCAAAAAATCTGGGCAATGTTGAACCAACATCTTGACGTAAGTGAAGTGCGCACCTTGCGCCATAGGGCACATTATGCTTATCACTGGAGTGACGAGGATTACATACAGAGACAGATTGAAATTTTGAAACAAGGATAAAATATGAACTGGTTTAGAAGATTGGTAGCCAAAATTAAATTAGAAATTCGTTATCGTAGAAAGCTCAAAGAACTGCGCAAACGCGACCCTTTCATTTACAAATGAAACACATTTTAGGAGTTTCGGCGGGTTTTCATGACGCCGCGGTCAGTATCGTGCGTGGTGATGGGGAGATCGTGTTTGCTGGACACAGCGAACGATACAGCAAGATCAAGAATGATCCCAACATTCATCCAGCGCTCATGGAAGAATGCTGTGAATGGGATTATGATACCGTGGCTTTTTATGAACGTCCATGGATGCACAACATCCAGCAATGGAGATCGGGGCAAAAGTTGTATGGACCATGGACAGCGAGCGGTGCGCTGAAAAAGCATCTCGGCTCATGGTATCAACATCCAGCTCATCGTGAGTTGTGCTTTGCCCATCACCTCAGTCATGCCGCGGCCGGATTCCAGACATCACCATTTGATCAGGCCGCAGTAGTGGTCATCGACGCCATTGGCGAACTTGATACTGTGTCGATTTATAGTGCTGCCTACGATAACCAAGGTCGTGCGCACTATAAAAAAATGTGGGGACAACGATATCCACACTCAATAGGGCTATTTTATTCGGCCATAACCAAGGCAGTGGGACTGCGACCCATGGATGAAGAATACATCACCATGGGCATGGCAGCCTATGGTAATCGACTGGGGTGTGCATGGATGCGAGATCAGTTTGTTGAAGATGATATTGCTATGCAATTCAAACAAAATCTGCACATTGGATTTGATGATGAGTTGAGTTTTGCCAGCAAGGAAGATATCGCGGCATCGGCGCAGGCACTGGCAGAACATTTAATCAAGTCAATCATGCGTCGTGCCAAAGAATTGACTGGCTGCGAAAACTTAGTTTACATGGGCGGCGTCGCTTTGAACTGCGTGGCCAATGCGCATCTCGGCAAGTATTTTGATAGAGTTTGGATCATGCCCAATCCCGGTGATGCTGGTAGCAGTCTTGGTGCAGCCGCATTAGCTCATGGTGGTCGCCTGCGTTGGCGAGATGCGTATCTTGGACACCGGATATCCGGAGATTACCCTGTCAAACCTTTGTTGGATCATCTGCTCCGAGACAAGATAGTAGGAGTAGCATCAGGAAGAGCCGAATGGGGACCACGAGCCTTGGGCAATCGTAGTTTGTTAGCCGACCCGCGCGGGTGGGAGATCAAGGATCGAGTGAATGAAATCAAACGCAGACAGAAATTTAGACCGTTCGCACCGGTCATATTGGAAGAACTGGCTGATGAGTATTTTGTTATGTCTCTTGGGTGGAATCGTTGTCGCTATATGCAGTCAGTCGCTCATTGCCGCGAGCCTGATCGTTTTCCTGCTATATGCCATGTCGATGGAACCAGCCGAGTACAGACAGTTCCAGCAGATGGCTCGGGCATCAGACAGTTGTTAGAACAATGGTACCTGCTCACGGGCTGTCCCATGCTTTTGAATACCAGCCTCAACATCCGTGGAGAGCCCATGGTCAACGATCGATCAGATGCTGATAGATTTGAAAAGAACTATGGTGTCGTGGTTTGCTCATGAATGAAAAATCTCAACGCAGTTTTTTAAAAACCGTGTCGTGGCGGGTGACTGGAAGCACCAGCACTGCTGTCATCGCTTGGCTCGTCACCGGAGATATAGGTGTGGCCGGTGCACTTGCTCTGATACAGGCCATGACTAATACTGTGCTTTATTACCTGCACGAACGGTTGTGGAACAGAACAGATTTTGGTCGTCAGAAATAGTTTTCTAAAGGGCCGCGCCTACGCAAATCCTGTGTCACGCAGGATATTCCACCATCCCAAAAATATTTGTGCCTGAGTTCGCAGATGATTGGTGTAATACCGTGTTTTTCACAAAGATCGAACACGGCTTTGTTGTAGCCGCTGAATACCACGTGTTGCTCGTCTAACACCAAACAGTTGACATCAAACACTGTCTCTTTAACAAAACCAGTCCAATCCTTCAAATATGTGTCAACAAATCGTGCAAAGTTTTTTGTAGGTTTGACCCCGGGCAAGTACCAGCGGCCATCCATGGTCTCGTAGCGGAACTTGCCCACCGCCATGGCAGCATTGATCGAACTGTCATTGATCCGCAAGACCTCCCAGCCAGGAAAATCCTGTTGATAATTGATATTGGAGTCATGCATGGTACTGAGTATCAAGCCGGGTTTTAAAATAGCAAAAACCGCATCTCCATGCCCTTCGGTCACAGCACGTCTTAGCCGAAAACGATCATCCAACACATTTTCTCTGATCCATTCCATTTGCTCAGTGGTCAACCATTGACTGTTGTCAAAAAATATGTCGGTGCCCACTCGAACTATGCAGCTTGCCACAGCACTGGACATTACATGATCTGCATTCCATCCCCCGCAATGCGGATCGATCACTGTGCCGGGTTTGGTGGCATCGATGACATGGCAAATCGGATCTAATTCGCGCAGACTCAGCACACGCAACAGATGTTCGCCCAGGGTGATTTGCCAATCTCTTGGTGTCAATGGCGGCAAAGGTGCGCTGGTAGGAGATTCGCTGGTTTGGACGTTGATCCAGTAATCTTTGTCTGGTAGGTCGGGTCTGTAGACTTCGGCACCATACTGTATGATTGTCTGAGTGAGATTGTCAAGGTCTTCTGCACTTTCTTGTAAAATTTGCTGAAGTTGTCCGCGCACCTGCGGATCTTCGACAAAATCAAAGTAATCTGCGGTATACACACGTCCGACTATGACTGCTTCCAGAGGTTGCCAAGAAGTATAGGCTTGTACTGGTAAATTCATGTTTGTAATCTCATGGCAAGTTTACTTAAGGCCGGATTGCGCATGGAAAGAAATAATTCTTGATTGTGTGCAATATCTTCTTGACATCGATGATGCCATGCCGGCCCCAACTGTCCACGCAGGTCTTTAAGCAAGTTTCGGATGCGTAAATATCGTTCTGTGGTGTCCTGGATGGTATCATAACTGGAATCTATCACTGTATCAAAAGTGCGATATCCGTTATCGCGCAACTGTGCCAGGCTGCCCGCGGTGCCAATGATCACAAAAGGCTGTCCATACTTGATACATTTATAGGTTTTTTCGGTCAAGAAACTTCCGCCGCTGCCATCAGCGTCCATCATGGTCTCGACTATGATATGGCACCAAGATTGGGTGTAGAGATCGGTATTGACCAAGGCATGATCGTTGTGAACATCACTATCTGCACCGTCTACATGATAAGGACCCTGAGACAAAAACTCTTGGGTGATTTGATCCCAATAGGGCAACTCACTGGTACGCAGGGGATTTACTACGTCGGCGTCTGGCATGGTAAAATCTGTGTTGTAACTCCACAGGCTGTTGTCCAGCACATGCTGGGCTCGTAGATCGGCCACGACATTGGCACGCCATGTCTTATGAGTGCGATTCAGCAGGCTGAAATCTCGTTGCGGCATTGTTTTGTCTCGAGGTGATTGATTCCGATTGACATAGCGGAAAAAATATTCATGATCGGGGAAGTGATAGAAATTTTCTATGATGGTAGCCGCTGTGTTGGCGCTGACAAATAGATAGGTCTTTGGTAGATCATGTAAATCGCAAAGATGATCCATGCGGAGTTTTATCTTGCTTGGTGCATCTGCTTCATGGTAATAAAACAGCACACGCACACGAAATTTTTTTATTGAGTCGCGCACATGGGAGCTCATTAATGCAAAATAGTCACATTCAAAATCATGCCACGCCAGCGACACTGGATACCACGATCCTCCGGGGCAGACATCAACCGTGTGGTGTGCCACTGGTATGCCTTGTGTTTGCAAGTACATCAGCAAACGCAACGGAGTGGTCCGCGGCCACACATGATCAAATTCATTGGGATGCAGATCCGGCCGGGCCAAATTTGGGTAGCCTATGCGATACTGCCCAAGATTGTCATAGCAAAAATTTACCATTGCTCGATCATTTGTTGTGTTTCCTTCCAAAGCACCTGTTGGAAATCTCCATAAAACCATTCAAAGTTGTGTTTGATTATCGGCCATGCTCGCTCCTGCGCTTGCCGCATCTGTGTCGGTGACCACTGTTGAATCTGTTGGCATATATCTGCTATTGCAGATATTCTCTTATCGTCATCGAGATTGTCATAACTTTCGTCCCAGATGCAATCAAAGGTTTTAAATCCGTATCTACGTAGATAAGCCAGACTGTGTTTGGCAGATATTAACAAAAACGGCTGTTGTAAAACTATCGGTTTGAATGTTTTTTCAGTGAGATGGATTCGATCGCTGACGTACACAGTTTCTGTGACCACGTGACTGAAGCATCGCATGGCTTCATCCCAAAAATCAATCTTGTGGCTGTCATGTGCGTGATTTTTTTGTGTGTCGATGATCAACGGTAAAGAGATTGAAGTTGGGAGGTTCCATCCATGATCTCTCATCAACTCCTGCACTGATTGCCCGGAATAAGGACAAGTTGCTGGAAAACTCATCATGCCATCGGAAAGTAGACCTCGCTGGGAAAATTCGTGTAGTAAACTCAGACGATGTTGCCGGTTACCGCTGACTATGTTATTGGGACAGATATAAAGTTTGTCAAAACTGCGTTGCATCCACGGCTGACCAAGGTAGCTGTGATTGTATCCTCGGTACCAATCTAACGCTGCCCAACCATGGAAGAAATAGTGTGCGATATTTTCAATTTTATAAGTATCTTGCAACCATTGTACATCTTTGCTATCACATTCGCTGGTAACCAGAGTTAGTGTGGTATGGTAATTGGGACGTCTCCGTGTTCGATATATCTTGCAAAACTGATCGAAAAATACCTTGGCCGAATCTTTATACACGGGTTCTTGATCCCAAAACAAAATCCTATGCCCCTGCACTATAGCAGGATAGGCTACCAAGTCATGGAAATCTTTTGAACCAAAAGGGTCAAACCAATGCAGCGCCACAGCGGATTTCTGTCGCATTGCCGAAGCAAATACGTTATAATAAATTTCATCTATTCTAATCATGTTTGACGTTTTTTATTTAGATCGACCTACTGGACTCTTTCCGCATGAACAGCGGGTAGATAGTATTGAACACGCCCGAGGACTCAGCCGCACAAGGTACTTATGGATCGTGGATAGGCATAATGACTATTCTCAGTTCGATTGGTTGTGGGAACCCGTGCCCTGGCAGGCCAATCAAATACATGTATGGCCCAGCCAACACCAGGACAGTGGTGGGACCATGTTAGTGCCCAAGCATGCTGTGACCGATATCAATCGTGAACACAGCATGGTTCCAAGGCGTGGCACTGTGCCTCGATTACATATCAAACACAATCCTCGCAGTCCCGATCAGGGTGATATCAACACACGTTTTATTTCAGACTACCTTGGAACACTACGCAGAGCCTTGAATCGCGTGGATTGGCATTACTGTTGGGTGACCACGGACGTGTGTGATTATACAGATTTTGATTGGACCTGGCACCCCAGCGAATGGCAGGATCGCATGTTACATGTCTGGGCCAGCAACGAACAAAAGTTTGGTGACACTTTCTATGTGCATGTACCCAGTTTTTTGGACGGCAGTAGTGACCTTGCTCTATTGGAATGGTATGATACTATAAACTTCGTATCCCACAGTGTCAGCAGATCAAGACCACCGGCCATCGCCTATGAAACTGATTCCGTGGTACCGGCTGTGTGGCAACATGAGTTCACTGAACCCGTGGTTGAATTTTATCGCTATGAGTCCGCAGAATCTGTGCCTACTGTCAATCTTTGGAGACCTGCAACACGATCTGTGCATCCTCTGCGTCGGGGAGGAGAATCTGTGTTGGTTCCTCGCGATGCTAAAAATTTCCTTGACACCCAACTATATGATTATCCAGTGATAGATAGACAGAGCCAGCCTCAGACCAGCCATGCTATGGACATAGTGTTTATCAGCAACGGAGAATACGGGGCAGACCATAATTGGAAAATTTTGGAACAGGCAGTGGCTGGCACTCCAAATCGTTTGCATCGCGTGGACGGTATAAAAGGTAGGGTGGCGTCATACCAAGCGGCAGCCAAATGTAGTGGCACCGATTGGTTCTTTGCTGTGTTTGCCAAGTTGCAGGTAAATGAAGATTTTGATTGGTCTTGGCAGCCTGATAGATTACAAGAAGCCAAACACTACATCTTCCATGCGTACAATCCAGTGAATCATCTTGTGTATGGACATCAGGCCATGATCGCATACAACCGGAGATTGGTCTTGGAAAACACCGGCCAGGGCCTGGACTTTACTCTTGATCAACCTCATGAAGTAGTACCGATAATATCAGGCACGGCTTACTATGACAATGATCCCTGGACCTGCTGGCGAACTGCTTTCCGTGAGGCGTTGAAGCTGCGCCACAGCCTTCCTGATGTTGAGAATGAATATCGCTTGACTGAATGGTTAGACAAAGGTGACGGTGTCAATGGATACTGGTCAACAAAAGGGGCCAATGATGCAGTTGATTATTACGATCGAGTGCAGGGTCGATTTGACGACATCAAGAAAAGTTACGAATGGGATTGGTTGGCATCGTATGCCATGATGCTACATCCTCAACTGTTTACACAGTCCAAGACCTGATCAATGACATACTCGACTTCTAAATCAGTGAGTTCTGGATAGATTGGCAAACTCAACACCCGACGGCTTAAAGCACTGGCACAACTAAGGATGTCAGGTCCTTGGTATTGTCTAAATACACCCATTTCGTGCAACGGTTGTGAATAATGAATCTTGGTTTCAATCTTGCGGATTGAAAGGTTTCGTTGTAGTATGTCTCGATTATTAACATCAATCACAAATTTGTGACACGAATGATCATGATAGTTATCATTGTCGATGAGGCATCTGATTTCGGTATTTTTTAATTTTGAACGCCAGTATCCTGATATGTCCTGGCGCCGCTTTTGCCATTGGTCTATGTATCTTGATTTGACCATTAGATGAGCACAGTCTATTTCACTCATGCGACTGTTGGTTCCGGTAGTGGCGTGCGACGATTTTCCATTGTCTCTCCAAGCACGAACAAAATGGAATACATCGCTGTCATTGGTGACCACAGCCCCACCGTTGCCATAACAAGGAAGATTTTTCATTGGATCAAAACTTATCGCGGCAGCCTTGCCAATGCGTTGGGCATCGGCAGATAACCAATGCTGTGCCGCATCTTCTATGATTATCTTGTCTGATAGAGTCCATTGCCTCCAGGTGTTGATATCTCCTAAGTGGGTTATGCTGGCTCCATAGAGACCCACCAATACCGCCGCTTGATAACTGACATCCGGAATTTTTCTGACATCAAAAACTCCATTATGATCTGTGTCGATAAACTGTATGTTCCATCCTGCACGCATAAAAGCATTGGCAGTGGCCGCATAAGTCAGACTGGGAATCAATACAGTGGGTGGATCTGGTGACAGTTGGTCTGTGGCATAATATTCTGCGATGGCTTCCAATGCCGATGTTCCAGAATGCACGCAGACTGCATACTTGACGCTGTTTTTCTTGGACAGCCAATTTTCAAATTCTGCTGTGTTGTTACCGTTCATTAACTGTCCGCTACGCAAGACTTCATCGGTAGCATCGAGTATTTCTTGCCGGAGATTGCTATACTGTTTTTTTAGACCAGTAAACGGAATTGTTAAGCCATTCATAGTATCGCTGGAAACCTTCTTCAATGTCTACCTTAGGATCATACCCGAAATCTCTACGAGCGGCTTCGATGTTGAGCGCACCTCTGCTGGGGAAGTCGGCATCTTTGTCACGCACTTCTACCGAACCTTGCCCCACGATTTTTACTGCCAGATTGGCCGCATCCAACAGGCTCCAACTATGGCTCTTGGTTATATTGTAAGGTTTATTATTGGCAGTAGGACTCAATGCTGCCGCAACGATACCATCAGCGGCATCTGCCACATAGGTAAAGTCCAGGGTTTCAGATGCACCGTTGACTTTGAGTGTGCCACCACGCATGGCTGTCAGCAGAAACTTTGAGATAACACGATCTTCAACATCGAGTTCTCCGTATACAGCGGAAGGACGGATAATAACATGATCAAAACAACCACGCCGACTATAATCTTTGACAAGCCACTCTCCTGCCAGTTTCATTATGCCATACTGCCCTTGTGGACGGCATATAGCATCTTCTCGTACATCATCAGTAAAATCACCATAGACCATGCTGGACGAAATATACACAAATTTACTTACCTTGTGCTTTGCCGCAGATTCGCACAGGTTCAGCAATCCCTCGCTCATGGCTCTGCTGCCTGTCATGGGGTTGACATTCACAACTTTTTGTCTGGGAAAACTGGCCATGTGTATGATTACTTCGGGTTTATAGTGACTGAGCAACCAATCTATACCTGGTTGATCGGCTATGTCAATTCTATGCGTGCGTAGATCCATTTCGGGTATCTTGGCCCGACGCTCACGGATAAGATAATCTAATTCCGCTTGTGGAATGATTCCGTAATTGGTCTGGGTGTCTGTAATGCACACTTCATGCCCAAGGTCCAGCAGTCGGCGCACCACATTGTGACCGATCAGACCCAGTCCACCGGTAACTAAAAATCGTGTCATTATCCCCATTTCAAAAAGTATTCTGTAGCTTTGATGTCTGGCAATATACCCGTAACTGTGACCAAAGAGCCAAATGATCTAAAGTCTGGCCTGACATCGTAGGAAAGATCATGGGCATTTTCCATGACCCATTTGCCTTGCTCGGTTTTTTGCCAATCAAACAAAGGCGGAGCCACGTAAATGTCAACATCATCTACATCACCCATGGTAAAGGAATGGAATACTATCCTCATACTTTATTATAACAATAAACTTAGGATTTTTCGACGAATTCGGCACTCATGGGGAAGATCTGTGCTATAACGTCAGCACAGGCATGGGCTACTTGCATGTGTTCCAGTTGAGTACCGTGGCCTGAACGCAGTTCAATAAAGTGTATCCATGATCTTAGCGTGCCGTTCATATAAAGTCTGCTTTCAGTGAGACCTTCGGGCAACACAGCACGGGCTTGTTCTTTGGCTATGCCATTAGCGATAGCCCAGGTATAGACATCTCTACTGACTCGTATGACTTGATCTTGTTTTTCTTGCCATAACCGGGCAAGTTCTCGATCGTTTGCGTTGGACATGTCAAGAGTTGTGGAGTTCTGTCGATTTTTTGTGTCTTGCAATCGTGCTTCTTTACGAACAAAATCGAGGTCTCGAGTAGGGTCAGCATATCGCTGGCTGAACTCTTGGAAACTAAAACTCCTATGTCGCAAGATTTGTCGGGCGATGTCTCTGGTTGTGGTGATTTCACAGCAGGCTGAGACCATTTCGAGTGGGCTCCAGTGTTGATGCTTGACCAAGTATCGGATGAGTTTCTCTGATGATTCAGTGTTAAGCTGATTTGAGGGATTGGACACACGGGCGCAATACGCAATGAGTTCCTGCGCATCCGAGATGCCCAGATCTCTATATTGGTCTGTGGGTTGGCTGTAGGATACCAAACGAACATGCATCACATGCCTTTCAACAATTTGTCAGTTTCGGGTTGGACGATACCGGCAATGGCTTCTACATCTAAGACCAGTTCCATGCTGAGTATGGTCTCTTCATGCTGGGCAATGAAACTGCTCACACATTTTTCTATGCTGTCCTCATCTATGCCTTGCTTGCGCAAATTGCGGATGTTGATACTGCGCTGCCGCCGGTCGGTGGTTTTGAACACCACCTTTTTTACACAATGGATGGGAATATGATCTTTGTCAACATCGTTGACTATCTGTTCCCATCTTTTTTGGAAGTCGTGATCAAGCTGCATCGGCAGACTTGACCTTTTTGGGTCTACCTGCCTTGGGTCTGGCACCGTCGCCACCCGCCAAAGCTGCTGCCTCTTTGGCCAATCTCGCGGCTTCTGCGATCAGGCCTTTGGCTTCACGCTCCATCTTTTGAGCTTGAGCCATGAGGTCACCAGCAATGCTTCGGTCATCCAGTGCTTTGGCCGCATCACTGCCTGCCACTTGTGCGCCGCGCAACCGATCATTGGGTGCGCCTACTTCGCGACCAAAATCATCTTTGCGTCGCACAGCGCCAGTCATACCACGCTGACTATCTAATTCTGCCAGGCGCTTGACCGCATCTTCTCCCATCTTCATTTCACGCAGGATAGCATTCATCTCATCCAGTTTGACATGGCTGGTAGCAGTGGGTGTCACAGTGATGTTCTTGGTCTGTACTTTTTTGATCATGCCTTCTTGATGCAAGGTTGTCAAAATAGGACGTCCATCTGGCAATAGACTGCGGAACAAAGCATCGCCGAAATTTTCTGCTTGTTGTCCTACCTCTGATTCCAGCACTTTCATGATGGTGTCATGCATGTGTACAGGCAAGATATCTGGATAGATGACCAGAGCCATGTGCTCCTCGCCCGGCACTTCACGGAACACGATCGCTACCTTGCGATCTTGTTGTTTGCCGATGTGTTTAAGCATTTGTTTCTCCTTGGGTTGTTTGTGGAGCCTGCTCGGCTTGTTGAACAATGTAGTCGAGGAAGGCGGATAGTTTGTCATATATCTCACCAACCGTGCGCATTTCACCGGCTTGCCAAGTACCACGTTGACAGGCCAATTCTATCATGTTTTTGACCACGATAAGATCGTTTAAAGACAAAGGCTGGGCAGACTCACTCATGTAGATATTTACGTCAACAAAAAACCCCGGCCACGTAAATGACCGGGGTTTTTGCGGGTTTTGGCTAAATTAGTCTTGCTCGCCGTACTCGGCCCAGACACCAAACGGCGGGTCAGGCTGTTTATTGCCATGAATGATCCATACTGTGTCACAGTAGTTGGGATCACCCCAGGATCCAAACGGATACCCATCAGTGAACACCACCAGTTTTCGTGGCTCAATGTCTTCGGCTTTCATGAACTCAAAGATTGCTTCGAAGTCAGTACCGCCACCGCCTTGGATATCGTAGTCTTCGATGTCTTCTAAATTGTCCGAAGTATAAATCTGCGGATTGTAGCATTTGGTATCGAAGGTGAACACATGGATCTTGTAGGAATCGAACGACTCCATGATGCCACGGATCTCGCTGAGGAAGTCTCGGGCCTGTTTGTCTGAGATCGAACCCGATGTGTCTATGGCCACTGCGATGTCAATGGCGTCTGTGGTCTTCATGCCAGGCATCACAGCATCTACATGCCAACCCTTGCGGCTGGATCTGAGCCAAGTGTAGTCTGACTTGATAGTGCTCTCTAACTGCATGCGGAGCAGTTCGCGCCAGTTCATTTTGGGTTCGGTGAGTTGCTGGATCAGTCGCTTGACACCCAAAGGCAAGTTACCAGCATCGCAGGTCTGTGCGGCTGACAGCATGGCTTCTTTGATCTCGTCGCGAATCTTGTCACGCTCTTCTTGGCTCAACTTGGGACGACCTTTGCCCTTGCCTTCATCTTGCCCGGAGCCAGAGCCATCACCGTCATCGCCATCCATGTGCTCGTCTAAGATGCGATCGATCAAATCATTGATATTGATCTTTTCAGCATTCTCGTATAGGTAGTCATAGATCTCTTCTGACGATTTGCCTTCGAACTTGCTGTCATATAAGCAAGGCACTGAAGTGATGAATTCGCCCACACGATGTTTTTTCAAGTCGGCATTGACACAGTAGTCATTGGCGATGTTGAATAACTGAGGATCACGATTGCCACGGCGTCCAAAGTGATCATACACACAGTGGAGTACCTCGTGACCAAACAAGAACTCGATCTCTTTGGGCTTGAGCATCTTGATGAATCGGCTGTTGTAATAGAAGTTCCTGCCGTCTGTGGCGGCGGTGGCACACCATTCATCGGCGTTGACCAGTTTAAGACGGGTGGCCAGATTGCCAAAGAAACTGGCCCGGAGTAACATTCCCACACGGGCAGTGACCAGCATCTCGCGCACTTCGCGATCTACTTTGGGATCCATGGGACCGATAAGTTCAGCGAATCTTTTGGCGTCGTCTTTGTTGGCTGAATCTACTGTGGCTGTGGCTTGTGCTGTCATAGTCGCTCCTTGATTATATCTATATTATAGCAAAATGGGCATTTCTGGTCAACCGCCATATTTCAGCACGCACAAGGTGTATTTCTGGGGGTCTGTGATCTCCGGTTTTCCAGTTATTGCTCCATTCTCGTCGTATATAGGGCGGAACCCGTGCTGGGTTTCGCACCAGTCTTGGAACACCATATCAGTACTTTCACTGGTAAACATGATACGACCCAACATGGCGAAGTAAGATTTATTATCACCTACTATGGTGTCCAGTCTTGAGTCGCGGTCTCGGTAGAGATCGTTGCTCATCCCAGTTTCCATGCCCATTCGGGATAAAGATAGTTATGTAAAATCTTATGACCAGTGCGATCTGGATGTGATCCGTCGGTATGGAAAATTTTATTCCAACTTTGATTTTTTGCGATTACCATGTCTGCGATGTCATTCCAGTCATCCAAATGATGCGGGTATTGTGTTTTTATTGTCAGCCCGATGTCTGTCCAGGATCCAGGATAAAATAAACCGATGCTGTATTGTTGGTCCAACAACTGTCCCCAACTCGCTACACTTACATCGAGATGTTCATATTTAGAAATATCTATCACATTTAAATCGCACAATCCACCTATCAAGTTGATCCTCACACCATGATGGTCGGCAAGTTTTTGTGCGGTATCCAGAGATTGAAACAAATAATCAATCAGTTTTTGTTTCAATGATTCAGAATCTGGCAGGCACTGGTCAATATCTATATCTCTACTGGGACAGGTCACGATCCAATATATGGTATCGTACTGGTCTGCCTTGAATTTTTTTAAAAATTGGGATAGACGATCCAGGGAATCGGTATTACTACCTGCACCCAGGCTGAGATTACATACCTGATCGTGCAACATCAAGTATTGGCCAAATCTCGGTCCACCGAGATTACAGCATCGATCCCACTCACCTACTCCCCAAGAATCGCCTATGATTATTATCATGAGTTTTGATTAGGCCATCTCAGCTGGAAAAAATTCAGTTCTCGATCTGTGGCCACATAGATTCGGAGATCGTCGTAGCCATTAGTCCAGGACCAATGTGGGTTGCAATGATCAGGCACTTCTTCTAACAAACCTGATGCCGCTTGGAGCCGCGGAGAACCCATCCATTGTGTGGCCTGGCGGGTCCATTTGTGCATTTTAGAGTAGTCACGGATCTCGGCACTCCAGCCATAGGTGTCTGTGAACCATCGCATGGCATCATTGAACTTGAGTGGACCATTATCTACAGCCATGCGATTTGAGAACTTGATGCAGTACCCAAACAAGTCGCGGTAGGTAAAACGACCATCCAATTTCACTATTTCGTATTTCATCGCTGATATTTAAGGCTGAATATCATGGCATCATGTGCATCAGCAAAGTAGAAATCCAACTGCCATGCGTTGGGTTCATCAGCCGCTTCTAATGGGTCGGGACTACGATATTTCCAACGATCGCTGGGACGCCCAAAATCACTTGCCACCTGTCGGAGCATGGTCTGCACAGCGTCATGATCGTAAGGACGAAAAACCACCCGTATGGGTGGTTGCTGGAAGATGGGAAGGGCGAGGTCAGACATAGCCCTATGTTCGCTCATCGCGATAGACCTCGCCCTGTTGGCTCTTAGGAGTTGGCTTGCAAGATGTACTTGCCATAACGCTGATGGAACTCGTCGAAGTTCTTCAACTTGGTAGGCTGGAACGGTAAGTTGTAGGTGGTAAGTGCAATACGGGCACCCATGACCACCAGTTCAGTCTCGAAGTTCTTCATCATGTAAGCGAAGAAGTTATCGGCCATGCCATGGAACTCCGAATCTTTGACCTTGCGGACTTCCAAGGCATCTTTGAGTTCATAGCACAGGCTAATCACCAGGCTGTACATGGCCGACACTTCTTTCACTGCCAGGTCTTTTTCCTTGCCTGACAAGATGTCTTCGGGCTTGGGTAATTTGCCTGCGATCTTGCGATGTGCTTGGAACTTCACTGCCAGGCCTTCGCCCACAGTGCCTGCGATAAGATCAGTGGCCGAAGCGTCGTCGAGATCTTCATCTTCGAGCAGTTCGCTGACAAAGGTCCAAGAGCGTGGTGTAGCGAATGCACGGCTGGAACTCTTGGCATCAAAGTCATATAAATCCTGCTTGGCGAAACTGAGATAACCCACTACATCCTTGTGGATGCCGTTGAGCACGGCCCACTCTTGCCATACTGCAAAGTCAGGGCGCATCTCGATGTGAACGAAGCGGTTGGCCAAGGGCGTGGGCATGCGATAGGTAACACCTTTGTCGCTCTCACGGTTACCTGCGGCAATCATGACCACATTGTCGGGCATGACATATTTGCCGATGCGTCGGTTCAACACCAACTGATAGGCCGCGGCCTGTACTGCGGGCGCCGCAGAATTCATCTCGTCCATGAATAGCACGATCACGGGATACTGGCTGGCCAGTTCCGCATCGGGCAAGTCGATGGGCGGTGCCCAGTCCATCTTGCCCAATTCTTTGTTATAGAACGGAATGCCACGGATGTCTGTGGGATCCATCTGGCCCAGGCGCAGGTCGATCATGAAGCCTCCCAGTTCACGGGTGATATCGGCCACTACCTCGGATTTACCGATTCCGGGAGGACCCCACAGGAACATGGGGCGTTTTTTGTTAAAGCACTTCTTGACTGCTTTGCGAGCACCAATCGCGGTAACGGTGCGGTTTTCTACTGACATGGGCTATGCCTTTCTTGTTTAATTATTGAAATACTATTGTAAAAGATATTGGTATTATTGGTCAACCTATCGTGGTATGCGATAGATGACTCCCTGCGCAGACTCGCACTTTTTGATTCCTTTGGCTTCCCACTCGGCCTCCAGCAGATCAAGATTGCGTTGATCACGTACACGACCATTTTCTACCTTGATGGTGATAAACTTCTGGCGCGGGTTCACATATACTTCGCGGCAGGCATAAACCAAGGGCAACACCTGCTTCATGGATTCGGCCTGGATCAGTTTAGATTGATCCCAGGTGGATGCCATTACAATGTTCCGCATCCGGGCGTCTCTTGATGCCCACCACCGATTCGGGGCCTGCTGGGTGTCTAAGTCTCGGCTCTGCATGGCTGGTCCTTAGGCGAATTCGTAGAACTTGACGCTGGGATCTAACTTCTGCAGTTCGCTGGCCGCGGTAGTGAGTTGGCGATAGCGACGGTTGACTTCGGTGCGACTGAGTTCACCATCACAGGTGAGATTTTCGGGAGACAACTCGGAGTCGATCATGTTGGCGATCTTTTGATTGTCCGGGCCAATGACCAATGGTCGGCCACCAAAGATAGCGTTCCAACGGTTTTTCTGTTCCACGTAAGATTTAAGATTTTTCATAGTAGGGCTCCTATGTGTGTTATGATATCAATAGTATAGCAAAATGGCAATTTCTGGTCAACCACCCTAAAAACAAGTGGTTAGCAAGCACTTACCTACGTCAACCATGATCCCGGGCTTAGGATTTACGTGATTAACAACCCTGGTTGACTGCCGGGAGTGGAGTATGTTCTTCATTGTGCTTATGTTACGACAACGAGAATTTTTGGTCAACCTGTATACAGTGCTTAGATTTTCAAGGGATCACTGATTCTAAGTCGTATCCATTGCTGGTCTTTACCAAACCGAATCTTTGATTTCTGTCCACGTTACCCAAGACGGGTTTATATCGTTTGGCGAATCTGGCAAACTCAGTGTAGAATTGTCGACTGTGTGCGGGCAGTTTGTCTCTTATCCATTGATCTCTGGGATGTATGAGGCGATCTACGTTTTTGCCTTGATTGTAAATCACAGGATCTGTACCAGCGTAGATAGTCTGGTTAACTACCGCAGGTTTCATGCACCACCATTGTCGATTTCTATAGGTTACTATCATGCTTGAAAGAGGATTGTCTATCTTGAATCCCGGGGCATGTGGACTGTCAATGGGCTGGTCTGCTATGCTTTTGTTGGTCATGATATCAGAGAACGTCACAGGATTACGCATGAGATCCAGCAAGACATGGCACTGTTTGGCCACTATCTCGGGCATGTCCGGTGTGGTATAAAACAATTCATCATGCCGTGTGGGATCCGCGGTGTCTTGATGATATGCGTTACAGATCATGTCAAACCCCGATTCATTAAAATGCACTTGATGACGGCCTGTGGTGCTGTTGTAATCTATGCGTGGTTTGCATTCAGCCCAGACCAGGCATAGGCTGCGACCTGAATCTATGATATATTTGTACTCAGGAACCAGGCGCCTTACATCAAATCTGGCCAGATTGCCTAAATTGTGTGCTACGTTCCAGTGATACATGGTAGCAGTGATCGAGTCTGGCGTGAGAGACTCTACTGCTTGGTACTGTGCCCGGGCACTGTCTACTATGCGCAGTTTGGTATGATGGCGCGATCCCACATTGGCATTTACATAAGGCAAGGCTGAATGGAATATTTCCCCTGTCAGGAAGGCATGTTTGTCGTCGGTACCTTGATGCTCATGTACGCTACAAATTTCATCCGGCAGGATGTTGTTTTCAAAAAACACCCGGACCATGTTTGTACTGTCAATGCCTCCGCTGTACATCAAGACTACATAATCATACCGGTCTCGGATCTGCTGTGCTCTTATCCTGTACAGGGTTTCTAAAGACTGTGACGGCTCTTGGGTCCACGGAACTTGAGAAAATGAATCTTCGTTGAAGTGCCATTTGATACTGCCACCGTGTGCCATGGCATGATCCATGGCTTCAAATTTTGAGTAGGTACGAAACGTACCTGAAGAATAGTATCCGAATCTGTTCTTAGGATTGTCAGCACGCCACATGTCAATCAAACCAGTGTGGAGGCACCTGATCAAGATTGAGGCTGACTTGGAACTGCACACGAGGCCGTTCTATGCCTTCGGTGCTATGTAAGATGCGTGCGTCATGGAAAAACCACCCTTGCTCATACCCGCGGAAGTCCATGACAGGATCAACAAGATCAAAATCCAATATCTGCACGCCAGATTCTCTTAGCAAAGGTTTATTTTTTTCTCGCCACCAGGTTATTCCTGCGTTGGGTCCGCCGTTGTCGATGTTGTATGTCAGGCTGAACTGCCGGCTGGTATCGGTATGTATGCCACCGGTATCTGCATTAAAGTGGCGGTAATTAACTCCGGCATGAACAAATTCTGAGATGATATTGTCTCGAACCCATTGTTCAAATTCAGATTGGAGATCTGCGGGCAATTCTGCTCGCACGCTTGGGCTGGCCAAGAATTGCTTGCCTTGCCTACGGCAGAATCGGACTCGTACTTCATGGAATGGACTGGTAGTGGGAAAGTCATTGGGATCCAGGCTTATGGCTTCCACGAAACGTTCAGGCGGATGTGGAAGATTCGGCAGCGTGCTATAATAAAAAGGTTTGGCTATAGTATGCATGATTATTCGGGACGGATTTTTTGTGTGGCAGGCAAAAGATCTCGCCTGATTTTTTCGGCATATGATTTCACAGATACTGGATCCAATCTCCGCTCGTTTACTATGATAAGATTAGCATCGGCCCAGCGCCTGTACTTATCGCTACGTATGGCCCGACTGAATTCTCTCTGATACCAGGCAACGGCAGCCGGATCAGTTTGTTTTGGCAAGGTCACGAACCAACCAGAATAGATTTCAAATCCTGGTAACACGTCTGCCAAGATGCTGACTTCAGATAGGGCTGTCAAGCGAGCCGAGGATGTGACAGCAATTATCTTTACCTTGCCAGAATCCACGGCAGCCCTGGCCGCGGTCACTGGTACGAAACTGTAATCGACTTCTTTGCTGGCCACTGCTAACACAGTCTGTCCAGCGTTTTGATAGTTCACATGCTGGATCTTGTCACGATCTCCGCTGATCACATGCATGAAATATTCGTAAGCGATTCGTCCTGTACCTCCGGATATAGCCACGTTGACTGGACGTTGTGGATTTTTGAAATAGGTCACCAAGTCACGGGGTGAGTTGATCTTGCTGTCTATGTGGGCTATCACAGCCGAAGGAGTTTCTCCCATGATAGCCAGATTAATGAAACTATCCCAGTCATAGGTTTTAGTGGACTTTTGCCAGATATCATTGGCCACGAACAAGCTGACCACGCTGGGCACCGAGATATGGTATCCATCAGCGGGCTGGGTAGACAAGTGATTCTGTGCTATGACACCATCGGCTCCAGGGCGTGTTTGTATCAAGAACTTGACATCTGGATTGTTTTCTGTGACTATCTCAGTGACTTTACGAAACACTTGCTCGTTTGTGCTGCCGGCGCTGTAACCAATATACACAGTGATGGATCGTTGTGGTGTCCAAGCCCAGGCTGGCCAAGTGACCACGATGATCAAAATAGAAACAAAGATTTTTTTCATGTTGTGATAATTTGCTGAAAAAGCCCGCCAAGGCGGGCTGGTGTTTTCTGTTTCTTGGTATGTCCTACCTCAGCAAGCCGTCAAGCGGCCAATGCGTAAACGTCGTCGTTGGCGTTTATGGTTTTTCGCTGATTACGTCAGTCGACTCTCGTGTTGTCTGCTCACTTACTCTTTGCACAATCGATCCTGGTTCGGCCCCATCAACAGAAGACTTGATCTTGAGATGTTCTGGACACATACCCCAGCCTACGATACGTTGCCAATCGCGTTCGGTATATAGTTCCATGTCAAATCCTCTCTTGGTGGAGCCGGCGGGTGCTGCCCCCGCGTCTTGCACATTTTTCGGCTTGCTTCATACAACAATATCACTACTGTACTACTTATTGCGGAACCAGTCGAGGCAGATAGGGAATCGATCTTGGTCCATACAACTCCTGCAATCGGTGCCGGGCTTCTTCGGCAGTTTCGGCCCCTATGCGCACGGTACGTTCTTGTGTTCCGGGTCCGGGATCTCTCACAGTGGCTTCCCATAATTTCATAGCCATATTTAATCCACTATGGGTCCATTACCGTTATTAAATCCAACCACGCCGCCCTCCTCTTTGATGCGTTTGACAACGTCTTCGAATAAGATAGGTGCAAAGTCCGGAGTCTGTTCCACACACACGCAATGATACCGTGTGTCAATTTCCGCACCATACAATACTTCGCCTGTGCGAGCATCTACACCACGAGGCCGCCTCACACGCTGATAGTGCAAGTGCCCGTGTATGTTCACACCAAAGCGGCCCAATGACGCTTCGTGAACTGGAATGTGGCTCAGGATCATGCCATTCATCACATGATAGGCCCTTAGTTCACGGAAGTATTGATTGTATTCGGTGTCACGGAAGATGTCGTGGTTACCACGGATCAGGACCTTGTCACCATTGAGCCTGCCTAAAGTCTTCAAGGCTTTACGGTTGATTACCGCATCGCCCAAGTGATATACTTTATCGTTGGGTCGAACTCGTTCGTTCCAGGCCTTGACCATGTCTTCGTCCATCTCTACAGGATCGTTCCAAGGACGTAGTTTGGTTCCATCGTCGCGGGTAAAGCGGCACACGCCAGCGTGACCAAAGTGCGTGTCGCTAACTAAAAATACGCTAGGCATAATGTGCTCCTTTCATGTTAGTTAATGAACTGCGTTTTTTACTTCGCATTCTACCACCCAGTTTTCAAACTGAGTAGCACCCGATACATCTACGCCCAACCCCACTGCTTCATGTACAAAATGTTTTAGCAACGCATTGTACAATTCATCAGGCATGGTATCCTTGCTAAATTGAATTTTCAATCTGTACTCCTAAATATTTTCTTTGAAACTTTAGATGACCTTTCATGGCCGCGGCACAGGGAAACTGCTCATCTTTTTTAAATTTCACACCGTTTAACTTAAACGGCTTTAGCACACGATCACCGTTCCACCATCTACGTTGAACTTGAATATATCCTTGTTGTTCCAACTGCTCACGAAGACACGTAAACTCAGGATGATCTTTGGTGCCAACGCAGACTGTGGGCATAGGATTCTTTATGATTGAAATCAATTCTTCTGCAGTGAGCTCCGTGCGATCATTGTAGCGTGGATATTCGGACCGCACTACAATGTCAGTGAGATACGCTTCGTCTATGTAAAAGTCCATGCAAGGATTATACTGGCCAGGCCGTTTCTGGTCAACTGTTTTCTGGAAAAAGCATTTGATGTAAGACTATCCAATAAAAGTAATTGGCAGGCACAGCCAAACACAATACTATTTGCCACCAACTTAGATTATCGACCACGACCAGTGACTCGTTTCTGGGGTTTGTTGGTAAACACCGGAGGTTTTCCGGGTTTGGTAGTTTGTTCTTTGCCCTCGGCATCGGGATGAGACGCACCATGTTTGCGTGCCAGAGCTTGCTTCAGTGCCAGTACATGATTGTTTATCTTTTTCTCGGACATTTCATCCTCCTATCACGTATTCATAATTGACAGTGTCTGTGTTTTCTCTCAACACATGGGCACCATTGCGTATATGGAACTTGTAAGCCATGTCAGTTTTTGGACTTAGGGTAACGAATCTCGTCACGGTGGGAAACTGTTCTTGTATAGCCTGCACTGTGTCAAAAAGCAATTCAGATGCGGCACCAGAAACATAACTCCATATGGTATAAAATACCGCAGTAGTAGGATTATTGCAATCACCATGGAGATCGCTTACTCCCGCGGGTACATTATCTCGGAGGCTGACACAGACCATGGCTCGAGGTTTTCCGTCGACCAAGGCTGCCACAAATCGATGTTCAGTCACACGGAACTCACGTGGGATTTCTGGCCGCACCGGATCATCCTTGAGGAAGTCCAACAATGGATCGGCGATGTCTGTGATTATTCTTAACATTATCTGCGTATATATGACAAATGATAAAAAACATGGCAGCGAGTGACGCGGTTAGTTTGTCTTCCTTGTATCGCTGATGGTCCATGTCGTTGAAACCATGGGGGCAAGTGGCCCGGGCATTTTGCCAAATTGGTCCTGCCCGACGACTGCTAAAGCATTGCCCTTGATCCATGCATGAACCGACTGTGCTGTGTTTAAGATCTTCACACTGATCGCTCAGCTCAAGCCGTTTTCCAGACGGCGTGCAGATCCCCTGAGACATGTTTATCTCCAGCCACGGAGCATGGCCTATCACGGCTACAGAAGTCCAGGGTGGTACATTCTCTCACAGTTGAGATGGTGGCGAGCCTGCTTTCTCTCACCGGCTCATGCATGGTGCCCCTTGACAGAATCGAACTGCCAATTGATGATTACAAATCAACTGTTATACCATTTAACTAAAGGGGCGAACCGTATCTACTTTTGGTTTTCTCGTTTGCTTTTGATCACTTCTGAACCGTACAACTCGGCCTGCACTATTCCTCGACGACGTGCGGACTTGTGCGGACGATTCCAGTTCACCGCAAGACTGATCTTGCCGGCCTTGCTCATCTTGTAATTTGATCCAGGTTTTTTCATTTGGCTTTCCTTTTGGTGTCGCGTTGGATTTCGGGATTTTTTAGTAGATAATCTCTGCCGATTTTTTCCTGCTCAATCTCTCTCAATGCAGTCACGATTTCACTTCTGTGTACATCGGTGATCTCAGGAGCATATCCATTTCTCAATTCGCGCACACGCCGACTGGCTATGAGCACGAGATCATAATGACTGCCTACAGCCGCACTGGC
>Ga0315909_10000297_pt1 | contig 65508 bp, 52 predicted proteins | sample LakEriMetagenome_11_FD_203527 | JGI IMG/M metagenome (GOLD analysis project Ga0315909, IMG submission 203527) | Freshwater fungal communities from buoy surface, Lake Erie, Ohio, United States - Buoy 2 MA125 | ecosystem: Environmental > Aquatic > Freshwater > Lake | place: USA: Lake Erie, Ohio...
AAAGCGATTCTCGAGTATCCGAATGTCGATCCCGACCTGAAAAAAGCAGTCGAGTCGGTCGCCCGTGGCCATGCATCGCCCAAGGCTTTTTACGTGGACAAGCTGGCCGAAGGTATCGCGACCATTGCAGCGGCCTTTTGGCCGCGCCCGGTGATCGTGCGCCTGTCCGACTTCAAGTCCAACGAATACAAAAAGCTCATTGGCGGCTCGCGCTACGAACCGGACGAAGAAAATCCGATGCTGGGTTTCCGCGGCGCGGCACGCTATCTGGCTGCTGACTTCGCCGAGGCCTTCGAAATGGAGTGCATCGCGATGAAACGGGTGCGTGAAGACATGGGCCTGACCAATGTCGAGATCATGGTGCCTTTTGTCCGGACCCTCGGCCAGGCGGAGAAAGTGGTCAGCCTCTTGGGCAAATATGGCCTCAAGCGGGGCGAGAACGGCCTGCGTCTGATCATGATGTGCGAAGTACCGTCCAATGCCATCCTCGCCGAGGAATTCCTGGAGTTTTTTGACGGTTTTTCAATCGGCTCCAACGACCTGACCCAGCTCACGCTGGGGCTGGACAGGGACTCCGGTATGGAACTGCTCGCGGCTGACTTTGACGAGCGCGACCCGGCAGTCAGGGTTTTGCTGTCCAAGGCGATTAAAACTTGTCTGGCCAAGGGCAAGTACATCGGCATCTGCGGTCAGGGACCGTCGGACCATCCGGATTTTGCGGCGTGGTTGATGAAGGAGGGCATCAGTTCGATTTCGCTGAATCCGGATTCCGTTATCGGGACCTGGCAGCAATTGGCCACGAAAGTTTGAAAAATTTCGGATTCAGGTGTTGACACAAGGAAATTATTCGTTAAACTTCGAAGCCTGAATTTCGAATAACAAGCAACAACAGGCAGTACCGAAGTATTGGGCCCCCGTCGCTGAAAAGCGTGGGGGTTTTGTTTTTCGGGAACCACCGACTTTGTCAATCCGGGACGGAAGGGCATTCAAGGCTGCCTCTGGAAGCTTCTGGTCGGCATCCATATCCCGTCGGACTTTGCTGAGATTTTCCTTCAATTGCGTGGGCTCTTGGACGTCCACAGGTGTCTCAAATTTTTTCCAAGGCATGACGGTCATTGTCTTGATTTGATCTGCTTGATTTTCTTCAATGTCAATCTACGGTACTTGCAAGCTTCCGGTTTTTTCATGCGTTCCGGCGCTTGAATGCATGATATTTTGACTTTCATCCATTCAAGGATGTTTTTGTTTCAATGCATTGTCTACTTCTTCTTGAGCCTGTTTTTCATTTTTATGAATACTGAAAAAAAATTTCCAACCTTTGTATGAACCCTATCCGGGTCCCTAGATCAGGCCTGAACTGAAACAGCATGAGGAAACGATTCCCCAGGCTTTTTTTAGTCGACCTAGGGGGATGAGAGGATGTGCTGCCAGGCCCGAATAGTGAACGTATTTGGTTGAACCCAAGATGAGGCTACGCTGCTGTGGATTGACAATCGACAGCCCACGTCTCATGCATGTGGCACGGGAAATGATGGCGCGTTGCCGATGCGCTATTTCGCGGCGGTATCACCGGCGATTTTGCTTCATCACCTTGGCGATCTCGCGCTGCGCATCGCGCGCACGCTCGGTGTCTCGTTTGTCATGTTGCTTCTTGCCTTTGGCCAGGCCGATTTCGCATTTGATGCGCCCGCGCTGGTAATGCAGATTCAGTGGCACCAGTGTGTAGCCTGACCGTTCAACCTTGCCAATGAGCTTTTTGATTTCCTCGGCCCGGAGCAGGAGCTTGCGGGTGCGAACAGGGTCAGGACTGACGTGGGTGGAGGCGGTGGGCAGGGCGCTGATGTGCGCACCGAACAGGAAGACCTCGCCCTTGCGGACGATGACATAAGCCTCTTTGAGCTGAACCCGTCCGGCCCGTATGGATTTGACCTCCCAGCCCTCCAGCGCCATGCCCGCCTCGAAGCGTTCCTCAATGAAGTAATCGTGGAACGCTTTTTTGTTGTCGACAATGCTCATCAGGGAGAAATAGGGCGGGGAGAGGCACAATGCGTGCTCGGGTTAGAATCCAAGCGTCGCATTTTATCAAATGGCATCATGGCCGTTGTTCATAAATCAGTCCTACTTGCATACAGTGCAGAGCAGATGTTCGCCCTGGTTGACCGGGTGGAGGATTATCCGGTGTTCCTGCCCTGGTGCGGAGGAGTCGAGGTGCGCGAGCGCGCGCCTGACAGGCTGGTAGCTGCCATTCAGATCAACTACCACGGCATCCGTCAGAGCTTTACTACCCAGAATACCCATACGCCACCCACGACCATGCAGATGACGCTGGTGGAGGGGCCTTTCAGCCATCTCGATGGTCAGTGGCATTTTAAGGCGCTGCGGGAAGATGCGTGCAAGATCGAGTTTGACCTTCAATACGAGTTTTCCAGCAAGATGCTTGAAAAACTCATCGGCCCCGTATTCTCGAAAATAGCCGACAGTTTCGTTGAGTCTTTTTGCAAGCGCGCTGAGGTCGTCTATGGCTGAGCAGGGCAAACAGCGAGTCGCGGTCTGCTATGGCCTGCCCGATATCATTTTTTTGGTGCAGCTGGATGTGGCTATTGGCACCACGATTGGTCAGGCAATTGCGGCCAGCGGTGTGCTGGCGCGATTCCCTGAGATCGACTTGGGGTGTAACCAGCTTGGCGTGTTTGGCAAGCTTAGACCAGCAGACACGGTGCTACGTGACGGTGACCGGATCGAAATCTACCGGCCACTGCAGGCTGACCCCATGGAATCCCGCCGCCGCCGCGCTCGGCACAAGGCTGCCGCCGGGAAGGAGCGAGGGTGATTTCTGTATAATTCGGTTTTGCGCCTACAGGATTCACCATGCGTCTACTCCAGAAAGCACTCACCTTCGATGATGTGCTGCTTGTGCCGGCCTACTCTGCCATCCTGCCCAAAGACACTTCGCTGCAAACCCGCCTGACCCGTAACATTTCCCTCTCCATACCGCTGGTGTCCGCGGCGATGGATACCGTCACCGAATCACGCCTTGCCATCGCTATCGCCCAGGAGGGGGGTATCGGTATCATCCACAAGAACCTCAGCTCGCGCGAGCAAGCCCGCGAAGTCTCCAAAGTCAAGCGCTTCGAAGCGGGCGTAGTGCGCGATCCGATCACGATACCGCCCACGATGAAAGTGCGCGACGTGATCACCCTGTCGAACCAGCATGGGATCAGCGGATTTCCTGTCGTTGAGGGTAAGGTCGTCGTCGGCATCATCACCAACCGCGATTTGCGATTTGAAGAAGAGCTGGACGCCGAAGTACGCGTCAAAATGACTCCGCGCGAAAAACTTGTCTACGTCAAAGAAGGTGCTGACCCCACTGAGGCCAAGCGCTTGATGAACAAGCACCGGCTTGAGCGCGTGCTCGTGGTGAATGATGCATTTGAATTGCGTGGTCTGATCACGGTAAAAGACATTCGCAAATCCACCGAACATCCGAACGCTGCAAAGGACGAGCAGGGCAAACTGCGCGTTGGCGCGGCTGTGGGTGTGGGTCCGGACAATGACGAGCGGATTGAGCTGCTGGTTGCGGCGGGTGTGGATGTCATCGTCGTTGACACGGCGCATGGTCACTCGCAAGGCGTGCTGGATCGCGTTCGTTGGGTCAAGCGTCGCTTCCCCGAGGTTGAGGTCATTGGCGGCAATATAGCCACGGCTGAGGCGGCCAAAGCCTTGGTCGATCAGGGTGCGGATGCGGTGAAGGTCGGTATCGGTCCCGGTTCGATTTGCACCACGCGCATTGTGGCGGGTGTGGGCGTTCCTCAGATCACGGCAATCTCCAACGTGGCGCAGGCACTCGCGGGCACGGGTATTCCCTGTATTGCCGATGGCGGGATTCGTTTCTCCGGTGACGTCTCCAAGGCGCTTGCTGCAGGTGCATCGACCGTCATGATGGGCAGCATGTTTGCGGGTACCGAAGAGGCGCCGGGCGAAGTGATTCTGTATCAGGGGCGCAGCTACAAGTCCTACCGGGGTATGGGCAGCCTGGGCGCGATGGCGGATGGCTCGGCAGATCGCTACTTCCAGGATGCGTCCAACAATGCTGACAAGCTGGTTCCTGAAGGTATTGAGGGTCGGGTACCTTACAAGGGTAGTGTGCTCGCCATCCTGTATCAGCTGGTCGGTGGTGTGCGCTCTTCCATGGGCTATTGTGGTTGTGCGACGATCGATGCGTTGCGTGAGAAAGCACAGTTTGTTGAAATTACCTCAGCCGGCATGCGCGAATCTCATGTACATGATGTGCAGATCACCAAGGAAGCGCCTAACTACCGCGCTGACTAAACTCCATCGCATCAAATACAGGCGGCAGTAATGCCGCTTGTGTTTTTTAAAGAGCCCGTTTTTTACAGAGTCCTTTCATGCACGCCAAGATTCTTATCCTTGATTTCGGTTCTCAGGTCACGCAGCTGATCGCACGTCGAGTGCGCGAGGCGGGCGTCTTCTCCGAGGTGCATCCTTACGACGTCGGCGACGATTTCATCCGCGAGTCTGGCGCAGCCGGCATCATTTTGTCGGGTGGTCCCAGCTCAGTGACCGAAGGCGATACACCGCGTGCACCACAAGCCGTGTTCGAGCTGGGTGTGCCGGTACTGGGCATCTGCTACGGCATGCAGACCATGGCAGCGCAACTGGGTGGCAAGGTAGAGAATGGCAAAGTGCGCGAATTTGGTTATGCCGAAGTTCGCGCACGTGGTCATACGGCGCTGCTAAAAGATATCAATGATTTCGTGACCTCCGAGGGTCACGGCATGCTCAAAGTCTGGATGAGCCACGGCGATAAAGTCATCGAGATGCCGCCCGGCTTCAAACTCATGGCCTCGACCGACAGCTGCCCGGTGGCAGGCATGGCAGACGAAGCGCGCCGATTGTATGCGGTACAGTTTCATCCGGAAGTCACGCACACGCTGCAGGGCGCCGCTATTCTCGGGCGCTTCGTGCATGATATCTGCGGCTGCCAATCGGATTGGAATATGCCCGACTATGTGTCCGAGGCGGTTGAGGCGATTCGGCAGCAGGTGGGCAGCGATGAAGTGATTCTGGGGCTATCGGGGGGTGTTGATAGCAGTGTGGCTGCGGCGCTGATTCATCGCGCCATTGGTGATCAACTCACTTGCGTCTTTGTGGATCATGGCCTGTTGCGCCTGAACGAAGGGCAAATGGTCATGGATATGTTTGGCAAAAATCTCGGCGTACGCGTCATTCATGTCGATGCTACCGATCAGTTCATGGGTCACCTCGCAGGTGTCAGTGATCCCGAAGCCAAACGTAAAATCATCGGCCGTGAATTTGTGGAGGTGTTTCAGGTCGAGGCAGGCAAGCGTAAAAATGCCAAATGGCTGGCGCAGGGCACGATCTATCCGGATGTCATTGAGAGCGCTGGCAAAGGCAAAAAAGGCGCGCACACGATCAAGAGTCATCACAATGTTGGCGGTCTGCCAGAGACGCTGAATCTGAAACTGTTGGAGCCCCTGCGTGACTTATTCAAGGATGAAGTCAGAAAACTCGGGGTCGCGCTCGGCCTGCCGCATGACATGGTGTATCGCCACCCATTCCCCGGTCCCGGTCTGGGCGTTCGTATTCTCGGTGAAGTCAAAAAAGAATACGCCGACTTGCTGCGCCGAGCGGATGCTATCTTCATCGAAGAACTACGTAACACCGCGATTCCGCTTTCTCAGGAGATGGCCGAAGGGCAGCCGGTGGGGCATTTCCATAAAAATTGGTATGACGCGACCAGTCAGGCCTTCGCGGTGTTTTTACCAGTGAAATCGGTGGGCGTGATGGGCGACGGCCGCACCTATGAATACGTAGTGGCGTTGCGTGCGGTGCAAACACAGGATTTCATGACGGCGCATTGGGCGCATCTACCACATGAGTTGCTGGGGCGGGTGTCAAACAGAATCATTAATGAAGTCCGGGGTATCAACCGAGTCGTTTATGATATTTCAGGTAAGCCACCGGCTACGATTGAGTGGGAGTGACTGCTCAATTCATGATTGGCGTACGCGAATGAGTTGGGTCTACTTGTTTCTGGCCGGTCTTTTCGAGATAGGCTGGCCCGTCGGCATAAAAATCTCTCAGGCTGCGGAGACGCGCTGGCTCGGCATTGCAATTGCTTTTAGTTTCATGGCGTTGAGCGGGTACTTTCTCTGGCTTGCTCAGCAAAGCATACCCATGGGGACGGCATATGCGGTCTGGACGGGTATCGGTGGCGCCGGTACGTTTATTGTTGGCGTTTTGTTTTTCGGAGATGTGCTGTCGCTGATGCGCATACTTGGTGTTTTGCTGATTGTTATCGGTGTTGCTGTGCTTAAGTTTTCAAGCTGACCTTTTCATGGTCGCATGGATGGGCGTTCCCAGTCCGCGAGGTGCGCACGCCGATGTGCTCCATCCATCGCAAGACGCCGACCAAGTAAAGCGGGCTGTCATTGACCGTGGAGGTAGGTCCAGCGAGTCAGTAGTAATTTTTTCCGCGAGCGCAGACTGAGTGGGAGTGGGTTTTAACCCGCAGATCTTCCATTGATATAAATTTTTTAATTGTGTAAAACTTTTTGAGGTCTATCTGCGTCATTATTTGAGGTGGACTTCGGAAGCGGACTCAGTCTGAGGGGGCGCGGCGCGAGGTGCAGCTACCCGCTTAAATTTGCGGCCGTGGCGGCGTCGCGGGAATTGATGGTGGCATCCACGATACATCGCCCCTGGAAGCACCCGGCTTGGTCGTCATCAATCGTTGTGACAACGTATAAGGCCAGAGTAACTCATCGGATGCGATAGCAGATACGCCGACGTTCGTGCCTCCGTGAAGCGGCAGATGCCGACTTGTCGTTTTTCTGAATTTTCTTAACATGTAAAAAAACAATAGAGCTTTATCTTGTGAACGATAGCGTTGTAGCAAATCATTGCGACCATTCTCGATTAGCAAATCACTTTAAAAGCCGCTCATGGAAATCAAGGTCAATTTTCTCGACAAGCTGCGTCTCGAAGCGAAATTCGATGACTTCACGGTCATCGCCGACCAGCCTATCCGTTACAAGGGCGATGGATCTGCACCCGGTCCCTTCGATTACTTTCTGGCCTCATCGGCTTTGTGCGCGGCTTATTTTGCGAAGTTGTACTGTGATACACGTAATATTCCTACTGAAAATATACGCCTATCACAAAACAATATCGTTGATCCGGAAAACCGCTACCAGCAGATTTTCAAGATTCAGGTGGAGTTACCGCCGGATATTTCGGACGTAGACCGTCGAGGTATTTTGCGCGCTATTGAGCGCTGCAGTGTTAAAAAGGTCGTGCAGGCCGGACCTGCGTTTGTCATTGAAGAAGTCGAGAGTCTGGATGCCGATGCGCAGTCTTTACTGAGCCTGAAGCCGGCGCCTGACGCCAGCACCTTTATTGCTGGTAAGGACCTGCCGCTGGAGCAAACTATCGCCCATATGTCGAGTCTTTTGGCGAGATTGGGTATCAAGATTGAAATTGCTTCATGGCGCAACCTCATTCCCAATGTGTGGTCTTTGCATATCCGTGATGCGCACTCACCGATGTGCTTCACTAATGGCAAGGGAGCGACCAAGGAAAGCGCACTGGCATCTGCCTTGGGCGAGTATATTGAACGGCTCAGCAATAACCATTTCTATGCGGGTGCCTTTTGGGGTGACGACATCGCCAATTCGGTGTTCGTTCATTATCCGAATGAGTGCTGGTTCAAGCCCGGACCTGGAGATGCGTTGCCAGTCGAGATTTTGGATGACTACTGCCTTCAGATCTACAACCCCGATGGCGAGTTGCGTGGCTCGCATCTGATTGATACCAACTCTGGTAACGCAGAGCGCGGTATCTGTTCGCTCCCCTTTGTGCGGCAATCCGACAAAACCGTGGTGTATTTTCCGTCCAATCTGATTGAAAACCTGTTCGTCAGTAATGGCATGAGTGCTGGTAATACGCTGCCAGAAGCTCAGGTGCAATGTCTGTCTGAAATTTTTGAGCGTGCCGTCAAGCGTGAAATCCTGGAAGGTGAAATCTGTTTACCTGATGTGCCGCCCGACGTACTCGCAAAATACCCTGGCATTCTGGCGGGTATTCAAGGCTTGGAGGAGCAGGGCTTTCCGGTGCTGGTAAAGGACGCGTCACTGGGTGGTGCATATCCGGTAATGTGCGTCACCCTGATGAACCCGCGCACAGGCGGTGTCTTTGCATCCTTCGGAGCCCATCCAAGCTTTGAGGTGGCGCTGGAGCGCAGTCTCACCGAATTATTACAGGGTCGTAGTTTTGAAGGCCTGAATGATTTGCCCCCACCGACCTTTGAAAGTAACGCAGTCACTGAACCCAATAACTTCGTTGAACACTTCATTGATTCCAGCGGTATTGTCTCCTGGCGATTTTTCAGCGCCAAAGCAGATTTCGATTTCGTTGAGTGGGATTTTTCCGGTGAAGGCAAAAATACGAATGAGGAGGAAGTCGCTACATTACTCGGTATTCTCAACGGTATGGGCAAAGAAGTTTACATGGCTACGTATGATCAGCTAGGGGCCATAGCCTGCCGGATTTTAGTGCCCGGTTATTCAGAAATTTATCCTGTCGAGGATCTGATCTGGGATAACACCAATAAGGCTTTGCTGTTTCGCGCTGATATTCTGAACTTGCATCGTCTGGATGATGCCAGCCTGGCAGCATTATTAGATCGTTTGGAAAACAATGAGCTGGATGAATATTCTGACATCGCTACCTTGATCGGCATTGAGTTTGATGAGAACACGGCATGGGGCCAGCTGACCGTACTTGAGCTGAAACTGCTGATTCAACTCGCGTTACAGCAGCTTGAAGCAGCGCACGATCTGGTGGGAGCTTTCCTGCAATACAACGACAACACGGTTGAACGCCGATTGTTTTATCAGGCTTTGGATGTCGTGCTGGAGGTGCTGCTTGGTGATGATTTGGCATTGCAGGACTACGAGCCCAACCTCCGTCGTATGTTCGGGGATGTCCGGATGGATGCCGTGATAGGTTCTGTGGATGGCAGCGTACGTTTCTTCGGCTTAGCGCCCACGAGCATGCGACTTGAAGGGCTCGATAGGCACCACCGCCTGCTCGACAGCTACCGAAAATTGCACACAGCGCGGGCTAGCACACTGTTGAGCGCCGGTTAGCGATGCGAGACAGGATTTCTTGGGTAAGGCTAGGACGCCGGCGAATGAAGACGCGTTGAATGGCCAGCCAGTGTCGTGGTTTGATGCGGGATACAGCAAATTTTTGATGGCGAGATATTGAAGCGTTACGCCCTCATGGCATGCGTATGCTGGATTCAAGCAGGGTAACTACAATTCGCAGTGCTGGGATTGTGCGATTCAAAATGAGTGCCAGGCTAGGGAAGTGCTTATTCAATGCATATGCAAATTTTTTCAGTAGAATAAATTGTGGCAAACCCTTGAGTTATCAGCGTCTCGCCTCGCACAGCTGCGCTGGCTCGCCATCCAATGTGGATTTATTCAGCGTCTTCCCAGTATCAACGCTGGAAGCCAGCCAGATCTCAAAGTAGAAAAATCGCTTGATAATCAACGATCTGACTTTTTGCTGCGGCTGTTCACGTGCATGGTTAAATCAGAACAGATTCACCTGCATTTTGTCGATGGCAATAACGGCGGTTACACTGCAGCTGCGCGCGACATGAAGGCCAGAGAGACCGCGCGACGGTTATCTAATAAAAAAGACAAGGATTAACAATGCCGCAAGCCCTTCATGAGCAATCGGCCAGTTCGCTGGTCCCTCAGCTTGAGCGCCGCGAGATCACTGCCGAACAACTGGTTCGCTCCTGTCTGGATCGCATTCAGGCAAGAGAAGGCGACGTGCAAGCCTGGGAACATCTGGCGGCCGACAGCGCGCTTGAACAGGCGCGTCAACTTGACCGCAGGCCAGTGCAGGGACTCTTGCATGGCATACCCATCGCGGTGAAAGACTTGTTCGACACCGCGGATATGCCCACTACGTACGGATCTCCGATTTACGCATCGCACAAGCCTGCTGCTGATGCAGCTGCTGTTGCTCTTTGTCGAGCGCAGGGTGCGCTGATATTGGGTAAAACGGTGACTACCGAGTTTGCAACCTTCAAGCCCGGAAAGACCCGTAATCCGCGTGGGGTCACGCATACGCCTGGCGGGTCGTCCAGCGGATCTGCTGCTGCGGTTGCCGATTGCATGGTCCCGCTGGCCTTCGCATCGCAAACGGCAGCCTCCGTGATAAGACCCGCTGCTTTTTGTGGCGTGGTTGGCTACAAGCCCAGTTTCGGCATGGTCAACCGTACCGGTGTAAAGGCGCTCTCGGATTCGCTCGATACGATCGGATTCATTGCGCGTTCGGTGGATGACGTTGCACTCTTTGCTGCCGCGACTACCGAAGATCGCGGACTGCTGCAGCTCGACGTTTCGCATGCGCCGCGCATCGCTTTGTGCCAAACCCATGAATGGCCGCATGCGGACGATGATACGCACAAGGCCTTCGAGCATGCAGCACGGGTACTTGCCGGGGCTGGGATGCCGATACGTGAACTGCAACTGCCGCTGTTGTTTTCTCAGTTGATGCAAGTGCAGAAGGAAATCATGGAATTCGATCTGGTGCGCTCGCTCGCCCATGAGCGGCTCCGGCACCCGCATTTATTGAGTGATCACCTCAACCGGGTGCTCCGCAGTGGATTGGAGATTCCTGTCGAGCTTCATTACGCCAATCTTCAGTTGGCCCAGTCAGCGCGGGGCATGGTGTCCAATGCATTTGGTGCGTTCGAAGTGCTGCTGGCGCCCAGTGCGATCGGGGAGGCACCCGCCACACTGGCGCAGACCGGGGATCCCGTTTTCGGGCGCGTATGGACATTGCTGGGTTTGCCCTGTGTGCACCTGCCTTTTTTCAAAGGACGCACCGGCATGCCGGTAGGTTTGCAGGTCGTGGGCCGGCATGGTGAAGACAAGGTGGTTCTGCGTGTTGCGAAATGGCTGATGGAAAGGCTGGTACCCGCCTGAATTCTGGATGCGCGTTTTTTATTTTCTGGCGCTTGTTTTTCAGGCAAAATATTGCTGGAAGTCAAAACTGCGCAAAAGCGCACCATAAAAAGGAGGACGCGTGAAACGCTTCATTACTGCCATAGCGATACTGTCGTGGGTGTTTTTGCCTGTTGCTGAAGCGGCAACTGAGCAGCAAAACAAGATGGTGACTTGCAACAAGGAAGCCACTGGCAAGAAAGGTGACGAGCGCAAGGCTTTCATGAAAGAGTGTCTGAGCAAAAAGCCAGCAGCACCAGCAGCGCCTGAGAAGTCAGCGGCGCCAGAGAAGCCAGCAGCACCAGAGAAGCCAGCAGCACCCGCAGCGTCAGACAAGCCAGCCAGCGCTCAGCAAAACAAGATGGCGACCTGCAACAAGGAAGCCGACGGTAAAAAAGGGGACGAGCGTAAGAAATTCATGAGCGAGTGCCTGAAAGCGAAGTAACACGAGTTCAATATCTCTATCCCAGCACGAACGCCCCTTGCCTTGGCAGGGGGTTTTGTTTTCTGGATGGACGAAACCCCTGATGCCGAAGTAAATTAGCGCTAGTCCGGATATAGCAAGCGCAATCATCATTGCCAAAAAAATAATGGATGCGTAGGTTGCCGGCAAACGAGTCAACATATCTATAACCACAATAATGATGGAGCTCCGAGCGATGTCGCAACAACTCAAATTTCTGCTTCCCGAAGACCGCATCCCACGTCGCTGGTACAACATCCAGGCCGACCTGCCCAAGCCGCTGCCGCCCGTGCTGCATCCCGGAACGCTGCAGCCTATTGGTCCGGATGATTTGGCGCCGCTGTTCCCGATGGACCTCATCATGCAAGAGGTTTCCACTGAACGTGAAATCGACATTCCCGAGCCAGTGCGTGATATCTATCGTCTGTGGCGACCCGCGCCCTTGTTCCGCGCGCATGCGCTGGAAAAAGCGCTCGGCACACCTGCCAAAATTTTTTACAAGTACGAAGGTGTGAGCCCTGCAGGCAGTCACAAGCCCAATACTGCGATACCGCAGGCTTTCTATAATCAGCAGGCAGGCATCAAGCGTCTGACGACTGAGACCGGTGCAGGACAATGGGGTACCTCACTTTCATTCGCTGGCTCGCTCTTTGGCATTGATGTGACCGTGTTTCAGGTACGCGTGTCCTATGATCAGAAACCATATCGCCGCGCCGTGATGGAAACCTACGGTGCTCGTTGCGTGGCCTCGCCCTCCATGGACACCCACTATGGTCGCTCGGTGCTGGAGAAGACGCCGAATCATCCGGGCAGTTTGGGTATTGCGATTTCCGAAGCCGTTGAAATTGCCGCGACCAATGACGACACCAAATATGCGCTCGGCTCGGTACTCAACCATGTGTTGATGCATCAGACCATCGTCGGTATAGAGTCCATGGAGCAGATGGCGATGGCAGATGCCTACCCTGATGTCATCGTCGGTTGCACCGGTGGTGGGTCGAATTTTGCCGGTATCGCTTTTCCGTTCATCGGTGCCGGACTGCGCGGCGGTCCCAAGCCACGCATTGTTGCGGTAGAGCCGGCGGCATGTCCCTCGCTCACGCGCGGCAAATATGCCTACGACTTCGGCGACACCGGCCACATGGCGCCGCTGACCAAGATGCACACGCTGGGTTCGACATTCACGCCGCCAGGCTTTCACGCGGGTGGTTTGCGCTACCACGGGATGGCGCCGCTGGTATCGCACCTGAAAGAGTTAGGCCTCATTGAAGCAACCGCCTACCATCAGACCGAGTGCTTTGCAGCAGGTGTGTTGTTCGCACGGCATGAAGGTATCGTGCCCGCACCAGAAGCGAATCACGCCGTGAAAGGCGCGATCGAAGAAGCGCTGCGCTGCAAGCGCGAGGGCAAGAGTGAAGTGATTCTGTTTAACTTGTGCGGCCACGGTCACTTCGATATGGCGGCTTATTCGAGCTACTTCGCTGGTAGTCTCAAAGACGAAAATTATGACGAGAATGAGCTCGCCATGGCACTCTCCGGTCTGCCGAGTGTTCCTGAAGCTGCGTAATCAACGCGGTTTTTTTAGTCGAAGCACCGGGCCTTGGTCCGGTGTTTTTTTGTCTCAATGCATTAATCGACGGCCCTAGCCAGGCTTCTGGCAAAAAATGCAGCCGTTGTTGCCCGAATGCGGATATGACTATGCATGTGTTGTTGGTAGAGGATGACTTGGTTCTGGCCGATGGCATCGCGCGGATTCTTCGCGGCCACAGCATGGCGGTCGACGTTGTTCATACTGGTGAGCAGGCCGATCATGCGCTGATATCGCGCGAGATGTCTGTTGCAGTACTGGATATTGGGTTACCCGGTATCGATGGATTTGAGGTGGTTCGCCGCCTGCGGGCGCGTGGTAGTGCGTTGCCGGTTTTGCTTCTGACCGCGCGCGATGATGTACAGGATCGGGTCCGGGGTCTTGAGCTGGGTGCCGACGACTATTTGGTCAAGCCATTCGCCGCGCCTGAACTCGTCGCTCGTCTTAAGGCGCTGGTTCGCCGAAGTAACCCGAGGCCAGTTCACCTTCAGATGGGGGGTCTGCAACTGGATCCGTTTACTCGTCGCGCCTCAGTAGACGGCCAGGTCATTGATTTGTCTGCGCGCGAGTGGGCCGTTCTCGAACACTTGATGCAGAATTCGTCACGAGTCGTCTCGAAGCAGCAGATCATCGATGCCATTCTCCCCTGGGGTGAGGAGGTCACGCTCAATGCCGTGGAGGTCTATGTCTCGCGCATACGCTCGAAGATCGACTCGGCCGGTATTTCCATCAAAACGATTCGGGGATTTGGTTATCTGCTGGAACAGTCGAGCGGATGAGTCTCAGAGCCAAACTGCTGCAGTGGCTGGTCATTACCCTGATGGCGGTCAATGTAGCTGCTGCAGCCGCCGCCTATTGGCTTGCATGGATCCCTGCTCAGTCGGCACTCGACCAGAGTCTTGCGGATGCCGCCTGGGCCTTGGTGCCCCATGTGAAAGAAACAGATTCTTCGGTTGAGTTGCGCTTGTCGCAGCAGGCTGAGCAAATTTTGCGTGTTGACCACTTGGACGAGGTATTTTTCGTGGTTCGTGACATGTCGGGTAATACGATCGCGGGCGACCGTGATTTTCCGACTATGCAGATTCCCGAAAAAAATAAACCCTGGATTGCCTACGGTTCTCGCATGCGGGGCGAGGATGTTCGGGTGATCTCGCTGCGTACGCAGGTGGGCGGCGAGACGGTGCTCATTGGTGCTGCTGAGACGCGGGTCAAGCGACAGGAAATTCGACTTCGCCTATTGCTGTCGCTGTTAGCACTGGAATTACTTCTGGTGCTCTTGATACCTTTTGTCGTCTGGATGGTGCTCAAGCGAGGACTGCAACCCTTGCGCGACCTCGAGAGTAACCTGGAGCAGCGTTCCTCCGATGATTTATCGCCGCTGCCGCTGCAGAATGCACCGGTAGAAATCGTGCCATTCATCCGCGCGATGAATGAGTTACTCAATCGTGTTCAGGGAAGTGCCCGCACCCGGCAAGATTTTCTGGCGAATGCTGCACATCAATTGCGCACGCCATTGGCAGGCTTCAAGGCGCAGCTGGAATGGCTGCGATCTCATCATCGCAACGACACCGAAACCGCAGAATCGACCTCGCTGATGCTGGCCTCGACTGAAAGAATGGCGCGGCAGGCAAATCAGCTGCTGGCACTGGCACGTTCCGAGCCGGGTGATTTCGAGCGACATCGTCTTGAACAGTTATCGCTGGATGCCCTGGTGGCTGAATCGGTACAGCAATTTGTCGAAGAGGCATTGAAAAAAAATATCGATATTGGTTTCGATTTGCAGCCCACGCGTGTGGCTGGCGACCGTTTTCTATTGCGCGACATGATCGATAACCTGGTCGACAATGCGATACGATATTCACCCAATGGTGGCTCGGTCACGGTCAGTTGTCTTCTTGAGGGCGGACATGGCATCTTGATGGTGGAAGATAGTGGCCCGGGCATACCAGAATCGGAAAAAGAGCGCGTGTTCAACCGCTTTTACAGGCTGGACCAGTCTCAGCCCGGATCAGGTTTGGGTTTGGCCATCGTGAGAGACATAGCCCGCGATCACGACGCCGTGATTGAGCTCAGCGCTGGTCCCGAAGGCAAGGGAACCGTATTCGTGGTCCGCTTCCCCTGAGGCTGGCGGGGGATTGCCATCAATATGTACGATAATCCGGGCTAGCCAGATTTTTTAGGGACAGCGGGTTGAGCTACAGCGTCAAAGAAATTTTTTACACCTTGCAGGGCGAGGGCGCACAAGCCGGACGGCCGGCAGTGTTCTGCCGTTTTTCCGGTTGCAATCTATGGTCGGGACGAGAACAGGATCGTGCTACGGCAGTTTGCCGATTTTGCGACACCGATTTTGTCGGTACCGATGGCGTGTTGGGCGCCAAGTACCCCGATCCCGGCCAGCTCGCCGCGGTGATTGATGCGCAATGGCCTGCTGCCCGTGCAGGGAAAAAATACGTGGTGTTCACCGGGGGCGAACCGCTGCTGCAACTCGACAAGCCTTTGATTGATGCCCTGCATGCGTGTGGATTTGAGGTCGCCATCGAAACCAACGGCACGCTGCCGGTCCCCGTGGGCGTGGACTGGATTTGCGTGAGCCCGAAAGCCGAGGCAGCGCTGGTCGTGAACCGGGGTGATGAGCTCAAAGTAGTGATACCCCAGCAAGGTCAGAACCTGTCGGATTACACCTCACTGGCCTTTACCCATTTTTTTTTGCAGCCAATGGATGGGCCCACGCTCGCCGACAATACACGGTTAGCGATTGATCTCTGTAAGTCTCAGCCGCAATGGCGGCTGTCCTTGCAAACCCATAAACTGCTGCAAATACCCTGAACACTTTAAAAGCGCATGATCACTATTACCCGCAAACTCGAATTCGACGCCGGTCACCGAATTCCTGATCATAAAAGTCAATGCCGCAATTTACACGGTCATCGCTACACACTCGAAATTACGCTGGTCGGTCAGGTCATCGAGGAAGAAGGTAGCTCGGACAACGGCATGATCATGGATTTTTCCGATGTCAAGGCGCTAGCCAAAGCACATCTTGTGGACGTTTGGGATCACGCGTTTCTGGTTTATTCGAAGGACACTGCGGTCCGCAGTTTTCTGGCTACCCTACCCGATCACAAGACAGTCATTATCGACAAGATACCCACCGTGGAAAATCTGGCGCGTACTGCCTTTGATGCGCTGCGTGGCGTTTATCACGATCGCTACGGTACGGGTCTGCGGCTACAGAAGCTGGTACTGCACGAAACACCGAATTGCTGGGCAGAGATCACCGACACCTGAAGATGGATGACGAGTATTTCATGCGCATGGCGCTGGCTGCCGCCAATCAGGCGAAAGCTCTGGGCGAGGTACCAGTCGGTGCTGTGCTGGTTCGTAACGGTGACGTGATTGCAGCGGGTTTCAATCAGCCGATCGGACAGCATGACCCAAGCGCGCATGCCGAAATCGCCGCGCTGCGCGCCGGTGCCAAGGCCCTCGCTAATTACCGCATGCCGGGCTGCACTCTGTATGTGACGCTGGAGCCTTGTGTCATGTGCGCTGGCGCGATGATGCATGCAAGGCTGACGAGGGTGGTGTATGGTGCGGCAGATCCCAAAACCGGCGCATGTGGTTCTGTCGTCAATCTGTTTGCCGAAGAAAAGCTCAATCACCATACGGCGGTGACTGGCGGCGTTCTGGGTGACGAGTGCAGCTTGATGCTGTCTGCATTTTTTGCAGAACGTCGGCTGCAGAGTCGTACCCAGAAGGTATAACTCAGAGTGAATGACATCACCAGGCCATCCACCATGACGCCACACAGCACGCCCTTCCTCACGATATTTTGCGCCGTAAGCCCATGACATCAACATCACGACATATTGCGATTGTGGCCCCCAGCGGGTATGCGGCTGATCCCGAGGCCTTGCATCGTGCTGCGACGCGATTGCGTGCGCAGGGGCATCAGGTACATGACTTCTGCAGCGCCTACGCAAAATACCAACGCTTTGCAGCCAGCGATGCAGATCGAGTGCGGCAACTCCATGATGCGGCCAGACATCCTGAGGTGGAGATCGTGATTGCGCTGCGCGGTGGCTATGGCTTGTCGCGCTTGTTGCCAGCGATTGATTTCGAATTGCTCGCCAGTAGCGGCAAGTGTTTTGTCGGTCATAGTGATTTCACGGCATTGCATCTGAGTTTGCTGGCAAAGACCGGTGGTGTGAGTTTCGCCGGGCCCATGATTTGCGATGATTTCAGTCGACTCGATGTCAGTGAATTCACCCAATCGCATTTCTGGCAGTGTCTGTATGGGCCGATGACCCTTGAGATTGCCGCGCTGGGTAACCCCATCGTCGATGTCGAGGGAACCCTGTGGGGTGGCAATCTATCCATGATCACCCATGTCATGGGAACGCCCTGGATGCCGGATGTTAACGGCGGCATTCTTTTCATCGAAGATGTGAACGAGCATCCTTACCGGGTAGAGCGCATGCTGTTGCAGCTTTTGCACGGCGGCGTTCTGTCCCGTCAGAAGGCAGTGATTCTTGGTGATTTCTCTGGCTATCGTCTGAGTGAGTACGACAATGGTTACGACTTCGAAGCCATGCTGGCCTGCTTGAGGAGGCTAGTGCCCATACCTTTGTTGCAGGGACTGCCTTTTGGTCACACCCGCGACAAATTGACCCTGCCCGTCGGCGCGATGTGCCGTTTGCACTCAGACGCAGCGGGTATTCAACTGGTGCTCAGCGGCTATCCCGCCCTTCGCGCATAAGCTTCTCCCTCGGCTCTTGGGCTGGCCGCGGGGCACGCGGCTTGCCCCTGCGCCCCTGAACTGCCTCAATGATAAAATCGCGGGTTTCTAGCGCTGTCCTGACAAGGATGTCGTGGGTGACCTAACGCCCGTTATTTTTCTTTCCGTCCGCATCCCAGAGGTTCCCGTAGTGCTTTCCACCGCCAATATCACCATGCAGTTCGGCCCCAAGCCGCTTTTCGAAAATATTTCAGTCAAATTTGGCGAAGGCAATCGCTACGGCCTGATAGGCGCCAATGGCTGTGGCAAGTCCACCTTCATGAAGATATTGGGTGGTGATCTTGAGCCATCCTCAGGTACCGTGATGCTGGACACCAATGAACGTCTGGGCAAACTGCGTCAGGATCAGTTTGCCTTTGAAGACATGCGTGTATTAGATGTGGTGATGATGGGCCATACTGAAATGTGGGCGGCGATGAGTGAGCGGGATGCGATTTACGCGAACCCCGATGCGACGGATGACGACTACATGAAAGCAGCCGATCTGGAGGCGAAGTTTGCTGAATACGACGGCTACACTGCCGAGGCACGTGCGGGAGAGTTGCTCTCAGGGGTGGGTATACCGACCGCGCAGCACGATGGTCAGATGAGCAGTATTGCCCCGGGCTGGAAGCTGCGGGTACTGCTGGCACAAGCCTTGTTTTCCAACCCCGATATCCTCTTGCTGGACGAGCCAACCAATAACCTGGATATCAACACCATCCGCTGGCTGGAGGATGTGTTGAACGAGCGTGACTCGACGATGATCATCATCTCGCACGATCGTCACTTTCTCAATCAGGTCTGCACCCACATGGCCGACATGGATTATGGAACGCTGAAAGTTTATCCGGGCAACTATGATGACTACATGCTGGCTTCCTCGCAGGCGCGCGCCCAGCAAATGGCAGCCAATGCCAAGGCCAAGGAAAAGATCACCGAGTTACAGGATTTTGTTCGGCGCTTCTCGGCCAATAAATCCAAAGCGCGCCAGGCAACGTCACGCGCCAAGCAGATAGAAAAAATCAAGGTCGAAGATGTCAAACCCTCGTCGCGGCAGAATCCGTTTGTACGGTTTGAAATGGGCAAGAAGCTGCACCGCCTTGCGGTAGAGTCCAAGGGGATGGCGAAATCCTATGACCGTACCTTATTCAAGAATGTCAGTATCTCTATCGAGGCGGGCGAGAAGATCGCCATCATTGGTGAAAACGGCGCTGGTAAAACCACCTTGCTGCGTTGCCTCGGTGGTGAGCTTTGCGCACTTGCACCGGATACGGGTACGGTGAAATGGGCGGAAAATGCCGACATTGGTTACATGCCCCAGGATCCTACTGAGGAATTCGCGGTCGACAAGACGCTCACGGACTGGATGACCGAATGGACTCGCGAAGGTGATGATGATCAGGCAGTGCGCTCGATTCTGGGACGCTTGTTGTTCTCGGGTGATGATGTGAAAAAATCCGTCAAGGTCCTGTCCGGTGGCGAGAAGGGGCGCATGGTCTACGGCAAGCTGATGCTGGGGCGGCACAATGTGATGCTCATGGATGAGCCCACCAATCATATGGATATGGAATCCATTGAATCACTCAACATCGCTCTGGAAAAATACGAGGGCACCCTGATCTTTGTATCGCATGACCGGGAATTCGTTTCCTCACTGGCCAACCGTATTCTCGAGGTACGGCAGGGCGAGATCATCGACTTCAAGGGTAGCTATGACGAGTATCTCGCCACGCAAGGCATACAGTAGTTTTTGACGCAGACTGACAAAGAAGCCACTGCCATGGAACTGAAAACGGTTGAATTTGAACGCCCCTCAGGCGATGGCGCAAGCTGCGTAGCTTCCGCCTGGGCAAAGGTGCCCGAGGTCTTGCAGGCGAGCGAGAAGGCTGCGCTCAAGGACAAGATACGTCTCCTGCTGAAAGAAAAGCAGGCGGTGCTGGTCGCACACTACTATGTCGATGCAGATCTGCAGGATCTGGCAGAGGAAACCGGTGGCTGCGTCTCGGATTCGCTGGAAATGGCGCGCTTTGGTCGTGACCATCCTGCAAAGACGCTGGTCGTGGCTGGTGTGCGTTTCATGGGCGAGACGGCAAAAATTCTTTCACCCGAAAAGACGGTGCTAATGCCGGATCTGGATGCGACCTGTTCGCTGGACCTGGGTTGTCCCGCCGATGAGTTCGCTGCCTTTTGCGATGCCCATCCTGACCGTACCGTGGTGGTGTACGCAAATACCAGCGCAGCGGTGAAGGCCCGAGCCGACTGGATGGTGACGTCTTCTATTGGGCTGGATATCGTTGCGCATCTGCATGCGCAGGGTCAAAAAATCCTCTGGGCGCCTGATCGTCACCTGGGTGCTTACATACAAAAGCAAACGGGTGCCGACATGTTGTTGTGGCAGGGTTCCTGCCTGGTGCATGATGAATTCAAAGGTATCGAGCTGGAGCTGCTGCGCCAAGCGCATCCGCAAGCAAAAATACTGGTGCATCCGGAATCACCGGCAGCGGTCGTTGCGCAGGCCGATGTCGTGGGCTCGACCTCGCAGCTGATTGCAGCAGCGGTCGCACTGGATGCCACCGAGTTTATCGTCGCCACAGACAATGGCATTTTGCACAAGATGCGCTCTGCAGCGCCCGGTAAGCACTTCATCGAAGCACCGACTGCGGGCAACAGCGCAACCTGCAAGAGCTGCGCGCATTGTCCCTGGATGGCCATGAATGGACTGCAAAATCTCGCTGAGGTATTGGCATCGGGCCGCAATCCGGTTCAGGTCGACGCAGCAGTACGCGAAAAGGCGGTGACTTGCATACAGCGCATGCTGGATTTTGCAGCTGCACGCAAAGCCAACATCCGACCCTCGGCAAATTTAGCGGCCGAACAACAACTTTTTTCAGGTATTGGCCCCGCATGAGCACACTGCGCAACCGCTTCGCACCTTTCGATGCGGCGTTGGCATCTGCTTTTGAACAAAACATCGCTGCCGCCCTGGCAGAAGACATAGGTCCGGGTGACTGGACGGCACAGCTGCTTCCCCAGACTGGTATCGTGCAGGCCCGCCTGGTGGTACGCGAAGCCGCCGTGTTATGCGGTGCGCCTTGGTTTGAAGGAGTGATGGCTGCGGTTGACCCTCGACTCATGATCCAATGGCATCATGCCGAGGGTGATCCGATACGAGCTGATACCGTCGTCTGCGAGATCAGCGGGCCAGCGCGTTCGCTGATGACCGCCGAGCGCGCCGCCATGAATTTTCTGCAACTACTATCAGGTGTGGCGACAGTCACCCGAGAGTATGTGGCGCTGGTTGCGGGTACTCGTGCCGCCATTCTCGATACCCGAAAAACGGTACCAGGACTGCGCCTCGCACAAAAATATGCGGTACGCGTCGGTGGCGGTCAGAATCAGCGGCTGGCTTTGTATGACGGTATTCTGATCAAGGAGAATCATATTGCCGCGGCGGGCGGCATTGCGGCAGCACTACAGGCGGCGCACGCGCTGCATACCGATGTGTCGATTCAAATTGAAGTGGAAAATACGGCGGAATTGAAAGAAGCACTTGATGCCGGCGCAGTCTCTATCCTCCTGGATAATTTTTCGACCGAAGCGATGCACGCAGCGGTGACGCTAAACGCTGGGAGAGCATTACTGGAGGCTTCTGGCGGCATACAACGCGAGACGGTGCGAGCGATAGCAGAGACCGGCGTCGATCGCATCTCAGTCGGCAGTTTGACCAAAGACATCCGAGCGGTTGATTATTCGCTCAGGGTGGTTTGACCGAACTGCGACATCCTCATTTCATGAATGCTCGCGCGAGACAAACGCGCGAACTGCGCTGCGGCGTGCTGGCGTCAGCACGGTGGGCAGTGCTTTGGGCAAAGTCTCAGGATAATCCAGACTGTAATGCAATCCCCGGCTCTCGCGTCGAGACAGCGCGCTGCTGACGATCAGGGATGCGACTTCCACCAGGTTACGCAGTTCGAGCAAATCGCGCGTGATACGGAAATTTGCATAGTACTCATCAATTTCTTCCTTGAGCAAACCGATGCGGTGTTGCGCACGCTCGAGCCGCTTGGTTGTGCGCACGATACCCACAAAGCTCCACATGAAACGTCGCAGCTCGTCCCAGTTCTGGGTGATTACCACTTCTTCATCGGCATTGGTCACTCGGCTTTCATCCCAGGCGGGCAGTGATATTGTCGCGATACGGGCCTGATCAGCAATGTGCATCGCGGCCGCGCGGCCAAGTACAACACACTCGAGTAATGAGTTACTGGCAAGCCGATTTGCGCCGTGTAATCCTGTGTAGGCCGTCTCGCCAACCGCATACAATCCCTGCAAATCGGTGCGGCCGGCAAGATCGGTCACGATGCCACCGCAGGTGTAATGCGTGGCAGGCACGATAGGTATTGCCTGCTTCGTGATGTCGATCCCCAATTCCATGCAGCGAGCATAAATGGTCGGGAAATGTGATTGCAGGAACTCGGGTGGCTTGTGGCTGATATCGAGATCGACATAATCCAGACCCCGTTTCTTCATTTCAAAGTCAATCGCGCGCGCGACTACATCCCGTGGCGCCAGCTCCGCACGTTCGTCATGCGAGGGCATAAAGCGCTGACCTGCGGCCTGACCGGCAGTCTCAGGGAGCTTGAGCAAACCACCTTCCCCCCGTACTGCCTCGGTGATCAGGAAGGATTTCGCGTAAGGGTGGTAGAGGCAAGTCGGGTGAAACTGGATAAATTCCATATTCGCGATTCGGCAGCCAGCACGCCAGGCCATGGCAATACCATCACCCGTCGCGGTGTCAGGATTGGTGGTGTAGAGATACACCTTGCCGGCGCCACCGGTCGCCAGCACGGTGTGATCGGCCTCAATGGTGATGACCTGCCCGGTGCTGACATCCTGCACATACAAGCCAAGGCAACGAGGCGGTGACTCGGTCAAACCGAGCTTGGCGGTGGTGACCAGATCAATTGCGAAATGATGCTCGAGCAGGGTGATGTTCGGATGCTTGCGCACCTGTTCTTCGAGAGTGAGTTGCACCGCATGGCCGGTCGCATCTGCTGCGTGGATGATGCGTCGCTGACTGTGCCCACCTTCGCGGGTGAGATGAAATCCCAGCTCCGTCTGCTCGTCACGGGTAAAGGGTACGCCTTGCGCAATCAGCCATTCGATCGCTTCACGACCCTGCTCGACAATGTGACGCGTCGCCGTTTCATCGCACAGGCCAGCGCCAGCCACCAGCGTGTCGGCCACGTGCTGATCATGGCTGTCATGGGAGTCCAGCACCGCCGCAATCCCTCCCTGTGCCCAGTCACTGGCACCGTCTCGGAGCGCACGTTTGGAAATGACCGCCACCCGACGGGTATGGGCAAGATGGAGAGCAACGGAGAGGCCGGCAAGGCCGCTGCCGACAATGGCGACATCAAATTTCATGGGGAATCAGGCAAGAATGCGGGTTTCGGGACGACGTACCGGACTATAGGCGATTTGGGCTTCCTCCGCACAAGCGGCCCACGCGAGCAGAAAATGTCGGTTTACGGCATGGAAATCCATCACTTTCGATCTTGGTCAAAATCTTTTTGGATCAGGCGGTTGTGGACAGCTTCTCAAGTATAATGGGCGCCACGTTGAGATTCGAGTAGCAGTGGTGCAGTATCAGTCTGTAATTCCTTACTTGGTTGAGACGCTTTTCTGGCGGATATTCCGCCTCACTTACTAAGATAGGAAATGCAATGGCAACTGGTACCGTCAAGTGGTTCAATGATGCAAAAGGTTTTGGTTTCATCACACCAGACGAAGGTGGCGAAGATCTGTTCGCACACTTCTCCGCAATTCAGAGCAGCGGCTTCAAGTCGCTGCAGGAAAATCAGCGTGTTCAGTTCGATGTGACGAGCGGCCCCAAAGGCAAACAAGCATCGAACATTCAGCCCATCTGAGTCGTTTGAATCTTGCATGACTTGCAGCCCGCCTCAATGGCGGGCTGGCGAAACAACCTCCCGTCCCGAAAGAGCCGGGAGGTTTTTTTATTGCGCTTTCCGCCAGTACTCTGTTTGCGCGAATGCCCTTCGCAAGAAATCGACGAAGGCTCGTATACGCAAAGGCAAATGCTGCCGCTGCGCGAATACCGCGTAGATATCATTGCCGGGAGCTGCGAATTCATCGAGCACCGTCTCCAGCAGGCCCGCTTCAATCTCCGTTCCAACCTCCCACATGGAGCGCCACGCGAGTCCGCGTCCGGCAAGCGCCCAATCATGCAGCACGGCACCGTCGTTGCAACCCATGTTACCGCCGACTTTGACGGTCAGATTCTTGCCGTTCTGACGAAAGGTCCATCCTCGTTGGCTACCGTCACTCGACATGGCCAGACAGTTGTGATGCGATAGCTCGTCTGGCGAGCTAGGTCGTCCGTGTCTCTTGAAATACTCCGTTGATCCGACCACAACGCGTTTATTGTCAGCCAGCTTGACCCCGACCAGACTCGAATCGGACAAATCCGCAATTCGGATCGCGACGTCAATACCTTCGCCAATCAGGTCAACCACGCGATCATTGAGGCTCAGCGTGAGCGTGACATCGCGATGCTCGGCGAGGAACGAGGGCACCAGTGGCGCTACGTGCTGCCGCCCAAATCCTGCCGGCGCAGAGATCAGCAAATGCCCGCTCGGTCGTGCGCTACGTTCGGACACCTGAGTTTCAGCATTTTCGAGATCAAGCAGGATTCGCTGGCAATTCTCCAGGAAGGCCAGACCTTCGTGGGTGAGCGCAATTTTTCGGGTGGTTCTTTGCAGGAGCTTGACGCCGAGTCTGGCTTCAAGTGCATCTAGGCGACGGCCGATCACAGCGGGTGCGATGCCCTCGGCCCGGGCCGTTGCAGACAAGCTGCCGCGAGCCGCTACATCAACAAAGGTTGAAATTTGCTTGAATTGATCCATGAAAGAGGATGATTTTTGACCAAACTGAAATAATAAACTGTAACAAGCCTTGATTTATGCGTGATTTGATTGATTTCAGCTTGCCGGGGGCTCTGCGCTCAGAGCGACTGCACATAATCGCGGATCCCGACCAGCAGCATTTCGACCGCAATCGCTGTCAGAATCAGTCCCATCAGGCGCTCAAAGGCCGTCATTACTGCCGAGCCGAGCACGCGTTGCAGGTACTCGGCTGACAGTAGAACTACCAGCCACACGGCAGCTACCAGCGAGAGCGCGCCCACATAAACCGGCATGGCCATTTGACCACGTGAAGAGAACAGTAATACCGTCACCAGCGCCGAGGGGCCGGCCAGCGCCGGAATGGCTAGCGGCACGATGAAGGGCTCGGCCGGCATTTGCTCTGTATCGCCGAATATCCCGCCCGGCTGTGGGAATACCATGCGCAGGGCGATCAGGAAAAGAATCACGCCCCCACCAATGCGCAGCGAGATTTCGCTCAGCTGAAGGGCATCAAGGAAATGCTGGCCACCAAACATGAAGCCAAGCAGCAAACCAAAGGCAATCGCGCATTCGCGCACGATGACGCGCGCTCGCCGTTCAGTCGGCACTTGCCGAAGTGTGGCAACAAACAGAGGCACATTACCGATCGGGTCGGTCACGAGTAAAAGCAGGATGAAGGATTGGAAAAAGCTCTCACTCATTTACACTCTCACTTTTGATCGGTAGGGTTAGGGCAGCATACGCCCGATGGCTGCATAGGAGAATCAAGTTGACACAACAATCAGCGTCGAAAACAGGCTTGTCGCGACGACATTTCATCTTGGGTGGACTGGGACTTACTGGCGCATTGGTGGTTGGCTGGGGTTTGATGCCGCCGCGACAGCGCTTGCATGGCAGTGCGGCATTGAAGCTTGGAGAGGATGCCGTTGCCCTCAATGGCTGGGTCACGATTGGAACCGACGGCAGCATCGGTGTGGTCGTCGCCAAAAGCGAAATGGGTCAGGGAGTGACCACCGCGTTGCCGATGCTGGTGGCGGACGAGCTTGATGTACCGATGAATGTGGTCAGTTTACTGCAAGCGCCCATCGACAAAATCTACGGTGATACCACCATGATGGCCGACGGCCTGCCTTTTCATCCCGATGATCGTGGCGCGATCAAGCGGGTTGCACAATGGCTGGCACGCAAGACCGAGCGTGAGCTCGGTGTGATGGCAACCGGCGGATCGTCGAGTATCAAAGACAGCTGGTTACCGATGCGGGAGGCAGGCGCTGCCGCGCGTGCGAGATTGCTGGCTGCCGCGGCATTGCGATGGAAAGTGTCGCCAGACGAGTGCATCACAGAGGCTGGTTTTGTGGTTCACCGAGATGGTCGCAGGTTGGGTTACGGCGTGCTGGCGGCAGAGGCCGCTCGCATGAACGATGTGCCATTTGCACTCAAATCACCGGCAGAATTCAAACTGATTGGCAAACCGACGCCCCGTCTGGATGTTGCTGACAAGATCAATGGTCGCGCGCAGTTCGGCATGGATATCCGTCTGCCGGGCTTGATACATGCGGCCATTGCGATGTGCCCGGTGCATGGCGGGTCGCTGAGGTCGTTTGACTCCGCGAAGGTCAGCAAGATGCCCGGTGTGATTGATGTTGTTGCACTGCCCGCCGATCGTTCTGGTGCACCCGAGGCCGTTGCCGTACTGGCCAAAAGCTGGTGGCTGGCTCACAAGGCGCTGAGCCGTCTGCCGATCGTCTGGGACGACGGCGCGAACGCGCAGTCCTCGGATGCTTCATTGTTCGCGCAGCTAAAGGATGGTCTGGATCAGGAATCCGGATTGACCTACTTCAGTCAGGGTAGCGGTGAGGCGCCACCATCGGCCAAAAAGATCACGGCAGAGTATCGCGTACCGCTGCTCGCGCATGCGGCCATGGAGCCGATCAACTGTACGGCGCAGCTGATCAAAGATCAACTGTCGCTGTGGGTGCCGACGCAAGTACCTTCGATTGCAATAAGCGCTGCTGCACGAGCGCTTGGTTTGAGTGAAGATCGGGTGACTTTACACATGACGTATCTGGGCGGTGGTTTCGGTCGCCGTCTGGAAACGGATATGGTGGTACAGGCCGCTCTGCTGGCCCAGGCCGCAAAGGGTGCGCCGGTGCGCCTGGTCTGGTCTCGTGAAAACGACATCGCTCATGATTTTTATCGTCCTGCCTCCGTAGCCAGGCTCAGTGCGGCACTGGATACTTCGGGCCGTGTAGTGCATTGGGAAAGCTATTCGGCATCCGGTGCCCCGGTGCAGCAAATGCTGGCGCGGGCCTTTGGTTTGCCCCAGATGGGTCCAGACAAGACCACCGTCGAGGGTCTGCACGATCACTGTTATGAAATCCCCAGTCAGCGCGCATCGCACGTCAAGGTGGATGCACCGGTGGCACTGGGAAGCTGGCGCTCGGTGGGCCATTCGCACAATGCGTTTTTCAAAGAGAGTTTCATCGATGAGCTGGCGTTGGCAGCGGGAGCAGATTCGCTGAGTTTTCGACGACAGATGCTGCGCGAGCATCCCCGCCATCTTGCCGTGCTCGAGGCGGCGGTGGCCAAAGCCGGCAAACCCGCTGAGGGCCGCGAGCAGGGTATCGCCTTGCATCAATCCTTTGGCAGTATCGTTGCGCAAGTAGCCGAGGTATCGGTAACGGATGGACGCATACAGGTGCATCGCATCAGCTGCGCGATTGATTGTGGCCGTGTGGTCAATCCACTGGGTGTAACGCAGCAGATTGAGTCGGCAATTGTGTTTGGTCTGTCGGCTGCGCTATATGGCGAAATTCGAATGCGCGATGGGCGCGTTGTGCAGAGAAATTTTCATGATTATCCGATGCTGCGCATGCAAGAGATGCCACTGATTGATGTCGAGATCATGCGAAGTGAGGAAGCGCCTGAGGGCGCTGGTGAGCCCGGCACGCCGCCCGTTGCACCTGCGGTGGCCAACGCCATATTCAAACTGACAGGCCAGCGCTTGCGTAGTCTGCCTCTCAGGCTGGGCTGAGTGGCTTCATGAATTCAATTCGTCCAGCCGCAGCCGAAGATTGCATTCGGTCTGCCACTGCTCGCGCTGCGGATTACTTCGCGCTTCGCGGCTAAGCTCTTCGTCACTGCGCTCGAGTTGGGCTTCGAGCAGGCGCGCTACCTGTTTCGGCTCGGGCATCATGGTGCCGTAGAAGGCTACCGTATCACCGCGTTGCATGAGAATGGTCGGAAAATTTTCTACATCAAGGTCGCCGATCAGATCGGACTGGTCTTCAATATCAATCCAGACGAATTGATGCTCGGGATACTGCGGCGCCAGTGCATCGAAACCGGCACGATACTGTTTGCACACATCGCACCAGCCGGCACATAGGCAGGCGACCACCCATTTGCCCGATGCCAGGGCCTCGGACAGCACGGAAAAATTTTCACGGACTAAAAACAAAGGAGACATAGCCGAATTTTACCGTAGGGCAGCACGGCGCTCCCGAGTTGATATTGCCGGGCCATCGACGGCGCGCACGGTAAAATAAGGTCATGTCCTTATCCGTGCCCACCATCGCAGCAATAGAGACTTCCACTGAACTCGCGTCTGTCGCACTGCTTTGTGGTGATCGGCTCTTGACGCGCGAATCTTCGGGTGCGCAAACGCACTCCATGACCGTGTTGGCGCTATTGCAGGAATTGCTGCGCGAGCAGGGCATGGCGCTGGGACAGTGTGATGCGCTCGCATTTGGCTCGGGTCCAGGATCGTTTACCGGTGTTCGAACCGCTTGCGGACTTGCGCAGGGTCTGGCCTTTGGCGCAAACCTGCCAGTCGTTCCCGTCGTCACCTTGCTTGCTATGGCTGATGCCGCGCGCACTCAAGGCGCCGGCGACAATGTCATTGCGGTGCTGGATGCGCGCATGGGCGAGGTGTACTGGGCACAGTATCGCTTTGATGCGCAATGGCGGGTCGTCAGCAAACCCTGTCTCTCAGCACCGGAACAAGTCATTGCAAAGGATGCGAGTGGCGCGGTGGGCAACGGCCTGGCGGCGTACGTTGATCGTTTCACCGGGCTGCAGTCTGTGCGTCGCCTGCCCGGGCTCATGCCGCATGCATCGCAAATCGCGCTGCTGGGGCGTCAATTTGCGCAACAAGGTCAGGGTGTTCATGCACGCGAAGCGCAACCCCTCTACCTGAGGAACAAGGTCGCGCAAACGACAGCTGAGCGCATGTCAGCAAACGCAGCGGGAGCGGGCCCATGAGCTCCGTGCTGAAGCAGGACAAGGCGTGGCAGAAAGTCTGCTTTTCCAAGATGAACGTCACCGACATTGAGGATGTTATTGCGCTCGAACAGAATGCCTATCCTTTTCCCTGGACGCGCGGTAATTTCCTCGACTCCCTGGATAGTGGCTATGAGGCGTGGGTGTTGCGCGATGAGGATGGTCGTTTACTCGGCTATTTTTTGATGATGCAGGCGCTCGAAGAGGTTCATTTATTGAACATCACGGTGCGTCCGGACGTGCAGGGTCGAGGTCTCGGGCGCAAGCTGCTCGACAAATTGATCGGGCTGGCACGCGAGGCCGGCATGCACGCCGTGTTGCTGGAGGTGCGTCCGTCAAACAGTCATGCGTTAATGGTTTATCACCACTTGGGCTTCGTACAAATTGGCCAGCGTAAAAACTATTACCCGGCAGCCGGGTCCTCACGCGAAGATGCCATCGTGATGCGAAAGATGCTCTGAATTATGCAGATGGATCCAGACAAAATTCGCAAGTTGCAGCAGATGGGTCTTGGGCCCGTGTGGCAGCGGCGTGGACTGAACGCAGACGAGTCGAGCAGCGTTTCGGCTACCGCTGCGCTGGCAGGCAACGCATCATTTCACGCAGCAGCGGATGCAGCCAGCGTGATGGGCATGGATTGGGCGACGCTCGAAGAAAATATTCGTGGGTGTGATCGCTGCGGATTGTGTCAGGGTAGAGTCCATGCAGTACCGGGTGTGGGCGACCGCAAAGCACGCTGGCTGTTCGTGGGGGAGGGGCCGGGCCGTCAGGAAGATGCGCAGGGCGAGCCCTTTGTCGGGCCAGCTGGCAAGCTGCTGGACAACATGCTGCGTGCTCTAGGACTCGCTCGAGGTACCACCACCTATATCGCCAATATCGTCAAATGTCGTCCGGTCGGTGCTGATGGACGCGATCGCCCTCCGACCGCAGATGAGGTCGCCGCCTGTATGCCTTATCTGGTGCGACAAATCGACCTGATTCGACCGGACGTGATTGTGGCACTTGGTAAAACCGCAGCGGTCTCCCTGCTGGGTTTGCCAGCCGACACATCACTGGCCAGTCTGCGCGAGAAGATCCATCATTACGCAGGCTTGCCTTTGATCGTGACCTATCACCCTGCCTATCTGTTGCGCCAGCCAGCCGACAAGGCCAAGAGCTGGCGAGATCTCTGCCTTGCGATGAGCCTTTTGAATGGACGCTGAAGCGTCCACGTTCCAGCAGCAGTTTCATGCACGCTGGTATTTCTTGCGCGATCCGCACGTTCGCGCGCTGGTTTGGTTGTTGGATGCTCCCGACCTGCTCGATGCCGAATCAGCACGATGGGAGGGAAAAATCGCCCGATTGCCGGTGCGCACTGCTGATCTGGCCAGAGATTGGCTCACGGCGTTAGATCATGAACCTGAATTGCTCAGCGCCTCTTTGGAATTGAATCCCTTTACCCGCCTTGGGCGTTATGCCGAGAAGCTGCTCGCCTGCTATTTCGCGCACAAAAAACAATTGCTTGCGCATGGCATGCAAGTACGCGCGGGCAAGGAAGAGACGGTGGGTGAGTTTGATTTTCTGCTGTCTGATGGTTCGCGCTTGTTGCACTGGGAATTTGCGACGAAATTCTATTTGTTGTGCTCGAGCGACCCGGCCTGGGCCAGTGTGCAGACGGCCGATTATTTTGTTGGTCCAAATTTGGCGGATACGCTGGGTGCAAAAATGCGCAAGATTCTCGACAGGCAGTTATCACTCGGCCAGCATCCGGCGGCACAAGCTTTGCTCCCGAGGCCGGTAGATCAGGCGCAGGCGTTGTTGCGTGGCTGGCTATTTTATCGTCGCGGCGAGGAGATTCCATCGCAGAGACTTGGGATTGAAAAAAATCATTGCCGTGGCTGGTGGTGCACTTTGGGAGAAATCGACACGCATCTGAGCGAAATATGCGCAGTCTTGCCTCGACTGGCCTGGCTTGCACCGGCGCGTATGGCAGATGATGAGGTACTGCGCCGCTCCCGGTTACAAGAACAATTGCGCGTTCAATTTGAGGAAGATCCCATGCCAGTGATGGTGGCCAGCCTCACGCGCGATGATGATGTCTGGCTCGAGCGTGACCGGGGATTCATTGTGCCGGATGACTGGCAGGGCAAGGCGGGTAAAAAGCTGCGGGGCCTGACTGCGCCACCGGCCCCGGAAGATACGAAGGGGCTCTGACAAAAGCTTCCGGGTGTATCTAATCAGTGCCGACCTTGGTGCCGACGTGTTTTTGCTCGCCGATCAGATGCAGTGAATCATATTCGCGCTGATTGGCGGCATGCTTTTTCATGACCATCCACATCACACCGGCTACAAACAAGCCGAACAACACGATCACGATGTTCACGCTCAGATCGAGTTTGACCAGTAACGCGTAAAGTCCGAGCATCAAGAGTATGGATGCATTTTCGCTGAAATTTTGTACGGCGATCGAGTGACCTGCGCTCATGAGTACATGTCCACGGTGCTGAAGCAGAGCATTCATCGGGACCACGAAATAGCCAGACAAAGCACCGATCAGCACCAGCAGCGGGTAAGCGAGTGTCGTTGAATGCACGAACACCATGATGGTTACGATCAGGCCCATCAGGAAACCCATAGGCATGACGGTGAGCGATTTTTTCAGTGGTACGCGTTTGGCAGCAGCCATGGCACCAAAGGCGACACCAAAGGCAACCACCCCCTGAAGTATCGCTGCTTTGGCCAGCGGCAGGTTCAGGGCTTTTTCGGCCCACTTGAGCACAATGAATTGCAGCGTTGCGCCTGCACCCCAGAACAAGGAAGTCACTGCCAGCGAGATTTGCCCCAGGCGGTCGCGCCAGAGCGTGGTGAAACAATGGGCGAATTCGACGACCAGCTTGATCGGATGGCGTTGTTGCGCGGCATAGCGCGCGCCGGTGTCCGGAATACTCAGATTGAAGATCGCTGCCAGAACATAGGCGAGCATGACCACACCCAGCGCAAATTCGAGTGACAGGCTTAACTGCAGGTGATTGATCGGCAACAAAAAAGCCAGCGCTTGTGCCAGCCGCTCGCTGACCAACACGCCACCCAATACCGTGCCGAAGATAATTGAAAGGACGGTAAGACCTTCAATCCAACCATTGGCTGCGACCAGTTTTTCTGCTGGCAGAAGTTCAGTGAGGATGCCGTATTTTGCAGGGGAGTAAGCAGCGGCGCCAAAACCCACCACGGCATAGGCCAGCAGCGGGTGTACGCTGAAAAACATCAACAGGCAGCCCGTGATCTTCACCAGATTGGTAATGAACATCACGCGGCCTTTGGGAAAAGCATCGGCGAATGCGCCCACGAACGGGGCCAGAATCACATAAGACAGCACGAAAAAAAGTTTCAGCATCGGCGTCATCCACTCCGGCGCCTGGAGCGACACCAGCACCGAGATGGCGACGATGAGCAACGCATTGTCGGCGAGCGAAGAAAAAAACTGCGCTGCCATGATGGTGTAGAAGCCGCGGTTCATTCGGGGGGAACAGTGATTGGTAGGCCTGGGGCGAGTACAACGGCGGCTTGCTTTATACCACGAAAGCCAGTTTCGACCCGGTCGGGGGCTCGGCGCTGATCGAGATGGCACGCGCGTCCGGTAAAATGGGCCTAATTTCGTTCCACATGATTTTTTCTCTGAGTTTTTCCGCTCATGCCAAGACCACTCGTCGCTATTACGCATGTCGCTGCGATGCAGGCCAATCTTGCCGCCGCCCGAAAAGCCGTTCCGAATGCCCGAACCTGGGCCGTTGTGAAGGCCGATGCCTATGGCCACGGTCTAGAACATGCAACCAGGGCATTTGATGCCGCGGACGGCCTGTCGCTGGTCGAATTCGATCGCGCTGCGCGACTGCGCGAGCTGGGTTGGCAAAAGCCGATCATGATGATGCAGGGTATGTACGATGCAGCCGATATCGAGCATTTGGTCAAACATAACTTGCAACCCGTGATTCACCATGCCGAACAATGTCGAATGCTGGAAACCACCCCGGTTGCTCGGCCGCTCTCAGTACATTTAAAAATCAATACGGGTATGAACCGTCTTGGCTTCATGCCATCGCAAGTAAGGGAGATCTTCCAACGACTTGAATCATTGGATTCGGTACGCTCAGTATCACTGATGACGCATTTCGCTAATGCCGATTCGAATGGCACCATGCCGGATGTGTCAGCGCAGGTCGCCGCTTTTCAGCGCGCTACCGCAGGTCTGACTGCTGAGATCAGTCTGTCCAACTCCGCGGCCACCCTATTGCAGCCACACATACGAAGCGACTGGATACGGCCGGGTGTGATGCTGTACGGCGGTGCACCGGGAGCTCAGAGTGCGCTGTCGCTGGGATTGCAAGCTGCGATGACTTTGCAAAGCCGGGTGATTGCCACCCAGTCGCTGCGTGCCGGTGATTCCGTGGGGTATGGCAGCTTGTTCATCGCTGATAAGCCCATGCGTATTGGTATTGTGGCCTGTGGCTATGCCGATGGTTATCCGCGTCTGGCGTCGACAGGTACACCCGTCCTGCTCAATGGTGTGCGAACTCGAGTGCTCGGTCGTGTATCAATGGACATGCTCACTATTGATCTTTCACTCACCCCTCATGCTGATGTTGGCAGCGAAGTCACGCTGTGGGGTGAAGGCCTGCCCATCGACGAAGTGGCCGCGCATGCCGGCACCATAGGCTATGAACTGATGTGTGGCATCGCGCCGCGCGTGCGACGCGAAGTGCGCGACTGATCATGGCCAAAGCAAAAACTCAGTACGCCTGCACCGAGTGTGGCGGCACCAGCAGTAAATGGGCGGGGCAATGCCCAGCGTGTGGGCAGTGGAACACCATGGTGGAGAGCGTGGTGGAAACTGCAGCCAATCGCTTTGCGGGGCAAGCGCAAGGGCTGGTGCAGGGTGCGCCTGTCATGCGTTTGAGCGATATCGAGGCGCAGGATGTTCCCCGCTTTGGTACCGGGATTGAAGAGTTCGATCGCGTGCTTGGTGGCGGGCTGGTTCCCGGCGGCGTGGTTCTGATTGGCGGCGATCCCGGGATCGGTAAATCAACGCTGCTGCTGCAGGCACTGGCCAATCTGTCGCGGATCAAATCAGCACTCTATGTGAGCGGCGAAGAGTCCGGCGCCCAGGTTGCGTTGCGCGCACGGCGTCTGGGTATCGATGCAGGCGATCTGCACTTGCAGGCTGAGATTCAGCTGGAAAAAATCATCGCCACGCTCGCCGAGCAGAAGCCGCAGGTGGCTGTTGTCGATTCAATACAGACACTGTTTTCTGATGCGCTGACTTCGGCACCTGGATCGGTCGCGCAGGTGCGCGAGTGTGCGGCGCAGTTGACCCGATTTGCGAAGCAGTCCGGCGTGACCATTATTCTGGTGGGTCATGTGACCAAGGAGGGTGCACTTGCGGGACCTCGCGTGCTTGAGCACATTGTGGATACCGTCTTGTACTTTGAAGGGGATACGCATTCGAGCTTTCGGCTGGTGCGAGCCTTCAAGAATCGCTTCGGCGCTGTCAATGAGTTAGGTGTTTTCGCGATGACGGACAAGGGGCTCAAGGGTGTCTCCAATCCCTCCGCACTTTTCCTCTCACAGCATGATGCGCAGGTACCAGGGTCCTGTGTGATGGTCACTCAGGAGGGCACGCGGCCGTTGCTGGTGGAGATACAGGCGCTGGTGGATGCCTCGCATGTGCCGAATGCGCGCCGCTTGTCGGTGGGTTTGGAACAAAATCGACTGGCCATGTTGTTGGCGGTCTTGCACCGGCATGCTGGTGTGGCCGCTTATGACCAGGATGTGTTCATTAACGCTGTCGGTGGCGTGAAAATTACCGAGCCAGCAGCTGACCTTGCGGTACTGCTGGCGATTCAGTCATCGATGCGCAGCAAGCCGCTGCCGAGGGGTCTGGTCGCCTTCGGCGAGGTGGGATTGGCCGGCGAAATTCGACCAGCGCCCCGAGGCCAGGAGCGTTTGCGTGAAGCGGCTAAGTTGGGATTTTCGATAGCGCTAGTGCCCAGGGCCAACCTTCCCAAGCAAAAAATTGAAGGATTGCAGGTCGTTGGTGTGGAGCGGATTGATGAAGCGATGACCAAGGTCAGGGAACTGTCCTAGAACCTTTGAAGAGCCAGACTAGGGTTCCTCTGATTGCAGCATGAGCTGGCGAGCGGCTTCGCGTCCGCTGCGTACCGCGCCTTCGAGCGTCGCAGGATAATCACTCGCCGTGTAGTCTCCGGCAAGAAACAAGCCCTTCATCCCCGTGTCATTCTTCGGTCTGTACAGATGCGGTGTGCAAGAAAAAGTCGCGCGCTTTTCGCTGATGATGCGGTGCCATTGGGGATTGAGCAGAGCCGGCATTTCCAGATCTGCGGCGATTTGCAGGACGATTTCTGCCAGCAGCACTGCATTTCCCTGAGCGATCGCCTGGCTTGATGCGCTGATGACGACAGCCATCAGACCTGCCTGCAAGGCATCGAGCTGTCCACGATCAAAAATGAATTGTGCCCAACGATGTTTTTCCGGGTCGTCCTGCAGCGCATAAAAAACTGCTGGCAGGCTGAGCTCGGGTGCATATTGCAGGTAACAGGTGGTGATCGGCTCGTATGTCATCTGCAGCGATTCGGCCAATACGGGCATCAGATCCATCAGCAGCGCGCTTGCCTGTGCTGGTGGCGTCGATATGACCACGGCATCGACTTCCTGATCCAGATTGTCTGACTGGACTCGCCAGCCTTGGTCGGTGCACATCACGGTACGTACTTGGGTTCCTGCGTACACCTGGCCACCGTGATGTTCGACATAAGACACGGCTGCGTCCGGAAAGAGCGATGACAAATCCCGCCGGGGAATGAGCATGTCAGATGCGCTACGGTGAGCGCCCAGACTATCGCGCAAAACATTCAAAAACACGACCGCAGATGCGCGCTCGGGCGGAGTGTTGAGTGCCGCAATGCAGAGCGGACGCCACATGAATTGAACCAGCCGCTCGGTTTGATCGAAGCGATCCAGCAATTCGCTGACAGTGCAATCTACATTCAGCTGCCATCGCATCCATCGTGCGGCAGAAGAAAAGCGGGCAAGTGCGAGTTTGTCGGCAATCGTCAAACCTTTTGCGCGCAGTACGGCCCAGGCCATGTGGAAGGGGGCGGGAAGGTGCGGTGCTTGCAGATCCATACCGCCGCTATTTGCTGGATAGCGCATTTGCAGTGGCAGGCGCAGCAGTGCCTCGGAGGGACGCAGGCCGACGATTTGCATCAGATGCAGCGTGTCCCGATAGGCGCCAAGCAGTATGTGTTGACCATTGTCGAGCGTGGTGCCCTGAGACTCGACCCGCCGCGCCCTTCCGCCCATGGTGTGTGTGGCTTCGAGCAGGATGACCTGGGCGCCGCGCCGCGTCAATTCGACTGCGGCTGCACAGCCAGCCCAGCCGGCGCCGATGACAGCGACTGCGGGCTTTCGCATCAGCCTTTGACCCAGGTTTTCCAGGCCAGCCACAGCTTGCGGATCGGCGTGAGAGAAATTTTGTGATCGAGTACGCGAAAATCATCCCGCTTTATTTCGTCGAGAACAGCGCGATAAATGGCTGCCATGATGAGCCCAGCGCGTTGCGCACGACGATCGGCTGCCGGTAACAGCGACATCGCCTCGTCATAGAGCGCTTGCGCGCGCTGGGTCTGAAAGCGCATGAGCTCAACAAAGCGATCGCTATGGGTTGCATTGAGCAAGTCCGAAGCCGGTACCTGATGCGCCTGCAGCTCCGATATCGGCAGGTAAATGCGCCCGCGGCGCGCGTCCTCACCGACGTCACGAATGATGTTGGTGAGTTGGAAGGCAAGCCCGAGTTTCTCTGCATATTGCAGCGTGCGCGGGTCGGTGTAGCCGAAGATACTGGCTGACATAATGCCCACGACACTGGCGACATGCCAGCAGTAGCGCTCAAGCGAAATGAAATCGAGATAGCGCGTCTGGGTGAGATCCATCTCCATGCCGTCAATGACAGCGAACAGGTGCTCTCCCTGAATACTGAAAGCTTTCAAGTGCGGCATCAGTGCCTGGGTCACCGGATGATTGGGCTGCCCGGCGAGCATGTTGGCTACCTCTTTGCGCCACCAAGCCAGCGTGGTTTGGGCGAGAGCAGGATCGCTGGTTTCGTCGACCACATCATCAACCTCGCGACAGAACGCATACAAAGCAGTGATAGCCTGGCGGCGCGGTGGCGGCAGGAAAAGAAAGCTGTAATAAAAACTTGAGCCGCTCTGAGCGGCTTTTTGCTGGCAGTAGTCTTCGGGAGTCATTCTCTGAGCTGAATGCGTCGGTTTTTTATGGGGATACCGCAAGCTAGCCGGCAAAGCGCACGGCTCGCCAACCTATCAGCAGCCAGTCGCTTATTTTCAGTGTGGGCCGTGCGCGGAAGACATCGTAACCGACAGCCTCAATTTTCTCGAGAATACGCAGCCCACCCTGCACGATAAGGCGAAGTTCCCAACCCAGCCGGCCGCGAACGTGCAAGGCCAGTGGTGCTCCTTCAAGCATCATCGCGCGTGCCCGCTGAACTTCAAAGGCCATCAATGCGCGCCAGCGATCGTCGACCCGGCGCGCAGCGATCTGATCTTCGCTAACACCAAATCGCTGCAAGTCTTCCTGAGGAAGATATACGCGGTCTTTGTCCCAGTCGATTGCAACGTCTTGCAGAAAATTGATGATTTGCAGCGCACTGCAAATGGCATCGCTACGTTGAAATGCGCTGGGTGTGGTGTTGCCAAATAAACTGAGCATGATGCGACCCACCGGGTTCGCAGAGCGACGACAATAATCCAATAACGCATCAAAGGTTGAATAACGAGTTTGGCGGACATCCTGGCGAAAGGCTGACAGAAGCTCGCGCAGGTAATGCGTATCCATTTGGTACGTGGCAAGCGTCGACGCGACTTTTTCAAAGAGCCGGGATTCTGGCGTTCTACCCTGGTCGATCCGATCAAGCTCTGCCTCGTAAGCCATCAGTGCACTGATGCGCTCCTCCGGTAGCGCCTCGCCTTCGTCTGCAAGATCATCGGCGCTGCGGGCAAACGCATAGATCACCCTGACCGGGGCGCGCATCGATTTCGGTAGGAGTGGCGAGGCGACCGGAAAATTTTCGTAGTGTGCGTTGGTGGGCATCAAGCAGGAGCAGGTAGGGTGCATTGAACAAGCGACATTGCAGAAAATTGATTCGCTATAATTACTTACTTTACAGTCAGTAATTTAAAAAGCCGTGGTAAACGGCCTGAACCGCCAGCGCTGGTGCAACGTCTGCCCGAATAGTAAAGGAAAATCCGTGACGCCCCTGTTTCAGAAAAATCGCCCCGATCGTGCGCCCGGGGTGAAATCGCTGGTGTTCGTACCGCTCTTCGGTGGCCTGCTTTTGCTGACCGCCTGTACGGACAAACCCGCAAAAACCGAGGATATTCGCCCCGTGCGGGTACTGGTGGTGGCGCCCGCCGGTGCAAAAAACCAGGTCGAACTGGCGGGAGAGGTGCAGCCACGTTATGAATCGCGGCTGGGGTTCAGGGTCGGAGGCAAGGTTATCGCGCGTCGGGTGGATGTTGGTACTGTGGTCAAACGTGGTCAGCTGCTGATGCAGTTGGACGCCAGCGATTTCCAGCTCGCCCAAGCGCAAGCCAAAGCGAGCGTCAGTGCGGCAGACAGTACCTTGTCGCTCGCTCAAGCAGAGCTGAACCGTTACCGAGAGCTGCGTCAGAAGAACTTTGTCAGCCAGGCTTTGCTGGACGCGAAGGAAGCAGCCTACAAGGCGGCACTCGCCAACCACGAACAAGCAACGGTAGGGCTCAAAGTTCAGGCGAATCAAAGCAGTTATACCAGTCTGCTCGCCGACGCCGATGGCGTCATCACGGGTATTGATGCAGAGGTCGGCCAGGTGGTCTCGCCGGGTATGCCGGTGGTCAGAATTGCACGCACGGGCGAAAAGGAAGTTCGGGTCAGCATTCCGGAGGATCAGGTCGCGAGATTGAAGCGCATCAGCGACGTGACGGTACGTACCTGGGCGAATCCCGAATTAGTTCTGGAAGGCCGGCTGCGCGAACTATCGCCCATCGCCGATCCTGCTACACGTACGTTCACTGCCAAGATTGCGCTTCCAAAAGCTGGCAGTGAAATTCAGCTGGGGATGACTGCCACCGTTTCATTCGCAAACGAAGCTGCACCAGGTATCCGGTTGCCGATGACGGCGCTCTTCAACCACAAGGAAAATACTGCGGTGTGGGTAGTGGAGCGGGGCGTTGTGAAGTTGGTGGTGGTCGATGTGGCGGGTGCTGTTGGCAACGAAATTGTCATTGCGTCTGGGCTCGCTCCTGGTGAGACGGTGGTCACAGCGGGCGTGAATTTGCTGCGTGAGGGACAGAAAGTGACGGTGCTCGGCGATACAGTTGTCGGACCTTCGCAAGGACAGACCCAATGAGGGATCAGCTGAATTTATCGCGTTGGGCACTGGAGCATATTCCCTTCATTCGTTACCTGATGGTGGTGTTGCTGCTGGGCGGCATTTTCAGCTACGCAAATCTGGGTCAGGATGAGGATCCGCCGTTCACGTTTCGGGCGATGGTGATCCGGGCGAACTGGCCCGGGGCGAGCGCATTGCAAGTAGCTGAACAAGTCACCGACAAGCTCGAAAAAAAGCTTCAGGAGACTCCTTACATTGACAAGATTCGCAGCTATTCGAAGCCCGGTGAAACCCTGATCATCATCGAATTGCGTGAATCAACCCCGCCCAAAGACGTGCCACAAACCTGGTATCAGGTCAGGAAAAAAATCGGTGATATACGACCGACGCTACCCTCGGGCGTGCAAGGCCCGTTCTTCAACGATGAATTTGGTGATACTTACGGCTCGATTTTTGCGCTCTCTGCGGATGGCTTCACCTACGCCGAGGTCAAGGACTACGCCGATTTTGTTCGGCAGCAGCTTTTGGGTGTGCCCTCGGTTGCCAAGGTCGAGTTGTATGGCGTTCAGGACGAAAAAATATTCATCGAATTCTCGACCAAAAAATTTGCGCAGCTTGGCCTACCGTTCGAGAGTGTGGTGGCACAAATCAACGCACAAAACGCGGTGGAGGGCAGTGGTGTTCTGGTGACATCGACCGATAATTTGCAGGTCCGAGTATCGGGTGCACTGGCTACGGCCAAAGAGCTTGAAAACATGCCTCTACGTGCCAATGGCAATCATGTTCGTCTTGGTGATTTTGCAACGGTCACTCGGGGATACGCGGACCCGCCACGCGACAAAATGCGGTTCAATGGCAAAGAAGTGATCGGACTCGGCGTGTCGATGGAAAAGGGGGGTGACATCATCGCCCTGGGCCAGCGCCTCGACGAGATGGCTGCCAGGATTCAGGCCAAACTTCCGGTCGGTATTGAACTTCAGCGCGTTGCCAATCAGCCCAAGGCGGTCAGTTCATCCGTGAATGAATTTCTCAAGGTACTGGCCGAGGCTGTGCTCATTGTGCTGGCCGTCAGTTTGATCTCACTCGGGCTTCACACCAAGCCCTGGCGCATTGATGTGCGACCCGGCTTGGTTGTAGCGCTGACGATTCCTTTGGTACTCGCCGCGACTTTTCTGGCCATGCGCATTTTTGGCATCGATCTTCACAAAATTTCGCTGGGCGCACTCATCATCGCACTAGGGTTGCTGGTCGATGATGCGATCATTGCGGTTGAAATGATGGTACGGAAAATGGAAGAGGGATTGTCCCGGTTTGATGCGGCAACCTTTGCCTATACCTCCACAGCGATGCCCATGCTGACCGGTACCTTGATTACAGCGGCTGGTTTCTTGCCTATTGGTTTTGCGAAATCAGCTGCGGGTGAGTACACCTTCTCGATGTTTTCGGTGAACGCCCTTGCGCTGTTAATCTCATGGTTTGTGGCGGTGCTTTTCACGCCCTACATTGGCTTCCTTTTACTCAAGGTAAGACCAGCATCGAGTGCGGATGGCCATCATGAGCTATTTGATACCCCCTTTTATCAGCGTTTGCGAAACGTGGTTGATTGGTGTGTGGATTGGCGCAAGACCACGATCATGTTGACCTTGGCGGGATTTTTTCTCGGCGTATTTGGTTTTCGTTTCATCGAGCAGCAGTTTTTTCCTGACTCGAGCCGCCTCGAGCTCATGGTGGAGCTCTGGCTGCCAGAAGGATCTTCTTACCAGGCCACTGAAGCTCAGGCGAAAAAATTCGAGCATTTGATGTTGCAGCAAGCCGATGTCGAGTCAGTTACGACCTATGTGGGCACGGGCAGCCCTCGGTTTTATTTGCCGCTCGATCAGATTTTCCCGCAGACGAATGTGTCTCAGATTGTTGTTTTGCCCAAGGATGCCAAGGCCCGAACAGCATTGCGTGACAAAATCGTCGAGATGTTCAAAAAAGATTTTCCGGAAGTACGAGGTCGCGTGAAATTGCTACCGAATGGTCCGCCCGTGCCGTATCCGGTTCAATTTCGGGTGACGGGTACCGAAGTCGCCAAGGTGCGGGCTATTGCCGATCAGGTCAAGGAAATCATGCGCCACAATCCGAATGCGATTGGGGTCAATGACAATTGGAACGAAGCAGTGAAGGTTCTGCGCATTGAATTAGATCAGGATAAATTGCGCGCACTGAACATGAATTCTCAGGTGGTCATGCGTGCTGCAAACACCGTTCTGTCCGGCAGCACCGTTGGCCAGTTCCGCGACGCCGACAAGCTCATTGATATTGTCATACGCCAGCCCGTGGACGAGCGTGCGACAGTAACGGCCTTGTCGAGCGTAAGTATTCCTACAGGGAGTGGACGATCCGTACCGTTGTCTCAGTTGGCAACGCCTCGCTTTGTATGGGAGCCGGGCGTTGTCTGGCGCGAGGGACGTGAGTGGGCGATCACGGTCCAGTCAGATGTGGTGGACGGGATCCAGGGCCCCACCGTATCCAGTCAGATTGATCCCCTGCTGGATGCACTGCGTGCCAAGCTACCGCCGGGCTATCAGATCAAGCTTGCTGGTGCCATCGCTGACAGTGGCAAGGCACAGGAATCGATTGCCGCCAATGTGCCGCTGGTCATTTTTATCGTGTTTACGTTGCTGATGCTGCAGTTGCACAGTTTTTCGCGGTCGGTGCTGGTCTTCCTGACCGGGCCGCTGGGTGTCGCCGGCGCCGCGATGGCCCTGCTGATTCTGCAGCGGCCTTTTGGTTTTGTCGCTCAGCTTGGCGTAATCGCGCTATTTGGCATGATCATCCGCAATTCGGTGATTCTGGTCGACCAGATCGAGCAAGATATCTCGGCAGGCATTCCGGTCTGGGATGCGATCGTTGGGTCGGCCGTTCGGCGCTTTCGACCGATTATCCTGACGGCGGCCACCGCGGTACTTGCGATGATTCCGCTATCCCGCTCGGTATTCTGGGGCCCAATGGCCGTGGCCATCATGGGCGGGTTGATCGTCGCCACCGTGCTCACACTGTTGTTCCTGCCCGCGCTGTATGCGGCGTGGTTCAGGGTGCGGCGACCCGTCTGACGGGATAAGGCCAAAAACAGGGACGAATGACGTCGTTTTCCAGTAAAATTGGGCCTCGAAGTCAAACAGCCACCACAATGGCCACGCAGGGCGACCGCTTTTGACACTTGGTCGCCCTTTGCTTTTATGTAACGGGCAACAGGCACAGTGCTGCGAGGATGGCGAAATTGGTAGACGCACCAGGTTTAGGTCCTGACGCCAGCAATGGTGTGGGGGTTCGAGTCCCCCTCCTCGCACCATCGACTTGATTAACATTTTTGGACGATTCACATGGCAACTGCAGTCGAAACACTCGAAAAACTCGAACGTCGCGTTAAGCTCAACGTGCTGACGTCTGACATGGACACGGAAGTGGAAAAACGCCTGAAAGTGCGTGCGCGCACCGCCAAGGCACCGGGTTTTCGTCCTGGTAAAGTCCCGATGAAGATGGTGTCGGCCCAGTATGGGGCGGTCGTGCAGGGTGAAGTACTCAATGAGTTGTTGGACCGTGCCTTTCGCCAAGTCAGCGCCGAGCACAACCTGCGCGTCGCGGGTTATCCAACAATCGAGCCTAAGGGCGACGAGAATGTCGATGGCGCGATTGTTTTCCAGGCGACCTTCGAAGTGTATCCGGAGGTGAAAATCGGTGATTTGGCGGGCGTCGAGATCGAACGGAGCAAATCAGAAGTGACCGATGCCGAGATCGACAAGACGATTGATATTCTTCGCAAGCAGCGGGTGCATTTTCACACCAAGGGTGTACACGATGCGCATGGTGATGGCGGTCCGGATACCTCGGCGCAAAAGGGTGATCGCGTTACGGTGGATTTCGTCGGTACCATCGACGGTGTGGAGTTCGCTGGCGGTAAAGCGGACGACTTTGCCTTCGTGCTGGGTGAAGGCCGGATGCTCGCTGAGTTCGAGCAAGCCGCCCTCGGCCTCAAGGCAGGTGAATCGAAAACGTTCACCATGAAATTCCCCGATGACTACCACGGTAAAGAGGTGGCGGGTAAGACGGCCGAATTCACTATCACGGTCAAGCATGTGGAATGGGCGCATCTGCCGGACATCGATGCAAATTTCGCGAAAAGTCTGGGGATTACCGATGGCGATATGCAAAAAATGCGCGATGACATCCGCAGCAATCTTGAGCGCGAGGTCGGCGGTCGCGTGAAGGCAAAAACGAAAACGAGCGTAATGGATGCCCTGCTCAAGGTCGCCGAACTCGATGTGCCGAAAGTGCTGCTGCAGCAAGACGCTGAGCGTCTCGCTGAAATGACCCGGGAAGATATGCGCCAGCGTGGCATGAACGTGAACGACATGCCATTTCCGCCAGAATTATTCAACGAACAGGCTGATCGCCGCGTGCGATTGGGATTGATTCTGAGCGAGCTGGTCAAGACGCACGAACTGCGCGCGACGGGGGATCAGATCCAATCCTATGTCGAGGACTTTGCCAAGGCCTACGAAGATCCTCAACAGGTGGTGAAGTATTACTTTGGTGATCGCCAGCGTCTGGCTGAAGTAGAGGCTCTGGTAATCGAGGAGAACGTGGTCAATTTTGTGCTGTCCAAAGCCAAGGTCACCGAAAGCGTTGTGCCATTTGACGAGCTGATGGGCAGCACGCAGCAGTCCTGATACATCAGCCTCATGAACCACGGCCGCAAGATTGGTTACACTACCGCTTGCGGCCTTGCTCATTGGAGCTCGGACCGATCAAAATTCTTACCGCGAAAGATAGTCAATGACTGATAGCACCTTCCGTAAATCCGCAATCGATACCGACATGCTGGGCATGGTGCCCATGGTGATCGAGCAAAGTGGTCGTGGCGAGCGCGCTTACGATATCTATTCTCGCTTGCTCAAAGAGCGTGTGATTTTCCTTGTTGGCCCGGTTAATGATCAAACAGCGAATCTTGTGGTTGCGCAGTTGCTTTTCCTCGAAAGCGAGAATCCTGATAAGGACATTTCCCTCTACATTAATTCGCCCGGCGGATCGGTCTCGGCTGGTTTGGCAATTTACGACACCATGCAGTTCATCAAGCCTGATGTGTCGACCCTCTGTACCGGACTGGCCGCCTCAATGGGCGCGTTCTTGCTCGCAGCAGGCGCGAAAGACAAGCGCTTCTCCCTGCCGAATTCCCGCATCATGATCCACCAGCCCCTCGGCGGCGCTCAGGGACAGGCGGCGGATATCGAGATTCAGGCGCGTGAAATTCTTTACCTACGGGAACGTCTGAACCAGATTCTGGCCGACAATACCGGGCGTAGCATCGACCAGATCAGCAAAGATACAGACCGCGATAATTTCATGTCGGCGGAGCAGGCAGTTGACTACGGAATGATCGACAAAGTGTTGACACATAGGGCTTGACAGGTTTTGGCTGCTCTATAGTAGTATTTTTGCAACTATTCAGCATAGCAAGATTGTTACTTTCAAGCGTGACGGATTCCTGATTCACAGGTAAGATCCACGAAAAATTCACCTTTACCTTCAGGATATGTCCGATAAAAAATCCTCCAGCGGGGAAAAGTTACTCTACTGCTCATTTTGCGGTAAGAGCCAGCACGAGGTGAAGAAACTCATCGCCGGGCCATCCGTATTCATCTGCGATGAATGTATTGACCTGTGTAACGACATCATCCGTGACGAAGCGTCCACCATCGAGTCCGTCGCGGGACCTCGCTCTGACTTGCCAACCCCTCAGGAAATTTTCGACCTGCTGGGCCAGTATGTCATTGGGCAGGATACGGCTAAGCGCACACTTTCGGTTGCTGTTTACAACCACTACAAGCGCCTTCGTCATCTCGGTAAAAAAGATGATGTTGAGTTAGCCAAGAGCAATATTCTCTTGGTAGGCCCTACCGGTTCGGGCAAGACACTGCTTGCGCAAACTCTTGCGCGCATGTTGAACGTGCCTTTCGTGATCGCCGATGCAACGACACTGACTGAAGCGGGGTATGTTGGCGAGGATGTTGAGAATATCATTCAAAAATTGCTGCAAAACTGCAATTACGAAGTCGAGAAGGCCCAAAAAGGGATCGTCTATATTGACGAGATCGACAAGATCTCTCGCAAGTCGGATAACCCCTCGATTACCCGCGATGTGTCGGGCGAGGGCGTTCAGCAGGCGTTGCTGAAACTGATCGAGGGCACCATGGCCTCGGTACCGCCCCAAGGCGGACGCAAGCATCCGAATCAGGATTTCGTGCAGATCGACACCACCAACATTCTGTTTATTTGCGGTGGTGCCTTCGACGGCTTGGTAAAAATCATTTCAGACCGCTCTGAAAAGGGCGGTATTGGGTTCTCGGCCAACGTCAAGAGCCAGTCGCAGCGAAGTGCCAGCGAGGTGATGATGGAGGCCGAGCCAGAGGATCTGATTAAGTTTGGTCTGATTCCTGAGCTCGTGGGTCGCCTGCCGGTCGTGGCGACACTGTCGGAGTTGACCGAAGATGCCCTAATACAAATTCTGCTGGAACCCAAGAACGCGCTGATTAAGCAGTACGCAAAGCTTTTGGAAATGGAGGGCGCGGAGCTGGAAGTTCGGCCTGCCGCGCTGCACGCGATTGCGAAGAAGGCGTTGGCTCGCAAGACCGGGGCACGTGGTCTTCGCTCCATTGTCGAGCACGCTTTGCTGGATGTGATGTTCGAGCTGCCGAATCAGCAAAATGTTGCCAAGGTGGTTATCGATGAAAATACCATCACGAACGGTGCCAAACCCTTGCTGATTTATCACGAACCGCAAAAAGTCTCCGGCGCGAAATAAGCGGTTTTGCAACGATTACCGGATTTTGGAGCCAAAATCGGGCAAAAATCACAAGAAACTTGTAAAAATCAAGGCTTCTCATTAGTTGCCCGAACAAACGCAGTACAATCCCTGTCAACAACAATGCACACAGGCTTCGATCGAAAAGCCACCGGGAAGGCTCTCGTGTGGCTTTTTTATTAATTTTTCTTGTAGGGCTTGAACATTCCCGTCAGATGGCCGATACAGGTTTCAAGTACACGTAATTCTTGTTGAACACAGGCCTTGTGATCGGCAGTATCGTGCCAACATGCATCACAGGTTTTTCAAAAGGCTCCCCATGACGATGACTGCACAATTCTCCGAACCCACTCAGTTGCCTCTGCTGCCACTTCGCGATGTCGTCGTTTTTCCGCATATGGTGATACCACTGTTCGTGGGACGCCCGAAATCGATCAAAGCGCTGGAAGCTGCGATGGAGCAAGGCAAGAGCATCATGCTAGCCGCACAAAAAGCGGCGGCCAAGGACGAGCCCTCGGCCGACGACATTTATGAAATCGGCTGCATCGCAAATATCCTGCAGATGCTCAAGCTGCCTGACGGCACTGTCAAGGTGCTGGTCGAAGGTGCCCAGCGGGCGCGCATTCATGCCATCAGCGAAGCAGATACCCATTTCGTGGCAGACCTTTCCCCCGTGGACTCTGAGTCGGGTGATGAATCCGAAGTCGAGGCGATGCGCCGTGCCATCGTTCAGCAGTTTGATCAGTACGTCAAACTGAACAAAAAGATCCCGCCTGAAATTCTGACGTCGCTCGCAGGGATCGATGATGCCGGGCGTCTTGCTGACACCATAGCCGCGCACCTGCCGCTAAAGCTGGAGCAGAAACAAGTCATCCTCGAGATTTTCAACGTCGCAAAGCGCCACGAACATTTGCTGGGTCAGCTCGAAGCCGAGCTTGATATCCTCCAAGTGGAAAAGCGTATTCGTGGCCGCGTCAAGCGCCAGATGGAAAAATCGCAGCGCGAGTACTATCTGAACGAACAAGTCAAAGCGATTCAGAAAGAATTGGGCGAGGGCGAGGAAGGCGCGGACCTGGAAGAGCTGGACAAAAAAATCATCGCGGCCAAAATGCCCAAAGAGGCACGTGAGAAGGCGCAGGCCGAGTTGAAAAAACTTAAGCTGATGTCGCCGATGTCGGCTGAAGCTACCGTGGTTCGCAATTACATTGATGTGCTTATCGGCTTGCCTTGGAAGAAAAAATCCAAAGTCAATAATGATCTTGCCCATGCTGAGAAAGTACTTGAGGACGATCACTATGGTCTGGACAAGATCAAGGAACGTATTCTGGAATATCTTGCCGTGCAGCAGCGTGTTGACAAAGTAAAGGCACCAATTCTTTGCTTCGTCGGGCCGCCCGGCGTTGGCAAGACCTCTCTTGGGCAGTCGATCGCGCGTGCGACCAATCGAAAATTCGTTCGCATGGCACTGGGAGGCGTGCGTGATGAGGCAGAGATTCGAGGCCATCGCCGCACCTACATTGGCTCTATGCCCGGAAAAATTTTGCAGAGCTTGACGAAATCTGGCGTACGCAATCCATTGTTCCTGCTTGATGAAATTGACAAGCTGGGACAGGATTTTCGTGGCGATCCAGCTTCTGCGTTGCTGGAGGTATTGGACCCTGAACAGAACCACACCTTTGGCGATCATTACGTTGAGGTCGACTTTGATTTGTCCGATGTGATGTTCGTTGCCACGGCTAACTCCTACAACATTCCTGCTGCATTGCTGGACAGGATGGAAGTAATCCGACTCTCGGGTTATACCGAAGATGAAAAGACCAATATTGCTCAGCGCTATTTGCTGCCCAAGCAGATAAAGAATAATGGCCTCAAGGACAGTGAAATTTCAGTGGCTGAATCCGCTGTGCGGGACATCATTCGTTACTACACGCGCGAGGCCGGTGTGCGCTCTTTGGATCGCGAGATTTCCAAGATTTGCCGCAAAGTCGTCAAGATGCTGCTGCTGACCAAGCAGGAAAAGAAGATTACGGTGACGGGAAAAAATCTCGGCAAATTTCTTGGCGTGCGTCGTTATGACTTTGGTGTCGCCGACAAGGAAAATCAGATTGGTCAGGTAGTCGGTCTTGCATGGACTGAAGTAGGCGGCGATCTGTTGACGATTGAATCCATGACCATGCCCGGTAAAGGTAACGTAATTCGTACCGGTACCCTCGGTGACGTGATGAAAGAATCGATCGAGGCGGCGCGTACGGTGGTCCGTAGCCGCGCAAAAATATTGGGTATCAAGAGCGATGTTTTCGACAAGACCGATATCCACATCCACGTACCTGAGGGTGCAACGCCAAAGGATGGTCCATCGGCTGGCATTGCGATGACCACGGCACTGGTCTCTGTATTCTCGGGAATTCCTGTGCGTGCAGATGTGGCGATGACAGGTGAAATTACACTGCGTGGCGAAGTTCTTCCTATTGGTGGCCTCAAGGAAAAACTCCTCGCTGCACTGCGCGGCGGTATCAAGGTTGTTCTGATTCCCGAGCAAAACGTGAAGGACCTCGCCGAGATACCCGATAACGTCAAAAGTCGGCTTGAAATCATTCCGGTTCGTTGGATAGAAAAGGTACTAGACATCGCACTCGAGCGTCAGCCGGTGCCGTTGACTGACGAAGAAGTGGCCCCTGCAGCAGCGGTGGCGGCTACTGAGAGCGCCACGGACCCCGCAGTTGTGAAGCACTGAACCGGGACTGAGTCAATCCATTGTTTGAAAAAAAGCGCCCTTCGGGGCGCTTTTTTGATGCAAAATTTTTATAGAGTTAACGGTTTGACAGAGGTTCGCAGTCTGAAGTGCGATTAAGGAAAGTGTTATTGGTAAATTTCTTGACACCAATGATCGCCACTTGTCTAATAGCCGCTGCAGGAAATCCTGCAGCCGAACGGCCGGCTTTCGAGACAAATCTACTGCCGAAAAATCCAACAACATATCCTAGGGGAATGTCAGTGAACAAAACTGAACTGATTGATGAAATCGCCAAGGCGGCCGACATTTCAAAAGCTTCCGCCAGCCGTGCGCTTGAAGCAGTGATTGAGGCCGTAACATCGACACTGAAACAAGATGGTTCGGTCACCCTGGCTGGATTTGGAACGTTCTCCGTGAGCGCTCGTGCTGAACGCATCGGACGGAATCCGCGTGCACCGCATCAGGAAATTACGATCAAGGCTTCTAAGGTGCCAAAATTTAAGCCTGGCAAAGCTTTGAAAGATGCATTAAACTAACGGCTTTTCCGACGTGGTGACAAACGTCGAGCTTGGCTGGCCAAGCCGAAACGGGCAGGATCTAGTTTCAGCGGGTGCTTAGCTCAGTTGGTAGAGCGGCGCCCTTACAAGGCGTAGGTCGGGAGTTCGAGCCTCTCAGCACCCACCAACCAGTCAGCAATAGCAGTTTAGGAGTGGTAGTTCAGTCGGTTAGAATACCGGCCTGTCACGCCGGGGGTCGCGGGTTCGAGTCCCGTCCACTCCGCCAAAAACCAAAAAGGCGAACCCTGTGTTCGCCTTTTTTCATATGGTGTCCTGTCGACCCGAAGGCATGTCGCTCGGGGCGCGAGGTACTCAGTAACAATCCGACAAAGACAAACGCCCACGAAGGGCGGGAGACATCAGATCTACCATGTTTGAATTCATCCGTACCCATCGCCGCCTGATGCAGTTTTTGCTGCTGCTGATTATTGTTCCTTCGTTTGCGTTTGTTGGGCTGGAAAGCTACATTCGCATGTCTGACCGTGAACCGGCCGTTGCCAAGGTCGACGGGCAGGACATTTCGCAGCGTGAGTGGGACGCAGCACAGGCCCGTCAGCTTGAACGTTTTCGACAAATGTTTGGCGAGCAGTTCAATCCCTCTTTGTTCGATACGCCTGAAGCGCGCCAAAGCACCTTGGAGGGCTTGCTGGCACAAAAGGCCTTGTCTGCCCATGTCATCAAGAATCATTTGACGGTGTCCGACGACCAGTTGCGCAACACCATACGGGAGATTCAGGGACTGACCAAGCCAGATGGGAGTTTCGACAAGCAGCGCTATCAGGCGCTGCTGGCAGCTCAAGGGTTGACGACAGATCGTTTCGAGTCCGACCTGCGCCTCGAGCTGGCAATGCAGCAAGTGAATCTCTCGATTCAAAACAGCGCGTTTGCCCCAAAGGCCGTCGCCTCCCGCATTACCTCACTCAATCAGCAGGTACGCGAAGTACAGGAATTCACCGTTGGCTGGCAGGATTTCAAAAATGAGGTGAAGCCGACCGATGCGATGGTCAATGAGTTCTACAACAAGAACAGTGCGCAATTCGAAATACCAGAGACCGTCAAAATCGAGTACTTGGTCTTATCCCCCGACGTAATCGAGTCGCGCATTGAGGTGTCTGACGCAGATATTAAAGCGTTCTATGAACAGAACATCGCGCGCTATAAAACACCCGAGCAGCGACGTGCCAGCCATATCCTGATTAATGCATCCAAGGATGCGTCATCTTCAGACAAAGCGGCAGCCAAGGCAAAAGCCGAAAAAATACTGGAGCAGGTACGTAACCATCCGGCTGATTTTGCCAAGTTGGCGAAAGAGAATTCACAGGACGCTGTATCTGCCGAGCGAGGTGGTGATCTGAATTTTTTCGGTAAGGGTGACATGGTAAAGCCGTTTGAAGATTCAGCATTCTCTCTGAAAGAAGGCGAAATCAGCGGACTGGTGCAGTCAGACTTTGGTTTCCACATCATTCGCGTAACGGGCATCAAAGCCCCGGCGACTCGTGAGCTCGCTGAAGTCAGAGCGAATATCGCAGCAGAAATCAAACGTCAGCAATCGGGTAAAAAATATGCGGAGATGGCAGAGGTCTTTTCCAACATGGTCTATGAACAGTCCGATAGCCTGAAGCCGGTTGCGGACAAGCTCGGGTTGAAAATCGAGACTGCACCAAATCTCACCCGCAAGCCGAATCCTTCCATCCCGAAAACGGCAGCGTATAACCAGGCCAAATTTCTCAGTGCTATTTTTTCTGACGACGCTATTCGCGCCAAACGAAACACAGAGGCTATCGAAGTAGGCGCGAGCGTGCTGATCGCTGGTCGGGTGGTTGAGCACAAGCCAGTGACAAAGATTCCTGTATCGGAAGTTCGCCCCATGATTGAGGAGCGGCTGATTGGTTTGGAATCCGAGAAGCTCGCGGTAAAAGCCGGCGAAGCGCGTCTGGCCGAATTACGTGGGGGCGGTAGTGCCCAGTTTGGAGCGACGAAATCCATCTCAAGGAATAACACTGCAGGCCTCTCGCCCTCAGCGGTGACTGCCATAATGAAGGCTGACCCTCGTACGTTGCCCGCTTACGTCGGCGTGCCCATTTCGGGTCGCGGTTATGCAATCTACCGTGTGAACAAAATCAGCGAAGACGTAGTCGACGATGAGGCGCGCAAGGCAGAGCAGCAGCAAGTTGATGAATTTCTGGCCTCTCAGGAAGTGGGTGCCTATCTCGAGGTGATCAAGAAGCGAGCGAAAGCAGAAATTCTCAAGCCTGTCGCGGCCAAAGCGGCCCCAGTCGTCAAGTAAACTACACAAGGCAAGACTTTTAAACCGAAGACACTGGATCCAAGCGTGCACCCGGATCCAATATCTTTCGTTGGATGTCTGAAGCCTTCTACATACATACCTTGCTACGAAGTTACTTAGAAATCTCCAAGCAACTCGCTCTCTCGTCGGCCAGCAGCGTTTGCGCCGCTTTTGAAAAAGCCCCACCCGAAATATCCTCGAGTTTCAGCGGTCGCGCCCGTGCGTAGCCACTGAAGTTTCTCTCAATGGAGCGCAGATACGCTGGATCGTAATGCTGTACCAGTAACTCCTCTACCAACTGGATAATTTGCTTGGTCTCTGCCATATCCCGCCACGTACGTATTTTCGCATGACCATGTAACGCCACCAGATGATCCAGCTGACTTCCGAGCAGCGTGCTATCCGCTACGAGATGCGGATAATCTTCGATCAGCAAGGCGACCCTGTCGGAGGTGATGGTCTGCAAATGCACACAGTCGGATTCGCGCATGTTAACCATCAATTTTTCAGGCACGCGCAGATTGCCGATTTTTCGACTTTCCGATTCCACGTAGACAGGGCGCACGGCGGTAAAGCTTCGCAGCTTTTGCCAGATTCGGCTTTCAAACATTTTTTGTGATGGTTGAGGTTCTCCCGGAATGCCGCCTAGTACGGAACCGCGATGCGCCGCCAACTGCTCCAGATCAAGTACCTGCGCACCTTCGCTGGCCAGCGATGTCAGTAACCGGCTTTTACCGCTACCCGTAGTGCCACAGATAACGCGAAAGGACAGCGTCTCTGGCACGGCGTCCAGCAAGCTCAGCACGCTGCGCCGATATTCACGATAACCGCCATCCATCTGCACTGCCTGCCAGCCGATCTTGGCCAGAATATGGGCCATTGCTCCGCTGCGGTTACCTCCGCGCCAGCAATAAATCAGCGGTTTCCAGTCGCGCGATTTGTTCGACAGCGCGTGCTGCAAGTGCATGGCGATATTCTTGGCAACCAAGGCGGCACCGATTTTTTTCGCTTCGAATGCATTTTTCTGTTTATAGATAGTGCCGACCTGTGCACGCTCAACATCATTGAGCACGGGACAATTGACGGCACCCGGTACGTGATCAAGGGCGAATTCCGACTCAGAGCGCACATCAATGATGCTGTCGTAGTCATCCAAATGCGCAAGTACGTCACTGGCGGGCAGCAAGATGGGATATTTCATGAATGGATCTTATCGCAGCATTGGCTTCAAGACTTGCCACACGTTTTCCATCATGATGCTCTGGGCACGCTGGTTGGGATGTATTCGGTCAGGCTGAAAAAAAAGTTCAGTGTTATCGAGACCTTGCAGAAGAAATGGGACGAGCCTCACATTCTGTTCACGTCCCAACCCTTGGTACATCGCTGCAAAACGTTTGCTGTAATCGACGCCATAATTAGGTGGTACACGCATGCCGACCAGGATAATTTTCGCACCGCTTGACTTACTCATCGCCATCATTTCGCGCAGGTTCGCTTGTGTCGCTGCCAACGATAGTCCACGTAAACCATCGTTACCACCTAATTCGATCAGCACCAAGGCCGGCCTATGTTGCTGTAATAGCGATGGCAATCTCGATTTCCCGCCCGAGGTAGTCTCGCCGCTGATACTCGCGTTGATCAAGGTAAGGTCGTACTTCTCCTTTTGCAGCTGTTGCTGCAAAAGATAAACCCATCCACTATCGCGCGGCAGACCATACTCGGCGGAGAGGCTGTCGCCGAGCACGAGCAGGGTTTTTGATGCAGAATACGCCGGCATTGCGTGGCCGCTGATGAGGAGCACCATGACCATAAACAACCGTGGCACAAGCTTCGCTGTTCCATACGAGCCCAACAATCCCAGATAGAGATTCAACCGACCTTGCATGCCTGAGCACCCCCAGAGAATTCCCGCTATCGAAGTTACCGCGCTTACCAAAAAAGTGGCAGATGCCAGCGGCGAGCTAACGATTCTTGACGACATCCATTTTACCGTCCAGGCCAGCGATACGTTGGCGTTGGTTGGCGCATCCGGTTCCGGAAAATCAACCCTGCTGGGTTTGCTCGCGGGTCTGGATACACCCACGTCTGGCAGCGTCCGTATTGAGGGCATTGATATTTTTTCTCTGGACGAAGATGGCAGAGCGGCGATGCGACGCGCCCACTTGGGATTTGTATTTCAATCATTTCAGTTGCTCTCGCATCTGACCGCGATCGAGAACGTGATGCTGCCGCTGGAGCTGCGGGGCGATGCGGATGCGGCCAGCAAGGCTGAGGCAATGCTGGCTCGGGTGGGTCTGCAGCAGCGCCTTCAGCATTATCCAAAGTATCTCTCGGGCGGCGAGCAGCAGCGCGTGGCCCTCGCACGCGCTTTTGTGACGCGTCCGCCCTTGCTATTGGCCGATGAGCCCACGGGCAGTCTTGATGCGGCGACCGGTGAAGCTATCATTGAATTGATGTTTGAACTCAATCGCGAGCAACACTCGACCCTGGTGCTCGTTACCCACGATCTTGCAATGGCGGCGCGCTGCGCGCGTCAGCTGACCATTGCTGCCGGTCGGCTGGTTGACGATCGCCGCCAATAATTCAGAGCTGCGATCATGGTCTCGCGCCAAGCTCGCTGACAAGTCTGTTCAAAGCGCTTCTTATCCAGGGCATCAGTTCACTTGCTGTCGCGCCAGTCGGCCCTGTGCCATCTGCAACCATTTGATCGGCTGCGCTGCCGTGCGACCAAGTCGCAGCCAGCGCACATGCCCACGCAGACCAGCCCTGCGCCAGCAGAGCGCCGCAGAGTCCAGCCAGCACATCCCCACTGCCGGCTGTTGCCAATGCCGGATTACCGGTGGTGTTGATGGTAGGAATGTCGCCGGGCTGCGCGATGATGCTGCCACTGCCTTTGAGTATGACGGTCGCGTGAAAACGCCGCGCCAGTTCATTGGCCGAGCCGAGTCGATTTGACTGCACGGCATGAACATCGGTTGCCAGTAGTCTCGCTGCTTCCAGCGGATGGGGCGTGAGCAAGGTTGGAGCCCGTCGTTGTGCAAGACGATGTTGCAGCGGGGGCTCGGCAGCAATCAGGTTAAGGCCATCGGCATCAATCACCACAGCAGGTGCAAAGGATAACGCACGGCCTAGCAGATCATGCGCGTGTCGCGACATGCCAAGACCCGGACCAATGACGACGGCACCATCATCTGCGCGCAAGTCACCCGCGTGTCGACACATCAGTTCTGGATGCAGGGTGTCATACGCAGGCACAGGTCCGGCGAATCCCGCGAACACACGTCCTGCGCCCGCCATCAGCGCCATGCGTGCCGCGAGTACCACCGCGCCACTCATGCCCTCAGCGCCACCTATTATTTGCAGATCCCCATAGCTCCCTTTGTGCGATGCATGCAGTCTTGGGTGGATTTCGTCGGCAAATGCCAGTGGGGTATTTAATCGAGCGACGGGCTCCGGAAACAAGTTTTTGTCAATGCCAAGATCATCCGTCACGACATGACCCGAGCTGTCGCGGCCATGCAGGGTATGAAGTCCGGGTTTATTGGCGATGAAAGTAAGCGTCTCATCGGCGCGCACGGCCATACCATGTTGACCGACGATGCCGCCGGTATCTGCATCAAGTCCGCTGGGCACATCAATGGCCAGCACAGGGCAGCTTAGCTGGTTCAGTTGCGTGGCCAAATCACGGTAGCGCCCTTCAAGCGGACGCGTCAGTCCGATGCCGAATAAGCCGTCGACGGCGAGCGACCATGAGAGGGCAGGTAGGGAATCGACGAATACTGCACGGCTTTGCCTCGCGCGCGTGAGGGCCATACGGGCATCGGCAGTGAGCGTGTTTTCATTAGCTAGGTGAATAATCGTGACGTTGACACCGTTCTCCGCGAGCAGGGCCGCGGCCTCCAGCGCATCACCGCCATTGTTGCCCGGTCCTGCGGCGAACAGTACAGGAAGGTTTGCGTTGATTTCAGGTAGAAGCGCCAGGGCGCGGCGGGCAACAGCGGCACCTGCGCGTTGCATCAGGATGCCGGGTCCGACTGCAGAGAGTGCAGCAGCTTCGATCGCTCGAACTTGCGCGACGCTGTAGAGGGCGAGGGAGTCACCCCGATCAGCGCATACGGTCGCCATAGCGTGTCAGCGTGAGGCCATCCATATCAATTTCAGTGCGCCTCGATGAGATGAGATCAGCCATGAGTTTGCCGCTACCGGCGGCCATCGCCCAAGCGCCCGCACCATGCCCAGTGTTGATGAACACATTGGGGTAGCGGGTGGCGCCGAGCAAAGGTACACCCTCGGGCAGCATCGCTGCCGGGCCGCACCAGAAACTCGCAGTGCGGTAATTTGCTGCGTTCGGAAACCAGTCATCACCGACTTTGACCAAGGTATTCACGGCTTTTTGGTTCAGATCGAAATTCGACGATCCCAATTCGGCGCAACCAGCGATACGAATTCGCTTGCCCAGACGTGTCAGACCAACCCGGTAAGTATCATCAAAAACGGAGAGTTGCGGTGCCAGCTCGTATTCTTGAATGGGTGTTGATGCCGAATATACCTTGACAGGGTAGAGCGGCAGGCTGATTCCGATGGCTTTCAGCAAACGAACACTGTCACTGCCGGCTGCAACCACTACCGCGTCAGTGTCGATGATGCGACTTTCGACCTGAAAGCTCACGCCGCCCAGCTCGGGGCGTAGGGCCTGTACCTCGGTATTGAAGTGAAACTCCACACCTTTGTCTTGCGCGAGCGATTTCATTTGCCGTACGAACAGCGGGCAATTGCCCGACCAATCATCGGGGATGTACAAGGCTGAGTGAAATGTCGTTTCACTTGACAGGGCCGGTTCCAGCTGTCGGGCTGCTTCGATATCGAGCAGTTCATGACGACCACCTATCTCGCCCAGCAGTTCCATCATGGGCTGAGCTAGCTCGAGCTCTCGCGATGTGCGAAACATCATCAACGCGCCATTGCGCTGCTGAAAATCGAGCTCGCTTGTCTGCACCAGATGCTGCATTAGCTCCTGACTGTAGCTCGCAAGGCGCAGCAGGCGCTGCTGATTTTGTTTGTAGCGGGGTAGTGCACACTCGGACATGGATCGACGCAGCCATCTCCACATGGCGGGCTCAAAACGCGCACTGAATGCAGTCGGAGATTCCGGCCGGAACAGCATGGAGAATACGCGACCCACGGTGCCTGGGGTTGCCCAGGGGCGGACCGCAGAAGGTCCCATGAGATCCAAATTGCCGAAACTGGCTTCCTGGGCAACATTGCCATATCGTTCTATGACAGCGACTTCATGCCCGGCCTCGGCCAGGTAGTAGGCGGTGCACACACCGATGACACCACCACCAATCACAGCGACACGCATTGGACTCCAATTCCAGGCAAACCTTGCAGCCTTCTGATCGCTGCGGGGCAGGTCGATGCCTATGTTCTTCAGGAAAACACTTGATTAAAAAAGCCGCTATAGGGTAGCCGCAAACCCATTTCAAAACAATCTGTACCGCTAATCGGCCAAACGCACCCATCAGTTTAACCATATCAGTGCATGCACCGATTTGCACAGCAGATGCCCTGCACATTGGTGCGGCAAGCAATGGCTCAGTCGACGGCTTACAACAATGGTGAGCTCGGGGCACCACGCTCAAACGCCATCCTCTTCTTGGATGTATGGCATAGATATTGCGAAAAAGTAAACGTCGCGAGCATTCCAGGCAATCGGGTTGCGGTGGCATTCAGAGAATTTTCACCAGATACAGCTTACAAAAAGGCGTCGGCATGAACTTACTTGCAACACGAATCAAAGCAAGATCCTCAATAAACTTTCATCACCGGTCCTGCCAAGACCTGACAGGCCAAGGTCGGCGAGCCCCACGCATGGTGCCCCGCACTGTCCTTTACTCTTACGCACTGGCGACGGAGTACGGGGAATATCTGGAAATGAAAAAAAAAGCCATGGTGATCGACCCGATGGTCATTGCTAACACGCCCAAGATCATCAGTTCAACATTTGCGGCGCCGTGGAAAGTGGTGACGGTATCCGAGACGGAGATCAAAGAGCTCAAAGCCATGCAATATGAGGGTTTCGAGTTGGGCAAAAAACTCTACAACATCGCCCCTTACCGCGAGGTTAGCAACACCAACCCATTTGATGCCGACTCGTCCCCACTGGAACACCAACTACAGAGCAGAAAACCAGGCGAGGGCATATTCACTAATGTCGCAACAGGGCCTTACGGACAGCGCGAATTCAAATATCTTTATCTCATTGACTTCAACGGTATGCATATCATTCGGGAAATGACGCCTTGTGAAGAAAGCTCCCGGGGCGTTCCTCTACACAGCATGATCAAGTACCGCGGCGTGATTGGCGGGGAAATTTTCTTTGACGATCACTATCCCCGCGTAGCCTACGTCAATTTCGGATCGGCCCGTCTGACTTTCAGAAACACGCTAGAGGCGGAAAACACGGCCAAATTCATCCTCTCTCTGGGTTACGACAAGATCGTGGCGGTTTATCCAGACCGGGATTTTGCAACCGCACCCTATGGCATGAAGGACAGATATGGCGATTCGCTGGCCAATGCGGTGTACGTCAGGGAACAGTGATGACTGCAATTTACCCGCGAAGTAAATCTTCAATCGCCTGAGCAATGCCGATCAGCCTGGCATCCGTCATCGCCAACCCTGCTACCGTCAGACCCACCGGCAAATCTCCCAACTGATGGCAGGGCAGCGATATTGCACAACCATCGAGAAGATTGATTAGCGAGGGATTACGAAGCAGTAGACGATTGGCTTCGAAAAACGCTGTGTCAGAGGCAATGAGTGGCGCGATGTGCGGTGCGACGATAGGCACGGTCGGCATCAGCAGCGCATCGACACCTGCGAGGACCGTGCTAACGCGGCGTATCCAATCCACCCGCGCAGCACGGAGCTCATCCATTACCTCAGGCGCCTGATTTGCTCCCTGTCGAATCCGGTGAACGACTCGGTGATCGTAGGTATTCTCGCGCGCCGCTAGAAGACTTCGGTGCCATTCATAGGCTTCGATTGGCGAAAAGCGGTTTATCTGCGGTGCCTCTCGCAGCATGGGCATGGACACCTCAATCACTTCGACACCGGCAGCGGAGAGGCGCGACAAAGCCAGAGAAAAGGCTTGCGCGACCTGCGAATCCATGTCCTCCACCACCACATCGAGCGGAACCGCCAGACGCAGCCCGACAAGGTGGATGCGCTTTGGCTGTAAGGGCGTATCTGCGATCACACTGTCGATCATCAGACAATCTTCCACCGTGTGCGCGATGGGTCCGAGCGTATCCAGCGAGGGCGAGAGGGGCACAATGCCGGCTACCGGCACCCGGCGCATGGTGGGTTTGAATCCCACAAGTCCACACAGTGCGGCAGGAATACGAACTGAACCGCCAGTGTCCGAGCCGATGGCCGCAACGCAGCTGCCACCGGCCACCGAGACCGCCGCGCCCGAGGAAGAGCCCCCGGGTATGCGTGTCGAGTCAGCAGGATTGCCGGGTGTGCCGTAGTGGGGGTTGATGCCGACCCCTGAAAATGCAAACTCGGTCATGTTGGTCTTGCCCAGCAGCGCCGCACCTGCGGCCCGCAGGCGAGCTACCACCGGGGCATCCCGCTGCGCAGGAGCACGATCATTCAACACGACGGAGCCGGCGAGCGTTACCTCGCCTGCGGTGTCGAATAAGTCCTTGATGGATATCGGCAGGCCCGCCAGCGCAGAGAGCGGGCTGCCGCGCTGCCGTGCCGTATCGGCGGCGGTCGCTGCTGCCATTGCTTCCAATGGGTACAGTTTCGTGAACACTGACTGCCGTATTTGGGCGAGCGACAGGCTCGATTCCACAAGGTCGCTGCGACGCTGGCCATCCAGCAAACGTATGTGGGAGTGGCTTTGCTTGATCATTGGGCAGGTATTTGCGAGTGAAGAATGCGGTAGACCTTAGCATAGGGCCGGCTTTGACAGCCCTGTGGGAGAGAGTTGCCACAGGGTGGCGGGTTATAATCGGTGCCGTGACTTTGCCGCGCCAACGCCTGCGCGTAACCCTCTTCAAGCTGCCTTCGCCATGCTCATTCTGCCGGGCTCCAATGCCCTGTCTGCTTTTCGTATTCAGCGTTTGTTGTCACAACTGAAAGAGATTCATCCTGCAGTTACCGGGATAACCGGCCGCTACTGTCATTTCATCGACAGTAAGACGGTGGTCAGCCAGGGCGATCGTTTGAAACTCGAGGCCATGCTCGCGTATGGAGAAGCACCGTCGTCTGATCTGGGCGGCGAGCAATTCGTGGTGATACCCCGTTTTGGCACAATTTCTCCCTGGGCCAGTAAAGCGACCGACATCGCGCACAACTGCGGCATGTCCCACATTCGCCGCATTGAGCGCGGCGTCATCTATACGGTCGCTTTGAAATCCGGACTGCTTGGCAAGCCGGCCGTGCTGGATGCATGGCAAACGGCACGGGTGGTGGCGCTGTTGCATGATCGTATGACCGAGACCGTCATTCGCGCACCCGAGGAAGCAGCGGCACTCTTTGAAGCATTACCCGCACAGCCGCTCGCCTACATCGATGTCAAAACGGGTGGTCGTGACGCACTGTTGAAAGCCAATGTCGAGCTTGGACTTGCGCTCTCGGAAGACGAGATCGACTATCTTGACGCTGCGTTTAGCAGCGCGGGTCGTAACCCGACCGATGTCGAGCTGATGATGTTCGCGCAAGCGAACAGTGAGCATTGCCGGCACAAGATCTTCAATGCGGACTGGACCATCGATGGCGAGGCACAGGACCGCTCTCTGTTCGCCATGATCCGCAACACGCATCAGTTGCATCCGCAGGGCACGGTGGTGGCTTACTCGGACAATTCTTCCGTGATCGAAGGTGCTGTGGTGTCGCGCTTTTATCCGCGCGCTGCACAGGGGCAGCAGTATCTGCCCTCAGACGAAGCCACGCACATTCTGATGAAGGTCGAAACCCACAATCACCCGACAGCAATTTCGCCTTTCCCCGGCGCCTCGACGGGTGTGGGCGGAGAAATTCGTGATGAGGGCGCAACGGGGCGAGGTGCCAAACCCAAGGCGGGCCTGACCGGTTTTACCGTATCCAATCTGATGCTCACCCATGCTGTACGTCCCTGGGAAAATGCGCGTGATGTGAATCAGCCTGTGGTTGCACGCAACGATCTGGGTATGTCCGATATCACGGGCAAGCCCGAGCGCATTGCTTCACCTTTGCAAATCATGATCGATGGTCCTCTGGGTGGTGCTGCGTTCAATAATGAATTCGGTCGTCCGAACCTGGCCGGTTATTTCCGCACCTATGAACAAAACGTTGGTGGTACCGTCTACGGTTATCACAAGCCCATCATGATCGCTGGCGGTATGGGTAACATCGCCGCGCAGCACACGAAGAAAGAAGGCCTGCCCCCGGGCAGCTTGCTGGTACAACTCGGCGGTCCCGGCATGCGCATCGGTATGGGCGGCGGTGCTGCATCCTCCATGGCGACGGGCGCCAATACCGCAGATCTGGATTTTGATTCGGTCCAGCGCGGCAATCCGGAAATGGAACGACGCGCTCAGGAAGTGATCAACGCCTGCTGGGCGCTGGGTGAAGATAATCCCATCCTCTCGATACACGATGTGGGCGCCGGTGGTTTATCGAATGCCTTTCCCGAGCTGACCAATGACGCTGGTCGTGGCGCGGTCTTTGACTTGCGCAAAGTACCGCTCGAAGAAAGCGGACTTGCGCCCAAAGAAATCTGGAGTAATGAATCTCAGGAGCGCTATGTGATGGGCATAGCGCCATCCAGCCTGGGCTTGTTCCGAGAGATATGCGAGCGTGAACGCAGTCCGTTTGCGGTCGTTGGCATTGCTACTGAGGAGAGGCAACTGCGCGTGCTCGACCCCGAGCATGACAATTATCCGGTCGATATGCCCATGGATGTCTTGCTGGGCAAGCCACCGAGAATGCATCGCGATGTGCAGCGGCAGTCCTTGCACCGCTCGCCGGTAGACCTGACCGATATCAGCCTGGAAGACGCCGCATTGCGTGTGTTGCGTCTGCCGACCGTGGCTGACAAATCCTTCCTGATTACCATTGGTGATCGTTTCGTAGGTGGACACACGGCGCGGGATCAGATGGTCGGTCCCTGGCAAGTACCGGTGGCCGATTGCGCAGTCACCACCATGAGCTATGAGGGCTATCTTGGCGAGGCGATGGCCATGGGCGAGCGCACGCCGCTGGCCGTTGTCAATGCGCCTGCATCTGGTCGCATGGCAGTGGGTGAGGCCATCACGAATATCGCTGCTGCATCGATACGTCAGCTTTCCGATATCAAGCTCTCGGCCAACTGGATGGCCGCGTGCGGACAGCCAGGGCAGGATGCCGCCCTGTTTGATACGGTGAAGGCCGTGGGGATGGAGTTGTGCCCGGCACTGGGTATCAGCATCCCAGTCGGCAAGGATTCGCTGTCGATGCGCACGACCTGGCAGGATGCCTCGGGTAGCAAAGCCGTGATTTCCCCGGTGTCACTGATTGTGTCTGCATTCAGTCCTGTGGCAGATGTGCGTCTGACTCTGACGCCACAGCTCAGAACGGATGCGGGTGAGACGGCGCTGATTTTGATTGATCTCGGTCGCGGTAAAAACCGCATGGGCGCGTCCGCACTCGCACAAGTGATGCAGCAAATCGGTGACATGGTACCGGACGTCGATCGTGCAGAGGACCTCAAAGCGTTTTTCAATGCGATCCAGTCGCTCAATCGTGAGCAATACTTGTTGGCTTATCACGATCGATCGGATGGCGGTTTGTATGCAACCCTGTGTGAAATGGCCTTTGCCGGTCGCACTGGCATGTCCGTCAATCTCGATATTCTGGTCACCGAGGGTGAGCATGCCAGCGATTGGGGTGACTCCAAAAACTGGGCGAGTCAGGTAAGTGAGCGACGTAACGATCTCACGCTGCGTGCACTGTTCAACGAAGAGCTGGGCGCGGTGATTCAGGTCCGCGCGGATCAAAAATCCGCTGTCATGCATGTCTTGCGCGAGCACGGCCTGGGCGCCTGCAGTCACATCATTGGCAAGCTCAATGATCGTGGTGTCATCGAGTTCACGCGCGATGCCAAAGTTATCTACAGCGCGAAGCGGGTGGCGCTGCATCGCGTCTGGAGCGAGACCAGTTGGCGCATTGCTCGCCTTCGCGATAACCCCGCTTGCGCCGATGCAGAATATGACCGCCTCCTTGATGAAACCGATCCCGGCATCCATCCAAAACTAAGCTTTGACCCCTCAGACGATATCGCGGCGCCCTTTATCAACACCGGCATGCGTCCCCGCGTAGCGATCTTGCGCGAGCAGGGTGTGAATTCGCACGTGGAAACCGCCTGGGTCATGCACAAGGCGGGGTTCGATGCGATTGATGTTCACATGAGTGACCTGATAGCCGGTCGCGCCAGTCTGGCGGATGTCAAAGGGCTGATCGCTGTGGGTGGTTTTTCATACGGTGATGTGCTTGGCGCTGGAGAGGGCTGGTCGAAAACGATTTTATTCAACGAGCAGCTCTCATCGCAGTTTCAGGCCTTCTTTCAGCGTGCCGATACCTTCGCACTGGGCATTTGTAACGGCTGTCAGATGATGAGCAGCCTGAAATCCATTATTCCGGGTGCCAGCCACTGGCCGAAATTTACGCGTAACCAGTCGGAGCAGTTCGAGGCACGGTTTGCGATGATCGAAGTGATGGACTCACCGTCGATCTTCTTTGCCGGCATGGCTGGGACCAAGGCACCGATTGCGGTGGCTCATGGCGAGGGATTTGCCAATTTTTCGGCGACCGGCACGCAGAGCGACGTCCTGGTGGCAGCGCGCTTCGTCGACAACACCGGCACGGTCACCGAGCGTTACCCTTACAATCCCAATGGTTCACCGGCGGGGATTACCTCAGTGACGACGACTGATGGTCGTTTTACCGTGATGATGCCTCACCCTGAACGCGTGTTCCGCACGGTGCTCAATTCCTGGCATCCAGAGGCGTGGGGTGAGGATGCGCCCTGGATGCGGATGTTCCGCAACGCGCGTCAGTGGGTGGGCTAGCGACACGCCAGCAGCACTGAAAATCCTTACCGCACCGGTTTGCTGTTTCCATTCGCTGAAAAAACAAAGGGCTCCGCAAGGAGCCCTTTGTGCGTAAGACCGGAACCAGACTAAAAGATCAATCGTATCCCTTACTGGATTTTTGCTTTCTTCTTCAGATCCTGCTGAAACGTCTGCAGCTTTCTTTGTTGCAGCGATTCAGATATCTGCGATTTGACTTCTTCGAATTTGGGTACTTTTGCATCGCGTACTTCGTCAAGCTTGATGACGTGATAACCGAACTCAGTTTGTACCGGTACTTGAGAAAATTCGCCCGTTTTGAGAGCTACCATAGCGTCGGAAAATGGCTTGACGAACGCGTTTGCAGGCGCCCATCCAAGGTCACCGCCGTGCTGCGCAGAGACAGGGTCTTTTGATCCCTTGGTCAATTCTTCGAATTTGGTACCGGATTTCAGCTTGCTGATGATGCTTTTGGCATCATCTTCTTTCTCCACCAGAATGTGACGCGCGTGATATTCCTTGCCACCCGACTGCGCTTTGAATTTGTCGTACTCTGCTTTCATTTCCTCGTCTTTGACCGGATTCTTAGTCAGGTATTCCGTTGCAAGTGCACGGATAACGATGGATTGGCGCGCTAGTTCGATCTGGTTTTTGATGTCGGCGCGGGCGCCTATGCCCTGTCGGTCCGCTTCCTGCGTGAGGATTTCACGGTTGATCAACTCATCTTTGATCATGGCACGCATTTCAGGCGTGTCCTGCTGCCCTTGTTGGACCATCTGCTTGACCATCGCATCAACACGATTCGAAGGGATAGCTTTGCCATTGACGACAGCGACGTTTTGCGCCACTGCGGAAAGTGAAGCGAATGCGGTCAGCGCCAAAACCAAACGAGCGATTTTCAAGTTCTTCATGAGGGGTCGTAGTGAAAATGTTGGAAAAAATACCGCGTCAGCTACAGAAGTGCCGCTTCAGTTCTCGGCTACTTCTGCCGGGGTCAGTAGGGTCATTGCGAGTGCATGTATCTCTTTTTGCATCAACCCGCGCAGGCAATCATACACCAGACGGTGGCGGCCGACTTTCCCCACGCCTTCAAAGCGTGCTGATACCAGCCGTAAGCGGTAATGCCCACCACCAGAGGCAGCCCCAGCGTGACCGGCGTGTAGCGCCGACTCGTCGTCGACCTGGCACTCCAGGGGTGCAAAGCCCTCGCGCAGCAAGGTGTTGATGGTCTCAACGCGATTCATTCCGCCTCCTTAAGATAACGGCCAAGGTAAATGCTTTGCGCAATGATGAAAACGATCATCAGACCCAGAAAGCCGAATAATTTGAAATTCACCCAAAAAGCGAGCGGGAAGCTGAAGGCCACATAGAGATTGACCGCTCCCATCCCGGCAAAAAAGAGTCCCCAGGCGAGGTTCAGGCGGGTCCAGACCGGAT